>Ga0134123_10000215_pt1 | contig 39710 bp, 37 predicted proteins | sample KB303_FD_96460 | JGI IMG/M metagenome (GOLD analysis project Ga0134123, IMG submission 96460) | Terrestrial soil microbial communities without Nitrogen fertilizer from Kellogg Biological Station, Michigan, USA - KB3-0-3 | ecosystem: Environmental > Terrestrial > Soil > Unclassified ...
ACCACCAACCACCAACCACCAACGACCAACCGGGCCGGCCGCGGGCTGAAACCGCCGCGGAGCCGCCGCCGTATAGTCGATGTCCGTGGGGCACACCGCGACCGATGCCGAACTGGCGAAGGATGCGCTTGCCGGCGCTGAGGCGGCGTACCGCGAGCTGGTCACGCGGTACGCGACCCCCGCCGTCAACTTCATCTTCCGTTTCGTGCGCGACCGCGCGCTTGCCGAAGACCTCGCCCAGGAAGGGTTTCTGCGGGTCTACCAGCGCCTGAACACCTTCGACCCCGGGCGCAAGTTTTCGAGCTGGTTCTTCCAGGTTCTTCGTAACATCACCATCGATTACCTGCGCGTCCACCGGCTGCCCACGTCTTCGCTCGACGAGCTCGCCGAGGCGGGAAACCAGGGCGCGGTCGTGGACCGCGACAGCGCCTCGCCCGAGCAGCTCGCCGGGCAAAGCGAGCTGGCGACGGCCATGAGCGCCGCGCTGTCGCGTATTCGCCCGGAATACCGGGAGGTGGTGGTCCTGCGCTACCAGGAGGGGCTGACGCAGCCGGAAATCGCGGAAATCCTGGGTCTGCCGTCGGGGACGGTGAAGACCTACCTGCACCGGGCGCGCAAGGAATTGGCTGGAATTCTGGAGGAACAGGGGTGGGCTCCGGGGGCTGAAACCCTTTCCTCGGAGGTTCCGTAACGTGAACAGGACACAGCGCGGCGCAGCCGCATCTGAGGTGCCGCGCTGTGTCCAAGGAACGCTGTCACGCTTGGTGAACTAACGCGCCTCTCAAGACGAGTGGCGCGTTAGTTCACGATCAGAGACCGAAACATGGACCGAAAACAGCTCGAGCGCTGGCTGGCGGAAGAGGAGAGCGGGCACGATGAGTCCGCCGATGCCGCGTTTGCCCGGTTGTTCACGGCCATGCCCCGGGTCGAGGCGACGCCCGCGTTCGTCGAGCAGGCGGTCGCGGCGGCGTCGCAGTGGCGCGCGCGGCGGCGACGGCTCGTGGCCTTCGGATGGGCCGCGGCGCTCATGCTCGTCGCGGCGGGCGCGCTCGCCGCCTATCTCGCGTCCCCGAGCCTGGCGCCGGTCTTCATCAGGGTGGTGGCGTTCGTGAGCGGACGCGCGGTGCCGTGGTTCGTCGCCTATTCGACGGTGGCGATGAACTGGTGGCTGACGCTGGTGCATGTCGGCAGCGTCATCGCCTCCGCCCTCGTGACGCCGGCGCGCGCCGCGGCGCTGGTCGGCGTCGAGCTGGTTGGATTGCTTGCGTTCTTCGCGCTGCAGCGGATTGCCGGCGCGGGACGCCTCGGAGATGCACAGGTATGAGGAAGCAGATTCTCTGCGCGCTCGTCGTCCTGACGGTGGCGCTGATGGCGCGCACGGCCTATATCGTCCACGCGCAGACCGCGACGGCGGCCGAGCTGCGGACGCGGTTGGGCGGCACCTACGACATCGTCAGCCTGCAGCAGGGCATTGCGCTCGTCCCGAAGACTGCCAACGCGCGCGTGCGCATGATCCAGGTCGTCAACGGCGCGGTCACCGTGGACGGCGACACGTTGACCGCCGCGCAGCTGAGAGATCGGCTAGGCGCGGACGCGGCGGCGATCGTTCAGTTGACGTACCTGAGCGCGGCGGAGCAGCGGCAGCTGGCGTCGCCCGACGCGGCCGGAACCGAGCCGCCCGCCGCCGGTGCGGCACCGGCCCCGGCGCCGCCAGTTCCTGCGCCACCCGCGCCCGCAACGCCGCCCCGCTCCGTCGAGCGCAGGGGTGACATCGTGCGCATCGGCGGCAGCGCCGTCACCGTCGCCGAGAACGAGCGCGTCGAGGGCGACGTGGTCGCGATTGGCGGCGCGGTGACGATCAACGGCGAGGTGACGGGTGACGTCGTCGCCGTGACGGGCGGACTCACGCTCGGACCGCGAGCCGTCGTGCGCGGCGAGGTGACCGCCGTCGGCGGTCCGTTCAAGCGCGACCCCGGGGCGCAGGTCCTGGGCAAGGTCAACGAAGTGGGGATCGACGTGGACGGGCGGACGCTGCCGCCCTACCGCATCAACCCGGGGAACATCCTGTTCGGGACGCTGGCGTCGAGGGCGACCACGTTCGCGACGACGATCGCCCGCGTGCTGATGTTCCTGCTGTTCCTGCTCATCGTGACCGCCGTTGGACAGCGGCCCGTGCAGCAGATTGCCGCGCGCATCGCCGCCGAACCGCTGCGGGCGGGACTTGTCGGCCTGCTCGCCGAGATTCTCTTCGTGCCCGTGCTCGTCGTCACGATCATCGCGCTCGTGATTTCGATCATCGGCATCCCGCTGCTGATCCTGGTGCCGTTCGGCATCGTCCTCGTCGGCGTCGTGATGCTCGTCGGCTTCACGGGTGCGGCGACGATCGTCGGCGGATGGGCGCTGCAGCGGTTCCCGATCCGTCGACACCTCGGCGAAGGCGGAGACCGCCCCGAACACAACCCCTACCTGGTGGTGACCGTGGGCCTGATCGTGATCGCCGGGCTCACGCTGGTCGGGCGGCTCTTCGCGCTGGCGGTTGGCGGCTTCGGCGCGCCGCTGTACGTGGTCGGCTACCTGATCGAGTACCTCGCGTGGACGGTCGGCTTCGGCGCCGCCATCCTCGCGTGGCTGCACTTGCGACGCGGACCCGCTGCGCCGGTGATGACCGCGCCGCCGATGACCAGTGAGGCATGAACCCCGACGTTCCAGGAACGTAAGGCTCACATGCGCCCGGCCCAGGTGTGCTCCTTAATCGCGGTGTTGGGCGGGTCGGCCGCATTCGCAAGCGCTCAGTCATCCCTTTCTGGCGCGACCTTCCACCTCACACGTGCGACGAGCGAGATTCGTATTGATGGCGACTTGTCCGATGACGCGTGGCGGACAGCGACGCGCATCGACAAGTGGTACGAGATCAACCCCGGCGACAATACCGAGCCGCTGGTGAAGAGCGCCGGCTACCTGACCTACGACGAACGGTTTCTCTACGCCGCCTTCGAGTTCGACGATCCCGATGTCTCGAAGATTCGCGCGCCATTTGGCGACCACGACGCGATTAACGGCAACAGCATGGATTTCGGTGGCATCTTCATCGATCCCCTGCATACGGGGCGAACGGCCCTCGAATTGTTCGTGACGCCGAGCAACGTGCAGTTCGACGCGGTCACCGACGATGCCTCCGGGGAAGATTCGTCGCCCGATTTCTTCTGGGACTCCGCGGCGCGGATTACTGCCGAGGGCTGGATCGTCGAGATGCGCATTCCGTTCTCGACGCTGCGATACAACAGTGCCGACGTGCAGGCGTGGGGCATCCTGCTGTTCCGCAATTACCCCCGCGCCTTTCGTTACCAGATCTTGTCCGCGCCCTTCCCCCGCGGCGGCAATTGCACGGTGTGCCGCGAAAACCTCCTCGAGGGTCTCGAACATCTGCCGACAGGCGGGCACCTGGTCGCTGCCCCGTACGTGAGCGGGAGTGAAACGGCGCGACCGCGTCATGACGAGCTGGGTCGGCCGCTCGTCGGCGACCCGCTGAAGGGCCAGGCGGGCCTCGACCTGAAGCTCACGCCGAACGCGACTGATGCCGTTGATGTCACGATCAAGCCGGACTTCTCGCAGGTCGAATCCGACACCGCACAAATTTCCGCCAACGAGCGCTTCGCGCTGTTCTTTCCCGAGAAGCGGCCGTTCTTCCTCGAGGGCGTCGATTTGTTTCAAACCCCGATTCGAGCCGTCTATACGCGGACGATGACATCGCCGACGTGGGGCGCGAGGGTGACTGGCAAGGAGCGGGGAGTGCGCTTCACCGCGCTCGTGACTGAAGACGCGGGTGGCGGCAGCGTCATCCTCCCGGGTCCGAACGGATCCTCGACCGCGCCGCAGGACTTCGGGTCGACCGTGTTGATCGGCCGCGTGAAGCGCGACCTCGGATTGTCGTTTGTCGGCGCCCTCCTCACCGACCGCGAGGCCACTGACGAGCGCGCGCACAACCGCCTGGTGGGTCCGGATTTCCAGTGGCGGGCGTCTGCGGCCGACGTCGTGGCGGGCCAATGGCTGTTCAGCGAGACCTCGATGCCGAATCGTCCCGACCTTGCGGAGCAATGGACGGGGGCGACCGTCAGCGGCCACGCGATGCAGGCGTCGTGGAACCACAACGCGAGATATCTCGATGCGTCGGCAAAGTACGGCGCTGTGGGCGGAGGCTTTCGCGCCGACACCGGCTTCGTGCCGCAAGTGGGCTATCGGGACGAGGGCGCCGAGATTGGGTGGACGGCGTATCCGACCGGCCTTGTCGCGAAGGCGCGAACGTTCGCCAACGTCGATTATCAGACCGAGCCGTCAGGCACGGTCATCACACGCGACGCGGAGGCCGGCATCGAGGTGAACACCCGATGGAGCGGCTCCATGAAGCTGCGATACATCGACAACCAGACGCGCGCGGGCGATGTTCTTCTTGGCCGGCGGCAGGTGGGATACCGAGCGCAGTTCAGCCCGTCGCGACGCGTGAGCACCATCGGCATCGAGGGCACCGGCGGGCAGGAGATCGACTTCGCAAACGCGCGCCCGGCGCGTGGTGTGACGATCAATCTGAATGCGACGGTCCAGCCGACGGACCATCTGGCGGTTGATGTGCTCGAGAACACGCGCTGGCTCGACGTCGATACGCTGTCATCGAGCACCGCGCGGTTATTCACGCAGCGAGTGTCGCGCGTAAAAGGCACGTACACCTTTACCGCGCGCCTGTTCGTACGTGTCATCGGTCAATATGTCGAGACGGCGAATGATCCCTCGCTCTACACGTCACCTGTCGATGCGCGGTCGGGGACGTTCAACGGTTCGGCGCTGTTTGCCTATAAGCTCAATTGGCAGTCGGTCATGTTCGTCGGCTATGGCGATGATCGTGAGCTCTCCGACGAGCGCGTCCTCGAACGATTCGATCGGCAACTCTTCGTCAAGCTGTCCTACGCGTTCCAGCGGTAGGGGTGGATTCAGTCGATCCACCCGCCACCGACCACCATGTCCCCGTCGTAGAACACCACAGCCTGCCCTGGCGTAATGGCGGGCTGCGGCTGATCGAAGATCAGCTCGGCACGGCGGTCGGGCAGCGCACGGACGGCGCCTGCCGCCGGCCTGTGCCGGTGACGGATTTGCGCGGCCACGCGCGTGGGTGACTGCGGCGCATCGATCGAGATCCAGTTCACGTCCGATGCCGTCAGCCGCGTCTGCTCCAGCGCGTCTCGCGCGCCGACCATGACCGTCCCGGCATCCGGGTCGATCTTCAGCACATAGAGCGGGATCGTCGAGGCGATTCCCAGCCCCTTCCGCTGGCCGATGGTGAACCGGTGGACGCCGCCATGTGTGCCAAGCTGGCGTCCCTTCTCGTCGACGATGGCGCCCGCGCGCGCGACAGCCGGCTCCTTGCGCTCCACGAACGACGCGTAGTCACCGTCAGGGATGAAGCAGATTTCCTGGCTGTCGGGCTTGTCGGCGACGGCGAGACCAAGACGACGGGCCTGCTCGCGCACGTCGGGCTTGGCGAGGTGGCCGACCGGGAAGACCGCCCGTGCCAGCTGATCCTGCGTCAGCGAGAACAGAAAGTAGGACTGGTCCTTGTCCGGCTCCGCGCTGCGCTTCAGCAACCACCTCCCGCTCGCGTTCCTGTCGACGCGAGCGTAGTGTCCCGTCGCCACGTGCTCCGCTCCGAGCCCGCGTGCGCGGTCGAGCAACGTCGAAAACTTCAGGTCGCTGTTGCAGTGGGCGCAGGGGAGCGGCGTTCGCCCCGACGCGTATTCCCGGACGAAGTTCGAGATGACCGTCTCGCGAAACTGCCGCTCGAAGTTGACGATGTAGTGCGGGAAGCCGATGACGGCGGCCACGCGCCGGGCGTCGTTCAGGTCGTCCAGCGTGCAGCAGCCGCCGAACCGCTCATCGGCGCCGGCGGCCTGCTCCGAGCCGGTCGAGGGACCTGCGCCCAGCGAAGTGGAGGGGTAGAGCCGCATCGACAGACCGATGACGTCATGACCCTGCTCGGCGAGCAGCGCCGCGGCGACCGACGAGTCGACGCCTCCCGACATGGCTACAACGATTCGCATCAGTTCCCGCAGTCACGGGCCACGGAGGCACGGAGACAAATTTTTACGCCCTTCGTGTGCTCCGTGTTGGCCGCCGCAGGCGGCCTTCGTGGTTGTCAAGCCCGCGCGGGCGCGCGCGTCAGGCTGCGCAGCTTTTCCACGATCCCCGGCAGCACGCCGATCACCCGGTCGATCTCGGCCTCGGTGTTCGCCGCGCCGAGGCTGAAGCGGATCGAGTTCTGGGTGCGGTGCGCGTTGAAGCCCATCGCCTTCAGCACGTGCGACGGCTCCAGCGTGCCCGACGAGCACGCCGAGCCGGTCGAGACCGCCACGCCCTGCAGGTCGAGCGCAATCAGCAGCGATTCGGCCTCGACGCGATCGAAGCTGATATTGGTCGTGTTCGGCACCCGCGCATCGGTGGACCCGTTCACGGCCGTCCCCGGGACGGCCCCGAGGATGCCGGCCTCCAGCCGATCGCGAAGCGCCGACAGCCGCCGGCCCTCCTCCGCCATCTTGCCCGACGCGATGCGCGCCGCCACTCCCATTCCGACGATGCCAGCGACGTTTTCGGTCCCGGCGCGGCGGCTGCGCTCCTGGCGTCCGCCGGTCAGGATCGGCACCACGCGCAGGCCGCGCCGAATCCAGAGGGCGCCGACGCCCTTCGGCCCGTAGAACTTGTGCGCCGACATCGACAGCATGTCGACGCCGAGCGCCCTGACGTCGACCGCGATCTTGCCGGCCGACTGGACCGCGTCCGTGTGAAACAGCGCCCCCCGTTCGTGCGCGACGCGCGCCAGCTCCGCGATCGGCTGAATCGTCCCGATTTCGTTGTTCGCGTGCATCACCGAGACGACCGCCGTCTCGTCCACGAGCGCCTCGCGCAGGGCTGACGGCGAGATGATGCCGCTCTGATCGACGGGGAGGAGGGTGGTCCGCCACCCTCGTTTCGCCAGCGCCTTCAGCGTATTGAGCACCGCTTCGTGCTCGATCGCGCTTGCCACGAGATGCCGCCGTCCCGTGGTCTCGAGGGCTTCTGCGGCACCACGGACGGCGATATTGTCCGCTTCAGTCCCTCCGCTGGTGAAGAGCACCTCCGAGGGCTCGCTACCGATCAGGTTGGCGGTGTCCGTGCGCGCTTCGTCGATCACCGCCTTCGCCTGCTGACCGAAATGGTGGACGCTCGAGGGATTGCCGAATTCATCCCGAAGCACAGCCGTCATCCGCTCGATAACCGCAGGAAGCAGCGGCGTCGTCGCGTTGTGGTCGAGATAGATGCGCTGCACGGGCTTCTCGAAATCGTAGCATCTCGCCTAAATATCGGCCGTCAAATGCCTAGACTTATTTTTCGAGCGGCCGATATACTCAGAGGGCTCCTGCCAAGGCAACGCGAGTAAGAGCTCATCGAAGGCTCCTCGGTTCTGCCCTGGGGCTGCTAAGTCGGAGGACCAGATGTGGAAGCGTGATGAAGCGGTAAAGCCGGCAACGCCGGGCACCCCGGCAGGTCCGGCGGCACCTGCACAGCACCAGGCGCAGGCCAGTGCGCCGGCGCAGCCGGAGTCCCGGCGGCAGCAGATGATGGAGAGAGACGTCGTGAATATCGGCAAGTCAGTGGTTATCAAGGGCGAGTTGAACGGCAGTGAGGATCTCACCGTCGAAGGACATGTCGAAGGCAAGATCGAGCTCCGCGATCACGTGCTGACGATCGGACCAAACGGCAAGATCAAGGCACAGGTGTTCGCGAAGGCGGTCATCGTGCTGGGCGAAGTCAATGGCAACGTCACGGCGACGGAGAAGGTGGACATCCGTGACGGCGGCTCCGTGGACGGCGACATCGTCTCGCCGCGGGTCGCGATCGCCGAGGGCGCGCACTTCCGCGGCGCCGTCGACATGCAGCGGAAGGGCGGCCAGCCGCAGGCGCAGGGCCAGGGCGGCGGACAGCGGCAGCCGCAGCAGCAGCAACAACAACAGCAGCAGCCGGCGACTCCTCCGCAGCCGGCAGCCGCGCACCACTGATCCGGTTCGTAGTTCGCGGTTGGCGGTTGGTGGCGTTGGACGCCGTCAACCACCAGCCACCAACCATCAACCACGAACGACGGATCGTCTATCATTCCGTCGTTGTCTCTCTCAGACCTCTTCTCGCGGAAACGGAAGGACGAAGGCGACGCCGCCGAAGGCGGCGCCGACGCGCCCGTCCACCCGACGAAGGCGTTGTCGAAGTTTCTGTCCAGCCTGAACAGCCGGCAGCAGCCGCTGCTGCTCGATCTCGGCCCGGTCGTCGGCACCAACGTGACCTTCTTCGGCGAGGAGCTCGGGTGCAAGATCCTGGTCGAGAACGTCTTCAAGGACATCGACCGCCACATCTCGGAAGGGAAGCTCGAGGAGCTGCCGGCGTTCCTCGCCAAGCGGTTCTCGCAGGACGAGGGAAGCGTCGACGGCATCCTGTGCTGGGACATCTTCGACTACCTGGACTGGAAGGCGGCGCAGGCGCTGGCACGAGAGCTGGTGCGGATTCTTCGGCCGGACGGCGCGGTGCTCGCGCAGTTCAGCACGACCGAGTCGAAGGTCGTGGGCCCGCCGACCTACACGAAGTACGTCGTCGTCGATCACCAGACGCTGCAGCACAGGCCGTATCCCGCCGCGCGTGGCCGGCAGCGCCCGCTGGTCAATCGGGACATCCAGCGGATGTTCGAGCCGCTGCGTATCACGGAGTCCTTCCTGCTGAAGAACAACCTGCGCGAGGTCCTGTTCCGGAAACCCCCGGAGTCTGGTTCCTCGCGGCCGCGCGGCGATGACGGCGGGGCTGCCTCGCCGGAATCGCGCAGCGACGAAGGCCGGCCGAAGCCACCCGATTGAAGCCGGTCATCGCGCTGCTGACCGACTTCGGCACGCGCGATCACTACGTGGGCGCCATGCGCGGGGTGGCGCTCGGCATCTGTCCCGACGCCACGCTGGCTGACATCACGCACGACGTCGCCCCGCAGGACGTCCTCGGCGGCGCGCTCGAGCTTGCCGCGGCATTCACCTGCTTTCCCCCCGGTACCGTCTTCCTCTGCGTCGTCGATCCCGGCGTCGGCTCCGCGCGCCGCGGCATCGGCGCCGAGGCGGGCGGCTACCAGTTCGTCGCGCCGGACAACGGGCTGCTGACGCTCGCCTTCCGGGAATGCCCGCCGACGCGTGTCGTCGAATTGACGGAACGGCAGTACGCGCGCGCGGAGATCAGCCGCACGTTCGAGGGTCGCGATCGGTTCGCACCCGCCGCCGCCTGGCTCGCGAGGGGCACGGATCTCGGCGCGTTGGGTCCGCCGGTTGCGAGCTGGCAGCTGCTCGACGTGCCCGAACCGCGCGTCCAGGACGGGTGCCTGTCCGGCGTCGTCCTGCGCGTCGATCGGTTCGGGAACCTGGTGACCAACATCGATCGACGCTGCGTTCAGCAGGTGGCAGGTGGCAGGCGGATCGTCGTCGAGGCGGCCGGATGTCCAGTCGCCGAGTTCGTGGAGACGTACGCGGAGGCGGCGCCGGGATCGATCTGCGCGCTCTTCGGCAGCAGCGGCCATCTCGAGATGGCGATCAACGGCGGCAGTGCTGCAGAGGCGCTCGGCCTCGCGCGCGGTGCTCGCGTGTTGGTCCGCCTGAAGGCGGACGGACCATGCTAGCATTCGGCCTTTGTCCATGATGAATCTGGATCTCACCGAAGAGCAGCAGCTGCTCGAGCAGTCCGTGCGCGAGTGGGCGGCCCGCGCGGTGGCGCCGAACATCCACGAGCTCGATCGCGCGCACCGGTTCGACAGCGCCATCCTTCCGCAGATGGCGGAGCTCGGGCTGCTCGGTGTGTGCGTGCCGCAGAAGTTCGGCGGCGCGGGGATGGACTACCTCGCGCTCGGCATCGCGAGCGAGGAGCTGGAATACGTCGACACGTCGCTGCGCGTCATCCTGTCGGTTCACGTCGGCCTCAACTGCCTCACGCTGCTCGCGTGGGGCACCGACGACCAGAAGCAGCGCTACCTCGTGCCGCAGGCGCAGGGGAAGAAGATTGCGACCTACGGCCTCACCGAGCCATCGGCCGGCAGCGACGCCCGCGGCATCCAGTCGGTCGCGATCAAGAAGGGTGACCGCTACCTGCTGACGGGCGAAAAGATGTGGATTTCGCTCGGCGACGTCGCGGACAACTTTCTCGTCTTCGCCTGGAGCGACCTGGAGAAGAAGAAGCAGCGCGACCCGAATGGCATCAGCGCCTTCATCGTCGAGCGCGCGTTCAAGGGATTCTCGAGCGGCACGCTGAAAGAGAAGTGGGGGATTCTCGCCGGCAACACCGGTTTTTTCAAGATGGACGAGGTCGAGGTGCCGGCGGCCAACCTGGTCGGCCGCGAGGGCGAAGGGTTCAAGATCGCGATGTTCGCGCTCGACCAGGGACGCTTCACCGTCGCCGCCGGAGCGACAGGCCTCATCCGTGCCTGCCGCGACGCGAGCGTCAGCTACGCGAAGCAGCGGAAGGCGTTCGGCGTGGAGATCGGCTCACACCAGCTCGTGAAGGAAATGATCGCGCAGATGGAGTCCGACTACCAGGCGTCACGCCTGCTGTGGATGCGCGCCGGGTGGCTGAAGAACCTCGGCCGCCGCAACACGCGCGAGACCGGCCTGGCGAAGTGGTTCTCGACCGTCGCATCGGAGCGCGCGGCATCGGACGCGGTGCAGATTCACGGCGCCAACGGCTACTCGGACGAGTACCCGGTCGGGCGCTTCTATCGCAACTGCAAAGGCGCGGTGATTTACGAAGGCACGCGTGAAATTCACAAGCTGATGCAGGCCGACTACCTGCTCGGCTACAGGACGGACCGCCCCACGCGGTGCGAGCTGCCTCCCTATGCTTGATTCAGATCTCTCGCTCGACTTCCTGCGCGTCACCGAACACGCCGCCATCGCCTGCGCGCAGACGATGGGGCAGGGCGACCGGCACAAGTCGGACGCCGTCGCCGTGGAGGCCATGCGCCACGAGATGGACTCGCTGCCGATCGCCGGCACCATCGTCATCGGCGAAGGCGAGCGGGACGAGGCGCCGATGCTCTACATCGGCGAGAAAGTCGGCATGGCGCACAAGGCGCCGAACGGCCGCACCTATCCGCAGGTGGACATCGCCGTCGATCCGCTCGAAGGCACCAACCTGTGCGCCACCGGCGCGGCCAACGCCATCGCCGTGCTCGCGGCGTCCGAGAGCGGCGGGCTGCTGCACGCGCCCGACATGTACATGGAAAAGCTCGTCGTCGGGCCGAGCTCGCGGGACGTCGTCGATCTCGACGCGCCCGTGCGCTTCAACCTGCGCGCGATTGCCCAGTCGCTCGGGCGGCGCGTCGAGGACCTCGTCGTCATCGTGCTCGACCGGCCGCGGCACGAGAAGCTGATCGACGAAATCCGGGCGACGGGCGCCCGTATCAGGCTGATTGGCGACGGCGACCTCTCCGCCGGCATCGCGGCGGCCGTCATCGGCAGCGGCGTGCACGCGGTGATGGGGATCGGCGGCGCGCCGGAGGGGGTGCTGACGGCGGCCGCGATGCGCTGCCTGAACGGCGAAATCTACGCGCGCCTCGTCATCGCCAAGACGGGCGACGAAGAGCGCGCCCACGCGATGGGCATCAAGGATCTGAACCGCGTCTACCGCTCGAAGGACCTCGCGCCGGGCAAGAGCATCATCTTCGCGGCCACCGGCGTGACGGAAGGATCGCTGATGAAGGGGGTCCGCTTCTTCGGCGACGGCACGCGGACGACGTCGCTGGTGATGCAGACGAACCCGCACCGGATTCGCTTCATCGACAGCATCCACGTATCGAACACCAACTCAATCGGAGCGAAGATACGATTCTGACGCGGGCGGCCATGGCAAAGCGGTCCAAACCGAAACGGCTGCCGCGCGCGCCATTGCCTCGGCAGACCGGAGGCGTGCACGAAGACAAGACCAAACGCCCGTGGCGGCGTCGCAAGCACAAGAAGTTGCCTGATACCTCGTCGAGCTGATACCGACCACGCCTGACACCTGATACCTGTTACCTGACACCTGCTAGGATCCGATCGTGCCTCCTGCAACCGAGCGCGCGGCGCTCGTCGGCCTCGTCACCCCTTCCACCCGCGGCGACGCGGATCACTCGCTCGACGAGTTGGCCGGCCTCGCGGACGCCGCGGGGGCGTCGGTCGTGCTGCGGATGCTGCAGGAGCGGCCCAAGCCCGATGCGGCGACGTTCATCGGCTCGGGCAAGGTGGCGTCGCTCGCGGCCGCGTGCGACGAGGCGGATGTGGACGTCGTCATCTTCGACCACGAGCTCACGCCCGCGCAGCAGCGGCAGCTCGAGGAGCGGCTCGAACGCAAGGTCATCGATCGCACGCAGCTCATTCTCGACATCTTCGCCCGCCGCGCGCGGACCCGGGAGGGCAAGTGGCAGGTGGAGCTGGCGCAGCTCAAGTACCTGCTGCCGCGGCTGGCCGGCTCCGGCACGGCGCTGTCGCGCCTCGGCGGCGGCATCGGCACGCGCGGACCCGGCGAGACGAAGCTCGAATCCGATCGGCGGCGGATTCGCGTCCGCATCCAGTCGATTCAGCGCGAAATCGACCAGGTGCGCCAGCGCCGTTCGCAGCTTCGTGAGCGGCGGCACAAGCAGTCGGTGCCGACGGTGGCGCTGGTCGGCTACACCAACGCCGGCAAGACGACGCTGTTCAACCGGCTGACGAACGAGACCGCGGTCGCCTCTGATGCGCTGTTCGTGACGCTCGATCCGCTGGTCCGCCGCGTTCGCCTGCCGGACAATCGCGAGTTGCTCGTATCCGATACGGTCGGGTTCATCGATCGGCTGCCGCACGCGCTGGTGGCCGCTTTCAGCGCCACGCTCGAAGAGGTGGCGGAGGCGGACCTGATCCTGCACGTCATCGATTCCGGCAGCGCCGATCGGGAACGGCAGATCGCGGCCGTGCGCCGCGTCCTGGACGAAGTGGGCGCCGCGGATGTCCCGATGGTTGCGGTATACAACAAGATCGACACGATCGGCGCGGACGAGCGGCGGCGGCTGCGCGACGGTGACCCGTCGGCCGCGCTCATTTCGGCGACGACGGGAGCCGGGGCGGCGGAACTGCTGCAGATGATCGCGTCGCGGCTCGCGCTCGACACGCGCCGCGTCACGATTACCTTCGACAGCGGCAAGGAGTTCGACCGCCAGCAGATTGGCCGGCTGTACCGCGTGGCGCGCGTCATCAGTCACGTCGCAACCAACGGCCGCGTCGTGATCGAAGCCGACGTGCCGCGCAGGTTCATCGAGAGGCTGACGACCGTGGAGTCGGGAAGTGACGCAAGCGAGTAAGACCGTCGCGGCGCGGACGCTGTGGGTCCGCATGCTGTTGCTGGCCGTCATCTCGGGCTGCGCCATGAAGGCCGCGCCGCCGTTGCCGCCGACGCTGAAGTACCCGGAGTTCGTCTATCCGGCCGCCGTGCCCGCGGTGGGAGCCCAGGCCGCCGCCGTCGATCGCGGCTGGCGCTACCTGCAGAACGACGACCTCGGGAATGCCGAGCGCGAGTTCGCGGCCGCCCTGAAAGCGATTCCCGACTACGTCCCCGCGCGCACGGGCGAGGGCGACATCGCGCTGGCGAGCCAGGACTACATGCGCGCGCTCGATCAGTTCGAGCTCGCGCTCCGCGGCGCGCCCGCGTACGCGCCCGCGCTCGTCGGCAAGGGACAGGCGCTGCTCTCCCTGAACCGGGACAGCGAGGCGCGCGCCGCCTTCGAAGCCGCGCTCAAGGCGGACCCGTCGCTCGCCGCCAACCTCGGGCCGCGGGTCGACGTCCTGAAATTCCGCGAAATCCAGGACCTGATTGCCGCGGCGCGGCAGGCGATGAACGCGGGCCGCCTCGACGAGGCCCGCGCGGCGTACCTGCGCAGCATCGCCGCCACCCCCGACAGCGCGGTGCTGTACCGCGAGCTCGGGATGGTCGAGCGGCGGCAGGGAGACGCCGCCGCCGCGCTCGAGCAGTTCAATCGCGCGGTGGCGCTCGACCCGACCGACGCGGTGTCGTTCGCACAGGCCGGTGAGATTCTCGAGGAGCGTGGCGATTTCGCGGGCGCCGAGGCGGCCTATCGCAATGCCGCGAACGTGGATCGGTTTGCCGGCTACGACCGGAAGGCCGAGGCGGTCGCCACGAGGGGGCGCGACGCGAGCCTGCCGGCCGAATTCCGCGCGCTGGCCTCGGCGGATCGCATCACGCGCGGCGACTTGGCGGCGCTCGTCGGCATCCGTCTCGAGGAGCTGCTGCGCGCCGCGCCGGCCACGCCTGTCGTCACCACCGACACCGCAGGGCACTGGGCCGCGTCCTGGATCGCGCAGGCCGCCGCGACGGGCGTGATCCCCGCCTTCGACAACCACACCTTCCAGCCGGGAACGGCGCTCCGTCGCGTGGACCTCGCGGAAGCGGCAAGCGCGCTCCTGCGCCTGATGGCGCGGACGCGCCCGGCCTTGCAGGCGCGTCTCGCGGCGCGCCCGACGGTGAGCGACATGAGCCCGTCGCACCTGAACTATCCGGCCGTGGCCGCCGCGGTCTCGGCCGGGGTCCTTCCGCTGCTCGACGACGGGCGCTTCGACAGCGAGCGTCCCGTCGACGGCGCGGAGGCGATTGCCGCCATCGACCGGCTGCGCGCGCTCGGCGAGTCGCGCTGACCCCCGTGTGGTACCTCACGCTCGCGAATCAGATCACGATTCTCAGGATCATGCTGATTCCGGCGTTCGTCCTCCTGACGGTCTACGGATATCTCGGCGCGGCGCTCGCCGTCTTCCTGATCGCGGGCGCGACCGACGCGATCGACGGGCTCATCGCGCGGCTGACCAGCCACCCGACCAGCTTCGGCGCGTGGCTCGACCCGATGGCCGATAAGCTGCTGCTGGTCACGACCTTCGTCGTGCTGACGCTGCCGCAGATCGAGCTCACCAACCACGTTCCGATCTGGCTCACCGTCCTCGTCATTACCCGCGACGTGGTCATTGTCGGCGTCGTCGCGATCGTGAACCTGTCGATCGGGCCGCGAACGTTCAAGCCGTCGATGCTCGGCAAGCTCGCCACGGCGACGTTCATCCTGGCGAACATCGTCATCATGTATTTCAACTGGAGGATGGAGCGGTCGCCGCTGGTCGAAGCGGCGATCTGGCTCGCGCTGACGCTGACGCTCGCGTCGGCGGGCGACTATTTCTTTCGCTTGCGGCGGCTGATCAACGTCCCGCCGGCCTAGGGCTACGAACCTAGAGGCCGGCCGCCAGGCCGGGCTTCCAGCTTCCCCTTGAAATACTCGACGGTCTTCAGCAGGCCTTCCTCGAGGGCGACTTTCGGTTCCCATCCGAGGATCGTCCGTGCCCGCGTGATGTCCGGCCGCCGCTGTCTCGGATCGTCGACGGGGAGCGGCCTGTAGACGAGTGTGCTCCGCGAGCCGACCATCCTGATGATCGTGCGCGCGATCTGCTCGATCGTCACCTCGTGCGGATTGCCGATGTTGACGGGGTCGTTGGTGTCGGCGTCCATCAGCCGCAGGATGCCGTCCACCAGGTCGCTGACGTAGGTGAAGCTGCGGGTCTGCGTGCCGTCGCCGAAGATGGTCACGTCTTCATCGGTCAGCGCCTGCGACATGAAGGCCGGGACGGCGCGGCCGTCGTGCAGCCGCATGCGCGGGCCGTAGGTGTTGAAGATGCGGACGATCTTCGTATCGATGCCGTGCGTGCGGTGATAGGCAAGCGTCATCGCTTCGGCAAAGCGCTTGGCTTCGTCGTAGACGCCGCGCGGGCCGAGCGGATTCACGTTCCCCCAGTAGGTCTCCTTCTGCGGGTGCTCGAGCGGGTCGCCGTAGACCTCCGAGGTCGACGCGAGCACGAACCGCGCGCGCTTGTGCAGCGCGAGGCCGAGGGCGTTGTGCGTGCCGAGCGAGCCGACCTTCATCGTCTGGATGGGCAGCTCGAGATAGTCGATCGGGCTCGCGGGGCTCGCCCAGTGCAGGACGAAATCGACCGGGCCCTCGATGTCGATGTGCCGCGTGACGTCGTGGCGGATGAACTCGAAGTCCCGGTTGCGCAGGTGAGCGATGTTGGCGAGGTCGCCGGTCAGCAGGTTGTCGATGCCGATCACGGAGTGCCCGCGGTCGAGGAGCGCCTCGCTCAGGTGGGAGCCGATGAAGCCTGCGGCGCCGGTGACGACGGTTCTCACACGCGTTGAAACAGGCCGCGGAAAATCGTCAGCCACATGATCTTCAGGTCGAGCGTCACGGACCAGTTCTCGATGTAGTACAGGTCGTACTCGATGCGCTTCTCGAGCGACGTGTTGCCGCGCCAGCCGTTGACCTGGGCCCAGCCGGTGATGCCCGCCTTCACCTTGTGCCGCAGCATGTACTGCGGGATGCGGTGCTTGAACTGCTCGACGAAGAACGGCCGCTCGGGCCGCGGCCCGACGATGGACATGTCGCCGCGGAGCACGTTCCAGAACTGCGGCAGCTCGTCGAGGTCGAGCTTGCGGAGCCAGCGGCCAATCGGCGTCGCCCGCGGATCGTCCTCGCGCGCCCAGACGGGGCCGGTGCCGGTCTCCGCGCCTTCGTACATCGATCGGAACTTGTAGACCGTGAACGCCTTGCCGTCGAGCCCCATGCGCTCCTGCGCGTAGAAGATCGAGCCGCGCGAGGTCAGCTTCACGACCGCGGCGATGGCGGCGAGCGGCAGCGCGAGCACGAGCAGCGAAGCGGACGACAGCCCGATGTCGATGACGCGCTTGAGCCAGGCGTTGAAGCCCTGGAGCGGCACGTCGTTGATGTTGATGATCGGCAGGCCGTCGAGGTCCTCGAGCCGGGCGCGCAGCGTGATGAACTGCAGCAGGTCCGGGACGACCTTGACGTCGATGCATTCGCGGCTCGTGATTTCCACCAGGTCGAGCAGCTTCGTGTGCTCTTCGAGGGGCAGCGCGACGTACAGGTGATCGATCCGCTCGCGCTGCGCGATGTCACCCACCTCGGCCAGCGTGCCGAGCAGCGGCAGCCCGCGGTAGCCGATGTGATCGCCGCCGGCCCGGTCGTCGACGAACCCGACCACCTGGAACCCGAACTCGCGGTGCTGCAGCACGCGATCGGCCACCATGCGTCCCAGGTCACCCGCGCCGGCGATCAGGATCCGCTTGAGTCCCACGCCCGCGCGCCAGCGGTGCTCGAGCAGCTCGCGGACCGCCTCGCGAGAGAGGTAGGTGAACAGGACGTTGAGGACGAGGAAGAGGCCCCAGACCACCTGCGACACTTCGTACGCGCCCTGCGCCTTCTCCTCCGCCGAGACGTAGTAGACGGAGACGTAGAGCGTGGACATGACGCCGAAGACGACGGCGAGGATGCTGCCGATGAGGACCGCGAAGAAATCGTCGACGCGCGAGCGTCCGCGGCGCAGGCGATAGACGCCCTGCAGCTGGAACGCCAGCGGTGTCAGCACCGCCACGAACGGCACGACGTTGAGGTACTGCTCGATCGGCGGGTAGCCGCGGAAGACGGGGATCAAACCGCTCTCGAAGCGGATGCCGTACGCAAGGATGAACGCCCAGACGGCCAGCAGTGCGTCCGTCAGGACATAGAGCGCGACCAGCAGGCGGTTGTACCGCCTTACCACGTCGTCCCCGCCGGATGATCGAGCGTTTCCTCGACGACCGCGCGCATCTTCTCGACGTGGCGCTCGTGCGAGAAGCGCTCTGCGTTCGCGCGGAGGCGATCGACGTCGAACCGCGTCGCGGCCGCCCGCTCGAGCGCCGCCGCCAGGGAGGCCGGCGAGAGCTCGTCGAAGAGGATGCCCGTGTCGCCCGGGATCACGGTTTCGAGCGCGCCGCCGCGCGCGAAGGCGACGACCGGCCGCCCGCAGGCCTGCGCCTCGACCGGCACGATCCCGAAGTCCTCCTCGCCCGGCAGCAGGACCGCGAGCGCGCGGCGATATTCGTCGCGAATCTCGTCGTTGGTCGCGCGGCCGATGAACTCGACGCGGCTTGTCCCGAGCGAAGTCGAGGGGCTGCCTCCGGGCGTCGTCGCAGAACCATTCGCGTGCCGTTCGAGCCGCGCACGGTCGGGTCCGTCGCCGACGATGCGCAGCGAAGCGCCCGCGCGGCGGCAAGCGTCGATCGCCACGTCAATCCGCTTGTACGGGACCAGGGCGGACACGATCAGAAAATGCTGTCCGGGAGGCGTCGTGTCGGGGTGATAGAACGACGTGTCGACGGGTGGATACACGATTGTCGCCTCGCGATTGTAGTATCGGCGGATCCTCCCCGCAACGTGGTGAGAGTTGGCGACGAAGCGCCCGACGCGCGGCGCCGTTGCCGCGTCCCATCGCGCCAGCCTCCCGAGCACCGGGGCGTAGAGCCACCGGCTGGCGAACGCGCCCACCCGCTCGGGGCCGAAGTAGGCGTCGAACTGATCCCACGCGTACCGCATCGGCGAGTGGCAGTAACAGATGTGCCGCGCCCGCCCGGGGGCGACCGCTGCCTTGGCCGCGCAGTGGCTCGAGCTGATGACCAGGTCGTAGGCGTCGAGGTCGAACTGCTCGATGGCGGTCGGGTAGAGCGGCAGCAATGCGCGGTAGCGCGTGCGCGAGAACGGCAGCTTCTGCAGGCCCGACGTGATGATGCAATGCCGCTCGATGGCCGGCGACACCGAACCGGGGACGTGGAAGAGCGTGAAGATGTCGGCGTCCGGGTACTGCTCGCAGAGCGCCTCGAGCACCTTCTCGCCCCCGCGCATCCCGTTCAGCCAGTCGTGCACGAGCGCGACGCGGTCCGCCTTCGCGGCTTCGCCGCTTCGGCGAGGCAGGCTCCCGGTCAGTTCCACGCGCCCACCAGCTGATAGATGTCGTGCGTCCGCGCGACCGAGCGCTCCCACGAGAAATCGCGCGCGCGGATCAGGCCTTTCCGCCGCAGATCATCAGCCAGCGCGGGGTCGCTCAGCACGCGCCGCATGCCCGCGACGATCGACGCGACGTCGTACGGATCGACGAGCATCGCCGCGTCGCCCGCGACCTCGGGCAGCGACGAGACGTTCGACGTGACGACCGGCGTGCCGCTGGCCATCGCTTCGAGCGGCGGCAGGCCGAAGCCTTCGTAGAGCGACGGGAAGACGAACACCGCCGCGAGCCGGTAGAGCGCGGCGAGCGTCTCGTCGGGGAGGAACCCGAGGAAGCGCACGTGCTTGTGCAGCTTGTGGCTGTGCACGGCGCGCCGCAGCGCCGGCAGCTTCGAGATCTCGTCGCCAATGATCAGCAGCTTCAGCTCCTCGAACTCGCCTTTGCGCAGCTCGGCGAACGCCTCGATCAGCCGCACCAGGTTCTTGTGCGGCTTGATGCCGCCCACGTACAGCACGAACCGCTGGTGGAGCTGGAAGCGCTCGCGGACGCGCTCGACCTCCTCCTCATGCGGCTCGATCCAGAACCGCTCGTCGATGGCGTTGTAGACGACAGCAATCTTCTCCGGCGGCACGTTGAAGAAGTGGAGGATGTCGCGCTTCGACGCCTCCGAGACGGTCAGAATGCGGTCGGATCGCCGCGCGGCGCTCCACATGGCGCCGCGCGCGTACGCGTGCGCGGCACGGTTCGGCAGGTACTGCGGAAACATCAGGTGGATGCAGTCGTGAATCGTCACCACCGACCGGCACCGGACGGCGACCGGCAGCACGTAGTGCGGCGCGTGATAGACGTCGGGCTTCTCGCGCATCAGCACCCACGGCACGTGGACCTGCTCGACGACGGAGTAGTTGCGGGCGCGCTCGAGAACGGCGCGGAAGTTCGGGCCCAGGGTGGCGGCCACGCCCATGTCGGGTTCGTGGCAGAGGAGCACGTACTCGTTGGCCTGATCGATGCGCGAGAGGTGCCTCAGGAGGTTCCTGATGTAGGTCCCGATGCCGAAGTCGTGGAGTTTCCGCGCATCGATCGCGATTCGCACTGTTGGAATCTTAGCGGGAATCCGGCGGGAGGCCGGGATCCGGGATCCGGGATCCGGGATCCGGGATCCGATGGGCTACCTATCCCACCCGGCCCATTCCATCCGGTACTTCCGCCGGAGCTCTCGAATGGTACCGGGATAGACGTCGCCGCGGCGCGCGGCCTCGACGGCCTGGTCCATGCGCTGCTTGATCTGGCTGGCTGCCGCCTTCATGTCGTCCATCCAGCCGAAGCAGTCGTACTGGTTGCTGACCGCGGTCTTGACGCCGTTGGGGACGAACAGCGCGAACCAGGGACGATCGCCGCCGGCGGACACGGCGCTGGCGACGCACAGCTTCGCGCTGCGCTGCCAGTTGGTATCCACCTGGTCGCCGGCGCGCGCAATGACCTGCACCTCCTGCTCGAAGCGCGCGGCGCCCCTGTCGCGCGCCGATTCGCTCTCCGACGGGCCGCCGGTCGCCTGCCGCAGCGCCTCGAGCGGCGTCTGCGTCGAGGCCACGGTGCGGCCGCTCATCAGCGCGGTCGCGTGATCGATCGCGATGGCGAAGGACACACCCTGCGCCCGCGTATTCGACATCGAGTTGATGCCGATGACGGTGCCGCTGCGGTCGAGCAGCGGTCCGCCGCTGTTGCCCGGATTGATCGCCGCATCGGTCTGGATGAGCGTCACGCCGCCGGCCTGGCGCAGCGCGCTGACAATGCCGCGGGTGACGGTGTTGGACAGCGTGCCGAGCGCGTAGCCGATGGCGATGACCTCTTCGCCGGGCCTCGCGCTGGCCGCGGTGCCCAGGCGCAGCGTCGCCTGCTGCGGGTTCGCGTTGAACACCTGGAGCAGCGCGACGTCCACCGACGGCGACGCGCTCAGGACGTGTGCGGTGTACTTGGCGCCGCCCGCCTGCAGGTTGACGGAGCTCTGGCCCTCGACGACGTGGTTGTTGGTGATGACGAGGTCGGGCCGAACGAAGAATCCGCTGCCGCGGCCGCTGCCGGTGTCGATGGAGGCGATCGCGGGAAGCGCGGCGCTGACGAGATCTTCAATGGAACCGGCGGAAACGGAAGCCGCGATAGTGCCGGCATCGTTGCTCGGCACCCGGGTCGGGATGATGTTGCCGGTGACCGGTGCGACCAATGTCTCCGACGCCTGCGCCGCCGGCGCCTCCGCTGGTTCGGGCTGGGGCGCCGTGTCTGCCGCGACGGTGGCCGGCGGTGCCGGCGCGGCCTGCCGCGACTGGAAGTAGTAGTAGGCGCCGCCGAGGCCGACGGCCGCGACGAGAATGAGGATGACGAGGGGCGACGGGCCGCTGCGCTCCGGGGCCTCCGCGACCTCCTCGGCGACGACCGCCGGCAGATTTTCGCGCTGGAAGCCGCACCGGCACTCCGCGAACCGCGTCGGGACACGACGCCCGCAGGACGGGCATACCCAGGAGAATTGATCGCCGGCCGACTCAACCATGGCTTGATCGGTTATCGGGCAATTCACCCTTGATCTTCAGATACCAGCGGAGCCAGCGAGCCCAGCCGGGGTGATGCTTTTCGTAGAACGCGATGTGGCTGCGGCGGTAGGCGCGGTCGGCCGCGGCGGACGCCGTGGCCCTCGATTGGCCCCGTAAATGGATGACTTCGGCCGCCGGCCAGAACACCACCCGGCGCCCTCGCGCGCGCACGGCGGCGCAGAAATCCACGTCCTCCGTGTACATGAAGTAGCGCTCGTCCATCAGGCCGACAGCTTCTGCGTCGGCGCGGCGTACCAGCAGGCAGGCGCCGCTCACCCAGTCGACGTCGCGCTCGTGCCGGGTGATCGACTCGACATAGGTCGCGATAGGGCCGCTGCGGCCGCTTCCGCGCACGAGCACTTTCTGACGGAGCTCGGCGAGCGGCGAGATCATCCTGCCGAAAGAGAGCTCGGCGCGGCCGTCCGCGTTGACCAGGCGCGGGCCCACGATGGCCGCATCGGAGCGCGCGTCGAGCGCCGCCACCAGCGAATCGACGGCGCCGGCCGGCACCGAGGTATCCGGGTTCAGCAGCAGGATCAGCTCGCCGAACGTCTGCTGGATGCCGAGGTTGTTCGCGCGAGCGAAGCCAAGGTTCGCGCCGGCGTCGATCACCCGCACACCGTTCCACCGCGTGCGGATGGCCGCCGGCGTGCCGTCGGTCGACGCGTTGTCCACGACGACGATTTCATGATCCACCGCCGGTCGGTTCGCGACGAGCGATCGAAGGCATTCGTCGACATGACCCGTCGAGTTGTAGGTCACGACGACGATCGAGAGCCGCGGCATGGCGAGGGTACCGGTCACAGCGGCGCCGACCCTTTGTCGCCCCGAATCGCTGCCTCGAGCAGCACGCCCAGGACGCGGCGGGCGCAATCGGTCCACGAGTAGCGCGCCAGCACAGCGGCGGCGGCGTCGAGAATCCGCTGCCGTTCACCGGGGTCGAACAGCAGCGCGCGCAGGCCGCGTTCCACGAGAACGGGGTCGGCCCGCCGCACGTAGCGTGCCGCGTCGCCGCAGACCTCGCGCGCGACGGGGGTATCGAGCAGCAGGCCCGGCACCCCCGCTGCCAGCGCCTCGAGCGGCGTCAGCCCGAACCCTTCGTACTCCGACAGGAAGACAAACGCCGCGCTCGTGGCATAGAGCGATCGCAGCTCCTCGTCGGGCACGTACGAACGGAGAAGAATCCGATCGCCGACGCCGGTCGCGCGCGCAATCGACTCGAGCCTGAGCGGAGGGGACGTCCGGTTGTCGCCGACGATCGCGAGACGGACGTCGGGGCTGGTGCGCGCCAGCCGCGCGAACCCCTCGATCATCTCCGGCACGTGACGGCGATCGAAGATCGATCCGACGAAAAGCACCCCGTTCCCATCGGACGCACCTTCAAGGGCTGTCCCCGTAGTGAATGGCGTCACACCCGGATAGGCCACGGCAACCTTCGATTCGTCGATGCCGAGGTGCGCGACGATCTCGCGCTTCGAGAATTCGGAAATGGTGACGACGCGTGCCGCCGCGCGCGCGGCCAGTTGCACCAGGGTGCGACGCCGCGCCCCCTCGCGCCAGCCGAACCACTCCGGGTGCGCGGCATACGACACGTCGTGGATGGCGACGACCATCGGCACGGGTGGCAGAATCGGCCCGCTGTAGGCGGGCGCGAACAGCACGTCCGCCCCCGCGTCGCGGGCCAGCGAGGGGAGGACCATCTGCTCCCACAGCGTCCCGCCCCTGGCGCCGGGGCCGTTCGGCGCGAGCGGCATGAACTCGTGCGCGCTCGCCTCGGGCATGGTGGCCCACGCGGCCAGCAGCTCGCGGAGGAAACGCCCGACGCCGGTCGGCTGGCCGTGAAGCTCGCGCGCGTCGATGGCGATTCTCATGGACGAACCGCGACTCGGTCGCTCCGCGAGTCGCCGCGGCGTATCACGGCGTCCTCGTAGGCGCGATGGAGTGTCGTTGCCGATTCAGTCCAGGTGAACGTCCGGGCGCGCGCGAGGCCGGCCTCCGCGGCCTGCATCGCCCATCGCTCGTCCGCCAGCGCGCGCTCGATGGCGTCCGCGAGCCCTGCCACGTCCATCGGCTCGACTTCCGCGCCGGCGCCGCCCACGACTTCGGGAAGCGAACCGCGCGACGACACGATCACGGGCACACCCGCGGACATTGCCTCGAGTGCCGGCAGCCCGAACCCCTCGTCGAGCGACGGCATGACGAGGACGCGCGCGGAGCGATACAGCTCCTCCCGCCTGGTGTCCGGAACGTACCCGAGGTGCGTCACATGGCCCGCCAGCGGCGGCCGTTCGAGGCGCGCGAGCCACTCCGCGGCGGCACTGGTGGCGCGCCCGGCGAGCACGAGCGGCGCCACCTGCCGTTTCGCGAGCACGCGCGCGTACGCATCGAGGAGGGCGCCGACATTCTTGCGTGGCTCGAGCGTGCCGACGAACAGGATGCAGCCGTCCGCCGGCACGTTCGGCGCCCGTCCAAGGGCGCGCCACGCGGGCGCCCCCGGCGGACAGATGTAGATGCGTTCCGTCGCGACGCCGAGCCGCTCGGCAATCTGCCGCTGTCCGTACTGCGTGGACGTGATTACCGCGTGCGCGCGCCGCGCGTGCGACGCCGCGAGCGCCGCGTAGTCCCGGCGAATCTCGGCGCGGGTGTCGCGAGCACGTTCGAGAAAGAAGAGATCGTGAATGGTCACCACCTGCGCGGCGCGGCGCGCGGGCATCAGCAGCGGATGCGCCGAGTGCGCGATGTCGACGGCGCCGGCCAGCCGTTCGGCCGGCGGCCATTCGCGGCGGTGCCAGAGATAGTTCAAAATGCGGACGGGAATCCGCCGGTCGACGACGCGCGCGCCCGTGTCGGCGGCGACGGCCGGCGCCGGACGATCCTTCCAGGAGCTCGTGAACAGCAGCACCTCGTCGTCACGGTGTGCAGTGGTGTACGCGCGAACCAGCTGGTGGATGTACTCGCCAACGCCGGTTCGCTCCCGCAGCGCGGGCCGGTAGTCGACGAGGATGCGCACAACGGCAGAGTACAATCACAACCCACGGAGACACAAAGCGGATGAAAATCGCGATCGTGGGGACCGGGTACGTCGGGCTCGTGGCGGGGGCGTGCTTCGCGGAAAGCGGCAACGACGTCGTCTGCGTGGACAAGGACGAGTCGAAGGTTCGTATGCTGCGCGCCGGCAAGATGCCCATCTACGAGCCCGGGCTGGAGGAACTGGTCCGCCGCAACCGCCACGAGAACCGGCTCACGTTCACCACCCTGCTGCCGAAGGCCGTCCGTGCGTCCTCGATCGTCTTCATCGCCGTCGGCACCCCGCAGGGCGAGGACGGGTCCGCCGACCTCCAGCACGTGCTCAACGTCGCGCGCGAGATTGCCCGCGCGATGAACGGCTACAAGGTGATCGTCGACAAGAGCACCGTCCCCGTCGGCACGTCCGGGCGCGTGCGCGAGGTGATCCGCCGTGAGACGACGCATCCCTTCAGCGTGGTGAGCAACCCGGAGTTCCTGAAGCAGGGGGCGGCGATCGACGACTTCATGCGGCCCGATCGCGTTGTTATCGGCGCCGAGGATCCGCGCGCGCGGGAGATCATGCAGGAGCTCTACGAGCCGTTCACGCGCACGGGCGCACCGATCATGATGATGGACTGCGCCAGCGCGGAGCTGTCGAAGTATGCGGCCAACGCGATGCTCGCCACGCGCATCTCGTTCATGAACGAGGTCGCGAACGTGTGCGAGCTGGTCGGGGCGGACGTGGACGAAGTGCGCCGCGCCATCGGCTCGGACACACGCATTGGATCGTCGTTTCTGTTCCCCGGCATCGGCTACGGCGGGAGCTGCTTTCCAAAGGACGTGAAAGCGATGGTCCACTTCGCGTCGCAGAAGGAGTACGACTTCAGGATCCTGAAGGCCGTCGAGCAGGTCAACGCGCAGCAGAAGACGCGGCTCGTCGCGCGCATGAAGGCGCACTTCGGGTCGCTGAAGGGGAAGACCGTGGCGGTGTGGGGCCTCTCGTTCAAGCCGCGCACCGACGACATGCGCGAGGCCCCGTCGATTCCGCTCATCAAGGCGCTGCTGGCCGAGGGGGCGGACGTCCAGGCCTACGACCCGCAGGCGACGAAGGTGGCCAAGGGGATCTTCGGCGGCAAGGTCACCTTCGCGGCGAAGAGCTACGATGCGCTGCGCGGCGCCGACTGCCTGGTGATCGTCACCGAATGGAGCGAGTTCCGGCGGCCGGACTTCGAGAAGATGCGGAAGCTGCTGCGATCGCCCGTGATCTTCGACGGGCGCAATCTCTTCACACCGGAGCAGATGAAGCAGGGCGGCTTCACCTATTACTCGATTGGCCGCCACTGAAGCGTGACTGATCGCTCGACGGTCCTCATCACGGGGGGCGCCGGCTACATCGGCAGCCATGCGGCGAAGGCGCTCCGCCTGGCGGGCCACCGTGTGGTCATCTACGACAATTTCTCCGCAGGACATCGGGAGGCGGCGCTCGGCTCGCCGATCATCGAAGGCGACATCCGCGACGTCGACGCGGTGCGGCGGGCATTGCGCGACAGCGGCGCCTCGGCGGTGATGCACTTTGCGGCGTGGCTGATCGTCGCCGACTCGGTGCGCGACCCGATTGGCTACTATCACAACAACGTCGACGGGGCGCTGGCGACGCTCGAGGCGATGGCCGCCGAGCGCTGCCGCCACTTCATTTTGTCGTCGACATGCGCGGTCTACGGCGAGCCGGTGGAGACGCCGATCGGCGAGACGCACCCGACCGCGCCGATCAACGCCTACGGGCAGAGCAAGCTCGCGGTCGAGCACGCGCTGCCGCATGTCGAGCGCGCGCACGGCATCCGCTCCATCAGGCTCCGCTATTTCAACGCCGCCGGCGCCGACCCCGACGGCGAGCTGGGCGAGGATCACTCGCCCGAGGTCCACGTCATCCCGCGCGCGTTCGACGCCGCCTCCGGCGGCGCCCCGATCGAAATCTTCGGCGAGGATTACCCGACGCCCGACGGCACCTGCCTGCGCGACTACATTCACGTGGCCGATCTGGCCGATGCGCACCTCCGCGCGCTGCGGCGGCTCGAGGAGAACGGCGCGTCGGCGACCTATAACGTCGGCACCGAACGGCCGTCCTCCGTACTCGACGTCATCGCCTCGGTCGAGCGTGTGACCGGCCGCCCGGTCGCGCGGACGTCAGGTCCCAGGCGGCCGGGCGACCCTGCGGTGCTGTTCGCGTCCGCCGAACGCATCCGCCGGGATCTCGGATGGACACCCCGCCGGCCCGATCTCGACACGATCGTTGCCGATGCCTGGCGATGGCATTCCAGCCACCCGCGCGGGTTCGGCACGGCTCCAGCCGGAGTCGCGCACACTGCTTGTCCTCCGGAGCCCGACGTGCGAGGGCGGAAAGGCCAGCGCCGCTGATGTCACGGCTGCGCGGAAAGCTGACCGATCCGCTGCTCTCCGTGGTCATGCCGGTGTTCAACGAGACCGGGACGGTCGAGGAAATCATCCGCCGCGTCACCGCGGTCCCCATCCGCACCCAGCTGATCGTCGTCGACGACTGTTCGACCGACGGCACGCGCGACATCCTCAGCCGGCTGCAGCGGGAGCTGGGGTTCACGCTGCTGCTGCAGCCCGAGAACCGTGGCAAGGGCGCGGCGCTGCGCACAGGGTTCGCGTCGGTGCGTGGCGACCTGGTGGTCATCCAGGACGCGGACCTCGAATACTCGCCCGAGGAGTTTCCCGCCCTCATCGAGCTGATCTGCGACGGGCGCGCCGATGTCGTCTATGGCTCGCGCTTTCTCGGCCGGCATCGCGTCTTCCTCTACACGCACTACCTCGGCAATCGGTTCCTGACGCTGCTCACCAACATCCTCTACAACACGATGCTCACGGACATGGAGACCTGCTACAAGGTGATGAGGACGGAGGTGCTGCGCTCGATGACGCTGCGGTCGAACGGCTTTGGCGTCGAGCCGGAACTGACGGCGAAGATCTTCAAGCGCGGCTATCGTGTGTACGAGGTGCCCATCACCTACGACGGCCGCGGCTACGACGAGGGGAAGAAGATCGGCTGGCGCGACGGCGTGGTCGCGTTGTGGGTGCTCCTGAGGTACCGGTTCAGCGAGTGAACGCGTTCCTGCGGCTGATCGCGTACGCCCGGCCCTACACAGGGCGGCTTGCCGCGGCTGCGGCCGCGATGATCGTCTACGGCGCCGCGTCGGCCGGCGTGGCGGCGCTGATTCAGCCGATTCTCGACCGTGTGCTGCCGCGACACGAGGAGCTTGGCCAGATCATCGGCGCCATCCTCGTCCTCTACCTGATCAAGGGCGTCGGCGCGTACCTCTCGGGCTACCTGATGACCGATGTCGGGCAGCGCGTGGTGCGGGACATCCGCAACCTGCTCTTCACGCACATCCTCGGCCAGTCGGCCGCGTTCTTTTCAGCGCAGACCAGCGGCAAGCTGATGTCGCGCATCACCAACGATGTTGCGCAGATCCAGCAGGCGGTCTCCGAAACGCTCGGCGACCTGGCGCGCGAGTCGCTGTCGCTCGTCGGTTTTGCGGCGCTGTTGTTCTATTACGACCCCCGCCTCGCGCTGGTCTGCCTCACCGGCGCGCCGCTGATCGTGTATCCGCTCATCAGGCTCGGGCAGCGCGTGCGCCGGACGACGAGACGCAGCCAGGAAGCGCTCGCGCAAATCACGCACGTCTCCGCGGAGGCGTTTACCGGCCACCGCATCGTGAAGGCGTTCGGCGCGGAGCAGCGCGAGACCGCGAAGTTTCAGGCGGCGTCGGAGTTTCTCTATCGCACCAGCATGAAGGTGACGAGCGCGCTGTCCGTGCTGCCGCCGCTGATGGAGTTCATCGGCGGCGTCGCCTTCGCGGTGGCGCTCTGGTACGGCAGCCAGGAGATTGGCGCCGGGCGGCTGACGACCGGCGAGTTCGTCGGCTTCATCGCGGCGCTGTTCATGATGTACGGCCCCGCGAAAAAGCTCAGTCGCGTCAACGCGAACCTGCAGCAGGCCATTGCCGCGGCCGAGCGCATCTTCGAGATGTTCGACACGCACAGCGAGGTGCACGAGCGCGCGGGCGCGACGGACCTGCCGCGCTTCCACGGCGCGATCGAGTTCCGCGACGTGCAGTTCTCCTACGCCGGCGCCGAGGACGCGACGCTGCGCGGCGTCTCGTTCAGCGTGCGCGGGGGCCAGACGCTGGCCATCGTGGGGCGAAGCGGCGCCGGCAAGACGACGCTCGTGAACCTGATCCCGCGCTTCTACGACGTGACCGGCGGCGCTATCACGATCGACGGGCGCGACGTCCGCGAGGCGACGCTGGCGTCGCTGCGGGGACAAATCGCCATTGTCACGCAGGAGACCGTGCTGTTCGACGACACCGTTGCCGCCAACATCGCCTACGGCCGCCCCGGCGCCTCGGCGGCGGAAATCGAGGCGGCGGCGCGGGCCGCGCACGCGCACGAGTTCGTCATGGCGCTCGACCGCGGCTACGAGACGATGATCGGGGAGCGCGGGCAGCGGCTTTCGGGCGGACAGCGGCAGCGCATCGCGATTGCGCGCGCGATCCTGCGCGACTCGCCGATCCTGATCCTCGACGAGGCCACCTCGTCGCTGGACGCCGAATCGGAGATGCTGGTGCAGGACGCCCTGTCGACGCTGATGCTCAACCGGACGTCATTTGTCATCGCGCACCGGCTCTCCACCGTCCGCCGCGCCGACGCCATCGTCGTCCTCGAGCGGGGCCGCATCGTCGAGAGCGGGCGGCACGAAGAACTGCTCGCGCGGGGCGGCGCGTATGCGAAACTTTACGAACTGCAGTTGCAGGAAGAGCCGACCGACGAACCCGAACGCGTATGAACCACTGCCAGCTGCCCGCTGCCGGCTGCCCGCTCTCATGATCAAGTCCATGACCGGCTTCGCCTCGCTGACGCACGAGGACGAGCGCGCCACGCTTGGCATCACCGTGCGGGCCGTCAACCACCGCTTCCTTGACGTCCAGCTGCGCATTCCGCAATCGCTCGCGGAGGTCGAGCCGCGTATCCGGTCGCTGCTGCAGAAGCGGCTGGCGCGCGGGCGCGTCGAGCTGCAGATCTCGGTGCAGCTGCGGACGCCGGCGTCGCCGTCGGTGGAATTGAACGAGGAGTTCGCCAACGCGTTGTCGGCCGCCATCGACCGGGCGCGCGAGCGCGGGCTCGTGGCCGGCTCGCTGACGCCCGGCGACCTGCTGCGGCTGCCGCAGGCGATCAGCGTCAAGGACCGCAGCACCGATCCCGATCCGGAAGCCGAGGCGCAGCTGGCGGCGAGCGTCGAAGCCGCCGTCGAGCAGGCGCTCGCCGACCTCGACGCGATGCGGGTGCGCGAAGGGGGCCACCTGCGGACGGATCTCGACGGGCGCAAGGAGTCGCTGGCCGCGTTCATCACGCGCGTCGCCGAGGCGGCCGACGAAGGACGGACCTCGCTCGAGGCGCGGCTGCAGGACCGCGTGCGCGAAATCAGCCTCGACCTGCCGGTGGACGAGGCGATGATCGCGCAGGAGATCGTGCGCGCCGTGCAGCGCTCGGACATCAGCGAGGAGGTGACGCGGTTCCGGGCGCACCTCGCGCACTGGGAGGCGCTCAGCGCGGGGTCCGAGCCGTGCGGGCGCAAGCTCGATTTCCTGCTGCAGGAGATGAATCGCGAGGTGAACACGATTGGCTCGAAGGCCGACGGCCTCCACATTTCGGAGTTGATCATCAACGCGAAGGCGGAGCTCGAGAAGATGCGCGAGCAGGTCCAGAATATTGAGTAGGGCCCCCGATTCCGCTCGAGGCAGGCCCCTCGACTCCGCTCGGGACAGGGGCCTGCTCTTCATCGTCTCCGCGCCGTCCGGCACCGGCAAGACGACGCTGGTCGAACGGCTGGTGCAGCTGATCCCGAACCTCTGCCTGTCGCGCTCCTACACGTCGCGCGAGGCGCGTCCCGGCGAGCAGGACGGCGTTGACTATAATTTCATCAGCCGGCCGCGCTTCGAGGAGATGGCGCATACCGGCGAGTTCCTGGAATGGGCGGACGTCTTCGGCAACTACTATGGGACCTGCGCGTCCGACACGGAGCGATGCCTCGCCGCCGGGTCGGACATCGTGCTGGTGATTGACGTCCAGGGGGCCCGGCAGGTGCGGAGCCGCGGCATCGAGTCGATCGGCATCTTCGTGCTGCCGCCCTCGCCAGAGGTTCTCGAGCAGCGGCTGCGCGGCCGGAGCAAGGATTCGGAGGCGGCGATCCAGAAGCGCCTCGAGGTGGCCCGCCGGGAGGTCGGCGAGTTCGCCGCCTACGAGTACGTGGTGGTCAACGACGAGCTGGACGCGGCGGTGGAGCGGTTGCGCGGCATCGTGCTGGCCGAGCGGGCGCGCGTGAAGAACATGCGAAAAACCGCCGAAAAGATCATCGAGACGTTTCAGACGCGGCGGACGTCATAAGAGCATGGCAATTCGTCGATTCGTAAATTCGTAAATCCTGGAGAGACCGTGGAAAGAGCGCCGAAAGAGAACCGCTTCGAGTTCGTCGTCCTCGCCGGCAAGCGCGCGCGTCAGCTGCTGAACGGCGCCGTGCCGCGCGAAGAGGGCGAGAAGAAGATCGCGATCGCGCAGAAGGAAATCCTGCGCCGCAAGGTCGTCAAGGTAGACGAACCGCAGTAGTTGGGAATTGCCCCGTGGCCTTAATTGCCTTGGGAGTCACAGGAGGCATCGGCGCCTACAAGGCGGTCGAGGTCTGCCGCGGGCTCCAGAAGCGCGGCCACGACGTGGTGGCGGTCATGACGAAGGCGGCGACGCGCTTCGTCGGACCGATCACGTTCGAAGCCATCACGCGCCGGCCGGTCATCACGTCGCAGTGGAAGCCGGGCGCCAACGCCGACATCGAACACATCGCCATCGCCGACGAGATTGCGCTGCTGGTGGTCGCGCCGTGCACCGCGAACGTGATCGGCAAGTTCGCCAACGGCATCGCGGACGACTTCCTGACGTCGCTATACCTGGCGACGAAAGCGCCGATGCTCATCGCGCCCGCGATGAATACCAACATGCTCGCGCACGACGCGGTGCAGCGGAACCTGCAGGCGCTCGCGGCGCGCGGCACGCGCTTTGTCGAGCCGGGCGAGGGCTATCTCGCCTGCGGATGGATCGGCAAGGGGCGGCTCGCCGAGCCCGAGGACATCGTCGCGGCCGCCGAGCGCATCGTCTCGCCGCGCGATTCGGTGCTGCGCGGCCGGCGCATCGTCGTGACGGCGGGGCCCACCTACGAAGACATCGACCCGGTGCGCTACGTCGGCAACCGGTCGAGTGGACGCATGGGGTTCGCCCTTGCGGCCGCCGCGCACGCGCGCGGCGCCAACGTGACGCTGGTTGCGGGGCCGACGAGCATCGAGCCGCCGGCGACCGATGAAGTCATCCGCGTTCGCCGCGCCTCGGAGATGCACGCGGCCGTGATGCGCGCCGCGGGCCACGCGGACGTCGTCATCATGGCGGCGGCGGTGGCGGACTACGCGCCAGTGAACCCTGTGGCGGAAAAGATTGCGAAGAGCGACGAGCCGCTGACGCTGACGCTGCAGCGCACGCCGGACATCCTCGCGGAGCTTGGTCACGCCTCCGCGAAACGGGAGCCGCCGCTCGTGCTCGTCGGCTTTGCGGCCGAGACCGGAAGCCTGCTCGCCAGGGCACGCGAGAAGCGCATCCGCAAGCAGGTGGACCTGATGGTCGCCAACGACGTCACCGCGCCCGGCTCCGGCTTCGACGTAGACACGAACGCCGTCACGATCATCGGCGCAGACCAGGAGCAGACGCTGCCGCTCCAGAGCAAGGCGAGGGTTGCGGATGCGATTCTCGACCGGGTCGAACAGCTGCTCCGTTCCAGAACGATCACACCCGCTCGCGCCTGACCGATGTCCGGGGACCAGCCGCTCGATTCCGCGCGGGACACGCTGAAGGCGCATCTCGAGTTCTTCGAAGAGCTCGGCATCGACGGCGTCCGCTTGGAACCCGAATGGCGCACGCGCCGCGAACCTAATGAACCCATTGAACCCATTGAACCCTCTGAACCCCATGCACCGCATGAACCCCATGCACCTTTGACGGTGTTCGCCTCCCAGGCCGACGCCTTGCGCGCGGTTCGCGACGACCTTGGCGCCGACTGCAGCCGCTGCAAGCTGCACACGCTGGGACGGAGGCAGGTGGTTTTCGGCGTTGGCAACCCGGAGGCGGACCTGATGTTCGTGGGCGAGGCGCCGGGCGCCGACGAAGACATCCAGGGCGAGCCGTTCGTCGGCCGCGCCGGGCAGCTGCTGACGAAGATCATCGAGGCCATCGGCCTCCGGCGCGAGGACGTCTACATCGCGAACGTCATCAAGTGCCGGCCGCCAGGCAATCGCAACCCCGAGCCCGATGAAGTGGAGCAGTGCGAGCCGTTCCTGTTCCGCCAGATCGACACCGTCAAGCCGAAGGTGATCGTCGCGCTGGGCAAGTTCGCGGCCCAGTGCCTGCTGCGCACGAGCGATCCGATCACGCGGATCCGCGGCCGCGAGTTCAAGTATCGCGACGCGATCCTGATTCCCACGTATCATCCGGCCTATCTCCTGCGCACGCCGTCGGCAAAGAGGGAGGTCTGGGAAGATATGAAGCGAGTTCGCGCGATCCTCAACGGCGATACTTAAACACTTACGACTTAGAACTTACTTTTCCACTTTTCCACTTTTCCACTTTTCCACTTGGCTTTGATCTCGGTCGCGGTCCCCGTTCCTTTCCTCGACCTCCTCACGTACAACGTTCCCGACTCGATCGACCTGCCGCCGATCGGCGCGCGCGTCCGCGTGCCCGTCGGGACGCGGACGATGACGGGGTGCGTCGTCCGGCATGACGCGCTCATCGAAGAGGGGACCGACGTCAAGGACATTGGCGAGGCGCTCGACCGCGAGCCGCTGCTGCCGGCGACGATCGTCGACCTGTGCCGCTGGGTCGCCGACTATTACGTCGCGGGCATCGGCGACGCGCTGGCGGTGGCGATGCCCCCGGGGGCGCGCACGAAGACGTCGGCATTCCGCCAGCGGAAGGTCGCTATTGTCACAATCGGGGGGTCGCCCCTGACCCTGACCCCCAAGCAGGCGTCCGCGCTCGCCATCCTCTCCGCCGCGCCCGCCGGGCTGCCGACCTCCGAGCTCCGCGATCGCGGCATCACCGCGGCGGTGCTGGGCGGGCTCGTCAAACGCGGGCTGGTGGCGCTGAGCGACGAGCGTGACGAACGCGACCCGTTCGAGCGCGCGGCGATGGCCGGCGTGAGCGCCGACGCCACGCGCGAGCTGACGAGCGAGCAGCGACGCGCCGCCGACGAGCTGTTCGCGCTCGCCGACGCCGGAGAGTTCCGCGTCGCGTTACTGCACGGGGTAACGGGCAGCGGCAAGACCGAGCTCTACCTGCGTCTCGCCGGGCGCGTCTGCCAGGCGGGGCGGCAGGTCCTGCTGATGGTCCCCGAGATTGCGCTCACACCGTCGGTCGCCGCGCTGTTCCGCAGCGTCTTTGGCGACCGGGTCGCCATCCAGCACAGTGCCCTCTCCGGCGGAGAGCGTCACGACCAGTGGCATCGCATCCGGCGCGGCGAGGTGGACCTGGTCATCGGCACGCGGTCGGCCGTCTTCGCGCCGCTCGATCGCCTCGGTCTGGTCATCGTGGACGAAGAGCACGACGGCTCGTACAAGCAGGAGGAAACGCCGCGCTATCACGGTCGCGACGTCGCCATCCTGCGCGCCAGCCGCGAGCGGGCGCTCGTCGTGCTCGGGTCCGCGACGCCGTCGATGGAGACGTATCAGAACGCCGCCGCCGGCAAGTACGCGCGCATCACGCTCGGCAAGCGCGTGCTCGATCGGCCGCTGGCCGGCGTCCGTCTCGTGAACATGCGGACGGAATACGCCGAGGCGGGTCCTGACGTCGTCATCAGCCGCGACCTTGCGGCCGCCATCGACGACCGACTCGCACGCCGCGAACAGGTGCTCGTGCTGCTCAACCGGCGCGGTTATTCGACGGCCGTGTTCTGCCGGCAGTGCGGCGACACGTTCGAGTGTCCGAACTGCAGTGTGTCGCTGACCGTGCACCGTGCGGGGGGGCACCACGAAGGCGCGAAGAACACGAACCACGAAGACACGAAGAACGCGAACCACGAAGAAACGAAGAACACGAAGGACAAGTTTTCCCTTCGTGACCATCGCGACCTTCGTGGTTGGCGGGCGCGCTGCCACTACTGCAATTACTCGATCATGGTGCCGAAGGCGTGCCGGAAGTGCGCGGCGCCCTATCTCGAGCACGCCGGCTTCGGCACCGAGCGCATCGAAGAGACGCTGCGCGAGCGGTTCCCGCGCGCGCGCATCGGGCGCGTGGACCGCGACTCCGTCCGCCGCAAGGGGGCGCTGACGAAGGTCCTGTCCATGTTCGCGACGGGCGAGCTCGACGTGCTCGTCGGCACCCAGATGATCGCGAAAGGGCATGATTTTCCAGGGGTGACGCTCGTTGGCGTGATCTCAGCGGACGTCGGCCTCGGCCTGGCGGATTTCCGGGCATCCGAACGGACCTTCCAGCTGCTGACGCAGGTCGCCGGCCGCGCCGGACGCGGCGAGCGCACGGGGGAAGCCGTCGTGCAGACGCTCTACCCCGAGCACTACAGCATCCAGCTGGCGTGCCGCCAGGACTACCCGGCGTTTTTCGAGCGCGAAGTCGTCTATCGCCGCGGCATGCGCTACCCGCCGTTCGTCGCGCTGGTCAACGGCGTCGTCCGCGGCCGGACGTTCGACGAGGCGATGCAGCTGGCGCGCGAGATCGTTCGCCGCCTCGAGCCTGCCACGGCGGCTGGCACGTTCGCCATCCTGGGCCCGGCGCCCGCGCCGCTCGGGCGGCTGCGCGGGGAGCATCGCGTGCAGTTCTTCCTCAAGGGGGCGCGCCGCGCCGACATGCGCAACGCGCTGATGCAGGTGGTCGCCGGGATGCCCGAGATCCGGCGGCGGCTGACGATCGATGTCGATCCGCTGAGTGTTCTGTGATGCCGGGTCCGCACCGCGATCGCGCCGAGCCGCGGCGCGGAACCCGGCCTACGTACGGACGGTGATTCGTAGGGCGGGTCCCGCCGAGCGGGATGCGATCGTACGTAGGGCGGGTCCCGCCGAGCGACTGCTTCCCTGCGAAGGCGGACCCGCCTCCTAATGGCGCCCGACGAGCGCCGCCGGCTGGATCGGCGCGGGCGTGAAGCAGAGGACGAACATCAGCAGCGCGAACGCCGCGAGCCATAGCCGGCTCGAATCGAGCGGCGTCTCCTCGTCGAATACGCGCGGATGGCGCGGGCCGAAGGCGAGCAGCATCCCGACCGTCAGCACCGTCCAGACAACCCACGACGTCGACACGAACGAGAGGCCGATCAGGCACGGCACCATGACGACCGTGACGGCCGTGCTGCGGCGCCCGAGCACCGCGTACGAGATGTGCCCGCCGTCGAGCTGTCCGATCGGAAACAGGTTCAGTGCGGTAGCCAGCATCCCGAACCACGCGGCAAATGCCATCGGGTGCATGTTCACCGAATAGCCGGCGGGGATATTGCCGAACGTCAGCCACTCGGCGGCCCTGAACAGCAGCGGCTCGCCGAGCTCGATCAGCTCGCCGCGGAAGTTGTCCGGAATCTTCACGACGGTCGACATGTGCATCCCCATCAGCAGCACGGGGACGGCGACGAGGAACCCCGCGATGGGGCCCGCGATGCCGATGTCGAACAGCGCGCGCTTGCCCGGGATCGGCGCGCGAATGCGGATGAACGCGCCGAGCGTTCCGGTCAGCAGGAACGGCATCGGCAGGAAGTACGGCCGCGACGCGTCGACGCGGTAGTAGCGACAGGCGAAGTAATGCCCGAGCTCGTGACAGCCGAGGATGGCGAGGATCGACAGGCTGTACCACAGGCCGTGCAGCAGCAGGCTGGCAAGCGGAATCTGAGGCACCTCATTGCTGAACGCGACGACGAAGCTGGCGTAGTGAAGGCCGCCGGCCTGTGTTGTCGAGAGGACTGTCAGCGCGAACAGGACGAGGTAGCGAACGAGCGGCTCGCGCCGCAGCCGATGCGACGGCACCGGTGGGACGAGCACCGGTGGCCCCTCGGAAATCGGACGCGACGCCGAAAAATCGATATCGGGAAAGTCGGACGAAGTGCCCATACGGGCGGCGTTTAGCCGATGTTCTGCAGATCCTTGCCGGGCTTGAAGCGAATCGTGCGGCCGGGAGGGATGCGTACTTCCTTGCCGGTCCGCGGGTTGCGGCCGATGCCGCGCTTGCGCGGTTTCACCTGGAAGACGCCGAAGCCGCGGAGCTCAATCCGGTCGCCTCGCTGCATCGACACGCGCATCGCGTCGAACACCGCGTCAACGGCTACCTCGGCCTTGACCTTGGTAATGTCGGCGATCTTCGAAACTTCGTTGACGATGTCGACCTTGATCATCCCTTAGGCGCTCCTGGTTGAGTGTAACTACTATATTTTGCGTAACTTACGCTGTCAACCCTCCCGCTAAGTGTATGCACAAATGTCGGGCTTTTCGGCCAGTTTTCGCTCGTCCGCCCCGGACCAGGCACGGCCGAGCCTCGGGGAGTATCAATGTAAAATATTGAACTTTCCGGGCCGTGAATCGTCTCGTTCGGAGGATGCCGCCGATGAATCGTCTGATGTCCGGGCTGGCCGCAGCCGCCTTGCTGACGCTGGCCGTTCCGGTCGTGGCGCATCACGCCGTCCAGTCGCAGTTCGACGTGAACGGCAAGAAGCAGATCTGGATGGGGACGCTCAAGGAGGTCCGCTGGGTCAATCCGCACACGCATTTCCTCCTCGACGTGGACGAGGGGAGCGGCAAGATCACCACGTGGGTGTTCGAGACCGCGGCGCCCAACGGCTTGCGCCGCGCGGGTTTCAGCCAGAAAGGCGTGTTCAAGGTCGGCGAGCCGTATACCTTCGTCGGCTACCAGGCACGCGACGGCTCTCCGATGGCCTTCCTCGAGTCGCTGACCGGGCCCGACGGCAAGACAGTCAAGATCTGGTTTGGGGACCCCAACGCAAACTAAACCGCTGCTCGCAGGCCGGTTCCTGAATGCAGGGCGGGTCCTTTTGGACCCGGCTCCCCGGGTTCTGAATGCAGAGCGGGTCCTTCTGGACCCGGCTGACCGGGTTGCGAATGTAGGCCGGGTCCTTCTGGACCCGGCGTCAGCAATCGTTCTCTCGGCGATCCTCCTGCTGCCCGCCCTCGCGCTTGCGCACCATGCGCTCCAGTCCGAGTTCGAGATCAACAAGCCGTCGCGCCACTGGACCGGCACGCTGAAGAGCGTGCAGTGGATGAACCCGCATTCGCACTTCGTCATCGACGTCGCGGACGAGACGGGCAAGGTGACGACGTGGCGGTTCGAGACCGCGGCGCCGAACGGGCTTCGCCGCCTCGGCTTCAGCAGCAAGGGCTTCTTCGAAATCGGCAAGACCTACGCGGTGATCGGCTATCCGGCCAGGGACGGGTCGGCGATCGCCTTCGTCGAGCAGATCACGCTGCCCGACGGCCGCACTGTGCGGATCTGGTTCGGCGACCCGAACGGATCGAATTAGCGCCCACCTTCACGCTCCCTAGCCACGGATCCGCACGCACGGAGCCAAAGAAATAGAATGCCTCCGTGACTCGGTCTGTCCGTGGCTAAGAGAGTCCCTTCCGTCGTCCTCGTCGGACGCCCCAACGTCGGCAAGTCGACGCTGTTCAACCGCATCACGGGGACGCGGCGCGCGATCGTCACGCCGATTGCCGGGACCACGCGCGACGTGATCGCGCATCCGGCCGAGTGGCGCGGCGTGCCGTTCGAGGTGATCGACACCGGCGGCATGTTCGGCGCCAGCGAGGATCCGCTGCACGAGCTCGTGCTCGAGCGCGGCCGCCGCGCGATTCATGCCGCCGACCTGCTCGTGTTCGTCGTGGACGGCCGCGAGGGGCTGGTGCCCGGCGACCACGACATCGCGGACGCCGTTCGCGACGCCAACAAGCCGGCGCTCGTCGCCATCAACAAGACCGACGACCGCCGCGCCAAGGCGGGCGCGGTCGATTTCTACCAGCTCGGGTTCGATCCGGTGACGGAGGTGTCGGCCGAACATGGCGAGGGGGTCGGCGACCTGCTCGACGAGGTCGTGCAGCGGCTCGACAAGCGGGAAGGATCGGCGCACGACGAGTCGCCGGTGACAGACGAGGTCGCGGTGACGATCGTCGGCAGGCCCAACGCGGGCAAGTCGTCGCTCGTCAATCGGCTGGTGCGCGAGGAACGGATGATCGTCAGCGAGATGCCCGGCACCACGCGCGACGCGGTGGACACGCTGCTCACCTGGCACCGGCGGAAATTCCGCATCGTGGACACCGCGGGCATCCGGCGGCCGGGGCGCGTGGCGCGAGGCGGGCAGGTCGAAGCCGTCAGCGTCCTGCTCGCGCGGCGGTCCATCGAGGCCGCCGACATCGTCGTGCTGATCGTCGACGCGACGCAGGGCGCCACCGATCAGGACGCGGCCATCGCGGGCGAGGCCGACAAGGCTGGGCGCGGCGTCATCATCGCCGCGAACAAGTGGGACCTGGTGAAGGATCGCGGTCCCGATTTCGTCAAGGAGTTCGACGAGACGCTGCGGCGGCAGCTCAAGTTCCTCGACTATGCGCCGATCCTCCACATCTCCGCGCTGACGGGGGAGCGCGCCCCGAAGGTGCTCGAGACGATCGATCGGGTCACGCTGTCGCGCCAGCAGCGCGTGAAGACGCCGGAGCTGAACAAGTTCGTGGCCGAGGTCACCGCCGCGCACCCGCCGGCCAGTCCCGGGCGCGCACACGTTCGCGTGCTGTATGCGGCGCAGACCGGCATCGCGCCGCCGACGTTCGTCTTCTTCACCAACGTCGCGACGAAGTTTCACTTTTCGTACGAGCGCTTCCTCGTCAACCAGCTGCGCGACCGGTTCGGGTTCGAGGGGACACCGATCCGGTTTTACGTGCGGACGCGCCGCCGCCGAGTCCGGGGTTCAGAGGGTGCAGAGGGTTCAAAGGGTTCAAAGGGTTCAAAGGGTTCGCGGCAACGAACCCACTGAACCCGGAACCCTGAACCCTCTGCACCCCCTGAACCCAATGAACCCAATGAACCC
>Ga0134123_10000216_pt1 | contig 39680 bp, 34 predicted proteins | sample KB303_FD_96460 | JGI IMG/M metagenome (GOLD analysis project Ga0134123, IMG submission 96460) | Terrestrial soil microbial communities without Nitrogen fertilizer from Kellogg Biological Station, Michigan, USA - KB3-0-3 | ecosystem: Environmental > Terrestrial > Soil > Unclassified ...
AGGTTGATCCAGAACGCCGCCCACATCACGCGGAAGAGCGGCCGCAGCGGTCCAATCGGAATGCTGCGGGCGACGCCGAGCAGCCGCAGGTCCATCACCCACGCGCAGCCGACGAGCAGCATCATGCCGAAGGTATGAACGGTGAGTACGGTTGGAAACGCCCAGACGCTTTCGGACTCGCGAATCCAGGTGGAGACGGCGCTGTCGTGCAGCGCGGTGAGAACGGCCATCATGAGTGGGTCGGCAGGCGACTATACCATTGCGGCTTTGGTGAGGCGCCGATGAGCGCTGCAAAAGCGAGCCGCGGCAAGACACGCGCGCGCGGACATGACTGCTATCACTGCAAGCAGTGGGTCGAGGCGGGCGCCGCGCACGACTGCTGGACGACGACCGAAGCGGCGCTCACGCGCGAGCTGCCGCAGGATCTGCGCGACGCGTGGGAACGGCTGCGCGAGACCGCGGTCTCCTTCGGCGATCAGCGCATCTACGCCTCGCACAGCTCGATCATGTTCTCGCGCACGTCGTGCTACTTCTTCGTCCGGCCGAAGAAGAACTATCTCGAGGTGGTGATCTTCCTCGGTCGCGCGCTCAAGGCGCCGCAGGTCCGGCAGGTCGTCGAATCGTCGAAGCGCAAGAAGGCGAACATCGTCCGCGTCACGCACCGCGACGAGGTCGAGGCGCCGATCACCGACTGGCTGCAGGAGGCGTACGAGATGTCGGAGACGCTCAGCGGGTCGCGGCGCTCTTCACGTTCGGCGGCACGGGGAACACGAGGTAAGGGTCGTTCGTCTCCCAGGTCTTGACCTGGATGTCGAGGACCGTGCGGCCGCCCTGCTTGCGCACGATGTGTCCCGGCGTCTTGATGTCGGTCAGCACTTCGGCGCGGTCGGCGTAGTCCGAGTACGTGGTCTCGGTGACGAGGGTGGCGCGTGCCGGAGTGTCGGAGCGCGTTTCGACCTTCGTCACGAGGCTTTTCGCGTCGAGCGTCGCCTTCACGGTCACGCCGGCCAGTGGGCCGCTGAGCGGGAAGGTGAGCACCGTCGCGCCCCCCTCCGTCGAGACGATCGTCTTGTCGCCGGCGAAGAGGGCGCCCTTGACGACGCCAAAGGGCAGCGTCCAGAGCTGCAGCAGCCGCTCTTGGGCGGCGGCGTTCATCGGCGTGGCCGTCCCCTTGCCGGGTACGAGGCCGGCGCCCATCTCCGATTCATCCCAGGCGTAGGTGTCGCGCACGGTCTGGATCGTGTGCTGCGCGGCGCCGCCGTCGGGGGTCCGCGTCATCTCCACTCGCATCGCCGCCGGGTTGTAGCCGAGCGCCACGTGGTAGTCGGTCTTGACGAGGCGGCCGCCCATGTCGCTCGTGCCGCTGCCCACCAGCTCCATCGTGTTGACGATGTCGATGCCCGGCAGGCGCGTGTCCGCGGCGCCGATGTCGGACCACCGGACCATGCCGAGCGCGTCGGCGGCGGCGCGCAGCACCTTCGCGCGGTCGGGCGCCTGGGCGCGGACGGACTGGACGGCAAGCGCGCCGACGAGCGCGCACATCACGATGGCGGCGGTCCTGGCTCTCATGGCGATCAGTGATGTTCCTTCGTGACGATGTGGGCGAGGTCGCGCTCGCTGCACGGCTGCGATTCCGGCAGCATGGCGCCCGGCCGGAGCAGCGCGACGCGCGGCGTCGTCGTCCACGGCTCCAGCAGGTAGTCGGGGTCTTCGACCGTGGCGGTCCACGTGAGCGTGTTGCCGTTGCGCGTGAAGCGCTCGATCACGTGCATGTTCTCGCTGTGCATGTAGCCGCCGATCTGGTCGAACCACGTGTTGGCGTTGAAGCCCCACGAGTCGACGACCAGCGTGTCGCCCTCCCAGCGGGCGACGCTCTCGCCGGTGTAGGTGCCGTCGAGCTCCTGCAGCGGCGTGTGCTTGCGGTTGTCGGTCGGAATCATGCGGTACATCGTCTGGGTCGCGATCAGCCCGCCCTGCCCCGGGTAGAGGAAGAACACGTAGTTCGGGTACTGGGCGATGTAGGACGGGATGGCACCACGGGGAACGCCGGCGGGCATGCAGTTGTTCGACGGGTCCTCCTCGTTGGCGTTGTGGTCGTTGTACTTGACCATGTCCCAGTATTCAGGCTTGTAGATCGGCCTGTTGGAGCCGCTGCGGCGCAGCAGCGACGCGGCGCGCTCGGCCTGCTCGTTGTTCAGCGGACGGTTCGTATTGCGCGGGAAGACGGTGACGATCTGCCCGCTGTGGATGTCGCGCGCGACCGTCTCGCTCTCGATGGAAATGCCGTTGTTGGCGAGCTGATTCGGCACGCCGTTCAGGTTGTCGCCCAGCCCGTTCCACACGCCGGTGAGATCGGGGTGGCCGTCGGCCGTGCGGGGCGTCGTGCCCACCGGCTTCGGCGGCGCGTTGATCGTCCGGGGTCCCCGCGCTTCCTGCGCGACGAGCGCGGCGGAGACGAGGCACAGCGCGGCGGCGGCGCCGATGATCCTGCTGAAACGCATACGACCCTCCCCGTCCCGTTAGCGGGTTGGCGGCGGCGCGTCGGGCGCGTCGGCCAGCAGCTTGAAGTCGCGGCCGTCGGCCATCTTCAGTTCCTGCGCGAGGCCGCTGTTCGAGCCGTCGCGCGCCGCGAGCGCGATGACGGTCAGCTCGTCGCCCGGCTTCAGCCCGCCGCGGTCGGCGCGGCTCAGCCCGGCGCGCCGGAGGCCGGCGAGACCCGTCATCTCGAAGGCCCACTTCGTCACCTTGCCGTCGGCCGCCTTGACGTTGACCGTCAGGTAGGAATGCGGGTTGATGAACTCGATGCGGGCGACCGTGCCGCTGACGGTGATCGTCTTGTAGATGTCGAACTGCGCCTGGATGGAGTGGTGCGCCGATACGAGGCCCGGCACCGCCACGCCCAGGAGAACCGCCAACAGCGCATTGATTCGCACACGCGTCATATTGCCTCCGGTAGGTGACCGCGGGCGGAATCCTACACCGAGGCTCCGCCGCCCGCAATTATGCCTGCGGCGACGCGCCTCACGATTCGCGACCGCCGCTCACCGCATTTCGTCGTGGATACGGCTGGGGCCGGCGCGCCGATCGACGGAATGCGGCGACTACAGGCACCGCCGATCCACTCGAGCCATGCGGGGACCTCGCCTTGCACCCGGTACGACAAAGAGAAAGCGAGGGTCAGATGAACACTCAGCACACATACAGCCTGTTGGCAGCAGGCGTCCTTGCTTGCGCGGTTGGCGGGTTCTCGGCCCGAACCGCGTCGGCGCAAGGGCCGCTCGACGCCGTGACCGGGGATCATCACAAGCTCCCCGTGACCGCCGTCGGCTGCCTGCAGCGCGAGCGCGATTACCGTGCGGAGCACTCGAAACATGCAAGTAGAGGAGGCGTCGGCAACGAATACGTCCTGGTGAACTCCACGGTGGGAGTTCCCTCGATGCCGATCGCGCCGGCCCCGGAGGCGGACGTCAACAACTGCTCCACGCAGGGCAACGGACAGTCGATCGAGCTGACCGGTCGTGGCGAACGTGATCTCGAGCAGTTCGTCGGCCGTCGCGTCGTCATCAGCGGCGACCTCAAACACGCCAGGCACGACCCCGAGGCGGTCGGCACGTCGGGCGAGTTCACCCCGATCTCGAAGGGCAAGCCTCTCGAGGGGGGAGGGGACCTGCACCTGCGCGAGGTGAACGTCGAGTCGTTCGCGCTGGCGCCGATCGCCGCGCCGGTCAGGGAAGAAGCGGCGCTCGCGCCGCCGGAGCCCGCGCCGGCACGCGCTCCGGAGCCGGAGCCGCAAGCGGCGCCCGCGCCGACGCCGACACCACAGGCGGCCCCGGCGCCCGAGCTGCCGAAGACCGCGAGCCCGCTGCCGACGGTCGGCCTCATCGGGCTGCTCTCGCTGGCCGGCGCCTTCGGACTGCGTCTGTTCGCCCGCGGACAGGCCTGATTCGACGCGCGCGTCCGGCTCGCGCGCCCGCGCGAGCCGGCCCCCCCCGCCCTGTCCGCCCTCAAGTCGCTCACCTCGTGCAGCTTAGGCCTGCATGCGAATTTGAAAAGATCGCTGTTCTCCGGGTTGATTCTGCGGCAGAATGGTGCCCGCTTTTCAGTCGTCCGTCACTCATGGAGGTATGTCGATGACTCCTCGACGAGGTCCAGTCGCAGTGGTCACGGTCACCCTCGCCATCATTGCGTTGTGCGCGATTGCGGGTCTCGCGCAGGCGCCGTCCGGGAACAAGAAAATCGATGCGACCGTGACCGACCCGCAGGCCGCCATCAAGGCCGCGGCCGCCGCCTTCAAGCTGACGAAGGCCGATCCCAATTTCGCTCCCAAGAAGACCGCATGGGGCGATCCCGACATCAGCGGGACGTACCTGACCGCCACCTACACGCCGCTGCAGCGTCCGCAGCGGCTGAAGGACAAGGCGTTCTTCACCGAGGAAGAGGCGATCGCCGAGCTCGCGCGGGTCATCGGGCAGGACGCCGAAGTCGATCCCCGCAACGTTCATTACGATTGGAAAGAGTACGGGATGGACGGCTGGCAGAGCCCGATCCGGCCGAGCCTGCGCACGTCGCTCATCGTCGATCCGCCCGACGGACGCATTCCTTCATTGTCGGCCGAGGGACAGAAGCGGCGAGCGGACCGTCTGGCCGCGGCCCGGCTGAGGGCCCCCGAAGTCAGCGTGCGGACGCTCGCGAGCACCTACACGCGGTGCATCACGGGCAACTCCGCGGGCGGGCCGCTCGTGCGCGGCGGCAATCCCGACCCGGTGAACACGACCGGCAGCGAAGCGGGCGTGACCGCCGAGATCCAGATCCTGCAGTCGCCCGGGTATGCGTCGATCATCACCCAGTCCGGCTCCGACGTGCGGATCATTCCGTTGGATGGGCGTCCGTTCCCGCCGTCGACCGTCCACGCGTGGCTCGGCGTGTCGCGCGGCCACTGGGAGGGCAACACGCTGGTCGTCGAGACCAGGAACTTCAACGACAAGACGCCGGCGGCCAACTTCCAGGGATCGACCGAGAACCTGAAGATGACCGAGCGGTTCACGGTGGTCAACCCCGGGACCCTCAAGTACGAATATACGCTCGAGGATCCGAGGACGTGGACGCGCGCATGGTCGGCCGAGGCGTTGATTCCGAAAATCCCGCCGGGGATTTTCGAGTTCGCCTGTCACGAGTCCAACTACGGCGTGTTCAACGTGGTCAGGGGCGCGCAGACCCGCGAGAAGGAATTGATCGACAAAGGCCTGCCGATCGGCGCCGCCGGCGGCGGCGGCGGGGCCCAGTAGGATAGCCGGCGGTTCGCCGGTTCGAAGGTTCGCTGGTTCGTTGGGGCGCGGATCCGGTTTCGGATCCGCGCACCGCCGAACGTCGTTGCTTCCCGCCTAATTCGGTTTCACGAACAGACCAACGAGACCCGCGGAGCCCTTGGCGTGCGACATTCCGGGAGCCGGCGGCACCAGCTTCGCCAGGAATTCCTCGCGCGTCAGGCCCGGCGGCAGCTCCTTCGGATCGAAGTCGGTCGCGACGACCACGAACGTGTAGTGATGCGGCGTCCCGGGCGGCGTGCAGGGGCCGGAATAGAAGCCGACGCCCTGCGTGCTCTTGCCGCCCACGTACTTGTCCGTCGCCGCGCTGACCTCGCCTTCCGCGAAGCTGGTCACCGACGGCGGAATCCCGTAGGCCACCCAGTGGTGCACGCCGGCGCCGCCGCGCCCTTCCGGATCTTCCATCAGGAGCGCAAAGCTCTTCGTCCCCTCGGGCGCGCCGCTCCACGACAGCTGCGGCGAAACGTTGTCGCCGACGCAGTTCGGATTCTGCGGATTCTTGTTGGCCACTTTCCGCGGCATCAGCGTGCCGTCCTTGAAGGTCGTCGATGTGAGCGTGAACGGGGTTTGCGCCGCGGCGCTGGCGGCGAACGCGACGATCAGCGCGCCGCCGACGAGCAGGTGACGTGAAAACATATGCCCTCCAGAAGCGAAGATTGTATGACATGGCGAAGCGGCCGCTGAAGACCCTCGAGCGCGTGCTGTCGAAGGCGGGCGCCGGGTCGCGGACCGACGCGCGGGGCTGGATTGCCGCGGGGCGCGTCAAGGTCAACGGCACCGTCACGCGCGATCCCGATCGGTGGATCGACATGGAGCGCGACCGCGTGCGGCTCGACAACAGGCCGCTCGCGGCGCGCGAGCGCGTCTACGTGCTGCTCTACAAGCCGACCGGCTATCTGACCACCTACAAGGATCCCGCGGGGCGGCCGACCGTCTACGACCTGGTCGCCGACGTCGGAACGTTCCTGTCGCCGGTCGGCCGGCTCGATCTCGACTCGTCCGGCCTCCTGCTGATGACCAACGACACCCAGCTTGCCGAGCGCGTGACCAATCCCGACTCGCACGTGCCGAAGACGTACCTCGTCAAGGCGTCCGTCGTCCTGACCGACGAGCAGCTGCAGCAGCTGCGCGACGGGATCGCGCTGTCGGATGGCCCGACGCGGCCGGCGAGCGTGACGAGGGTACGCGACTCCGCGAAGTACACGCACATCGAGATCACGCTCACCGAAGGACGCAACCGGCAGGTGCGGCGGATGATCGAAGCGCTCGGCGCGCGCGTCCTGAAACTCGTGCGCGTGCAGATCGGGCCGATCGCGATCGGGACGCTCGCCATCGGCCGCTGGCGGCTGCTGACGCGCGCGGAAGTCGCGGCGCTCAAGAATTGAGTCCGCGCTTACAGTTCTGTGGCGCGCGTATGCGCCCACCCGCGCGAAATCCCTGCGCAATGTGCCGGTACATCGCTTGCTCGGGGCGATTGCACCATGTTTCCAGTCACGCCTTTCGTGCGGCGGCTGCTCGCGACCGTGCTGATGCTGGTGTGCGGTGCGGTGTCCGTCACCGCGGGCGGGCCGGCGGCCGGCGACTTCACCAAGCGGTGGAACGGACGCCGCGTCGTGGTGAAGAGCACGCTCTACACCGTGCTCTACGACGAAGTGGGGCGCGTGGGCATTCACTACCGCGGCAAGCAGGCCGGCCTGACCATCGCCACACCCGAGGGGCAGTACTACGAGTTCGCCGCGCCGGGGCCGGAGGACGAGGACGTGGTCGAGCAGACGCCGAATGAAGTCGTCGACGAGATGTCGACGCGCTTCGTCCGCGCCTATCATCTCGACATCGGCATCGTGAAGACGATCACGCCGCTGTCGCTGCGCCAGTTCGAGCCCGGCGTCGTCCTGATCGTCGACTCGATCAAGGTCGATCGCACCCGCATCCGCTTCGCGTTCCGCCGCGCTGGAGAAGCGACCGCCGCGGGCGAGGCATTCGCCACCAGTCTCACCGTCGAGTGGCCGGTTCCGCTCTCGAAGACGTTGCACGAACGCGACGGCATCGAGGGCGTGCTGCAGCGATTCATCGAGCCGCTTTAGACGCGCGTTCCAGCTCATCCTCTCGCGCCGCGTCGGTTACTGCGATCGAAAGCGCATTACGCGCGCCGAACCCGGTCAAGCACACAGTCCATCGCATTCACACGCGCAAATCGCGGCACACATATGGCTTGGCGTGCGCGACGAACGCGGCGAATGCCCCCCGGCACGCTGCACTGACCAGTTCCCACTGGGATTGGGGGTCTTCGCATGCAACCGAGGCCGACGTTTGTCGCGCTCCTCCTCGTTCTCTTCATCCCCGTTTTCAACGCCGCCGCACAGACACCTCCACCGGCACCCACGCTCATCAGTCCCACCAGCGGCGCGACGGTCGCGCAGCCGCTGACGCTTCAATGGACGGCCGTCTCCGACCCGGACGGTCCGATCGGCAGCTACATCTGGCAGGTCGGGACCACCTCGAGCTTCGGCGTCGTGATCGCGTCGGGCTTCACCGACACCCGCAACGGTGATCCCATCCCCACGCGGGATCGCGTGAGCGGTCTCCCGAACGCGACCTACTTCTGGAGGGTGAAGGCGACGCAGACGGTCGGCGGCGCGGTGGGCTCGATCGACTCCGCGTGGTCGGCCGTGCAAAGCTTCACCGTCAACGGTCTCGGCCCCGCGCCGTCCGGCTCGCCCACGATCACGGGCCCCGGCAACGGCTCGCGCTTCCACCCGTACGAGTTCTTCAAGATCACATGGACGGCGGTGCAGGGCGCCCAGTACTACATCCTCGAAGCCGACGACGAGCCGAGCTTCTCGTATCCGTTGACGCTGAGCCTGGGCCCGATGGAATTTGGCACCTCGTTCGACGCGGGATGGGGCAACGAGATTCCCAACATCTATTACCGCGTGCGCCCCGTGTCGGTGGACAACGTCCGCGGATTGCCGTCGGCCGTACTGAACGTGCACATCGTCAACACCGCCCCCGTGCCACCGGCGCCGACGCCATTGTCACCAGCGGGGGGCGCAACCGTTTCGCTGCCGTTCACCTTCGACTGGACCGACACGGCCAATCCCCAGATTCCGGGCTACGACATCGACGTGGACGACGAGCCGACGTTCGCGGGCACCTTCGGCGTGCTGCTGGTGCAGAACATCAGCCGCTCCGACTACACGCTCGTGTCGGATCTCGCCCCGGGCACGTATTACTGGCGCGTCCGCGCGCAGCACGGCAACACGTACGGGCCGTGGTCGGCCGGCCAGCAATTTCGCGTCGTCGCCACGCCCACGACGCCAGGTCTCACGTTGTTCTGGCTGCTTCCGCAGCCGAGCACCGTCTATGGCGGCGCCTCGACACAAGCGCGGGTCACGTTGAGCGCCCCGGCGCCGCCTGGCGGCGCCGTCGTGCGCATCATCAGCGACCTGCCGCATGCCGAGGTCCCGTTCAGCGTCACGATCCCCGCGGGATCGACCGATGCCACCGTTTCGCCCATCACGTCGATACCGGTGCATGGCGCAACGGTCGGCGACCTTCGTGCCGCCTACGGCTTGAGCTGGCAGCAGAACTCGCTCGGCCTGTTTCCACTGCTCTTCAGCCTTTCGCTCGACAAGAACGCCGTCGTCGGCGGAAACCCCGTCACGGGAACGGTGACGCTGCAGCGGGCGGCGCCGTCCGGCGGCGCCGAGGTGACGCTGGTCAGCAACGACACCTCGATCGTGCGGCCTCCCGCGAAGGTCGTGGTGCCCGCAGGCCAATCGAGCGTCAGCTTTTCGATCCCGACCTCCACGGTGGCGGCATCGGCGCAGATCACCCTCAACACGGGAACCGCCAACGACGACTATCGCGCCCCGGAAACATGGTTGACGGTGCTCCCCGCGGGTGCGCCAACTCCACCACCGGCGCTGTCCACCGTCACGGTGGCGACACCAAGCGTGCCGGGCGGCGGCGGTACGACCGGAACCGTGACGCTCACCGGTCCGGCTCCAACGGGCGGAGCGACCGTCTGGGTGAACGGCAGCATGGAAGGGCAGGTCGTCACGCCGAACGGCAACGTCACCGTGCCGGCCGGACGCACCAGTGCGAGCTTCCCAATCAGCGCGCCGCAGGTCGTGGCGCCGTACTGGGTGCTGGTGCAGGCGTCGTACGGGAACGAAGCCGGCATGCACGCGGCGGTGCTGCGCATCGATCCCTCGCAACCGGCCATCCCGGACCTGTATGCGCTCGGGCTCGATGGCGTATCGACGATCGGGGGCGGCTCGTTCCACGGCACCGTCGGCCTGGCGACGCCCGCGCCCGCGGGGGGCACCACGGTGTCGCTGACGAGCAGCGACCCGTCCGTCGCGCAGGTGCCGCCGAGCGTGCAGGTCGGCGCGGGGAACAGCGCGAACAGCTTCACCATCGGCACGGCGTCGGTCTCGAGTTTCCAGTCGGTGCTGATCACCGCGCAATCGGGCGCCGGCACCAAGTCGCAGTGGATCAGCGTCTACCCGGATCCGAACGTCGTCACGCTCAGCTCCGTGACGCCGAGCGTCAGCGGAACGACGGGCGGCAACAGCATCCCGGCGACGCTCTTCCTCAGCGGAAACGCGCCATCCGGCGGCGCGCGGGTGACGCTCTCGAGCAACAAGACGGCCGCGGCGCAGGTGCCGGCGAGCGTGACGATACCCGCCGGACAGGGATGGGCCAATTTCACGATCACCACGTCCGCCGTGTCGGCGGACACACAGGTCACCATCACCGGAACGTATGGCTCGACCCAGACGGCCATCATCACCGTGATGGCTGGCGGCGGCACGGCCGGCAGCAACACGGGCCTGCTGAGTCCCACCGCCAACGCGCCCGGCGGCGCCGGCGACGGCAACGGGTTCGAGGTCAACCCGGGCAACGCGATGGGCGACGACGCCCTGAACGCGGTGGACAACGACAGCGGCACCGCCTCGAGCTCGTCGTGCACCAGCACGGCGCGAGACAAGCACCAGTTCTTCAACTACGGCATCACGCTGCCGTCGGGCGCGACCGTCAAGGGCATCGAGGTGCGCCTCGATTCGCGCGTCGACGACACGGCCGGTTCGCCGCGCATGTGCGTCGAGCTGTCGTGGGACGGCGGCGCCTCGTGGACGGCCCCGCAGGCGACATCGACGCTGTCGACGTCGATGCGATCCCGCACCCTGGGCGGCGCGACCAACACCTGGGGCCGGACGTGGACGCCCGTGGAGCTGTCGAATGGCAACTTCCGCATTCGAATCACCAACGTGGCGACGTCGACCGCCCGCGATTTCACGCTGGACTGGGCGGCGGTGCGGATCTCGTACTAACTAAGTGGAAAAGTGGAAAAGGGGAGAAGTGGAAAAGTAAGTTTTGAAGTTTTCAAGTGGCGGGTCTTGACGGGAAGAGGGGAGCCACGCAAGATCTTGGCACCAGATGCGCTGGAGATCCCTCCTTTCCGTCGGCCTCGGGTCGCTCGTCGCCGCCGGCACGTGGGCGTCGGTTGACGCCCAGCGCGCCGGGACGTTCATGGGATCGTCCGAGGACCCGGCGATTGCCTACACGACCGCGCGCCTGAACAACTCGGTCGTCGAGGTGAACAGGAAGCTCCAGGACGGGTCCCTCCAGTTCACGTTCGACCCCACGAGCGGGTTCCTGCGCTCGGCGCTGAACGCGCTGCAGATTCCGATCGATTCGCAGATGCTCGTGTTCTCGCGCACGAGCCTGCAGGGCAAGCGCATCGGCGAACAGAATCCGCGGGCGCTGTTCTTCAACGACCGCGTCGCGCTCGGGTGGGTGCGCGGCGGCGACGTGCTCGAGGTCGCGGCGCACGACGAAACCGCGGGCATCGTCTTCTACACGCTCGAGCAGCGCGGGGACGCAGGCGGCCCGCCGCAGTTCCAGCGCGCGTTCATCTGCCTCGGCTGTCACATGGCCGGCAACACGCTCGGCGTGCCCGGCCTGCTCATGTTCAGCACGACGCGCGCCCAGCCGAACCAGTTCTCAGGCATTCCGCGCCACATCGATCACAGCGACCCGATCACGCGACGATTCGGCGGATGGTTCGTGACCGGCAGCACCGGTTCGGTGCAGAACATGGGCAACGAGGCCGCGGCGCTCGACGCGCGGCCGAGCCACGAGCTCTCGTCCGTAGAAGGTCTGTTCGACGCGGGCGGCTACCCGGCGCTCACGAGCGACGTCGTCGCCCAGCTGGTGCTGACGCACCAGGCCGGCATGACCAACCTGTTGACGCGGGCGGCATGGGAGGCGCGCGCCGCCGACCCGTCGCTGCACGCGCCGTTCACCGCGACGCCCGAGCAGCAGGCGAGCATCGCGGCCGTGATGAACGGCGTGGCGAGCGAGGTCGTCGACTACCTGCTCTTCGTCGACGAGGCGAAGCTGACCGATCGCGTACGCGGCGCCTCCGGATTCGCCGAACGGTTCTCGAGCGGCGGGCCGCGCGATCGAAAGGGCCGTTCGCTCTACGAGCTCGATCTCAGCCGCCGCCTGATGAAGTACCCCTGCAGCTACCTGATCTACTCGCCGGCGTTCGACGCGCTGCCGGCGCTCGCCAAGGCGCCGATCTACAAGCGCCTGTGGGACGTGCTGTCGGGCGAGGAAAAGGACCCGCGCTACCGGTCGGCTCTCTCGCTCGCGGACCGCCAGTCGATCGTCGAAATCCTCAGGGATACGAAGAAGGACCTCCCACCGTATTTTCAAGGCGCGATCCGCTAGCGCACCGCCGCCCGATCGCCACGAAGGACACGACGAGCGCGCGGGTCACCGGAACCCGACAGCGAGCGCGAACCACGCAGACGGCAGGTCAAGCGCGGCCGGCCGCCAGTCGAAAACCGTCCATCCGCCCGTGGTCGTATACAGGTGGGCGTAGCCATCGGACGACTCGAACGTCGAACCGTCAGCCTCTCCCGGATAGGTCACCCCGTCGAACATGCACCCGGTCGTCGTGCAGTCGATGGGAGGACCGTGACCCATCGGCAGGGTGGCGATGATCAGACCCGGCCCGGTGCTCGAAATCTGCGGCGCGCCGAAGATGCTTTCGTTGGCGAGGTCGTTCCCCGTCGCCTTCGCGGCGCCGTCGAACGGCGCGGCCGCTGCGCCGGTGACGTCGTACATCACGAACTGCACGAACTTCAGGCTCGCCGTGATCGCGAATTCCAGGTCGGGCCCGGTGGCCGCATTCGCGGCATAGAGCACCTGCGGGTCCGTCGTCCGGACGGGAGCCAGCGTGACCTTCGTCCACGTGTTGACGGGCGTGGACGCGATCGACGAGATGTTCGAGTTGCCGGTTCCGAACGAGGTCGCCAGCACGAGCAGGTTGCCCGTCGACGGGAACTGCAGCTTCGCCGGCGTGCCCAGCCAGTACCCGTGATACACGTGCACGACCCGTATCCCGGGGGGCGGGGCGGTGCCTGCAGTCGCGGCTTTCAACGCGATCGACAGCGAATTCATCGACCCTCGCAACGAGGTCACGGTCATCGCTGGATCGACGGCCCCCGGCTCGGTCTGCACGCGGTACTGCGCCGCGGACGCGCGCAGGCGGTCGGCGGAGAGCAGCGTGAAGCCCGCACCTGACGTCATGCCGGTGATGGGCGCTCCAAAGTCGTTCGTCGTGACGTAGTTGTAGATGAGGTCGCCGGGCACGGTGGTCGTCAGGCTGCCCGCGGTAATGTCCGGATTGAGCGCCTTTGCGTTGCCGCTGGCGCCGTCGAGCGCGAAGTTGACGGCGACGTTGTAGAACTCCGAGATTTGCGCCTGGAATCCCGACAGCGCGTTGTCGAAGGTCACCGTGATGTCACGGGTGCCCGCGACCACCCCGGTGACGTAGAAGATGCGCGATCGGACTCCATTGCTGCTGATTGTCGGACCACTGAGCCACGTATTTCCGTGGTCGTCGGCAATCGCGACCGTCCGCCCCACCGCATCCGGGTAGCGGATGCCCAGGATGATGCAGTTGTTCGCGCCCGCCGGATCCGCCAGGTGGATCCTGAAGTTGTTGCCAAGCTCTGTGGGGTCGTAGTTCGACGAGGTCGTGACGTGCTGAATGAGCGTCGGGATTCCAGCGGTTGAGGCCGGCGCGTTCTTGACCTTGACGGAAATCGGCGGCGAGACCGCGGAGTTACCCGAAGCGTCGCGCGCGACGGCCGTGAGCACGTGAGTCCCGTCCGATAACGCCGTCGTATCGACGCTGGTCGTGTACGGCGCCGCGCCCAGCTCGGCTCCGGCGTCGCTGCCGTCGATCTGGAACCGGACACCGGCGACGGCCACGTCGTCCTGCGCCGATGCCGAGATCGTCACAGTACCCGCGACCGTTGCGGCGTCGGCGGGCGAGGAAATGACGACGGACGGCAGCGTTTTGTCCGGCAGCGTGCTGGTAGCGCCGGCACTCGACTGAGCCGAGCGGTTCCCTGCCGCGTCGAACGCCGCAACCGTGTACGAGTACGGTGTCGACGGCGAGAGGCGGCTGTCGAAGTACGAGGTGGTCGTGAGGGTCGCGACGCTGATTCCGTCGCGGAGCACCTCGTAGCCGGCCACCGCGACATCGTCAGCGGACGCGAGCCAGCTCACCACGATGGTCGTGGCGGACGTCGCGGTGGCGGAGACACCGTCGGGGACCGAGGGGGGCGCCGTATCGGGGGGAGTCGGTGTCGTGAACGTGTTCGTCGCACTGATGGCTTCGTTCGCGGCCGCGTCCCGCGAACGCACGCGGTAGACGTACCCCGTTCGGGAGGCGAGGCCGGGGACGACGACCGTGTGCGCGATGACGAGGCTGTTGTCGATCGGCGTCGCGCTCGTGAACGCCGTTCCGGGCCCGTACTCCACCTGCGAGGTGGCCGGCTCGTCCGTCGTCCACGTGATCGTGGCGGAGTCGACGCGGAGATTCGCGGCCGTGGCGCCGGAAATCGACGGCGCGACGACGTCGGCATCGATCGTGTCGGTCGCAGCCGCGGACCAGTTGCCGGCTGCATCCCGGAACTGCGCGTACACGGTCTGCGCGCCGCTGCCCGATGCCAGCGTCCATGCCTTCGTGGCGGCATAGGCTTCGGCCGCCGAATACGTCGTGCCGGAATTCGAGAACCGCATCTGCGTGACCTGTGTCACCGTGTCCGCCGCCGACAGCGTCAAGGTGACACTGCGGCTGTTGGTCAGCGATGCGCCCGCGTTGATGACCACGCTGCCGGTCGGAAGCCCGTTGTCGACGATCAGGCCGACGCTCGACGCAGTCGTGCTGTGGCCGGCGGCATCCGTCGCCCTCGAGGAGACGACGTGTGGACCGTCGGCGGCGGTGGTGGTGTCCCACGTCACCGCATAGGGAGCGGCCGTATCCTCGCCGCCCAGGTTCGCTCCATCCAACAGGAATTGCACGCCGGTGACACCGGTATCGTCCGTCGCCGTCGCCGTGACAGCGACCGACGTCCCCGCGACGATGGCATTGCTCGCGGGGGCCGTCAGCGCGACTGCCGGTGGCGTGGTGTCGACCGACATAGTGGCCAGCGCGTTCGAGGGCCCGATGCTCTCATTCGCGGCCGCATCGCGCGAGCGCACGCGGTAGCTATAGTTCGTGCCCGCCGTGAGGCCTGGCAGGACGACCACATGTGCGGTCACGAGGCTGCCGTCGAGCGGTGTCACGCCGGTGAACGACGTGCCCGCCCCGTATTCCACCTGCGACGTCGCCGGTTCGTCCGTCGTCCACCTGATCGTGGCCGCGTCGGTGCCGATGTTTACGGCCGTGACCGCGGAAATCGCCGGCGGGATGTCATCCACGACGATCGTGTCGGTCGCGGGTGCCGACCAGTTTCCCGCCGCATCCATGAACTGGGTGAACACCGTCTTCGTTCCGCCGCCCGGGGAGAGCGTCCACGCCTTCGCAGGCGCGTATGGTTCGGCCGCCGAATAGGCGGCGCCGGAATTCGAGAAGCGCATCTGCGTCACCGGGCTCACGGCGTCGGCCGCCGACAGCGTCAGGGTGACCGTGCTGGTGTTCGTCACAGCCGCGGTGCCGTTGATCACCACGGTGCCGGTCGGAAGCCCGTTGTCGACGATCAGGCCGACGCTCGACGCGGTCGTGCTGTGGCCGGCGGCATCCGTCGCCCTCGAGGAGACGACGTGTGGGCCGTCGGCGACGGTGGTGGTGTCCCACGTCACCGCATAAGGAGCGGCGGTATCCTCGCCGCCCAGGGTCGCTCCATCCAGCAGGAATTGCACGCCGGTGACCCCGGTATCGTCCGTCGCCGTCGCCGTGACGGTGACCGACGGCCCCGCGACAATGGCGTTGCTCGCAGGAGCCGTCAGCGCCACCGCCGGTGCCGCGGTGTCGCCCGCAGGACGCAGGTTGTCGACGAGCACGTTGACGCTCGCCGAGATCGCGATCTTGCCGGAGGCATCCCAGGCGAAGGACGTGAGGACGTGCGGACCGTCGCCGGCAGTCGTCGTGTCCCACATCACCGCATAAGGCGCAGTGGTATCCACGCCGAGGGCTTCGTCATCGAGGACGAACTGAACACCGACAACGGCCGTATCGTCCGCGGCCGTCGCGGTGACGGCGACAGATCCGCCGACGGTGGAACCGTCAGCGGGAGCCGACAGGAAGACCGTCGGCGCCGCCGTATCTGTCGAATCGGTGACCGTCAGCGTGAAGGGCGTCGTGCGGAGGACGCCTGAAACCAACCCACCGATGACAATCATCGAGGTCCCGAGCGGCGTCGACGCCGACGTAGAGATGGTGACTTTCGTCGAGCACGGCGGCGCGCAGGACGCGGGCGTGAAGGTTGCCTGCGCTCCCGCCGGCAGGCCGCCGACGCTGAAGGGCACGACTTTCGTCGTGCCTCCCGTCAGCGTGGCGACGACCGTGTTCGACACCGACGATCCTCTCGTCACGGACCGGTTGCCCGCGTTGCCGAGAGCGAAATTGAAAGACCCCGACGACCCCGACGCCGCGTGCACGGATCCGTTCGCCGCTGTCAGAGCCGCCACGGTCAGGGCCGTCAGGAAACAGAGAAATCCACGCCGCAGCACGCGGCTGCCCAGTCGTGAGCGCACGTCACCCTCGAAGTTGAATGTCGTTCCAAGTTGCCAGCCGCTGGGAGGAGGCTGAGAGGTGGGCCCACTATAGGGGCGTGGTGCCCCTGCACCGCAATCGGGGACTTCCACGGTGGATGCGGCGGTGAGATCACCACTCCACTTCGCGGCAGACTAAATACATCTGACGCGGCGACAATCGAGCGCGCGAGTGCGCCGCGAGGTGGTCTTGCGCTCGCGCGCTACCGCTTGACGAGAATCGCGCGCGTGTAGAGCAGCTCGAAGCTGCGGCGCATCGCGTTGTCCTGCGATCGCGTGCCGGGCGCGGTGGTCACCACCGCGAGCGTGCAGCCGGCCGCTGCGGCGTCGGCGAGGCGCCGCTGAAGAAGCGCTTTCTGCACCCCGCGGCCCCTGGCACGGGGCAGCGTGCCCGCCCCGGCCAGCTGCGCCAGATCACCGTCGATGCGCATCGCCGCTTGCCCAACCATTTCCCCGTCAATGCGCGCGACGTAGCGGATGAAGCCGGGCACGCCCGTCATGACCTCGAACACCTCCGTCAACTGCTCGCGCTGGAAGTCGTCCGCCGCGCTGCCGGTGCCGTCGAGGTTCGTGAAGGCTTCCACGGCGATGTCGACCCATGCGCGCAGCGTCGCGTCCGTCACCAGCTCGATGGTCACGCCGCTGACTCCGGGTCCGGGCGTCTTCCGGTCCAGCGGAAATCCCAGGACGTTCTCGAACCCGTGCAGGCCGTAGCCGCGATCGGTCAGTGCCGCTCCCAGCTCCGGCTCCGCCAGGACCGACATCTCGATTCGGACGGGCTCGCCGCGGCCGCTCCATTCGCGCTCGATCCGTTCGAGCGCCGCGACGTCCAGGCCGCGATCGAGGCAGAGGCCGATCACCTTGTTCAACGGCGACGCAGGGCCGACATACACGGCCTCGCCGCCGCTGATCGGCAGCACGAACGGCGCCGACTGCGGCGTACGCAGGCGAACGGAATCGGCGATGTGCTCGCACATGCGTCCCTCGGCGCGATCGATGCGGGCGGCGAGCGCCGCGTCGGCGAACATGAACGCGCAATTCTACGCGGCCTTCAGGCGCCCATCGTGGCGGAGGCTCCCGGGCCGGTTGGGGGTAAGATGAGGCCGCTTCGCCAACCATCGAAGCGCGTCCCACACCTCATGTCCGTCAGGCAGAAGAAGCGATTACTGCTGCTCGCGGCGACGGTGACGACCGTGGTAGCCGCGTCGCTCGTGATGCTCGCCGTCGCTGGCCTGCCGTCCTGGCCCATGCGCAGCGCGCGGACGGTCGCCGGGACACCGGCGCTCGACACGCCGTGGGGCGAGCCGGATCTCCAGGGCATCTGGTCACGCGAGGTCGACATTCCGCTTGAGCGGCCCGCCAGGTACGCCAACCAGGAGTTCCTCTCGGACGACCAGCGCGCAGAGCTCGATCGGCAGATCGCCGAGATCATCCGCCGCGACAGCACCGAGAGCCGCCGCGCGCCGGGCACCGAGCGCGACGTCAACAGCGAATTCAGCCAGGAAGCGTTCACGGTGCACCTGCCCGTCGGCAGGCGCACCTCGCTCATCGTCGATCCGCCGGACGGGAGAATGCCGCCGCTCACGCCGGAGGCTCAGAAGGCGAAGGACGCATTTCGCCAGTTCCAGCTCGCGCTTCTCCAGCCCACGGCAGCCTGCAAGGACAAGCAGCCTGGCTGCGCCGGCGGAAAATACGGACCCGTCTCACCGCGGCGAAACGACGCGCCGCCGCGCTACGTGGGCGGCACCGGGGCGGCGATCAACCGCGCGAACGGTCCGGAGGACCGCGGCCTCGGCGAGCGCTGCATCGGCGGGGTCATCCCGGACTTCGGCAATTTCATCGGCGGATTCAGCCGCATCGTGCAGGCGCCGGGCACGGTGTCGATCTTCTACGACATCAGCCCTGGACTCGGAGGCTTTCGCAACATCCCGATCACCGCGGCGCCGCACCTGCCCGCGAACGTCCGTCAATGGTGGGGCGACTCGCGGGGCCGCTGGGAGGGAAACACGCTGGTCGTCGACGTGACGAACTTCTCGCCGAAAGCGGACTTCCAGGGGTCGCACGAGAACCTGCACCTGGTGGAACGCTGGACGCGTCTCGATGCGGCGACGATCGAATATGCCGTGACGATCGACGACCCGACGACGTGGACGAGATCGTGGACGGTCAAGCAGGAGCTGAAGAAGCAGAGCGACGAGGCCAATCGCATCTATTACGAGCCGCGGTGCCAGGAGGGGAATTACGGCCTTGCGGCGCTGCTCGCGGGCGCGCGCGCCTCGGAGCGCGCATTCGCGGAAGGACACGGGCCCGATCCGGCGACGCAGTGCATCGTCATCGTCGGATGCGGTGGGTTCGTGCGCGGTGGATTCGCCGACGACGGTCCCGACGCGGATCCGTTCCGCAGCCCACCGCCGCGGGCGCCGTGATCAGCTCCTACTCATCGAACCCTCTCTGACGCGAAAGATTCCCAGACAACCCCAATCGCCGCCGCAGCACCATGTCGACGTCGCGCGGATGCAGGCGGCCGTCGAAATAGTGCCGAAGCGCTGAATCGGCGATGGCCGCGGGGCGCCGCATCGCGAAATCTCCCAGGCGGTTCAGCATCGCGGCGCGGCCGCGTTCCGTGAGGCTCAACGTCCGGTACTGATCCTTCGAAACGACGATGAGGCCTCCCTCCGTCGCGGCGTCGATCCAGCCGCGCAGTGCGTCCGCCGTTTCATGGCGGAGGAGCCCCGTGGTCGACAGGCGCCTGAGCGCGGGCGGAAGCTCGTCAACCTCGCCGAGCAGCATCGCGACGATGCGGTGGCGGCCATATCGTTCGCCCGCGCGGGCGATGCCCGAGAGCATCTTCCGCACCAGGTCGCGCTCGTACGCGTCGAGTGCACCCGGTCGGCAGTTGCCGCAGCCGTCGCAGCGCTCGCGGGCGGCGACGTCGCCGAAGTAGCCGAGGATCGTGGCGCGCAGGCATGCCGTCGTGTCCGCGTAGTCGATCATGCGTTTCAGCTTCCGGTGCTCGAGCTCCTTTCTCCGCGCGAGTTCCACGGGGTCGTGCGCGCTCATGCTCCGTCCGGGCTTGTCGCGCCGCGGGCTGTCGATCAGAAATTCACGCGTGGCAACGTCGGCCTGCTCCCATAACAGCGTGGCCGTCGCCGGGCGTCCGTCGCGCCCGGCGCGGCCGATCTCCTGGTAGTACGCCTCGAGCGACCCCGGGATCGCGTAGTGCACCACGGCGTCGACGTCGGGCCGGTCGATCCCCATGCCGAAGGCATTGGTCGCGCAGACGACCGGCAGCGTGCCGGCGGCGAAGGCGTCCTGCACACGCGTCCGCTCTTCGTCCTCGAGCCCGGCGTGATAGGCGGCGGCCCGCACGCCGGCGGCTCGCAGGACGGCGGCCGCGGCTTCCGTCGTTTTTCGCGTCGCCGCGTACACCAGCGCGCGGCGGCCGCGAACCAGGCGCGGCAGCAGATCGTCCTTGTCCTCCTCGGCCGCCATGCGCTCGACGCGCAGGTGAATGTTCGGCCGATCGAACCCCGCCACGAGCACCTGCGGCTCGGCGAGGCCGAGCATGGCGATGATGTCGTCGCGCACTTCGGGCGTGGCCGTCGCGGTGAATGCGGCAATCGGCGGCCGTCCGCCGGGGCGATCGCTTGCCCGGCAGCGCTCCGCCGCGGCGCGCAGGCGCCGGTAGTCAGGACGGAAATCGTGACCCCACTCCGAGACGCAATGCGCCTCGTCCACGACGAAGCGCGCGATCTCGAGCTCGCGCAGCACGCGCAGGAACGGATCCGACGCGAACCGTTCGGGCGCGACGTAGAGCAGCCGCAGGCGTCCCGCGCGTGCCGCGTCGAGCACGGTGTGCCTGGCGCCGGCCGGCAGCATCGAGTGCAGCGCGCCCGCCGGAATGCGCCGGCGGTTCAACTCGTCGACCTGATCCTTCATCAGCGAGATGAGCGGCGACACGACGAGCGTCGTGCCCGGCAGCATCACGGCGGGCAGCTGGTATCCGAGCGATTTTCCGGAGCCGGTCGGCATGACGGCCAGGACGTCGCGGCCGCCGAGGACGGCGGCGACAACCTGTTCCTGTCCGTCGCGGAAGCGCACGTGGCCGAAGTACGCGCGAAGCTGCGTCAGCGCCTCGCTGGATTCATTCCTGACGTCCATGAGACGACGACGATGTCATCGTCCCGCGGAGAAGTTCAAGCAGGCAGTTCTTGCGTACGGTGCGATCCGCGTCTCAGGGGATACGTTCGGGGAACCGCGGCACGAAGCCGTCGCGGTTCGGCATGCGCACCTTCGGCAGCGTCTGGGCGTTCATCACGTCGCTCGCGCCGATGATCTTGTTCTCCGCCAGGATGAACGCGGTCAACGCGTAGACCTCCTCGTTCGTCAACGTGCGGGGCCGCGGCCACGGCATCGCGCGGCGCGTGAAGTCGAAGATGGTGGTCGCGTACGGCCAGAAGTTCGCGACGGTCTTGGTCGTCTCGATGCCGGACGTCAGCGGCTGGCCGCCGACGAGCGCCGCGGCGGCGCCGCCCTTGCCGTTCTCGCCATGGCACACCGCGCACTTGGCCGCGAACACCTTCGAGCCCTGCTCGGGCGTGCCGTTGCCCGGCGGCAGGCCGGTCCCGTCGGGGAGGATGCTGATGTCCCACGCGGCGACGTCGGCCTCGGAGATCGGCTTGCCGAGATCCGGATGCTGCGCGGATGCGACCGTAAAGATGAACGTGAACATGAACACGAACGTGAACACGAACCTGAACACGAACGGAGAAGCGAGCACCGCGGAAGCGTGAACCGCCCGCTTACGCATACACATGTTTCACCTCGCCCGTCCGATCGACCGCCCAGCTCGTGGGCCCGTTGTAGTGCTGGCTCGGGAACGCGGCGGGGTTGGTAACGGGAGTTTTCGTCTGGCCGCGCCGCGCGATGACCTCCGCGCGCGTCGGCTGCACGTTGCCGGCCTCGTCCCACGCGCGGCTTTGCAGCACCGCCGGCCCGCCGTCCCATTTCCATGGCAACCGGAAGCGGGTGAACGCCTTCGGCAGCACGGGTTCCTGCAGGGCGGCTTCGGCCCACGTCTTGCCGCCGTCGGCGGACACCGCCACCTTGGCAATGCGGCCGTTCGCCGAGTAGGCGATGCCTGACACTTCGTAGAAGCCGGGGCCGTTCATCTTCAGCCCGGGCGACGGATGCGTGATGAACGACTTCACTTCCTGCAGGAAATAGAACTGATACGCCTTGCCGTTGGGCAGGATGGGCGCGTAGGTGCGCGCCTCGTAATAGCTCATGCCCGGCTGGTCCACGAGCTTCAAGCGGCGCAGCCACTTGACGTTCATGTTGCCCTCCCAGCCTGGCAGCAGGAGGCGCATCGGATAGCCATTGCCCGGCATCAGCCGCTCGCCGTTCTGATAGAGCGCGACCATCGCGTCGTCGAGCGCCTTGGCGAGCGGCACGCTGCGGCTCAGCGCGAGCGAATCGGCGCCTTCCGCGATGAGCCACTTCGCCTTCGGATCGATGCCCGCTTCCTCGAGCAGCGTCGACAACATCACGCCGGTCCACTCGGCGCACGACACGAGGCCATGGATCGTCTGCACGGAGGCCTGCAGCGGTTCGTTCGAGAAGAGCGGCGCGCTGTTGCCGCCGCACTCTACGAAGGCCATGCGCGACACCAGCGGATATCGTCCGAGCGTATCGAGCGTGAACTCGAGCGGCCGCTTCACGAGGCCGTGAATCACGAGCCGATGCTGCGCCGGGTCGATGTCGGGCGCGCCGGAGTGCGAGATGACGAAATGGAGCCCGTTCGGCGTGAACGTGCCGTTGACGAGATGGTGCGGCGTGCGCGCGTGCTGCGTGCGAGGTTCGCCCCTGGGATTGCTGAGCGTCCGGACGACGTGCTTCTCGAAGGCCGACGGCGTCGCGTACTCGGGAATCGGCGTGCCGGGTTTCATGCTCCACGGCGCATCGGTCAGCTGCTGCGCGGCGGCAGTCTCGCTCAGCGTGTAACCGGTAATTGCCGCAGCCAGCGTGGCGCCGCTCGTCAGGAACGCGCGGCGGTGCAGGAGACCGTTGCCGGCAGCGATTTCGAGTTCTGGGAGATCACGCAATGAGCGAGGGGCTGACATAGTGGACCGCTTTTACATCCACACAGCCGTTGTGTCAATCGCCCGCGATGCGGGTCGCACAGCGCGTGAGGGACCCCTGGAGGGGCAGACGGAGTCGTGCGACCATGTGAATCCCCATGGCAGAGCATCGGACATATCGGGCGGGCGGGTCGATCGAGGACTATTGCCGCGCCTGCAAGATCGACCGCGTTCACACCGTGATCGTCGTGGACGGAGCGGGTCAACCCGTCCGCGTGGCGTGCGACTCCTGCCGCAGCGAGCACAACTACCGCGGCGGGCCGAGGATGGCGGCGGTCGGCGCGCCGCCGGCGAGTACGCCGCCGGCCGGCACGTCCGCGCCGCGTGCGCGCCGTGCCGCGGCCGAGCCGTTTCCCATCGTTAGCGATCGAGAAAGGATTGCGCCGTCCATGACTGCCGCGTCAGACGATCTCGAACTGCTCCTGCGGACCATCATCCGCGAGGAGGCCGGCATCACGCCGGCGGTGCCCGCCGAGAAATGGCGCGGCGGCACGCTGGTGCTCCGCCCCGGCACGGAAGGACAGCAGGAGAAGAGCTGGCCGATCGAGACCTTCTTCCACAAGATTGTGATGGTGCGGAATCGCCTGCGCACGCTCGAGCAGCAGGTGAACGCCTCCGATCTCGCCGACGACGTGAAGGTGAAGCTGCAGAGTTATGTGAGCGGCTGCTATGGATCGTTGACCAGCTTCAACGTCCTGTTTGCCGACGATGAGGATCGGTTCAAGGGGAGTGGTGGCGACGTCTAAGTCTTCCGCGGGGGAATTCGTCCCCGACATTCCAGGGCCCGACCCGGCGCCGCGGACACCGGCGTTCAAGGCGCCGCCGCTGACGTGCGACACGCACTGCCACATCTTCGGACCGGTCGACCGCTATCCCTACACGGAGACGCGCCCGTACACGCCGCCGGAAGCGCCGTTGCCGGCGTTCCGCGCCGTGCACGCCCGCATCGGCGTCGAACGGGCGGTCATCGTCAACGCGACGCCGTACGGCCGCGATAACACGGTGGTCCTCGACGCGATCGCGCAGAGCGGCGGCCGGTATCGAGGCGTCGGCAACGTCGACGAACGGACGACCGATCGCGAGCTCGAAGTGCTCGCCGCGGGCGGGCTCGATGGCTGCCGCTTCACCTTCCTGCCGCGGCTCGGAGCGCGGCCCGACATGGCGGCCTTCGATCGAATCGTGGCGCGCATCGCGCCGCTCCGATGGCACGTCGACCTCTACCTGCCCGCCGCGCACCTCGAGGAACTGGCGCCACGACTGGAGGCGCTGCCGGTCCCGTACGTCATCGATCACATGGGAGTCGTGGACGCGTCCGCGGGCCTGGGGCAGCCCGCGTTTCAGGCGCTTCTCGCCCTGCTCGGACGCGACGAGAAGTGCTGGGTGAAAATCACGGGTCCCGAGCGCATCTCGCGCACCGGGCCGCCGTTCCACGATGCGGTGCCCTACGCCCGGGCGCTCATCGAGGCGGCGCCGCGGCGCGTCCTGTGGGGCACCGACTGGCCGCACCCCAACGTGCCGGTCATGCCGAACGACGGCGACCTGATGGATCTGGTCGCGCTGTATGCCCCGGACGAGGAGAGCCGCCGATGGCTGCTCGTCGAGAACCCGTCACGCCTCTTCCGCTTCCCGTCATGAGCGTGGCCGTCAACCCTTCGCCGCGCATCACGCCGGCAGCGCGGCGCCCCTGGTACACGCAGCTGTGGGTGCACGTGATGGCGGGGATGGTCGCCGGCGTGCTGCTGGGGCATTTCGCGCCGCAAGTCGGCGAGCGGATGCAGCCGCTGGGCGATGCGTTCATCAAGGCGATGCGGATGCTCATCGCGCCGATCGTCTTCGCCACCGTGGTGGTCGGCATCGCCAGCATGGGTGACATGGCGCGGGTTGGCCGCGTCGCGCTCAAGGCGCTGATCTATTTCGAGGTGATGACCACGATCGCGCTGGTGCTCGCGCTGGCGGTCGTCAATATCTGGCGGCCGGGCGCAGGCATGCACATCGACGTGCGCACGCTCGACCCGTCCGCCGTCGTGTCCTACACCCGCGCGCCGGAGCAGGGCGTGATCCCGTTCCTCATGAACATCATTCCGGGGACGGTCATGGGCGCGTTTGCGGACGGCAACGTGCTGCAGGTGCTCGTCATCGCGGTGCTGTTCGGCGCGGCATTGAGCGGACTCGGCGAACGAGGACGTCCGCTCGTGACGGGACTCGATGCGCTCTGCGCCATGCTCTTCCGCGCGGTGGGCATCGTGATGTGGGCCGCGCCGCTTGGCGCCTTCGGCGCCATCGCGTTCACCGTCGGCCGCTACGGCGCCGGGACGCTCGTCTCACTCGGTCACCTGCTGATCTCGTTCTACGTGACGTGCCTGATCTTCGTCTTCGGCATCCTGTCCGTCGTGGCGTGGCTCTGCGGCTTCAGCCTGCTCGCCCTGATCCGATGGATTCGCGAGGAGCTGCTGATCGTCTTCGCCACGACGTCCTCGGAAACCGTGATGCCGCGCATCATCACGAAGCTCGAGGAGCTCGGATGCAGGCGCGACGTCGTCGGGCTCGTGATTCCGACCGGGTATTCGTTCAATCTCGATGGCACCTGCCTCTACCTCGCCACGACGACGGTTTTCCTGGCGCAGGCGACGGACACGCCGCTCGGTCTCGCGGAACAGGTGGCACTGCTGGCGGTGCTGCTGCTGACCTCGAAGGGATCGGCGGGAGTGGCGGGCGCGGCGCTGATCGTGCTGGCCGCCACGCTGTCGGCGGGCGGCCAGGTTCCGGTGGAGAGCGTTGCCATCGTCCTCGGGATTCACCGCCTCATGTCCGAGGGGATGACCCCGACCAACCTGATCGGCAACGCGGTGGCGACGCTCGCGATTGCGCGCTGGGAAGGCGCGCTCGATGAAGACGAGATGCGCCGTCACCTCGGCGCCGCCGCGCATCAGCGCGTTGAGGCGTAGGGGCCGGCTTTAGCCGGCCCATCCGTCAATTCCGGGCGAAGCAGTAGATCCGTCCGGCGCCGCCGCGGGGAACCGTGTCGGCGCAGCTGGCGTTGTCGTGGGCCGAATTCCACGACGTCACCGTTCCGGCGGTGCTGCCTCCTGCCCCGAATCCGTCAGTATGCCCGACGCGAGCAAAGGTGGTGGCCGACGCTGACGTCCAGTCGTTGCACGTACTCCCGGGAATCAGCGTGCCGTCGGCGTTCGAACCGGTGAGAATGTCGTGTTCGTTCGGGCCGGGCGACCCGGGCCACTGTCCGTTGATCCGCCGTCCGTTCTCGTCGATGAAGAGCGAGTTATCGCCGGTGCGCGAATGCAGTTCGGCGACGTTCCTCGCGATGAGTACGCCGTTGGCGTTGCGCCACGGACCGATGCCGATCCGGCTGCGGGCGTCAACGGGCCCGCCGCCGCTGGCTGAATCGTGCTCGGCGCTGAGATACGCCCGCCACTGGTGTCCGCCCGCGTTGACGGCCGTTGCCAGCCGCTGACAGGTGGCGTCCGCGCCGCTGAGTCCGCCGAGATTGCCCGTCGCGCTCCTCGTGCTGCTGACGAAGAAGGTCATGGGCCCCGTCGGATTGGAGGGGATCACGCTGCTCGTCGAGCCACACCCGAGCCCGAGCGCGCAGAGAGCAACTACCGGCCACGTGGTCCGCTTCATTGCCTTCCTTTCAATTGCCGTCTTTTCACTGCGCTCGCCAGCGCTCCGGCGGTCCGTATCCCGCGTCCTTCCAGATCGCCTGCGCCTCGGATGATGCGAGGTACTCGAGCAGCGCTTTCGCGCCCGCGGGGTCGCTCGCGTGCGTGGAGATGAATCCGACCACCGACAGCGGCACGGTGAGGCTTCGCGGCACCACGCCGACGATGTCGTACTTCTCCTTGTCGGGAACCATGTCGCTGAGCATCAGCATCCCGATGTCGATGTCTCCGTTGGTGAGCCGCGTGGCCGTCTTGACCGTGTTCCGCGTGGCCTCCGCAGAGATGCCTTGCGAACCGGGGCCGAGCTCGACCTCGCTCTTGCCGGCGACCTGGTCGTAGATCCCGAGCTTCGTCAGCGTTTCGAGCGGCCCCTGCCCGGCCACCGTGAAGTCCGGATCCTCGTATCCGATCCTCTTGGCGGCGAGCAGCGCTTTCTTCACGGCATCAGGCGTCGAGATGTCAGGCTTCGGCCGTCCCTTCGGTACGCCGATCGCGGTGAGGATGCTCGTCACCGGGGTCCCGCTGTCGAGGACGATGCTCCCGGACGTGAGCGCTCCCGGGAAGGGCGAGATGACGAGTGAGACATCGAGCGCCTGCCCCTTGGCAACCATTCGTCGTGTCTCGACGCCGTTGCCGAAGGTCACCTTGACCTTGCGGCCGGTCTTGGCCTCGAAGCCGGCGATGATCTTCTGGGTGGGCACACGCATCGGCCCCACGGCCAGCAGCGTGATCTCACTCTGTCCCTGGGCATGCGCAGGCGAACCAGCGCACGCGAGCGCGATGGCCAGGAGGGCCGAACTTAGCGTCTTCATCGGAGAACTCCTGCAATGTCCAGAGAGACCTGAGGCCCCCTTGGGAGTTGGGAATTGGTCGTTGGAAGTTGATCGAACGCCACCTATTGAGCGCGCCGGTAGTGCTCCGTGGTCGTGCGCGGCGCGACCTTCATCGTCTTCATCTTCTTGATGTACTCGGGGTACAGCGTTTCCTCGCCGCCGAGCGCGGCCTCGAGCGGGATCCCGTATTCGGTCGCGAACTCGCTCAGCACGTCGTTCTTGCCGGGCAGGAAGCTCGGCACCTTGCCTGCAGGAACGATCGTGCCGTCCGGGCTGATTTCACACGGGAACGGCGGAATGATCTGGTCGGGATCGAAGATCCAGCTGGATTCGCGAATGTACGGCGCCGTCATGTAGAGCGGGTCGTTGATGATGAAGACGATCGTCAGCACGTTGCCGTAGCGATGCACGCGCGTCGTTACCGTCGCGCGTTCGCTCTTGGGCACTCCCGTCCGCGTGAGATACGCCTCCTTGAGATGCGTGGTCGTGTAGACCAGGGTGTTCCGCTCCCAGTGTCCGGTCGAGAATCCCGACCACTTGTGCGCCGCGTTCGCCGAGGGATGCGGACGGCCATCGAGGTAGATCACCTGTTCGGGCTCCTGCCAGGCGACGTGCAGGCGCAAGCCGACGGGCTGCCGCGATTCGTTGTCCACCTCGGTCGTGATGCGCAGCTGCGACACGGAGACACGCAACCCGATGTCGATGGGGTGCGGTCGGCAGAGGTTCTCCGGGAGATCGAGCTGTTCGGGATGAAAGCTCTCCGCCCGCAGGCGCCCCGCCTCGTTGAGCGGGATGCCGGTGTAGTCGCCGATGTCCATGTGGTCGTTGTAGACGCGTGGCGACCACTCGCCGATCAGGTTGACCTGTGCGCTCGCCGGCCGGCTCGCGAGCGCCGCGAGCACGAGCAGAATCAGCGTGGTTCGTTTGCGTGGCATGTCGTCGGATCCCAGCCGGATGCGTCCGGCAGCTTCTTGAAGTGGGCGTGCATGAGAAGAGGCTCGATCAGGTACTGCGGATCGGTCACCATCGTCGTCACGACGAGCCAGGTGTTTTTCGAGTAGGGATCGGAGAACGTATCGAAGTACTCCTCGACGAGCGCGTTGCCGCTGTACGGCACGCCGTTCTTCTGCAGGTAGCCCGGACGCAGGCGCGTGGTCACGACCTTCAGATAATCGGCTGGCTTCTGCTGCGCGCCGGTGACGATCAGCCGGCCGTCCTTGTCCTGGACCGGACCGCCCTGTCCATCGCGCCGATCCCGTGGCTGGTCGCCGCCCCACTCGGCCTGCGAGTAGCCCTGCCACGACGGCTTTTCGCTCGGAGACGGCGATCCCGTGAAATGGAACAACCGCGTCTGGGTTCCCGAGTCCGTATCCAGGCGCAGCGTGTTGTCGTCCTGCCAGGTGATGTGCAGGCGCCCCGGAACCTGGAGGAGCCCGCCGGCGCCGTACGCCCTGCAGGCCTCGCCGCTGGATTCATCCTTCGCGGGATCCCAGGCCGCCGCGACCCGGCGGCCTTCGGGGTTGAGCGGAACCATCGTGTAATCGTTCTTGTCCGGCACCAGCATCCGGAAGCGCCACTTCTCGGTGACTTCCGATACCCAGTAGCCCGTGTAGTCGTCTTGCGCGGCGGCGCGCGCAGAGCCTGGAGGCCCGGCCTGCGCTGCGGCCGGCGCACCGCCCCCACGCTGCGCGGTGATGTGGGCCGCCGCCAGCATCGTCAACGCGGCGGCGAGCGGAACGACTCGGCGCATGTCCATGATCAGAAATTCGCGGCGGGACCCTGATACTTGAAGCCGTCCGACGGCCGCTCGAGGACCATCAGCAGCAGCCGATGATCCTCGGCGATACGCCCGGGATACCCCGTGACGATGACGCGATCGCCGGCGCGAAGCGTCGAGGCGGTCAGCCCGCCCTCGGTGAGCTGCTGCGGCGCGGCGCCCTCGACCACCCAGACCTGCTTCTCACCTTTCGCGTCGGTGGCCTCGATGCGCATGAACGAGTGCGGGTTGCGCCAGATGAACTCCTTCAGCGTCCCCTCGACCTTGACGACCTGACCGTGGACATAGGTGGCGGTCGCGGAATGATGGGCGAAGGCCCGGCCGTCGGCCAACGCGACGACCATCAGCGCGCTCGCGGCGCAGACGAGCAATCCAGGTTTCATGCAACTCGCTCCTAGTTACTTGAACGGCCCCCGCTGGTCGTGGTGAGACTCCGATAGGCCGCCTCGATGAACATGTCGGTCGTCCAGCTTCCCGTGTCGTGGCCATAGAGCGGGTCGTAGTCCCGCGTCGGTCGCGCGGCCTTCACCTGCTCGAGGGTCATCCCGCTCTTGATCATGTCCTGCAGGCGGTCGCGGACGATGGTGACCATCTGGTGATAGATGTCGAGGTCCGCCACGTCGCTGAGCCGTCCGTGGCCGGGGACGATCATCGTGCCCCCTTCCATGTGGTCGGCCGGGATCGCCATCTGCCGCAGGCGGTTGAGTCCTTCGAGCACTCCCTGGAGACTGCCGCCGCGTTTGAGGTCGATGATCGGGTATTCCGTCGGATCGAAGATGTCGCCGGTGGCGATGACGTCCGCGCGGCGGAACATGACGATGCTGTCGCCGTCGGTCGTCGCCGGCTGATGGAAGATCTGGATGCCGTCGCCGTTGAACGACAGGTTCTTCTGCGGTCCCGAATACGTGTCGTTCGGCCAGGCCTGTTCCGGCACGGGCGGCGCGGCGTTCCGATCGCTCATCCGCTCCAGGATCGAGCTGAAGCCGACGATGAACACGCGCGCCTGCGCCGCGCGGGCGATGGCCAGCGGCCGGCCCGTGCGCGCGAAGTTCGCGTTGCCGCCGACGTGATCGCTTCGTTCGTTCGTGTTGATGATGTAGGTGACCTGGCCCTTCGACACGCCGCGGATGCTCTCGAGGATCTTGTCGGTCGAGCCTGCCACGCCGGAGTCGACGAGCAGGACGCCGTCGTTGCCGACCTGCACCGTGATGTTGCCGCCCGCTCCCGCGAGCATGCTGACGTTGCCGCGGACGGGCAGCAGTTCGATGGCGGGGCTGTTCTGCGAATAGACGAACCGCGCCGGGCCGAACGCGCCGGCAAGCAGGAGCGCCGCAGCAGCCCGGAGGAGGCCGGGCCTTGATGAGAACGGCTTCATATTTACGCGGCAGATTGTAACGCAACCGCGACGGGAAGCCGGGGTCCACGGCGAACCAGTTTCGGGCCGGCAGACCGGCACGCGCGTCAGCGTTTCGCCGGTTTCGCCGTCCCGTTCGCCTTCACGCCGCCGTGGCTTCTGCACGCGTTTTCCTTGCGCGTCGCCTCGTCCTTCGTGCCGTCTTTCGCGCCTTCCTTGGTCGCGCTGCCGGGCGAGGGTTCGCCGAGGAGCAGCCGGTTCTTCGGCGTGATCTCGGCGGGGATGGTCTGCGTCCGGACGTGATAGCCGCGCTCCTCGAGCCGCACCGCACGCATCACGTCGATCGCCAGTGCGCCGTCAATCCATCCCGACAGCGAGCCGCCGTGGTTGATGGCCAGATCGTGGCAGCAAGGCAACACGGCCACCCGCGCGCGCGCGGCTGCCGCCCGATCGAGAACCGTATCCGCGAGAGTCCCGCATGCGTGCGCGGAGACCACGAGGTCTGTATCGGAGAGCGGTACCGACTCGAGTGAACGTTCCTCGAAGAGGAAGCGCCCGTCGAGGCGAGGCCACGCGTCGACGAGCGCGTCGTGAACGGCGCGACCCGACTTCGGCAGCGTCGTGTCGACGAGCAGCGCCTGCGGCGACGAGTTGTCGAGAATCAGCAGGACGTGCGCGAGCAGGCCGTGGCCCGCGGCGAGATCGACGATGCGGCCGCCGCGAAACACGCGGCGGATGCGGCGCGCCATCTCCCACGCTTCGTAGAGCTCCTTGCGCGGGAGGCAGCCGGCGTGACAGACCGAGCGCGCCAGCCGGTCGAACAGCGAGTCGCCGGGAAACCGCTCCAGATCGCGATCGGTGAGGCGCCCCTTGGAGGAATGGGAAAACGTCACGAGCAGTCTCGTGGCCGCCTAGTTGATGCCGACCTGGCCGCGCGCCGCGTCGCGCAGCTTGACCGAATCGTATCCGACGCCGTCCTTGAAGACGGTGACGACGTCGTAGATCTCCGCCGGTGTTCGCACCGGGTCGCCGCGGACGATCACGAGGTCGGCGCGTTTCCCTGTCGCGATCGACCCCAGGCGTTGCTCCTCGCCCAGGATCCGCGCGCCGTTCAGCGTCATGATCTGGATCGCCTGCTCCGGCGTGAACCCCGCCTGCACCAGCAGCTCGTAGTTGCGCAGATCGCCAAGGCCGGGAAGCACACCGGTTCCCCAGGGGTCGACGCCCGCGCCAAGGAGTCCTCCCGCGGCGACCAGCGTTCGTTCCCACGCCATCATCTTCTGCAGCAGTCGGGGCGGCACGCTGAACGCGGCTGTCTCGAGCCCGGCGTGGATGCTCTCGACTTCCTTGCGCGTGTCGGTCGCGAGCAGGTCGAGCGCGCGGGGATCGAGCGGACGATCGGGGATGAACGACTCGTACGTGGCCAGCGTGGAGACCACCGCGGTCCGGTTCCGAACGATCAGATCGATCGTCGCCTTGACCTGCGGGCTGTCGACGTCGACGTCGGCCTGGACGCGCTGGTTCCCCGGCGGGCAGATGTCCGGCTGCTTGCCGGGTATGTAATCGGTGTTCGTGATGAACCCGTGCTGCAGGAGGTCGATGCCGAGCGCGGACGCCTCGGTGAAGGTGACCGAGCAGAGGTGGCCGGTCACGCGCAATCCGCGCGCATGCGCCTCCTCGATGGCCGCGCGGAGCACCTCGCGCGTCTCGGCCCCGAGGAACTTGATCCAGGTCGCGCCCTCTTCCGACCAGTAGCGCACCGCCCGCCGCGCCGCCTCCGGGGTGCCGACCTTCAGGCTCATCGGATTGCGCGCGGCCTCCCCATCGAGGTACGGGCCCGCGATCAGGAAGCGCGGGCCGGGTGTCCGCCCCTCGTCGACGGCCCGTTTCAGGCTCACCTCGTGGTAGGGGAGCATGCTGCCAGCCGTCATCGCGGTGGTGACGCCGTACGCGAGATAAAGCAGCGGGCCGGTAACGTTCAGCGGCGTCACCCGCGTGACGCCGCCGAAATAGGTGTGCTCGTGCAGGCCGACGAGGCCCGGCAGGACCGTGTGATTCGACAGGTCGAGAACTCGTGCACCGGCCGGAACCGCCGTCGACGCGAAGGGGCCGATCGGCCCGAGGCGGTCCCCTTCGAGGATCACGGTCTGGTCGGTCCGCGCGGGCGTCCCGGCACCGTCGACCACGCGCACGTGCGTGAGCGCGACGACCGGCGCGTTCACCGTAACAAACGGTGCAAGGGCCGCTGGCAGCGGCGCCGGTTGCTGTCCCGCGAGCGGAGCGGCCAGGAGCAGCAGCGCGGCGGCGGCCGCCTGCAACGCTCGGATGACGGTGTGCCTCGGGACAGCGCGCGACAACCTGGCCGCGGATCTTATCGCTTCTTTTTGTCCATCCGCGCTGCGCGCCTGCCCTATAATCCGGCCACCTATGCGCAACTCCTACCATCCTCCGCATGTCCTGCAGGGCCGCCTCGCGGCGAGCGTATGTTTTGTCGCGACCGTCGCGGCGCTCTTCGTCGTCACGGGCTATCTGCGCGCGCAGGCGCCGACGCTGAACAGGGACGTGCCGCCGATGCTGCCGCTGAAGCAGGTCGCCTACATCAAGGCCTCGAACGCCGAAGCGTACGACCACTTCGCGTGCGGCGGCGGCAACCAGGGCCACACCGGAACCTCGATTTCGATGAGCGGCGACGGCAATACGATGGCCGTCGGCGCGCCGTTCGAGAGCGGCGGTGCCCGCGGCGTCAACGGGAACCAGGCCGACAACTCCATGTACGCGGCGGGGGCCGTCTACGTCTACGTCCGCCAGGGCAATGCGTGGACGCAACAGGCGTACGTCAAGGCATCGAACCCCGGGCTGAACGATCATTTCGGATCGTCGGTCGCGCTCAGCCGCGACGGCAATACGATGGCGGTCGCGGCGCACTGGGAAGCGAGCGCCGCGACGGGCATCAACGGCAACCAGAACGACGACTCGATTCCGCAGGCCGGCGCCGTCTACGTGTTCACGCGCACGGGGACGACGTGGACGCAGCAGGCGTATGTGAAGGCCTCGAACACCGGCAAGGCTGACGAGGCGAACACGCCTGGCGACGGCGATCAATTCGGCTTCTCGCTGGCGCTGAGCGGCGACGGCAACACGCTGGCGGTCGGGGCGATCACCGAGGACAGCGGCGCGCAGGGGATCAACGGCAACGACAAGGATGACGCGGCGGTGTCCGCGGGCGCGGTCTACGTGTTCGCGCGCACGGGGACGACGTGGCGCCAGCAGGCCTACGTCAAGCCCGCGACCAACGAGGCGGGCGATCTCTTCGGCTTCTCCGTGGGGCTCAGCTTCGACGGCAACACGCTCGGCGCGGCGGCGTTCAACGAGAGCAGCTCGGGCCGTGGCGTCAATCCGCCGCACGACAACAAGTTCGGCCAGTCCGGCGCGCTGTTCGTGTTCACGCGCCAGAACGGCACCTGGAGCCAGCAGGCGTTCATCAAAGGATCGAAAAGCGAGCCGAGCGACGGGTTCGGCTTTTCCCTCTCCATGAGCGAGGACGGGAACACGATCGCGGTCGGCGCCGGCGATGAAGCCTGCCTGACGCCGGGCATCGATCCGCCGGGGTGCGCGGACGACGCGCCGCCCGGGCGAGGCGCGAACATCTGGGTGGGCGCGGCTTATGTCTTCGCCCGCAACGGCGCCACCTGGAGCGAGCAGAGCTTCATCAAGGCCCCGAACGCGCGGCCGTACAACTCGTTCGGCGTGCGGCTCGCCTTGAGCGGCGACGGCAATGCGCTCGCCGTCACGTCCTATCTCGACGACAACGCAGGCCACGGCGTTCGTCCGCCGCAGGTCTCCCAGTTCCTCATCCAGGAAATCTTCAACGGCTGGCGCGAGCACAAGAACGAGGCGGAGGAATCGGGTTCGGCGTATCTCTTCACCCGCAGCGGCGGCAAGTGGACGGCCGGCGCCTACATCAAGGCCGACAACACCGATGCAGGCGACGAGTTCGGCAGCGCCGTCGCCCTGAGCGGCGACGGCCACACGATGGTCGTCGGCGCGCACCAGGAAGACGGCGCCGCGCGCGGCGTCAACGGGAATCAGGCCGACAACACGGCAGCCGATTCCGGAGCGGCATACGTGTTCGCCTATTGACCATGTCGGAGAAACCCCCGGCAGCTCCAAGCTGGTGGCAGACCGTGCCCGGGGTCCTGACCGGACTTGCCGCGATCATCACCGCGGTGACCGGTCTCGTCGTGGCGTTCACTCACACGGGCACGCGCACCGAGGACGTCCGCCCGTCGTCCGAGGCAGCGGCGCAGAACGCGTCACCCGCGTCGCCGGCGCAATCGCGTTCGGCTGGTACGGTCGGCGTCGCGGGCGGGACGCAGCCGGTTGCGCTTCCGGCAGTGAGCCGCGTGAGGCTCGCCGGCGGCGCGGCCGACACCACGATCCTCTCCGCGCAGGTCGAACCGATTGACCTCGACAGGCGATCGCTGAAGTTCGTGGTTCGCTACATGAACGCCGGCCGCTACCCGGCGAATTTCTGGAGCAGCTCGTATCGCTTGATCGTGGACGGCGTGCCGCGGGCGCCGACGAACGTCCTCGATGAAGTCGTCGAGCCCGACAGCGCGAAAGAGGCCGACGTCGTGTTCGAGCTACCGCTCGCCGTGAAAGACGTCGTGCTTCAGATCAGCTCCGGCGAGGAAAAGAGCCGCATCCCCTTGAAGCTCCCCTGACGCCAGTCAGTTGCCAGGGTTCTCCTGGCCAGGCGGCGCTCCTCGCGGCGGCGCGGGGAACGCGGGGTGGTACAACGACTGGTAGCGCAGCTCCTTGCCGTTCTCGTCGAGCCACCCGAACGACTGCTGGAAGAGCAGCGGCTCCGGATACCCTGCCGGAACGGTCCCCTCGAGGATGTACAGCTTCTGGTTGTGCATGTAGATCGCGGCCATCGTGCTCGTGCCGTCGCGGTTCGCCAGGTGCAGCAGGTGACCGCCGACCCCGTACGTAGTAATCCACGCCAGCTGCGTCACCTTCGCGTCGCGCTCGAGGAACTTCGACGTCGCGTGGACGAGCGCCCCCTGGAAGTCGAGCCGCCAGTGTCCGACACCTGAAAACCCGGTCCCTCCATAGCACCCTTCGGTGCGTATCGCGCACGACTGCGCCTTGTTGGTCAGGATCTTCTCGATCTGGCTGTAGTCGACGACGGTCGTCGAGTAACGGGCGCGTCCCTGCTCGGCGGTGTAGACGCGCGCGGGCAGCTCGGCACCGTAGAGCGACCGGTAGGTGCTGCTCGTCACCTTCGGCTGGCTCGGGAAGTTGGCGGTGAATCGATCCTCGCGACTGCTGAATTCGATCCATTCCTGCGCGAGCGCGGTGCCGCAGAGGGTGAGCGTGAGCGATGCGGCGAGAAGTGGAGTGAGACGCATGGTTCTCCTCGATTCTCGAAGACGGCGGGTGCCCGCTATCAGTATCCGTCCGGCGCCGCGGAATGTTCAAGACTGTTTCTTCGCCGCCGGGCCCCGTATCATCGCCGGCCCATGACCGAGATCGTCAACGGTTTCGACGATTCCATCGTCGACGAGCGGGCGTCGAACGTCGGGCCGGCGGGAATCGACATCGTCTACCAGCGCCTCGGGAAGCGCGACGCGCCGCTGCTCCTGCTCATCATGGGCGGCGGCGCGCAGTCGATTGCGTGGCCCGATGCCTTCTGCCACGCCCTCGTCGACCGCGGCCTGCAGATCGTGCGCTTCGACAATCGTGACGTCGGCCTGTCGACGCACATCACCGGCGCGCCGCCGCCGGACATCCGCGCCGCGCTCGCCGGCGACCTGTCGTCGGCGTCGTACACGCTGTCTGACATGGCGGCCGACGCGGCCGGGCTGCTCGACGCGCTCGGCATCGAGCAGGCGCACGTCGTCGGCGCGTCGCTCGGAGGCGCGGTCGGACAGCGGCTGGCGATCGAGCATCCGCGGCGTGTCCGCTCGCTGACGTCGATGATGTCGACCACGGGCGACACCTCGGTCGGGCAGGTCTCGCCCGACGTGCTCCGCGACGTGTTCAGCGGGCCCCCCGCGGTGACGCGCGACGAGGTCGTCGCGCGCATGATTCGCGCGTTCCGCGTCATCGGCTCGCCCGCGTACCCGATCGACGAGCACGAAGCGGCCGAGCGAACGGGCCGCGCCTTCGACCGCTCCTACGATCCGGCCGGCATGGCGCGGCAGGCGCTGGCGATGGTCGCCGACGGCGACCGGACGGCGCTCCTGCGGCGCGTCGACGTGCCGGCGCTGGTCATCCACGGTCTCGCCGATCGCATGTGTGATGTCAGCGGCGGACGCGCAACGGCTGACGCCATTCCCGCCGCGGAGCTGTTTCTCGTCGAGGGAATGGGGCACAACCTGCCGCCGGGATTGCACGCGCCACTGGCGGCGCGGATTGCCGATTTCGTCTGGCGCGTGGAACATCGCTGATTGGCTGGCCTGGCCGGCTTGGCGACCGCAATCCACTGAAGTTCCGCGGGGCGTGTTACCATCCCGCGATCGAGCGGCGGCGGCATGGCCCTGTCACTTCATCGGAGGGTCGGTATGAGGCTGTTTCTCGCGGCACTTGTGTTGGTTGTCGGGACGACGCCCGCGTCGGCCCAGTGGCTGGATCGTCCCTGGCCGGGCATCCCTCGCACCGAGGACAAGAAGCCGAACCTGAAGGCGCCCGCGCCGCGTGGCCCTGACGGCAAGCCGGATTTGACCGGTGTGTGGAACGGGCCGCTTCCCGAACCGGTCTTCGACCCCGCTATCGCACAACCCTGGATCAACGACCTCATGCGACAGCGTCAGCGGGAGTACCACAAGGGACGTCCCTCGTATCAGTGTCTGCCGAGCGGGCCTGAGGCCGATCGATTTGCCGGGTGGAAGCGCGTTCTCCAGACGCCAGCCGCCATCGCGATCCTGAACGACGATCTCACTTATCGCGTGATCTTTACGGACGGGCGCGAGCTCGAGGCCGACGCCGCCCCAAGCTGGATGGGGTACTCGGTGGGACACTGGGAGGGCGACACCCTGATCGTGGACAGCAACGGCTACAACGACAAGACGTGGCTGAGCCGCTACGGGCAGGCGCACACCGAGGCGCTGCGTATACGAGAGCGATACCGGCGCGCCGACTTCGGGCACATGCAGGTCGAGGTCACTTTCATAGATCCGACCGCGTACGCGAAACCGTGGGGCTTTACGGCGAACATGACGCTGGCCGCCGACACGGAAATGCTCGAGACCGTGTGCGAACGCAGCAGCGAACACTGGACGGCCAGCGCTGCCAAGGTGACCGTCGCGCCCGACGTGCTGGCGCGGTACGTCGGCGTGTACAACGGCCTCTACGGGGGAGACAAGCGCAAGATCGAGGTGTCGCTGTCAGGCGATCAGTTGATCGCCAAAATCACCGGCCGCGCCGCCGTCGACGGCGGCGAGATGCGACCGCTGGTCCCGCAATCGCAAACGGTGTTCGACGGGGTGGGCATCATCTATGAATTCGTCGTCGACGACAAGGGAATGGCGACGGCCCTGATGGAGATTCACATCTCAGGTCCCCAGAAGTTCCCGAAGGAGAAGTAAGGGCCGGGTTCTGGTCAGTTCAGATAGCCCCTGAACGTACGCACCCACCACGCGCCGTTGCGCGCGCGTTCCGCCGGTGTCGTGAATCGATAGTCGTAGGCCGCAATGCGTACGCGGCGCGGCCGTGCGCTGAACGGGCGAGGTCCGAGGAGCCGGAGCACCGAAGGTTCACCCTCGAGGATGCGCTGACCGAGCGAGTCGAGCCAGTACGCCGCACCCGCCGGATCCAGCGCTGCAAACCACATCTGCCAGTCGAGGCGCGGCATGTGCGGTTCGACGAATGCCGGCCGCCGCCGCGGGTCTCCAGGCTTCCATCGAAACTCGTACTCCTCGAAGTTCTGCTCGTCGCCGCTGACCTCGATGACGAGCTCGAGCCGTTCGGTCGTCATGACGCGGAACAGTCCGTAGCCGTTGACGGAGCGGAACGGCGAGACCCAGTCGAGGATGCGGCCGGGCCATGCGCGCGCAATCTGCGCGCGTGTACGCGCGGTCAGCTGGATCTCGCGCACGAAGGCGACCGTGCTCAGGCAGGCGATCGCCACGGCCGCGACGCTGATCGCCAGCCGCCACGACCTCGGTTCCGGGCGCGGCGGGGCGCGATCTGGTTGCACGGCCGGCCGTCTTCGAAGCGTCTGGTCGTCGAGGAGCGCGAGATAGAGAACGATCGTGAGGAGGTTGAAGAACCCGTAGTTGCCGGTCGCCGCGATGCCGACCTGGAGCAGGGTCATCAACGCGCAGGCGATCAGCCGCATCGCGCGGAAGCGCGCGGGCAGGAATATCGCAAACGGCACGACGAGCTCGAACGCCAGCATCGCCGGCACCGACCAGTACTGCACCGCAGCGGGCGACTGGGCGGCATACCAGCTCGTCCACGTGGGCAGCGGCTGCGTCCAGTAGTGATACGTCATCGCGGTCCATGCGGCCCATGTCGGATCGCCGCTCGCCAGCTTGGTGATGCCGGAGAGAAACGTCAGCTTGAACGCGAGGCTCCAGAGGACCCACCGCACGATCGGGTTCGGCTCCGCATCGGGCGATCGCAGCGGTGCGTACAGGCATGCGAGCAGCCCCGTTTCGAGCAGCAGCATGTCCCACTGGAATTCGAGGAAGACCTGCCCTGCGACCGTCAGCGACAGGTAGAACACCCACAACACCGCCGATGTCACGGCGGGAGCGAGGCCGACGATCAGCAGCACCGACAGCAGGGCGCCGCCCCAGCAGAGGAGCAGCAGCATGGCGTCGCCGCTCGAGAGCCACAGCAGCGTGGGAAAGGCGTGAACCGCTTCGGCGCCGTACGTCGCTCGCGCCTGGGAGAGGAGCGCCCCAATCGGCAGGATGCCGCGCGAGCCGACCAGGCCGGTGATCTGCACGCCGAGCGACGCGAAGGCGCTCAGGTAGACGAAGCCGAGGAGCCGCAGGAAGAGCCGGCGCGAGAAGACGAACGTCACGGCCAGCGGCGGAGCAGTTACGCGCGCAGCCCCTACGGCGTCTGGATCACCAGATACCGGAACGGCTCCTCGATGTTCTTGTACATGTGCGGCGCGTTCGGCGGAATGATCACGACGTCGCCCTTGCCGACGCGGTGCGATTCACCGGCTCCCACCAACTGGCCGCCCTCCGTCGTGACCCGGGCTCCCTGGCCGGTTGAGGCAGCGCCCGGCGTGATGAACGTTGCCGCCCCGCTCATGATCACGACCACGCCGGTCCAGTCCTCGTGGGAGTGCAACTGCCCTTCGTCGGCCTTGCCGCGGCTGTTCGAGTGGATGGCCCAGGTATGTCCCTGCCGATCCTTGCGGGCGAACAGGTCCCTGCTGCCCGTGGAGCCGAGCGCCTGCGCGAACGACGCATCGACTTTATCGTGGCTGAAGTAGGTGATGAGTGGAGCGGGCGCCTTCTGC
>Ga0134123_10000217_pt1 | contig 39278 bp, 34 predicted proteins | sample KB303_FD_96460 | JGI IMG/M metagenome (GOLD analysis project Ga0134123, IMG submission 96460) | Terrestrial soil microbial communities without Nitrogen fertilizer from Kellogg Biological Station, Michigan, USA - KB3-0-3 | ecosystem: Environmental > Terrestrial > Soil > Unclassified ...
CGCCGACGCCGACGCCGACGCCGACGCCGACTCCGACTCCGACTCCGAGCGGCGGCACGACGTTCGTCATCACATCGGCGGGCGTGTCACCACGATCGCTGACCGTCCCGGTGGGCACGCGCGTCACGTTCATGAACAACGACACGCGGACGCACGACATGGAGTCCAATCCGCATCCCGAGCACACCGACTGCCCCGCGATCAACCAGGCCGGCTTTCTCACGCCCGGGCAATCGAAGCAGACCGGCAACCTGAACACGGTGCGCACGTGCGGGTTCCACGATCACGATCAGCCGTCGACCACCAATCTCCAGGGGACGATCGTCATTCAGTAGTCTCGCCCGGTTTCAGTTCCAGCACCTCCACGCCGCGCGGCTCAACGAGCGTCTTCAGGGCCGCCGGCGTGCCGGTGAGCAGCGGGAACGTGCCCCAGTGCATCGGCACGACCTGCTTCACGCCGAGCAGCTCGCATGCCCTGGCTGCCTGCACCGGGTCCATCGTGAAGCGATCGCCGATCGGCAGGAACGCAATCGCCGGCGCGTAGAGCTCGCCGATCAGGCGCATGTCACCGAACAGGCAGGTGTCGCCCGCGTAGTAAATCGACAGCCCGTCCTCGAGGCGGACGACGAAGCCCGCGGGCTCGCCCATGTACACCATCTGCCCGTTGTCGAAGTAGCCGCTGCTGTGGCGCGCGTCCGTCATCGTCACGCGCAGGCCGGCGACGTCCTGCGAGCCGCCCTTGTTCATCGGCGCGGTGCTCGCAATCCCTTTGCGCGTCAGCCAGTCGCACAGCTCGAAGATACCGACCACCGGCGCACCGCCCTCACGAGCGCAGGCGACGAGATCCTCGATGTGATCGAAGTGGCCGTGCGAGGCGAGGATGAGATCGACCTTCGGCGGCTTGCGCATCGAGTCGGGGCACGAGGGATTGGAGGAAAGCCACGGGTCGAACAGCAACCGCTTTCCTCCGGGGGTGCGCACGATGAACGTAGAGTGTCCCAGCCAAGTAATCGAGAGGCGTTGCATACCTCCGGATTGTTACACTAGGCATAGATGGTCGAGGCGCCAGTAGAGTTCATCCGTCCCCGTGAGCCCAAGCCAGCGTGGCTGAAGGTGCGCGCACCGGGGTCGGAGAACTATCTCCGGCTCAAGGGCGTGATGAAGGAGCTGAAGCTCCACACCGTCTGCGAGGAGGCGCGCTGCCCGAACATCGGCGAGTGCTGGCACCACGGGACCGCGACGTTCATGATTCTCGGCGACGTCTGCACGCGCGCGTGCGCCTATTGCGCGGTCGCGCACGGCAAGCCGAACGAGCTCGACCTCGCGGAGCCGGCGCGGGTGGCGGACGCGATCGAGCGGATGGCGCTGCGGCATGCGGTCATCACGTCGGTCGACCGCGACGACCTCGCCGACGGCGGCGCGTTCATCTTCGCCGAGACGATCCGGCGCACCCGCGAACGGGTCCCCGGATGCCGCCTCGAGGTGCTGATTCCCGACTTTCAGGGCCTCGAGTCGTCGCTGCGGACGGTGCTGGACGCCGGACCCGACGTCCTCAATCACAACATCGAGACCGTGCCGCGTCTCTACCGGATGGCGCGATCGGGCGGCAAGTACGTGCGCTCGCTGGAGCTGCTCGAGCGGTCGCGGCAGTACAGGCCGGCGATCGCCACCAAGACGGGCATCATGGTCGGACTCGGCGAGGAGGTCGACGAGGTCGTCGCCGTGTTCGACGACCTGCAGCGCGCCGGCGTGTCGATCCTGACGATCGGCCAGTACCTGCGGCCGACCGCCGCGCACGCGCCGATGGCCCGCTACTACCATCCCGACGAGTTCGCGGCGCTCAAGCGCCTGGCGCTGGCGCGGGGCTTCGCGCACGTGGAATCGGGGCCGCTCGTGCGAAGCTCGTATCACGCCCATGAGCAGGCCGACGCGTACGAGAAGAGCCGCTAGCCGCGGCGGGCCGGCTGAAGCCGGCCCCTCCGTCCTCGCGCTGTCGTGCGTACTTGCGCTGTTTCTCACGCTGGCCGGCGCTGCCGCCGCACAGGCTCCCTCGCGCGCCGACGTCCTACGCGGCGAATACGGCCGCTACCGCGCCAACAACGACCTGCTCTCCTATTACCTCGACATCCGCGTCGACCCGGCGAAGCAGTTCCTCGGCGGCAGGAACACCATCCGCTTCCGGATGCTGAAGGACGACACGCGCATCCAGATCGACCTCTACGCGTACCTGAAGGTCGAAAAGATTCTCCTCGGCACGCGCGCGCTCCGCTACACGCGCGAGATGAACGCGGTGTTCATCGACTTTCCGCAGATGCTGCGCGCCGGCCGCGAATACGCCATCGACTTCTACTACTCGGGGATGCCCGAGCCGGTCGCGCGCTTCGGCTGCATCACCTTCCGCAAGGACACGGCTGGCCGCGACTGGGTGACCACGGCGTGCGAGGACGCCGGCGCCAGCTACTGGTGGCCGAACAAGGAACAGTGGCGCGACGAAGTCGAGAGCATGCGCATCAGCGTGGCCGTGCCCAACGGCCTGATGGACGTGTCGAACGGCGCCTTCGTCGGCAAGACCGACCTGCACGACGGCTACACGCGCTGGGACTGGATGGTCCACTATCCGATCAACAACTACGACGTCGCGCTCAACATCGCCGCCTACGAGCACTTCGGCGATCGGCTGGGCGACCTCCCGCTCGACTTCTACGTCCTCCCCGAGGACGTGGACAAGGCGAAGGAGCAGTTCGCGCAGGCCAAGCCGATGCTGCAGGTGTTCGAGCACTACTTCGGCGAGTACCCGTTCCAGAAGGATGGCTACAAGCTGGTCCAGGTCCCCTATGCCGGGATGGAGCACCAGAGCGCGGTCGCCTACGGGAATCACTTCGTCAACAGCTACTACCCGTCACGCGACTGGACCGGCGTCCAGATCAGCCCGCGCTTCGACTTCATCATCATCCACGAGAGCGCGCACGAGTGGTTTGGCAACGCCATCACCGCCGCGGACGTCTCCGACATGTGGATTCACGAGGGATGGGCCACCTACCTGGAGTGCCTGTTCGTCGAATTCATGTACGGCCATACCGACTACCTGGCGTACGTGAACGCCGAGAAGAACAAGGTGCGGAACACCGAGCCTATCGTCACGCCGCGCGGCATCCACCGCGAGCCGACGCAGGACATGTATTTCAAGGGCGCGCTGTTCCTCAACACTCTGCGCAGCGTCATCGACGACGACCGCCGGTGGTTCGCGCTGATTCGTGACTTCTACCAGGCGTTCAAGTACCGGACGATTCTCACCGAAGACGTCGTCGCGTTCTTCAACACGCAGACGGGGACGAACCTGACGCCGATCTTCGACGAGTACCTGCGGCACGCCGACGTGCCGATGCTCGAGCTGGCGTTCGACGAGCCCGCTCACACCGTCGCCTACCGCTGGAAGGCGGGCGAGAAGGATTTCGCGATGCCGGTGCGCGTCGGCGATCCCGCCGCCTGGCAGCTCGTTCGTCCCACGCGCGAGTGGCAGACGATGACGTGGCCGTCGAAGCCAACCGACTTCGAGGTCGCGACGGATTTGTACTACGTGTACGTGGAGCGAACCGCCCCGCCGATCACCTTGCCTGCCACAACAGGTACACCGCCGCCGCCGAGCCGATGATCGCGCCGCCGTAACAGACCGCGGCGATCACCTCCTGCAGATGCTTGATCTGCAAGCCGTCGTAGAGCGTGTGGCGGAAGCGGTGCGCCCAGTGGAACAGCGAGAGCACGATCAGGGCGAGCAGCACGAGGGCGACGAGCGGATTGGCCAGCAGCGTCGCCATGTGCCCGCGCGTCGGCGCCGTCAGCCATCCGAGCGGAAAGGCGACGCCGAACAGGAACAGCAGGGCGGGCATCAGCATCGCGGAGACGACGCCGCCCGCGCTGAAGAGCATCCACAGGAACGGCTCCGCGTCTCGTTTGATCATTTACGCCCCCAGAAGGAGCCAGAAGACCACCGCCGATGCGACCAGCCAGGCGGCGTAGTGCGACGCGCCGATCAGCTGCTGCGGGGCGCGCTTCTTGCCGACGTGCACCACCAGCGCACGCGGTGCCGCATCGAAGAACGTGATCGCGTGATACACGAGGAACAGGAAACTGACGATGTTGAGCAGGAGCACGGACGGGCGCGCGGACCAGGTGAGAAATTCCTGGTAGGCGGCATCGCCCTGCAGCACCCGCCAGATCAGGAGCAGCAGGTAGACGACGAACCAGGCGACGAAGAGGCAGCTCCCCTCGCGCAGCACGAACGCGAAGTAGGACCGTTTCTCCAGCCACCAGTACGTCGACACGCGGCGGCGCAGCCAGCGCGGGTGATAGTTGTAGGCGGGACTTTCGGCCATTACGCCCCCCTCGGCATGAAGAACGCCTTCATCGATTCCACGGCGCCGGTCAGCTTGTATCGCTGGATCGCGCCGGCGGGGTCCACGTGCTTGGGGCACACCTTCGTGCACTCGCCGACGAACGTGCAGCCCCAGATGCCGGCGTGCTCGTTGAGCACGTCCATCCGCTGCGCCGCGCCCTCGTCTCGCGTATCGAGGTTGTAGCGCTGCGCGAGCGCGATGGCGGCCGGGCCGATGAACTTCGGATCCAGCCCGTAGATGGGGCACGCCGCGTAGCAGAGCATGCAGTTGATGCACATGCTGAACTGCTTGTACTCGTCGAGCTCGTCCGGCGTCTGCAGGTACTCGCCCTCGGAGATCGGCTTCTCGTAGCGGCGCAGGATGAACGGCTTGACGGCGGCCAGCTTGCGCATGAAATCGCCGATGTCGACGATCAGGTCGCGGATGATCGGGAAGTTCCGCAGCGGCTCGATGCGGAGCGGACCGGGCGCGTAGTCCGCGAGGAACGTCGCGCACGTCAGCTTCGGCTCGCCGTTGACGGTCATGCCGCAGCTGCCGCAGATGCCCATGCGGCACGACCAGCGGTACGAGAGCGTGCCGTCGATGCGATCCTTGATGTAGTTCAGCCCGTCGAGGACCACCCAGTCTTTCGGGCAGGGCACCTCGTGCTCGTCGAACGTCGGCTCAGACTGTTTCTCCGGCAGGTAGCGAGCGACCTGCAGCGTGATGTGGTCCCGCATGTGCCGCAGCCTCCCCGTAAACCCGCTCGGCCGGCGGCCAGCGGGTGATGGTGACCGGCATGTAATCGACACGAGGTGTTCCGTCGGGATTGCGATAGACGACCGAGTGCGAGAGGAACCGGATGTCGTCGCGCGCCGGGAAATCGGTGCGCTGGTGCGCGCCGCGCGACTCCTCGCGCTTGACCGCGGAGGCGATGATCGCGTCGGCGATGTCGACCATGAACGCGAGCTCGAGCGCCGAGACGCGCTCGGTGTTGAAGGTGCGGCTGTCGTCCTCGATGGCGACGTCCGCGAGGCGCACGCGCAGCTGCCGCAGCCGCTCGACGCCCTTCTCGAGCTCCGCCCGCGTCCGGTAGATCCCCGCGCTCGCCTCCATCGTCGCCTGCATCTCGGTGCGCAGGTCGGCGATGCGCTCGTGCCCGCGCCTGTTCAACAGGTCGCGCTCGACGCGCCGGCGCTCCTCCTCGGTCTGCACGACGATTCCGGGCGTCACGTCGTAGAGCCGCGAGGCGTATTCGGCCGCCGCGTGCCCGGCGCGCGCGCCGAACACGAGCAGCTCGGGGAGCGAATTGGAACCGAGGCGGTTGGCGCCGTTGATGCTCACGCACGCCGTCTCGCCCGCCGCGTAGAGCCCGGGCAGCGTCGTCGCGCCGTCGATGTCGGTGTGCACGCCGCCCATCATGTAGTGCACCACCGGGCGCACCGGGATCAGATCCTTGACCGGGTCGAGCCCTTGGTACTTCATGCACAGCTCACGCACGAACGGGATCTTCGCGTCGATCTTCTTCGCGCCGAGATGCCGCAGGTCGAGATGGACTACGGGTCCGTACGGGGTGTCGGTGGTCCTCCCCTTCGCGAACTCCTGCATGAACGCCTGCGAGAGGCGGTCGCGCGGCCCGAGCTCCATCGATTTCAGCACCGGCTCCTTGTGCGGCGTGCCGAGGTTGTAGTCCTGCAGGTAGCGATAGCCGTCCTTGTTGATCAGGTAGCCGCCCTCGGCGCGCGCCGCCTCGGTGATGAGGATGCCCGTGAACGGCAGCCCCGTCGGGTGGTACTGGACGAACTCCATGTCCTTGAGCGCGGCGCCGGCGCGGTAGGCGAGCGCCATGCCGTCGCCGGTGTTGATCGCCGCGTTGGTCGTGAACGGGAACACCTTGCCGCAGCCGCCGGTGCAGAGGATCACGGCGCGGGCGGTGATGGCCTCGACGCGGCCCGAGGCGAGATCGATCGCGACCACGCCCTGCACACGGCCCTCGTCGACGAGGAGCCTGGTGACGAACCACTCGTCGTAGCGCCTGACGGTCGTGTACTTGAGGGAGGTCTGGAAGAGCGTGTGCAGCATGTGGAAGCCGGTCTTGTCGGCGGCAAACCACGTGCGCATGTTCTTCATGCCGCCGAAGGGACGCACGGCGATGCGGCCGTCGGGCTCGCGGCTCCACGGGCAGCCCCAGTGCTCGAGGCGAAGCAGCTCGCGCGGCGCCTCCTGGACGAACATCTCGACGGCGTCCTGATCGCAGAGCCAGTCGCCGCCCGCGATCGTGTCGTAGGAATGCTCGTCGAGGCTGTCGTCGGGCGCGACCGCGCCGGCGGCGCCGCCCTCGGCGGAGACCGTGTGGCTCCGCATCGGGTACACCTTCGACACCACCGCGATGTCGAGGCGTGGGTTGAATTCGGCGATGGCGATCGCGGCGCGCAGACCGGCGCCGCCGCCGCCCACCAACACAACGTCATGAGTAGGGATCACCGGGTTCTCCTCCGCCGACCGTGGTTCGTCGAGGCGTTGTGCGGAAGGCGGCCTGTGCGAGGCCGCCCCTATTCCGCGGACAGGAGCTCGTCCACCATGACGCGTCCGTCGTGGTGCACGACCCTCCGGCTCACGCTGCCGTCGTGGTATTCGCGGTCGATGCTCATGCATCCGCACGCGTATTCCACTTCGCGGGTGACGAAGTCGTCGTCGTGATCCTCGTAGTGTTCGCTGTCCGCCATCCGCCCGCATGGTGCGGACTGACCCTTGAAGCTGCCGTTTGCGTTCACGCCTCCCCCTCCTTCCGACATTTCCACGGGGACTCCGAGACGCCGACACCGAACGAGCAAGCGAGGCTGCTGCGTGTCAGCAGCCATGGGCACGGCCGGGGACCTGGGTGACGTTGGGTGGGGTAAGGAAGCCTCCCCGGTGGCTTCGGTGCGCCAGATACTACGTCAAAGGCGGAGCAACTTCAAAATCACTTCGGCGGTGTCACCGCGTCGAACCACTTGAACCCGAGCTTCTTCAGGAGCACGACGTTGTCGTGGTTCCCCTCGAGGCAGGTGTTTTCCCACACTTCCTTCGCGTAGGGATCGGCCGCCCGGGCGGCGCCGGCGGCGGCGACCGCGTTCGGGATGGCTCCTGCATTGGCCCCGGCGCCGGTCCCCGTCCGCCGCTTCGGGTACGTCATCGTCCACGGCCGCGTGTAGATCGTGGGGTCTTCGATCGTGATCACGTAGTCGATGGTGTTCGGCTCGACCCGCGTCAACCGCTCGACCATGTGCGTGTTCGGACCGTAGAAGTTGCCGGCGCTGTCGATCCACGTCTCGCCGTTGATGCCCGTAATGTCCACGACCAGCGTCTCGCCTTCCCAGCGGCCGCGCGAGTTGCCGAAATAGAACTTCGCGTCCGGCGACATGTGCGGCCGGCCGTCGGTCGGGATCACGCGGTAGGTATTCGCGGTGAGCAGGATCACCTGGGCGGGTCTCTGGATGATCTCCTGTCCGCCGAACGCCAGGCGAGGCATGCCGTTCAGGCAGAGCGACGACGGATCGCTGTAGAGACGCTGGCCCGTCTCACCCGGCCAGCCGCGCGCCAACCCGGCGCGAATCTCGTTGCGCTTCGCCAGCGCCCACGGCGTGTACGGGACCTTCCCGTCCGCCGGATCGGAGACGTAACTCTCCTGTGGCGGCGTCGTCACGTCGACGTACTCGTGCTCCTCGAGGTCGTCGTTGCCGCCCCCGACGGGACCGTTCCAGTTGCCCTGGAGGTCGGGCACGCCGTCAGGCGTGCGCGGCGCCTTGTAGGGCGGCAGCTTGGCCTTCTGCGCGACCCACGTCCTGGCCTGCGGGAATTTCGGGGTGTCGGGCCTGAAGAAGGCTTGCGGTGGGTCTCCACCGGCCGCTCGTCCGGTCACCGGCAGAATGACCACCACGCCACCCACGACCGCAAGCGCCGCCAACAGCCAACGTCTCATCTGAAACCTCACCGGGTATTGAAATAGGGTGAATCCGGCTTCGCCCACTCCTGCTTCAGCAGGTACGCCCCGCACTCGTATTCCAGCAGCTCGACGTCCTTTTCCTGGCGACGGTAGAGCGGCATGCTGATCTTCCACGGCCGGGTGAACACCTTCGGATCCTCGATCGTCACTTCGTACAACATGTGATCCGGCCCGGTCGGCGTGAACCGCTCGACCAGGTGCAGCGCGTCGCTGTGGTAGTTCCCCGCGCGATCGAACCAGGTCTCTTCGTTGAAGTGGATCACGTCGACGACAAGCGAGTTGCCCTCCCACCGTCCGCGCGAGTCGCCCATGAACCAGTCGATCGGTCCCTCTGGATGCGGGTTGCCGTTCATGTAGACGTAGCGGATGATGCGCGAGTACTCGTGCAGGATGACGACCTTGTCCGCCTGCTGCACGATGCGGAACGGATACGGCATGTAGGTGATGCGCGGAACGCCGGGCAGGATGCACCGGTTCTCCGGGTCGAGCTGCTGCCGGTTCTTGAAGTTCTCCTGCTTCTTCGCGAGCGCCTCGGGCTTGTACGGGATGTCGTTCCCCTCGACGACGCCGTGGCCCGCGGGGACACCGAGCGTCGCGCCGTGATCCTGCAGGTCCCAGGCGGCGGTGTTCAGCACCTGCCAGAGGCCCTGCAGGTCGGGCTGCCCCTCGCGCGTGCGCGGCGGCGTGTAGGCAGCCGCCGGCGTCTGCGCCGCGGCCGAAGGTGGCAACAGCAGGACGGCCGTGCAGGCTGCGAGGGTGACCGCGAACCCGGCGAACCAGCGCTTCACTGGCATCTCCTCTTCGTTAACTGATTGAGGACCGAAGTCTAGGGAGGCCGCATAGCACTGTCAAGCGTCGGCAGGTTTGGAGGGTTCCAGATTCTGCGCGAATGCCAGGCCGCGAGCGTTTCAAGGATTGCGCGATCGATCGGGCGGCACGCGCGAAATGGCGGGAAAACGGGCGGCACGCCACACGCATTGCCTGGTGCCGGAGCCGACGATGGTACGATGGAAACGAAGCCAGCGAGCCGTACTCGTCACGGTACTGCCGGCAATGGCAAACCTGGGTGCCGGTGCATTGATTCCGGGCCAGGCCTTCGGACAGCGCCCGTTCTCGTGGATGATGTTCGCTGTCGGCATCGTGCAGTGGATCGTTCTCGTTTCGGGAGCGGTAATCATCGCCGGAATTGACGATGTTGAATGACGCCGCGACTGCCTACGCCGTTCTGATCCCTCTGACGATCGGTGTCCTCGCGTGGGTGCTGATCCTGTTCGACTGGCTCGGCCGGCGGCGTGACCGCCGGAACACCGAAAGGCCTGAGCTCCGCCCCTAATGTGCCGGGTCCGCGTGCGCCCGGCACCGGTGCTTCGCGGCACCCGGCCTACTTCTCATTACCGCTACCGCAGCATGTGCAGCAGCCGCGTCACCGGGTCGTAGAACCGGCTGACGACGCGCTCTTTCAGCGGGATGATCGCGTTGTCGGTGATGTGGATGTGCTCCGGGCACACCTTCGTGCAGCACTTCGTGATGTTGCAGTAGCCGATCCCCGCCTTCTCCTTCATGTCCGGGATGCGGTCGGCCGCGTCGATCGGGTTCATCTCCAGCTGCGCCGCGTAGACGAAGAAGCGCGGGCCGATGAACTCGTCGAATTTCTTGTGCTCGCGCAGCACGTGGCAGACGTCCTGGCAGAGGAAGCACTCGATGCACTTCCGGAACTCCTGGATTCGGTCCACGTCGCGCTGCGCGACGCGGAACGTGCCGTCAGGGGCGTCGGGCGTGCGGGGCGTGATCTTGCGGATCCCTTTCTTCACCGCGAAGTTCCACGAGACGTCGGTGACGAGGTCCTTGATCGGCGGGAACGCGCGCATCGGCTCGAGGGTGACCGGTTCGTCGAGGTTCACCTGGCTGAGGCGCGTCATGCACATCAGCCGCGGACGCCCGTTGACTTCCGCGGAGCACGACCCGCACTTGCCCGCCTTGCAGTTCCAGCGGACCGCGAGGTCGGGCGCCTGCTCGGCCTGGATGCGATGCACGGCGTCGAGCACCACCATCCCGTCCGACACGGCGGTCGTGTAATCCCTGAAGCCGCCGCCGCCACCCTGCTGCGTCCGCCAGATTCGAAACGTGGCCCGATCCTTCATTAGGTCTTTTGCTCCTCGATCGCCTGCTTCAGGTCGCCCGGCATCGGCGGAATGGGTACGCGCGACACCTGCATCGAGCCGTCGCGCGCCTGCTTGACGACGATGTTGAAGGTGCCGAACTCGGCGGCCTTTTCCGGGTAGTCCTCGCGGAAGTGGCCGCCCCGGCTCTCCTTGCGCTCGAGGGCCGAGAGCGTGATGGCTTCGGACACCGACAGCAGGTTTCGCACGTCGATCGACGTGTGCCAGCCGGAGTGATACTCGCGGTGGCCTTCGGCGCCGAGTCGCGCCGCCCGCTCGTTGAAGTCGCGGATCCGGCCGAGCGCCTCGCGCATCTCCGCCTCGTTGCGGACGATGCCGACGAGCCGCTGCATCGCATCCTGCAGGTCCTGCTGCACGTTGTACGGGTTTTCGCCCTCGGCGCCGCGATCGAACGGCGCCAGCGACTGCGCGATGGCGCGGTCCGCGGCGCCCTCGTCGATGCGCGGCTGGCCGTTGGCACGCGCGTATTGCGACGCGTACTCACCGGCGCGCTTGCCGAAGACGATCAGGTCCGACAGCGAGTTGCCGCCGAGCCGGTTGGCGCCGTTGATGCCGGAGGCGCACTCGCCGGCGGCGAACAGCCCGGGCACCGTCGACATCTGCGAGTCGGCGTCCACCCGTATCCCGCCCATGATGTAGTGCGTCGTCGGACCGACCTCCATCGGCTCCTTCGTGATGTCGAGGTCGGCGAGCTCCTTGAACTGGTGGTACATGCTCGGGAGCTTCCGCTTGATGTGCTCCTCGGCGTTCGGCAGCTTCTCCTTGATCCACGCGATGTCGAGGAAGACGCCGCCGTGCGGCGACCCGCGGCCCGCCTTCACCTCGCGGTTGATGCAGCGCGCGACGTGGTCGCGCGTCAGCAGCTCGGGCGGGCGGCGCGCCGACTTGTCGCCCTGCGTGTAGCGCCACCCTTCCTCGGCATCCGAGGCCGTCTGCGGCTTGTAGTTGTCGGGGATGTCGTCGAACATGAAGCGGCGTCCTTCCCTGTTGCGCAGGACGCCTCCCTCGCCGCGCACGCCCTCGGTGACGAGAATGCCGCGGACGCTCGGCGGCCAGACCATGCCAGTCGGATGGAACTGGATGAACTCCATGTCCATCAGCTCGGCGCCGGCTCGGTACGCCAGCGCGTGGCCGTCGCCGGTCCCCTCCCAGCTGTTGCTCGTGATCTTGTACGCGCGCCCGGCGCCCCCGGTCGCCAGGATGACGGTCTTGGCGGCAAAGATGTGGAAGCGCCCGCGCTCGCGGTCGTACCCCACCGCGCCCGCCGCGCGGCCGCCGTCGAGGAGCAGCTCGATGACCGTGTGCTCCATGTGGACGGTGACGCCGAGGTAGATGGTGTGGTCCTGGAGCGTGCGAATCAGCTCGAGGCCCGTGCGGTCGCCGACGTGCGCGAGCCGCGGATAGCGGTGGCCGCCGAAGTTGCGCTGGTTGATGCGGCCGTCGCGCGTGCGATCGAACACCGCGCCCCACCCTTCGAGCTCGCGGACGCGGTCGGGCGCCTCCTTCGCGTGAATCTCGGCCATGCGCCAGTTGTTGATGTACTGGCCGCCGCGCATCGTGTCGGCGAAGTGCACCTTCCAATTGTCCCGGTCGTCGTTGTTCGCCAGCGCCGCCGCCATGCCGCCCTCGGCCATCACGGTGTGCGCCTTGCCGAGCAGCGACTTGCAGATCAGGCCCACCGAGACGCCCGCGTTCGCCGCTTCGATGGCGGCACGCAGTCCGGCCCCACCCGCCCCGATCACGAGGACGTCGTACGTATACGTTGACGCGGTCGGCATTACTGGTGGATTCCTGCGAACGTTGTCAAGGGCCGCTCCGTTGTCGCGGCCCGCAGGCTCGCGGTCGATGGCTTGTTGTGATTCCAGCTCCCGCTGTTGAGACTCCCCACTAGAGGATCCTGAAGTCGGTCCAGATCCCCATGGAGCAGAGTCGGACGTACAGGTCCGCGAAGCCCACCGTGCACAGGCTCAACCACGCGAAGAGCTGGTGCTTGTAATTGAGCGCGCTCGAGCACGCGTACGCCATGTCGCACGCGCCATGCCTGGAGACTTCGTCGTGGAAGCCGCCGACGATGTGGCGCATCGCGTGGCAGCCGAGCGTGTAGGAACTGAGGAGCACGACGTTGAGGGCGAGGATGAGCGTGCCGACGCCGACGCCGAACCTCGTCCCGCCGGCGCCATCGGGCCAGCGCGTCGCCAGCCACACGTCGTACGACAGCAGGAAGAGGAAGATGCAGGCGATGTAGAGAAAGTAACGGTGGATGTTCTGCGCGACGAGCGGAAACGACTGCTCGCCCCAATAGCTCTTGCGCGGCTCGCCCACGGCGCACGACGGCGGGTCGGCCCAGAACGACTTGTAGTACGCGCCACGGTAGTAATAGCAGGTGAACCGGAACAGACCGGGGAACGGAAGAATCAGCAGCGCGGGCGAGAACGGCAGGAACGCGGGGATCCAGGCCGGCTTGACGCCAAACCAGGCATGCTCGAGCCCCGCCGTGTCACCCGGCGAGGCAAACAGCACCGGCGCGTAGAACGGCGACAGGTATGGGCCGAACGTGTAATGGGCGTTCTGCAGCGCTGCCCACGTCGAGTAGGCGACGAATGTGCCGAGACCGAGGAAGACGGCGAGCGGGGCGACCCACCATGCATCGCGGCGGCTGGTCGACCCAAAACCGCGCGAGACATCAGTCACCGGAATGACTTGCATTCAACCTCCAGATAGGTGTGACTGGTGATTCGTGACTTGTGAATTGACGTGCAGGTCAATCACCAGTCACAGATCACCAATCACCGATCTTATCTAGCGGCTGCTTGTCCCCGCAAGTTTGCTCGTGGCGAGGAAACCTGCCTTCGCGCACTCCTCGGCAGTGGTGAGATAGCGCAGGATCGCGGCGTTGCCGATCACGTACGGATGACGCTCGTTCGGCTGTCGCGTGCGCAGCGCGGCGATCTTGGCGTTGGTGCCGTCGTAGGCCGTGTGATTCGAGAGCACCACGTCGGCGCCGGACTTCTGCACCACGCCGCGATACCGCTCGGCTGATCGAATATAGGGCAGGAAGTTCGCCGGCTTCGGCGCGAAGTTGAACGCCGTGCCGCCCCACGTCGCGACGGTGTGCGTCGTGCCGCGGTCCTTCACCTGGAAGACGCTCGAGATCGTCCCCGGCGTGTGGCCCGGCGTGAGGTACATCGTGATGGTGGTGTCGCCGAGCGTCAGTTTGTCACCATCCTTGGCTTCGATGTCGCGCCGCGGACGGATGCGCTCCGGGATCGTGCGATCCGACACGTCCCAGTCCTCCTTCGACATCACGACGCGCGTGCCGAAGTGATCCTGCAGGTACTTCGCGCCGCCGATGTGATCGGTGTGCGCGTGGCTCACGAGCGCGTACTTGATGTCGGCGGGGTTGAGCCCGAGCTTCTTCAATCCGTTCACGACCTCGTCCTCGACCGAGTAGTCGTAGATCGTGTCGATGACGATGATCCCCTGCGAGGTGGTGAGCGCCCAGGCCGAATACTCGGTCATGCCGACGAAGTAGAGGTTGTCGAAGACCTTCACCGGCTCGGCGTGCCACTGCGCCGCCGGAGGCGGACCGGCCTGGCGGCCACCGCCGCCCCCGCCACGGCCCTGTCCGGCGGGCGCTGGCGGCGCCAGCGGCTTCTCGTACTCCATGCAGATGCGGTCGTAGAGCGCCGTGAAGTCGCTTCCCGCAGCCTTCTTCGCGGCCGCAAGATGGCTTTCGACGGTGCCAGTCACCTGCTGGGCCACGACACCGGCGGTCGCAAGCGCGAGGGCCGCGCACGTCGCAATGGCCACGTTCCTCATTGGGCTGCCTTCACGGTGGTAATCCACGCCACCAGCGTTTTCACTTCCGGATCGTCCATCGACTTGAAATGCTTGCCGCCCGGGTGGAACTCGGTGCCGCCCGCCTCGTGCTCGAGCGGCATCAGCACCAGCCGACTGAGCTTGGGCTGACCGGGGACCACGACGCGCTGCATCGCGGCGAAATTCGCACGCGACTGCGCTTCGGTCCACGAGGAGGCGCCCGGCGCCATCTCCTGGAGCCGGAGCGGGGTGCCCTGTGAATGGCACGCGTAGCAACGGGCGTGATCGCCGCGCTTGGCGAGGAAGATCGGCTCGACCTTCGTCCGGAAGGTCTCGAAATCGAGGCCGCGCGGACCGGTGGCGGGCGCCGCGGAGCCCTGTCCCTGCAGAGTGGACCGGGCACAGATGAGGACGAGGAGGACCGCAAGGCAAAGGGTTGTTCGGCGCATGGGCGCTTTATATACGGTGGACCGGCTAGTGTAAAGTACGCGGACATCGCAGAGGCGGACCTTCAGGTCCGCCTGGAGCGGGAGGTTTGTCTATGCAGCGCGTTGTCCTGACGGCGGCGATCGCCGTGGCCCTGACCGCCGTGGCGGGCGCGTCGTCCGTCCGCATCATTCAGACGAATTCCGCGGGAACGACCGTCCACCTGATCGACCCGGCGACCAACACCGTCGTCGGCGTCATCAACGGCATCGAGGTGAACCACGGCGCCACCTCCGCGCCCGACGGCTCGCGCTTCTACATCAGCAACGAAGCCGAGAAGACGCTCGACGTCGTCGACACGAAGACCTTGAAGGTCATCAAGTCGATCCCGCTGACGGCGCATCCCAACAACGTCTCGATCAGCAAGGACGGCAAGCGTGTCTACGTGGCGATCGCTGCCGCTCCGGGCGCGGTCGACGTGATCGACACGGCAACGATGACGCGGGCAAAGAGCATTCCGGTGAAAGGTTCCGCACACAACACGTACGTGACGCCCGACGGCAAGTACGTCATCTGCGGCTCGGTCGCCGGCAAGTTGATGACCGTCATCGACCAGAAGACCGAGGAGCCGCTGTGGAGCGTGGCGTTCGACGCCGGCGTGCGGCCGATCGCGTTCGAGAAGAAGGCGGACGGATCGACCGGGCGCGTCTTCGTCCAGTTGTCCGACTTCAACGGCTTCGCGATCGTCGATTTCGACCAGCGGAAGGAAGTGGGCCGCGTCGAGCTGCCCGAGGTGTCCGAGAAGGAACGGGTCACCGAGGGGCTGCAGGGCTCTCCGTCGCACGGCATCGGCGTCACGCCGGACGGCAAGACGCTGTGGGTGCTCAGCAAGATGAACAGCCACATCTACGAATACTCGATGCCGGACCTGAAGCTGATGGGCGACGCGCCGACAGGCCATCACCCGGACTGGCTGACGTTCACGCCCGACAGCAAGTCGGTCTACATCGCCAATGCAGGATCGAACTCGGTGACGGTCGTGGACATCGCCAGCCGCAAGGTCGTGAAAGAGATTCCGGTCGGCTATGTGCCTAAACGGAACGCCACCGCGGTCCTGCCCTGAGGAGCAGGCGGACGCCCGCGTAGGGGCCGGCTTCAGCCGGCCCAACCTTTTCCCTTACTGCCCGCTGCCCGCTGCCCGCTGCGCGCTCCGCTTCGGCTTGTAAACGTGCGTGCTCTGACCGAAGAACACCTCCGCCGCTTCCATCAGGCCTTCGGATAGCGTCGGGTGGGGGTGAATTGTCAGCCTCATGTCCTCGGCGGTCGCGCCCATCTCGATCGCCAGCGTCCCCTCGGCAATCAGTTCGCCGGCGCCCGACCCCGCGATGCCCACGCCGAGCACGCGGCCCGTCTGTTTGTCGAGAATCAGCTTGGTGAGCCCTTCCGGTGAATCGACCGTGATGGCGCGGCTCAGCGCGCCCCATGGGAACTTCGCCACGTCGATGTCGCGCCCGTCGGCTTGCGCCTGCGCCTCCGTCAGTCCCGTCCACGCGATCTCCGGGTCGGTGAAGACGACGGCGGGAATGGCGAGCGGCTCGAAGACCGCCTTGTGCCCCTGGATCGCTTCCACCGCGACGCGCGCCTCGTGCGAGGCCTTGTGCGCGAGCATCGGCTCGCCGGCGACGTCGCCAATTGCGAAGATGGTCGGCTCGGCGGTCCGCCGCTGGCCGTCGGTCTCGATGAACCCCTTCGCGTCCACTTTCACCGCGGTCTTCTCGAGCCCGGGGATCTTGGAGTTCGGCCGCCGGCCCACCGCGACGAGCACGCGGTCGAAGGTTCGATCGGTCTCGTCTCCTCCTTCGAACGCCACGCGAATGCCGTTCTTCTCTTCGGCGATTTTGACGACCTTGGTGTTGAGCATGATCTTCGCGAACACCTTCTCGAGCCGCTTCTGCAGCACCGCGACGAGGTCACGATCGGCGCCCGGAAGCAGGCCACCGGTCATCTCGACGACGGAGACCTTGCTGCCGAGCGTGGCGTAGACGGTGCCAAGCTCGAGGCCGATGTAGCCGCCGCCGATCACGAGCAGCGACTTCGGGATGTCGGGCAGCTCGAGGCCCGAGGTCGAGTCCATCATCCGCGGGCTGTCGAGCGCGAGCGACGGTATGCGCGTCGGGCTCGACCCGGTGGCCAGGATGCAGTGCTCGAACTGCAGCTCGGTCTCGCCGCCGCCGGTGGCGATCGTCATCGACTTCGGGCCCGTCAGCGCGGCGCGCCCCTGGATGAACTTCACCTTGCGCAGCCGGCCGACCTGGCCGACCCCGCTCGTCAGCTTGTCCACCACGCCCTGCTTGAAGGCGCGCAGCGTGTCGACGTCGATCTTCGGCTCGGCAAAGGTGACGCCCCAGGCGGAGGCGTGGCGCGACTCGTCGACGACTTTCGCGACGTGGAGCAGCGCTTTCGACGGGATGCAGCCGCGATAGAGGCAGACACCGCCCGGGTTCTTCTCCAGGTCGACGAGCGTCACCTGCATGCCGAGGTCGGCGGCGTAGAACGCCGCCGCGTAGCCGCCCGGGCCCGCGCCGAGGACTGCCAGTTGTGTGGATTCGCGCGCCATGCGTCAGCCGAGCAGCGAGAGGAGGAACGGCTGCTCGATGGCCTGCACGACCCAGCGCAGGAAGCGCATCGCGTCCGCGCCGTCGATCACCCGGTGGTCGTACGAGAGCGACAGCGGCAGCAGCTGGCGCGGCTCGAATCTGCCGTCGTGACCCTCGACGTGGCCCGGGCCGCCCTGAGCGCCATTCGGAGGGCGCCATACCGGTTCGACGATGCCGCGCGACACGCCGAGGATGGCGACCTCGGGCCAGTTGACGATCGGCGTGAAGTAGGTGCCACCGATCCCCCCGAGGTTGGAGATGCTGATGCCGCCGCCGCTCATCTCGTCGAGCGTCAGCTTCTTCGCGCGCGCCTTCTCGGAGAGCTGATGCAGCTCGATGGCGATCTGCGTGATGTTCTTCTGGTCGGCGTTGCGAATCACCGGCACGAGCAGGCCGAACTCGGTGTCCACGGCCACGCCGACGTTGACGTACTTCTTGTAGACGATGGCGCTGCTGTCGACGTCGACCGAGGCATTGAACTGCGGGAACTGCTTGACCGCCGCCGCCACGACCTTCACGACGACTGCCGTCACCGTCAGGTTGCCGCCCGCCTCCTCCACCTGCTTGCGGAACTTCGCGCGCAGCTCCTCCATGGGCGTGATGTCGGCCTTGTCGAACTGCGTGACGTGGGGAATCGTGTTCCACGCGCGGCTGAGGTGTTCGGCCGTCTTGCGGCGGATGTTCGACATCGGCTCGCGCTCGACCTCGCCCCATTTCGAGAAGTCGGGCAGCGGCACGCTCGTAGGGGGCGCGCTGGCCGGCCGCGCCGTGAAGCCGCCTGGCGCGGACGTGGAGGGAACGCTGCTCAGGATGCGGCGCGCGTGCTCCTTGACATCTTCGTCCGAGATGCGACCGCCGGGGGCGCTCCCCTGCACCTCGTTGATGTCCACGCCGATCTCGCGCGCGAGCCGGCGGACCGATGGTGACGCGGGAGCCGCGGGTCCTTCGCTCGGACGCGGCTGCGGCGCGGGCGCGTCCGCCCTCGCCGCCGGGTCCGCCTGGGCCTGGCGCGCCGAAGCCTGTGGCGCAGGTGAAGAGGGCGCGGCCGCCGACTGCGGCGCTTCGCGCCGCGGCATCGACACGACCTTCTGATCCTGCTTCGGTTCCGCCTTGGTCGCCGGCTTCTGCTCTGCCTTCGGCGCGGCCTTTGGTTCTGCCTTCGCCGGCTTCTGCTCCGTCTTTGGTTCGCCCTTCGCTTCCGCCTCTGGCTCCGCCGCGGCCTTCTCCTCCGCCGCGGCCTTCTCCTCCGCCGCGCCCTTCTGCTCCGGCGCGGGTGCTTCCTCCGCGCCCGCCCCGTCCTCGTCGACCGTGAGGATCACGGCGCCGACCTTCACCTTGTCGCCCGGCTTGACCTTGATTTCCTTGACGACGCCGGCGACGGAGGAGGGTACTTCAACGGTCGCCTTGTCGGTCTCGAGCTCGACGACCGACTGCTCTTTCTGGATCGTGTCGCCGACCTTGACCAGGATCTGCGTCACGTCACCCTGCGTGACGTTCTCACCGAGCTCGGGAACTTTGAATTCCTGCACGGATCAACTCCGACCGACGTTCACTGGAGACGCGCCACGAAGGCACGGAGACACGGAGTCCTTACGTGAAACAAATTTCTCCGTGCCTCTGTGTCTCCGTGGCCCGTGTGAGTGTGTGTCGCAACGAATTTCAGGCGGTTGCCGGGTTGGGCTTTTCGATGTTGATGTTCAGGTCCTTGATGGCCTTCTTCACGATCTCGATGTCCAGCTTGCCGTCGCGCGCCAGCGCATTCAGCGCGGCGATGACGATGAACTTGCAGTCCACTTCGAAGAAGTCGCGCAGCGCCGCGCGGTTCTCGCTGCGCCCGAAGCCGTCGGTGCCGAGCGAGACGAGCGGGTGTGGCAGCCAGCGGTCGATCGCATCCGGCAGCGCCTTCACGTAATCGGAGGCGGCCACGATCGGATCGTCGGTCCCCTTGAAGCACTGCGTCACGTAGGGGACGCGCGGCGTCTCGCCCGGGTGCAGGCGGTTCCAGCGCTCCGCCGCGTGCCCGTCGCGATAGAGCTCCTGGTAGCTCGTTACGCTCCAGACGTCGGCGGCCACGCCGTACTGTTCCTCGAGTGTCTTCGCGGCCTTGATGACTTCGGGAAGGATGGCGCCGCTGCCGAGCAACTGCGCCCGCGCCTTCGGCTCCTTCTTTGCCGACCGCTTGAACAGATACATCCCCTTCAGGATGCCTTCGCGAACGCCCTCCGGCATCGGCGGGTGCTCGTAGTTCTCGTTCATCAGCGTGATGTAGTAGAAGATGCTGTCGCCCTTCACGTACATGCGCCGGATGCCCTCCTCGATGATGACCGCGATCTCGTAGGCGAAGGCCGGGTCGTAGGAGACCAGGTTGGGCACCGCGAGCGACAACAGGTGACTGTGGCCGTCCTGGTGCTGCAGCCCTTCGCCCGCCAGCGTCGTCCGGCCGGCGGTGCCGCCGAGCATGAAGCCGCGCGCGCGCGAATCGCCGGCGGCCCACACCAGGTCACCGACGCGCTGCATGCCGAACATCGAGTAATAGATGAAGAAGGGGATCGTGTTGATGCCGTGCGTCGAGTAGGCGGTGCCGGCGGCGATGAAGGACGACATCGACCCGGCCTCGGTAATCCCTTCCTCGAGAATCTGCCCCTCTTTCGCTTCCTTGTAGTAGAGAAGCGTGTCCATGTCGACCGGCTCGTAGAGCTGTCCGGCGTGCGAGTAGATGCCGACCTGGCGGAACAGCGCCTCCATGCCGAAGGTGCGCGCCTCGTCGGGCACGATCGGCACGATCAGCTCGCCGATCTCCTTGTCCTTGAGCATCTTCGCCAGCATCCTGACGAACACCATCGTCGTCGACGCCTTGCGGCCCTCGGTGCCCTTCTCGAACTCGATGAAGGAGTCGTGCAGCGTCTCCACCTTGATCGGCTCGAATGACGTGATGCGGCGCGGGACGAAGCCGCCGAACTTCTTCCGGCGCTCGAGCATGTAGGTGACTTCGGGGCTGTTGTCGGGCGGCCGGTAGAACGGCGCCTTCGCGACCTCCGCGTCGGCGATCGGGATGCCGAACCGCGTGCGGAACGCGCGCAGTTCGTCCTCGTTCATCTTCTTCTGCTGGTGCGTGATGTTCTTACCCTCGCCCGCCTCGCCGATGCCGTAGCCCTTGATCGTGCGCGCGAGGACGACGGTCGGCTGCCCCTGCGTACTGACCGCGGCGGCATAGGCGGCATGCACCTTCGTCGGGTCGTGTCCGCCGAGCGTGAGCTTCTTCAACTGCTCGTCCGACAGGTGACTGACCATTTCCGCGAGCTGCGGATACCTGCCCCAGAAATGCTCGCGGAAATAGGCGCCGGGCTCGACCGCGTACTTCTGATATTCGCCGTCGACGACCTCGCCCATCCGCTTGACGAGCAGGCGGTCCTTGTCCTTGTCGAGCAGCGCATCCCACTCGCTGCCCCAGAGCACCTTGATGACGTTCCAGCCGGCGCCGCGGAACGCCGCCTCGAGCTCCTGGATGATCTGGCCGTTGCCGCGGACGGGGCCGTCGAGCCGCTGCAGGTTGCAGTTGATGACGAAGATCAGGTTGTCGAGTTTTTCGCGGGCCGCGAGGGTGATGGCGCCAAGCGATTCCGGTTCGTCGGTTTCACCGTCGCCGAGAAACGCCCACACCTTCGAGTCGGAGCGCTTCTTGAGCCCGCGATCTTCCAGGTAGCGCATGAAGCGCGCCTGGTAGATCGCGCAAATCGGCCCGAGGCCCATCGACACGGTGGGGAATTCCCAGAAGTCGGGCATCAGCCACGGGTGAGGGTATGACGACAGGCCGCCACCCGCCTTGAGCTCGCGGCGGAAGTGCTCGAGCTTTTCGGCGGGGATGCGTCCTTCGACGAACGCGCGCGAATAGATGCCGGGCGCGGCGTGCCCCTGGAAAAAGATGATGTCGCCGTCGTGGTTCTCGCCCTTGCCCTTGAAGAAATGGTTGAAGCCGACCTCGTAGAGCGTGGCGGCCGACGCATAGGTCGAGATGTGCCCGCCAATCCCGTCGTCCCGCTTGTTGGCCTTCACGACCATCGCGAGCGCGTTCCAGCGGACGAGGCTCTTGATCCGGCGTTCGATTTCGCGGCTGCCCGGGAACGGCGGTTCTTCCGCGGCGGGAATGGTGTTGATGTACGGCGTGTTGGCGGTGAACGGCTGCTTGACGCCGTTGCGCCTGGCGTGATCGGCCAGCTCCCGCAGCAGGCGGCTGACGCGCGCCGGTCCCCCGGACTGCAGCACGTAATCGAGCGACTCGAGCCATTCGCGGGTCTCGAGCGCTTCGAGCTCGGCCGCGTCCTTCGGGGCAGTGTTCCGCATTGATCCTCTACCGGGTCGTCCCAACAGCTGTAACTCCGGCCTTACAACCGGGCGTCGAACGCGAGCCGGCGGACCGCGACAACGGAGCGGGCCGATAATAGGGTCGCCACGACGTCACCAGTAAGATCGGACTACAACCTTCAATTGTAGCGCCATCGACATCATGAAGCCGCTCAGCAATCTGCTCTCACCCGGTCTCGCTGAGGTGCATCGGACGATCGTCTCCTGCGAGCGATGCCCGCGGCTCAGGCAGTACTGCCGCCGCGTCGCGCAGGAAAAAAAGCGCGCTCATCGTTACGACGCGTACTGGGGACTGCCCGTGCCGGGCTTCGGCGATCCGAATGCCCGCCTGCTGCTGGTCGGGCTGGCGCCCGCGGCGCACGGCGCCAACCGCACCGGACGCGTGTTCACGGGCGATGGCTCGGGCGATTTCCTGATGTCCGCGCTGCATCGCACCGGCTTTGCGAACATCGCGACGTCGCAGCGAACCGATGATGGGTTGCATCTGACGGACGCATACATCCTCTCGGCCGTGCGCTGCGCGCCGCCGGACAACAAGCCGCGACCGGAAGAGATTGCACGCTGCCTCGATCACCTGGAGGTCGAGCTCACTCACCTGCCGCGCGTGCAGGTCGTCGTCGCGCTCGGCAAGATTGGCTTCGATGCCTGGCTGCAGCTGCTCAAGCGGCGCGCCGTGACGATGTCGCCGCGGCCCCAGTTCGGCCACGGCGAGGTCGTGAAGTTCCGAGAGGGACTACCGACGCTCGTCGGCTGCTACCACCCGAGCCGGCAGAACACGAACACGGGCAAGCTGACGGCGCCGATGATGGAGGCCGTCTTTCGGAGAGCCAAACGGATGCTGGAGAAGTGACACCAGCTACGTGGCCGCCGGCCGATGCGCGCGGAGGAACGACCGGATCTGGCGAACGGCCAGTGGAATCCGCTCCGGCGGCTGCTTCCAGGGGTACATGCTCAGCTCGGCCTTCGGCGCGGACATCGCGCATTCCATGGCGACCGCGAGCGGATGCGCCGGGACGTCGTCCGGGAGGATCAGCACGGGCGTCTGGCAGCTCTTCACGAAGTCGCGCGACACGGTGAAGACGAAATCGGCGTCGGTGCGAAACATCTTCGTCAGGTATCGCTCGACGGTGTCCGGCGTGACGTCGGGACGACGCTTGAGGAAGTCCGGCACCCAGCCGGTCTTGCTGCCGTCGTAGAGCACGTTCGGCATCTCGGGGCGGAAGCCGACCGGCTGCGCCAGGACGGCGGCGGCAACGCGATTGGGGGCTCGCTTCAGCAGGTTCCAGATGAACGGGCCGCCGATGCAGAAGCCCATCACCATGAACTTGTTGATACCGAGGTGATCCATCAGGGCGAGCTGGTCGTCGGCGTGTGAATCCCACGGGCGGTCGGCATCGACCGGACCGGTGGACTGCCCGGGATTGGCGTTGCGCAGGTCCGCGGCGATGCAACGGTACTCGCCCTTGAACTCGTCGACCGAGTTGAACGGGTTCGCCAGGCCAGCGATCGTCGAGTTCAGCCCGCCGCCGGCGATGAGCAGCAACGGAACGCCGGACCCGACCGACTGGTAGTGGATGCGAACGGGCCCCTTTTCGAAGAACGAGCCGGCAGCCCCCTGCCCCCGCTGGGCAAATGCGCGCCTGGCCGCGGCGATCGCCGTCGCGGCGGCGCCGGATTTCAGTAGATTGCGTCTGATCAGATCGACCATCGGCGTCCTCCGTGATGACGGTTGTGGCCGTCATGGTTCGCGTGAGCGGATTCTATATCCGCGTCACAGAAAATGGGGCGCGCGAAAAGTCTCGACGCAACACCGTCCGCCTGTATGGTGACGGCGTCAAAAGAGCGCACCGCTGGGTTGGCTGACCGCTCCACCTTCATCGTCGTCTTGCTGATCGCGTGCGCGTCGCACGCGTACGCGCAGCCGCCCTCCAGCGCCCTCGCGGGCGTCGTGGTCGATGCACGCACCATGCAGCCGCTCGCCGGCGTTCTCGTGGAGCTGGCCACGCCGCACCTTGTGACCACGACGGACCCTGACGGCAGGTTCCGGCTCGAAGGCATCCCGCCGGGCAGGTACGAGTTGTTGGTCTCTTTCGTCGGCTACGCCTTCACCAAGCGCGATGTCGAAGTGGCCGCCGGAGAGAACGGCATCACCATTCCGCTCGCCGAGGGGACCACCGCGTACGACGAATCGGTGATCGTCCGCGGCGATGTGTTCGGGGCGCGCGAGAGCGGCGTGGCCGCACAGCAGTCGCTCGGCAGCGCGGAGCTGCGGCAGCTGGGAGGGATGACGCTCGACGATCCGCTGCGCGCCGTGCAGTCGCTGGCCGGCGTCACCGCCGCCGACGACCTTTACAGCGAGCTGATCGTACGCGGGCACGGGTTCGAGCACTTGAACTACCGGCTCGACGGCGTGCCTGCCGGCTTTCTCATGCACACGATCAAGCTGATCGAGGACGGCGGCTCAGTCTCTGAAATCAACAGCGACGTGCTCGACCACGTGTCGCTGCTGCGCGGCGCCTATCCGCAGAAATATGGGGGACGGCTTGGCGCCGAGCTCGACTTCGCGTCGCGCGAGGGCGCGCGGCAGCGGACGCGGTACAACGTGACCGCGAGCGGTACGAGCGCGTCGTTGACCGGGGAAGGCCCGCTCGGCCGGGCGAGGCACGGCTCGTGGCTGGTCTCCGGACGCCACAGCTATCTCGATCTGTTCCTGAAGCAGGTGCTGCGCAGTTCGAGCGTCGCCTTCGGCTTCAGCGATCTGTTCTCGAAGGTGGTCTACGACGTCTCGGACCGTCACCGCCTGCAGGGCACGTTCGTCACCGGTCGATCGCGTCTCGACCGCGAGGCCGAGGAGCTCGGCGACCCGGAGGGGCTCGGCGTCGCACGCCACTCGGGATGGCTGGCCGATGCGACGTGGCGGCACACGATCTCGCCGCGCACGACGCTGACGCACCAGGCGTTCGCAGCCGGCGAATCGTATCGGAACGACACCGGACAACGGGTGACCGCGGGCCGCGGTCTCGCGCGTGAGTTCGGCTACCGGGCGGATCTCGGATTCAGCGCGACACCGGGACGTTTCGTCGAAACCGGCCTCTCGATCGAGTGGAACCGCCAGGCCCAGCATCATGCCTTTCGTGTTCCCGGCTGGCCCATCCTGGGCGGCGAAGAGTTCGATCGCGCGGATGCGACCACCGGCGCCTACGCGCAGGTGCACTGGATGTACGGTCACCTCACGCTGACGCCTGGCGTGCGTGTCGATCGATTCGCCCTCACCGGCGACTGGACGTCCTCGCCATGGCTGCAGGCCGAATGGCAGGCGCCCGCCGGGCTCACGCTGGTGGCGGGTGCAGGACTCGCGCATCAGTTTCCCGAGATCGCGCAGCTCGTGGGGCATCGCGGCGACGCGAACCTGCGCCCCGGGCGTAGCGTGCTCGTTGACGCCGGCGTCGAAGGGCGCCTCGGGGCGGCGACACGCTGGCAAGTCTCCGCCTACAACCGCGAGGAGCACGATCTGATCGACCTGCCCGGCCAGTACTTTCAGGTCGTCAACGGTGTCTTGCGCGCGCCGTCGAGCACGAGCCTGTACGCGAACCGGCTGAACGGGTACTCACGCGGCGTCGAGCTGATGGTGCAGCACAAATCGCCGGATGCGCTCTCGGGATGGGTGGCCTATTCGCTCGGACACACGCGCTACGCGGACAGCGTCACCGGCGAACGCTTCGACGGCGACTTCGATCAGCGCCACACGATGACGGCATTCGGGCGCTACGTCGTCTCGGACCGGATGAGCGTCAACGCGCGATGGCGGTTCGGGTCCAACCGGCCGATTGCCGGATATCTCGACCAACGGCCGGGCGATCTCTTCTTCGTCAGCGCGACGCGAAACGGCGAGCGGGTGCCGGTCTATTCGCGGCTCGACATGCGCTTCGACCGTACGTATCAGTGGAGCCGCCGGCGGCTCACGCTCTTTGCCGAAGTCATCAACGTGCTCAACCGCGAAAATGTGCGGCCCGTGGTCCCGGGGATCAACACCCGGACCGGTCAGGCGTTCGGCCCGCTCGACCCGATGTTCCCGGTCGTGCCGTCGGTGGGTGTGACGCTGGAATTCTAGCGGCCCGCGATGACGCGGGCCAGCGTCGCGAAGTCGAGATTGCCCCCGCTCATCACGCAGCCGACCTTTTTTCCCGCCAGCTTCGGCGCGTACTTCTTCGCGGCCGCGAGCGGCGCGGCGCCCGATCCTTCGGCGAGATTGTGCGTGAAGCGAAGCGCCGCGCGCACGCCTTCCTCCAGTTCCGCCTCGTCGAGCGTGACGATGTCGTCGAGCTGCTCCTTGAGGATGCCGAACGTCAGATCGAAGGTGACGCGCGTCGCCATCCCTTCGGCGAAGGTGTGGACGCGCTCCGCGGTCACGCGCTCCGGGCCGCGCCATGACCGCGTGAAGGCATCCGCGCCGCACGCCTGCACGCCGATGACCTTCGTCCTCGCCGCCATCCCGCTGCGAACGATGCAGCAGCCGGCGGCGCCGCTGCCGCCGCCGATGGGCACGAAGAGATAGTCGAGATCGGCGTCGGCATCCTCGAGCATCTCCAGCGCGTAGGTCGCGACGCCGGCGATGAGATGCGGCTCGTTGGCCGAGTGGATGTAGCGCCACCCTTCGCGGCGCACCAGCTCCTCCACGCGCAACCGTGCCTCGTCGTAGTCGCGGCCGTACTCGATCACCTCCGCACCGTAGGCACGCATCGCCGCGTTCTTGTCCGGGTTGTTGCCGACGGGGACGAAGATATGGCACTTCACGCCATGCATCCGGCTGGCGAACGCGATCGACTGGCCGTGGTTGCCCGTGCTCGCGCTGACGACCCCGCGCCGCCGCTCGTCGGGCGAAAGCTGCGCGAGCAGGTTGAGGCCACCGCGAATCTTGAACGCGCCGGTGGGATTGTGGTTCTCGTGCTTGACCCATGCCGTGCAGCCAAGCCACTGCTCGAGCAGCGGATGGCGCAGCATCGGCGACCGCTGCATGGATGAATAGATGCGGGGACGGGCGTCGAGCACATCCTGCAGCGTCGGGATCCTCATGCGTCGGTGCCTCTCGCGCTGACGAACTCGTTCCTGACCTTCACCGCGAGGTCCGGACGGTTGCTAATCAATCCATCGACTCCCCATTGCAGCAGCCTCCTCATATCCGGTTCTTCGTCCACCGTCCACACCTGCACCTTGAACCCCGCCGCGTGCGCGTGGCGAATGAAGCGCGGCGAGACGATGCGCGTCGCCTCGGCGCGCTCGGGGACCTGGTAGGTCTGATACGCCGCGCGGCGAACCGGCCACCGCAGGACCGACCGGTAGACGGCGAGCCGGACCTCCGATTGCGAGGCGCTCGCCGCAACCCCCGGCAGCTCTGCCCGCGCCGCCGTCGCGCTCGCCAGGCCGTAGCCCGCGACGCACACGGACTCGATCGCCCCCGCCCGCCGGATCTCGTCGGCGACCGCGCGCCCCATCGCTGCCGTGTACACCTTGATCTCGATGATCGTCGGCACGCCGGGATAGCGCCCCAGCACCTCGCGCAGCGTGGGCACGCCGATGCCGCGGCCGCGGAACGGATACTCCCCACCCCGCGCGAACCGGTAGCCCGCGTCCACGCGCGCAAGCTCGTCGGCCGTCCGTGCCGCAAGCGGCCCCGTGGCGTTCGTCGTCCGATCGAGCGTGCGGTCATGGTGGACGACGACGACATTGTCCGCAGACAGGTGGACATCGAGCTCGAGACCGTCCGCGCCAGTGGACATGCCGATATCGAATGCCGCAATCGTGTTCTCGGGACCGAGGGCGCATCCCCCGCGGTGCGCGAAGACCTGGGGACGGAACGAGAAGAAGGGGCTCAAGACTCAGGGCTCAGGGGCTGAGGGCTCAGGAAGCACATTGAACCACGGACCCGAAGCCTTAAGCCCTGAGCCGTAAGCCGGATAGAATCGTGGTATGCCCAGGCCCACAGGGATTTCGACCGTCGGCGATCTGCGGCGCGCCGTCGCCGACGGCAGCGTGCCGCGCCGCGACGTGCACCAGGAAGTGCGCGAGAACCTGATCCGCAAGCTGCGCGCCGGCGAGCCGCTCTTTCCCGGCATCGTCGGCTACGACGACACCGTGGTGCCGCAGCTCGTAAACGCGCTGCTGTCGCAGCACAACTTCATCCTGCTCGGCCTGCGCGGCCAGGCGAAGACGCGGCTCCTGCGCGCGCTCGTGACGCTGCTCGACGAGGAGATCCCGGTGATGCCGGGGTGCGAGATCAACGACGACCCGCTCGATCCCATCTGCGGCGCGTGCCGCGCGCGGCTCGCGGCGGACGGCGACACGACGCCCATCGCCTGGCTCGGGCGCGACCTGCGCTACGTCGAGAAGCTCGCCACGCCCGACGTGACGATCGCCGACATGGTGGGCGACATCGATCCGATCAAGGCCGCCAGGTCTGGGCTGCAGCTGTCGAGCGAGCTGACGATGCACTACGGGCTGCTGCCGCGCGCCAACCGCGGCATCTTCGCCATCAACGAGCTGCCCGACCTCGCCGGCAAGATCCAGGTCGGCCTCTTCAACATCCTGCAGGAGGGCGACGTCCAGATTAAGGGGTATCCGGTCCGCCTGCCGCTCGACGTGATGATGGCGTTCACGGCCAACCCCGAGGACTACACGGCGCGCGGCAAGATCATCACGCCGCTCAAGGACCGCATCGGCTCGGAAATCCGCACGCACTATCCCGCCGGCCGCGGCGACGCGATGGCCATCACGGCGCAGGAAGCGTGGATGACGCGCGACGGCGTCGGGCCGCGCACCGAGGTGCCGACCTTCGTGGCCGAAGTCGTCGAGGAGATCGCGTTCCAGGCGCGCCAGGACCGGCGCATCGACAAGCGCTCCGGCGTCAGCCAGCGGCTGCCCATCTCCGCGATGGAGAACGTCGTCTCGAACGCGGAGCGGCGCTCGCTGATGAACCGCGAGGACTGCGCGGTCGCGCGCGTCAACGACGTCTACGCGGCGCTGCCGTCGATCACCGGCAAGTTCGAGATGGAGTACGAAGGCGAGCTCAAGGGGGCGGAGACGGTCGGCCGCGAATTGATCAAGGCGGCGGTCGCCAACGTGGCCGACGGCTACCTGTCGCACCTGGAAACCCGCCAGGTGATCGAGTGGTTCGACCTCGGCGGCAGCCTGCAGCTCGGCGACACGATGGGCACCAAGGAGGTGCTCACGCACGCGCGCGAGGTGCAGGGATTGATCGAGCTCGCGCACGCGGCGGGCATTCCGACGGAGGCGACGGCGACGCTGCTCGCGTCGGGTGTCGATTTCGTCCTCGAGGGTCTCTACGCGCTGAAGAAGATCGGCCGCAGCGACGAGCGCGGCTATCACGCGACCGAGTCGCCGGTGCGGCGCCCGTCGCGCGAGGACAAGTTCAGGGACGAAGAGCGGAACGTCCCCTCGATCCCGCAGGGGAAGAAGAAGTATTACAACTGAGGGCCGGCTAGAGCCGGCCCTACGTACACGTCGTACGTAGGGGCCGCCTGCAGGCGGCCCAGGACTATGAAATATCGCTACACGAAGTACACCGGCGACCTGCTCGATCAGATCGACCTCGAGGATCTGGTCTCGAAGCTCTCCGACCTGCTGCTGTCGAGCGGGTTCAGCAATCCATGGGGCGATCCTTCCTCCGGCGACGAGGACCGGACGATGCAGGCGCTGCACGACGCGATCCTCGAAGCGCTCTTCAGCGGCGGCGTGCTGTCGGAGGAAGCGCTGCAGCAGCTGCTCGGTGAGCCGGCGGACGGCGACCAGGAGAAGGCGCGCCAGCAGCTCGAGGATCTCATCCAGCAGATCATCGACAAGATGATGGAGCAGGGGTTCGTCACCGGCGCGCCGGATCTCGAGCAGGAGCGCGAGCATCGCCGCGGCACCGGCGGCGGCGTCGGCGAAGACGCCGGGCCGGTGAAGTTCGAGGTCACCGACAAGGCGCTCGACTTCCTCGGCTACCGCGCGCTGCGCGACCTGCTCGGCTCGATCGGCCGCAGCAGCGCCGGCCGGCACGACACGCGGCATCTCTCGACCGGCGTCGAGGCGATCGCCGCGCCGAAGCCGTACGAGTTCGGCGACACGCTGAACCTGGATCCGAGCAGCACGATTCTCAACGCGGTGCAGCGGCTGCACGCGGAAGGGCGCGACGTCGGCGGCCTGCGCACGTCGGATCCCGGCTCACCGATCCCCGATCCGGGCCAGGCGCCGATCATCGACGTCGACTACCCCGACCTGATGGTGGCGCAGAGCGACTACCAGAGCTCCTGCGCCAGCGTCATCATGCTCGACTGCAGCCACAGCATGATCCTCTACGGCGAGGATCGCTTCACGCCCGCCAAGCGCGTGGCGCTCGCGCTCGCGCACCTCATTCGCACGCAGTATCCCGGCGACTCGCTGCACGCGGTGCTGTTCCACGATTCGGCCGAGGAGATCCCGCTCAAGCAGCTCGGCCGCGTGCGCGTCGGGCCGTACTACACGAACACGCGCGAGGGGCTGCGCCTCGCGCGCCGCATCCTCGAGCGCCAGAAGAAGGACATGCGGCAGATCGTGATGATCACCGACGGCAAGCCGTCGGCGCTGACGCGCCCCGACGGCCAGATCTACAAGAACGCCTTCGGCCTCGACCCGTTCATCGTCTCCGAGACGTTCGCCGAGGTGAGCGCCTGCCAGAAGGCGGGCATCATGATCAACACGTTCATGCTGGCGCGCGACCCGGATCTCGTCGCGTTCGTCCGCCGCGTCGCCGCCATCTGCCGCGGCAAGGCGTACTTCACGACGCCGTACACGCTCGGCCAGTACGTGCTGATGGACTACATGGACCGGAAAACGAAGACCATCCATTGATGCGCGAATGCTTCCGCCAGCGATCCCCCTCTTTCCGCTGCCCAATGTCGTGCTGTTCCCCAACGTCTTCCTGCCGCTGCACATCTTCGAGCCGCGCTACCGGCAGATGGTCGCCGACGCACTCGACGGCGACCGCATCATCGGGATGGTGCTGCTGCGGCCGGGCTACGAGGCCGACTACCAGGGGCAGCCGCCGACCTATGACGTCGGCTGCGCCGGCGTAATCACCCACTCACAACCGCTGGCCGACGGCCGCTACGACATCGTCCTGCGCGGCATCGAGAAGTTCAGGATCGGCTCCGAGGATCGCAGCCGCGCGTATCGCATCGGCCAGGTCGAGGCGATCGACGAGGCGATTCCGGCGCACGAGGCGCAGCCGCTGCGGCACCAGCGCCAGCGGCTCGAGGCCGTGCTCGCCGCCGCCATCGAACGGGTGCGCGCGGAACCGCGGTTCCCGCCGTCAGTACCGGACGAGGACCTCGTCAACGCGCTCGCGCAGTACCTGGAGCTGGAAATCGTCGAGCGCCAGGCGCTGCTCGAATGTCACGGCGTCCTCGCGCGCTGCCGCGCGCTCGTCGACCTGCTCGAGATGAAGCTCCATACCCCGCGCGGCTGGAACAACGCGCCGGCGCACTGACCCAATCCGCCGCGGGCCGGCCCGTCACCAGGTATTGCGGTATGGTAGTATTGCCATATGGCCAAGCTCACCTTCTCGCTCGACGAGGCGACGGTCGAGAAGCTGCGCAAGACGGCGACGCGTCTGCGGAAGCCACAGAGCATGGTCGTGCGCGAGGCGATCGCGCGCTACGCGGCCGAAGAAGACAAGCTGAGCGACGAGGAACGCGACCGCATTCTCAAGGTCATCGACTACATCAAGACGCTGCCGCCGTCCGGCACGCGCGCCGACGCTGAGCGCGAGAAGCGCGAAATCCGACGGTCACGGCGCGGCGGCTGGCGCCCCGGCGCGCGGTGACCGTTCATTTCGACACATCGGTGCTCATCGATATTCTGACGAGGGACCGCCCGCTTCTGGCTCCGTACGAGCACGGCGTCACGTCCGGCCACCGCATGGAGATGTCCACCATCGCGCTGTACGAGTGGCTGCGGGGCCCCAGAAGCGAGCTGGAAATCCGGCTGCTGGGCGCAATCTGTCCGAAAGATCGCATCGTCAGATTCGGTCCCGCCGAAGCAGAACTGGCGGCCGATCTGTATCGCACGGTGAAGCGGGCACGAGGCCGCGAAGCCGACATCGCGATTGCGGCGTGCGCCATCGAGCACGAGGCGGCGATCTGGACGACCAATCCGCGCGACTTTCAGGACATCCCGGGCGTCAAGCTGTACGCGGCGGCAGGCGGACCTGAGGGTCCGCCTCTACGCCGGGTTTCCCGACGCCAGACGTAATCGCGCCACGTTCAATCGCGGCGAAGGCGATCGACGAGCACGTCGATGATCTTGACGCCGTGGAAGCGGCCGTTCTCGATGAAGATATTTCCCGTCTTCTTCCCCGCGATCGCGCCGCCGGCGATGAACAGGTTCGGCACATTGGTCTCGAACGTCTCCATGTTCAGCTCCGGCGCCAGCGTCTCGTCGTCCACGTTGATGCCGGCAGCGCGCATGAGATCCGCGTCCGGGTGATAGCCGGTCAGCAGGAACACTCCGTCGGCCGGAATGTCTTCGCGCTTCCCGTCCTGCTGGATGACGACGTGCGTCGGGGTGATCGACGTCACACAGGCGTTGAAGCGCGCGTGCACCGAGCCCTCCTTGATCCGGTTCTCGATGTCGGGCTTCACCCAGTACTTGATCGAGTCGCCGAGCGCGGCGTGGCGGTGCACGATCGTCACGTGCGTGCCGGCGCGGAACAGCTCCAGCGCGGCTTCCGCCGCCGAGTTCTTCCCGCCGACGATGACGACGCGGCCGCGGTAGTAGGGATGCGCGTCCGTGTAGTAGTGCGACACGTGCGGCAGCTCCTCGCCGGGCACGCGCAGGTAGTTCGGCAGGTCGTAGTAGCCAATCGCCAGGACGACCGCGCGCGCTTCGCGCACCCGCGTCACGCCGCGATTGGTTTCCGTCTCGACGATGAACCGTCCGTCGGGCTCCCGCTCGATCGACGTCACCTTCTCGTGAAACGAGATCGGCAGATCGTAGGTGTCGACGACGCGCCGGTAATACCGCAGCGCCTCGAGCCGCGTCGGCTTGTCGTAGGGCGTCACCAGCGGGAGCCCGCCGATTTCGAGCAGCTCCGGCGTGGTGAAGAACACCATGTGCATCGGGAAGTTGAAGATCGAATTGACCAGCACGCCCTTCTCGACGATGACGTAGTCGAGGCCGTGCTGCTTGGCGGCAATCGCGGTCGCGAGGCCCGAGGGACCGGCGCCGACGATCAGAACGTCGCGAACGGACATCCTGCAATCATAACGGGCGCGCCGCCGGAAACAGGGCTTGCGCGTCCCATGGCCGGGTGTGTATGGCCGCGCCGAGCCCATCGTCGTCGTCATTCATCGCCGACCTGGAATGATCCCGTCCGTCAACTCCTGAGGGGAGAAGGTCCCATGACGAAACTATTCCGTTCGCGCGTCCTCGCACCCCTGGCCATCGCGTTTCTTGCAGTCCTGTTGCCCGCATCCTCTTCGCGCAGGAAGCCACGCTCAGCGGCACCATCTCGGACTCGACGGGCGGCGTACTGCCCGGCGTGACGGTGACTGCGCTGCACGACGCCACCGGTAACACGTTCGTCGCGGTATCCGACGAGCGCGGCGCCTTCCGCCTGCCGGTGCGCACCGGGACCTTCCGCGTCACCATGGAGCTCTCCGGGTTCGCGACGGGCTCCCGCACCGTCGAACTGCTCCTTGGCCAGACCGTCGTCCTCAACCTCCAGCTGGCGCCGTCGACGGTGCAGGAGTCGGTGACCGTGACGGGAGAAGCACCGCTCGTCGACATCACCAGTTCGACGGTGAGCGGCAACATCGATCCACGCCAGATGCAGGAGCTGCCGGTGAACGGGCGCAACTGGCAGGACCTGTCGCTGCTGGCGCCGGGAAGCCGCGCCAACTCGGCCGGCGAATCGCCGGTGCCGCGCGACACGGGCGCCTACCAGATCAACATGGACGGCCAGCAGATCACCAACAACGTCGCGGGGAGCGCCTTCGGCAACCCGCGCTACAGCCGCGACGCCATCGCGGAGTTCGAGTTCGTCGCCAACCGCTTCGACGCGACGCAGGGACGGTCGAGCGGCGTGCAGCTGAACGCCATCAGCAAGTCGGGCACCAACACGCCCTCGGGCAGCTTCTCCGGGTACTTCCGCAGCGATCGCTTCAACGCGGAGGATTCGGTCGCCCACCGCGTGCTCCCCTACTCCGATCAGCAGATGAGCACGACGTTCGGCGGTCCGATCCGGAAGGATCGGATCCACTTCTTCCTCAACTACGAGTACGAACGCGAGCCGCAGACCTTCATCTACACGACGCCCTACCCACGGTTCAACTTCGACCAGACGGGCACGCGCATCGAGCACAAGGCGGGCGGACGGTTCGACTTCCAGTTCTCACCGAAGATGCGCCTCGCGCTGCGCGGCAACCACTGGGTGCACAACCTGCCGTACGACCCGCGCTACACGGGCGGCGGCGACAAGACGCCCTCCTCCGCCGTGAGCCTCGACCGCGGGATGGATCAGCTCTTCACGACGCTGACCAACGTCATCGGCACCCGCGCGGTCAACGAGGTGAAGCTCGGCTACGCCGGCTTCAACTGGAATGAGCAGTCGTACGTGAAGTGGCCGAACCATCCGGCCGGCTTCGGCGTCGGCGCGCCATCCATCCAGATGCGCGGCCTGACCATCGGCGAGACCCACAACCAGACGCCCCAGAAGATCGGACAGGAGCTCTATTCAATTCGCGACGACTACACGGTGTCGTACAACAGGGGCGGCCGCCACGACCTGAAGGTCGGCGGCGAATTCCTCAACGACGGCACCTGGATGTTCGTCTGCAACCGCTGCAACGGCCTCCTCGACGCACAGGGCGGCCCGATTCCGGCCAACATCGAGAGCCTCTTTCCGAACCTGATGGATGTCTCGACGTGGAACATCGCGTCGCTCTCCTCCATCTCGCGGAAGTACGTCGTCGGCGTCGGCAGCTGGAGGCAGAACCCGCCGCGGAAGGTCTACGGCGGATGGGTGCAGGACGACTGGAGCATCCGCAAGCGGCTCACGCTCAACCTCGGCGTCCGCTACGACCTCGAGACCGGCGTCTTCGCCGAGAAGATCGAGTTCCTGCCGTTCCTGCAGGCCAATCGTCCGTCCGACACCAACAACTTCGGGCCGCGGGTCGGCTTCGCCTACAGCCTCAACGACCGCACCGTCATCCGCGGCGGCGCGGGCAAGTACTTCGGCGAGATCTCCGGTCAGCCGTCGTTCTGGACCAAGCGCTACACCGAGCAGATCCATCCCGAGATCCTCTATGACGGCCGGCCGGATTTCGCGGTAAACCCGTTCAACGGCCCCTACCCCACGTACGAGCAGGCGCTGGCGACGACGTGTGCGGTGTCCCGCACGGCCACGTGCGTGCGGCGTGAGATCCCGTCACAGCTGGCGGCGTCGGACCTGCAGATTGCGTACAGCTACCAGGGGTCGCTCGGCGTGCAGCGCCAGATTGCGAGCTCGGCATCGGTCGAGGCCGATTACGTGACGACGCGCGCCCGGGCGGAGCTGTACCAGCGGTCGAACATCAACCTCACCTACAACCAGGCGACGGGCGTGAACTATCCGTTCACCGATTTCAGCAGGCGTCCGTACCCGGACTTCGGGCTGATCAACCAGTTCCGCTCCGACGGCTGGTCGGACTATCACGCGCTGCAGACGGCGGTCACGCGGCGCATGAACAACGGATGGCAGGCCTCGGCCACCTACCTGCTGGCGATGCTCAAGGACGCGCAGTCGTCGCCGGCGCCGTTCGCGGTGGCGCCCGATCTCGGCGGCGAGTACTCGCTCGCTGCCTCCGATCAGCGCCATCGGATGGTGTTCAACGGCATCTGGCAGCTGCCGCACGCGCTGCAGCTGAGCGGGCTGTATTTCTTCGGCTCGGGCGAGCGCTTCTCGACCAGCTACGGCGGCGACCTGCGCGCGACCGGCGCGACGGGCGGGCGGCTGCGTCCGGACGGGACGATCGTGCCGCGCAACAGCCTGGTCGGCAATCCCATCCACCGCGTGGACATGCGCATCCTTCGCAAGTTCCCGCTCGCGAGGCGCGCCAGCGTGGACGGGATAATCGAGGTGTTCAACGTGTTCAACCACGCGAACTACGGGTCGTACATCACGGCGGAGAGCAACACCCGCTACGGCACGCCGACGTCGAACACCAACGTGTCGTACCAGCCGCGGATGGTGCAGCTCGGCTTCAGGGCGACGTTCTGAGGAACTTCGTCGAACGACCTTCACTGACGACGAGCCACAGAGACACAGAGGCACAGAGAGTAATTTTCTTTTGCCTCTCTGTCTCGATGGTCCGTGCGTAAGCGGACCGTTCTTCTTCGAAGGGACCGAAGTTCGCGGACGGACGGAGCTTGTCGAAATCGTTTCCTGCTGAATCGCCACACGGGTGAACACGCCACGAGCGAGCGCCTGGCGTTCGGATCACCCGCGACGGAGGCACGGATACTCAGAGAAAAAATGGAAGTTGTTCCCTACTGAAGGGGCGCGGGGAGCTGTGATTCGCCCATCAGGTAGTGATCGATGGCGCGGGCGGCGGAGCGTCCCTCCGCAATCGCCCAGACGATCAGCGACTGGCCGCGCTGCATGTCGCCGGCGGTGAAGACGCCGGGGACGTTCGTCATCCACGCCGCGTCGCGCCCGACGTTGCCGCGCGGCGTGATCGTCACGCCGAGGTCGTCGAGCAGCGGGCCGCGCTCGGCGCCCGTGAAGCCCATCGCCAGCAGCACCAGGTCCGTCTTGATCTCGAAATCCGACTCCGGCACCGGCACGAACTCGAGGCGCCCGTTCGTGCGGGCCAGCTCCACCTTGTTGCCCTGCAGCGCGCGCACGCGGCCCTTCTTGTCGGCCACGAAGCGCTGCGTCGAGACCGAGAAGAGGCGCTCGCCGCCTTCCTCGTGCGCGGTCGACACGCGGAAGATCTGCGGCCACGTCGGCCACGGGTTGGTCTCCGCGCGCGTCTCGGGCGGCATCGGCATCAGCTCCAGCTGGTGAACCGAGCGCGCCCCCTGGCGGTGCACGGTGCCGAGGCAGTCGGCGCCGGTGTCGCCGCCGCCGATGATGACGACGTCGCGCCCCTCGGCCGAGATGAACTGGTCGTCCGCAATCGCGTCGCCCTCGCAGCGCCTGTTCTGCAGCGTGAGGAATTCCATCGCGAAGTGGACACCCTGCAGCTCGCGGCCGGGCACCGGCAGATCGCGCGGCTGCCCGGCGCCGCCGGCCAGCAGGATGGCGTCGAAGTCCGACCGCAGGCGGCTCATCGCCACGTCCACGCCGACGTTCACGCCGGGACGGAAGACGATCCCCTCCGACTCCATCAGCGCGATGCGGCGGTCGAGGATCCGCTTCTCCATCTTGAACTCCGGGATCCCGTAGCGCAGCAACCCGCCGATGCGATCGGATTTCTCGAACACGGTGACGAGGTGGCCGGCACGGTTCAGCTGATCGGCCGCCGCCAGTCCCGAGGGCCCCGAGCCGACCACCGCCACCTTCTTCCACGTACGCGTCGCGGGCAGCTGCGGCGTCACCCACCCTTCCGCGTAGGCCCGATCGATGATCGACACCTCGATGTCCTTGATCGTGACCGGGTCGTTGTTGATGCCGAGCACGCACGACCCTTCGCACGGCGCGGGGCAGAGCCGACCGGTGAACTCGGGGAAGTTGTTCGTCGCGTGCAGGCGGTCGATCGCGGTCCGCCACTTGTCGCGATAGACGAGGTCGTTCCAGTCCGGGATCAGGTTGCCGAGCGGGCATCCCTGGTGGCAGAACGGGATGCCGCAGTCCATGCAGCGCGCGCCCTGCTCCATCAGGTCGCTGGTCGCCGACGGCAGGTACACCTCGCGCCAGTCGTGAATGCGTTCGTCGACGGGGCGCGTCGGGTGCTTCTTCCGCTTGATCTCGATGAAGCCGGTGGGTTTACCCATGGAGCTGCTGCAACGCCTTCGCGGACACGCCGCGCTTGGACTTCCGGACCTTCGGCGCCGCCACCGGCACCGCCACCAGCACCGCCTCCAGCGCCTCTTCCTCGCGCTGGAGCGCCTCGACGGCGAGCGCGCGCTTGTAGTCGCGCGGCATGACCTTGACGAACCGCTTCTGCAGCGCCGCCCAGTTGGCGAGCACCGATTCCGCGTAGCGCGATCCGGTGAGCGTCGCGTGCTTCATGATGGCGACGCGCACGAAGTCGATGTCGTCCAGGTCGATGAGCGGCTCGAGATCGACCATCTCGCGGTTGCAGCGCACCGTGAACCGGTCCTCGCGGTCGAGCACGTAGGCGATGCCGCCGCTCATCCCCGCCGCGAAATTGCGCCCCGTCCGTCCGAGGACCACGACACGGCCGCCGGTCATGTATTCGCAGCCGTGATCGCCCACGCCCTCGACGACGACATGCGCGCCGCTGTTGCGGACGCAGAACCGCTCGCCCGCCATGCCGCGGATGTAGGCCTCGCCGCCCGTCGCGCCGTAGAGCGCCACGTTGCCGACGATGATGTTCTCCTCCGACTTGAACGTCGACCGCTTCGGCGGATACGCGATCACCTTGCCGCCCGACAGCCCCTTGCCGAAGCCGTCGTTGGCGTCGCCGACGAGCGTCATCGTGATGCCGCGCGGGATGAACGCGCCGAAGCTCTGGCCGGCCGAGCCGGTGAACGTGATCTTGATCGTGTCGTCCGGCAGCCCCGCGGCGCCGTACTTCCTCGTCACCTCCGACCCGAGCATCGTCCCCACGGTGCGATCGGCGTTGCGGATGAAGGCGTCGATCTCGACGGGCATCCGGTGCTCGAGCGCCGGCCGGCTCTTGGCGATCAGGTCGTTGTCGAGCGCGACGTCGAGCCCGTGGTCCTGCGCGCGCACGCGGCGCCTGGCGACGCTCGCCGGCAGGTCGGGCATGTAGAGCAGCGGCCGCAGGTCGAGCCCGTGCGCCTTCCAGTGGTGCACCGCCCCCTCGATGTCGAGGCAGTCGGCGCGCCCGATCATCTCGTCCATCGTGCGGAAGCCGAGCTCCGCCATCAGCTCGCGCACTTCCTGCGCGATGAAGCGGAAGAAGTTCTCCACGAACTCGGGCTTGCCCGCGAACTTCCGGCGCAGCTCCGGATCCTGGGTCGCGATGCCGACCGGGCAGGTGTTGAGGTGGCAGACGCGCATCATCACGCAGCCCATGACGACCAGCGGCGCGGTGGCGAAGCCGAACTCCTCGGCGCCGAGCAGCGCGCCGATGACGACGTCGCGGCCCGTCTTCATCTGGCCGTCCACCTGCACGACGATGCGGTCGCGCAGCTTGTTCAGGACGAGGACCTGCTGCGTCTCGGCGAGGCCGAGCTCCCACGGCAGCCCCGCGTGCTTGATGCTCGTCAGCGGCGACGCGCCGGTGCCGCCGTCGTGGCCCGAGATGAG
>Ga0134123_10000218_pt1 | contig 39060 bp, 31 predicted proteins | sample KB303_FD_96460 | JGI IMG/M metagenome (GOLD analysis project Ga0134123, IMG submission 96460) | Terrestrial soil microbial communities without Nitrogen fertilizer from Kellogg Biological Station, Michigan, USA - KB3-0-3 | ecosystem: Environmental > Terrestrial > Soil > Unclassified ...
AACTAAAGTATAGTAGCTCACTGGAAAGGAGTACCACTCATGGATCTCGGATTTCTCATCGCCCGCATCGTCCTCGGCGCCCTCATGGCCGGCCACGGCGCCCAGAAGCTGTTCGGCTGGTTCGGCGGCTACGGCCTCGCCGGCACCAGCGGCTTCTTCGAAAACCTCGGCTTCCGTCCGGGCCGCTTGTTCGCGACGGCAGCAGCCACGGGTGAGATCGCCAGCGGCCTGCTCATCGCGCTCGGCCTCTTCGGTCCGATCGGCCCCGCCATCCTCGTGTCGATCATGCTCGTGGCCGCGGTCTCGGTGCACTGGCACGGCGTGTTCGCGGCGTCCAACGGCGTCGAGCTGCCGCTGCTCTACGCGACCGGCGCCATCGCCCTCGCGCTCTCCGGCTTCGGCCGCTTCTCGCTCGACGCGGTTCTCGGCCTCGGCTCGCTCTGGACGCCGGCCGTGGTCGCGGGCGCGCTCGCTGCAGGAGTCGCGGGCGGGATCGCCAACCTCTCCCTGCGCCGGCGTACGGAAGTGACGGCAAACTGATGATGGAGCTCGGAATCACGACCTTCGGCGAGGTGACGGATCGCACGACCACTCCCGCCGTGCGTCTGCGCAACCTGATCGAAGAGATCGCGCTCGCGGACCAGGCCGGCCTCGAGGTGTTCGGCGTCGGCGAGCATCACCGTCCCGATTTCGCGGTCTCGTCGCCGGCGGTGGTCCTCGCGGCCGCCGCCGAGCGCACGAAGTCGATCCGTCTGGCGAGCGCGGTGACGGTGCTCAGCTCGGACGATCCGGTGCGCGTGTACCAGGACTTCGCGACGCTCGATCTGCTGTCGAACGGGCGCGCGGAGATCTGGGCCGGCCGCGGCTCGTTCACGGAGTCGTTCCCGCTGTTCGGCAACGATCTCGCGGACTACGACGAGCTGTTCGCCGAAAAGCTCGCGCTGCTGCTGAAGGTGCGCGAGAGCGAGCGCGTGTCGTGGGCCGGCGGTCACCGGCCCGCGATCGACGATCGCGGCGTCTATCCGCGCGCGCTGCAGGAGCCGCTGCCGGTGTGGATCGCCGTCGGCGGCACGCCCGAGTCTGCGGTGCGCGCAGGCGCCCTCGGCCTGCCGATGACGCTCGCCATCATCGGCGGCATGCCCGAGCGCTTCCGCCCCTTCGTCGATCTCTATCGCGAGGCCGGCAAACGCGCCGGACACGATCCCGCGAAGCTGCGGCTCGCCATCAACTCCCACGGCTACATCGCCGAGACGTCGAAGCAGGCCGCCGGCGAGTACTACCACGCGTACGCCGGGATGATGAACCGCATCGGCCGCGAGCGCGGATGGGGAGCGATGGACGGCGTGCAGTTCGAAGCCCTGCGCGGTCCGCGCGGCGCCCTCGTCGCCGGGAGTCCGCAGGAAGTGATCGACAAGATCCTCTACGAGCACGAGCTCTTCGCGAACGACCGCTTTCTGCTCCACATCAGCGTCGGCACGCTGCCTCACGCAAACGTGCTGCACGCGATCGAGTTGTTCGGTACGAAGATCGCGCCGGTCATTCGACGCGAGACCGCGTCGAGTCGCGGGATCACGACTTCGTCTCAAAAGATCACCGCGTCGTGATCCGGGATCGAACGCGGTAATCCGGGGATCGCGACGATGCCTCGACGTGACACCGCATCGTGATCCCGGATCATGCTCGAGTCTCGCCGCGACACACACGAGCGATCCCGAGGGCACGCATCGCCACGATTTGAGACCCGCGAGTGTCGCCGCGACACGACGCGTTGATCCTTTCGGGGGCATTGTTTTCGCCCATACCCGCCTTGCTGTGGCGCCGGGTTCGTAATTTTTATGTCCGCGAAAAACTTGTTCTTGACAAACATAAGAGTCCGACACTTATAGTATTCATAGCGCCCTGAGCCGGTTGAACCGTGCCGGATGAACGAGCGCAGGGTGGTGGAACCACGCACCGCAAGGTGCCCTGGTACTCCCCGAGGCAAGCGTGACGCGACCAGGGGTTGAGCAATGCCCGTCGCGATCCACGTGGAGTTGAGCGAAGCTCCTCCAGCGCTTGTCCGACACGTTGGCTCCCGAGCTCTCGAGGCTCGGGGAAACTTCAACCGAGTCGGCGGGCGCCAGGCCAGTGATCTTCCGGCTCACAGCAGCCCCCCATGAGGGGGACGAGAGAGTGACTCATGTCGAATACGAGTGGAAGTCCCGGCAGTAACGTGGTGAAGGCGGACGAAACGACGATCATCACACCCGAGGCGGTCGTCGAACAGTTGCGCGCGCTGCGGCAGCAGATCCCGGAGTACACGCAGTTACCGCCTCCCGGCGCGCAGGCGCTTCGGCGCGCGGCGCAAGTCGCCCCGGAGTTCACGCACGCCGCGATCAACACGGTCGGAGCATCGGAGATGGTGCAGGCCGCGGTCGGTCGCTCGCCGGAGGAGATGCGGCAGGATGAAAACGAGATCGCGCGATGGACGGCGGTCGAGGATGAGCTGGTTGCGATGCTGAAGGGCGTCCGGGCGGCGAATCTGGTACGACGTCATCGCCTCGGCCTCGCGGTCCTGCAGACGTACAGCATCGGACGGCAGCTGGTGCGCAACAAGGATCACGCGCACCTGCTCCCGCACGTCGAGGGAATGAAGCGGCTCAACAAGTTCGGCCGCCGCCGCACGAAGGCGCCGGCCGAGCAGGAGCCGGCAAAGCAGCCCCAGCCCCAGCCCCAGGTGAAGTAAGGTGAAGTGAGTGGACCGGGCGTGCCGCGGCGCGCCCGGTTCCCTTCGGAGAACGTACGATGAACAAGAAATTCGACGCCGAGCCGATCCTCCAGAAGCTCGCCGAGCTGCGCAAAGCCATCCCGCGTCTCGACGAGCGCCCTTCCCGCCCATCCGATGAAGGCCGAGCCCCGGCCCTCACCGCCGAGGATTTCGAGTACACCGCCGTGGCCGACGCCCTGGAGTCGCTCGCGACCGACGTGCAGTCCGCCGTCGACCGCGCCCGCGCCGAGGCGCTGGAGAAGGCGCTCGAGATCTACTACGCCGCCGAAGCCCTCTCCCGCGACCCCGCCCACGCGGACCTCATCCCCCACGTGGAGGAGATGCGCCGCGCATACGAGCGGACGTACGGACACCCGATTCCGCCTAGGAAGTGAGGTTAGTCGCCGGGACCGCGCCACTCTTTTTCGAAAAGCGGCAGGAGATCGCTCTGGCTCAGCGCCCGTTCGAGCAGGCCGAGAACCGCTCGAATCCTCTCTGCATCGATTGACGTCCGTCGCTCGTGAATCACGCCTCGTACGTCTTCGATGTCCTTCGGACGTCCAGCGAGGACCTTCGTAATGATCAGATCTTCCGGACTGATCACCGGAATCGGCGTGCGCTCCATCTGAACCGGAATCGTGCGCTGGAGAAACTCTTCTTCCAGCCCCGGACCCGCGAGCACGATGTCGAGCGGCATCCGAGTGGCGCGATGGATGAACGCAACCACTCGGGTGCGAGCCACGAGCTCCGGCTCAGTCGAAACGAGCTCGAACCCGTGGCGGTTCATCGCGTCGGTAAAGACTGCGACGTTCCCTGGTTCAATCACAGCAGTGACGTCGACATCGGCACTCAGGCGAGGACTTCCCCATACGATCGCCGCCTGCGCGCCGAAGAGGTACCACCTCAGGCCCTGCTCGGCCATCACCACCGCGACGTCGTTGAGAAGCTCAGCGACCTTCCGGCGGTTTGACACGACGAAGGCTCTCCGAAACGCGGATATGAACCGCCATATCCTCCTGCCGTTGCTCTTTCGTGGGCCAGTCGGGTTGAAGCGCCTTCATGTGCTCTCGCAACTGGTCGCCGACTTCGAGAGCCTCAGCAGGCGTCATTCGCGATTTCAGCGTTGCCCATCTGCTTCGCTTGAGCGCAGCAATCGCCTTCCAGTCCCGCGTGGCGAAGGCGATGAGATCCTCTTTGCGCATCGAGTGGAGGATAGCACTCTGCTGAAACTCGTAGGCGCGCTTCACTTCGTCATGCTCTACGTCGTGCGGCAACGTGACGCCGGCTGGCAACGCGCTCTCGATCGTTTGACAGTCCGTATTGAGACCCTCGGTCGGCCGAACCGTGGTTGTCGTGGCCAACGCACGCCGGCGATCGACGTGTAGGTCTCGAATCGGAATAGGCGCCGCAGCGCATGCAGCGCTCTGTTATCGGTTACGCCAGTAGGCGGGCTTTCGAGCGTGATGAGCGACCGCGATGATCTCGATCTCGTCTCGAGTTACGCGATAGACAATGTCGTCCGGATAGCTCATCAGAACGAATCGACGACGGCCAAAGCGCGTCAGCGGATAGCGTCCCGGTGCTTCGGCAATTCGAGTGAGGGCATGCTCGATCGCGCGAACAAAACCCTCTGCAGCCGTCACGCTTCTCCTGATGTACCAATCCGTCGCCTCGAGCAACTCAGCATCCGCGGCAGGATGGAAGCTACCCGCGGTCATGCAGGCGAGCGTACAGCTTTGCCCGTACTTCGTCCCACGGGATGGTCCTGACCTCGCCCGAATCGATCTGGCGGACCCGGCGTTCGATCTCCTCGGACCACGCCGCCTCCACTTCTTCGTCGGGCTCGCCGGCCAGACTCTCGAGGAGCCGGCCTGCAAGTTCCGCCCGGTCGGCTTCGGGGAGCTGAGATGCCTCACGGAAGAGCTCTGCTACATCACGAGCCATGGGCGAAATTGTACCTCGCGCCCTACTCCACCCGCCGCTCCCGCTTCGCCTCCTCCACGCTCTTGAAATCGGGCGTCGGCAGGGCGATGCGGCGGGCGGAGACGTCGCGGCCGGCGAAGTAGTCGGCGATGGCGGACTGCACGTCCTCGTTCGGCTCGAGGTCTTCGTGGCCGGCGTTCTGGACGATGAGGTGCATCGCGCGGGGCATGCTCCAGCGCATCTCCTCGGCCTGGTAGGGCGGGGTGTTGCTGTCGAGGGTGCCGCTGATGAAGAGGACCGGGACGTCGGAGACGATCGGGGCGCGGAAGGCGTCGCCGAGGTCGATCGACGGCAGGGCGGCGCAGATGTCGGGGTACCAGCCGTTTTGCGCGTTGGCGAACAATGACGTCTGCGCCTGCAGGGCGATCTCGCGGTCGCGGGTGGCGGTGGCGCCGGCGGAGCAGCGTATGCCGTAGGCCATCAGGTCCGTGCCGGTGCTCTGGTTGTAGCGCTTCTCCACGAACCACGCGAGGATCGACGGGTCGCCGCGGTCGATCGTGAGCAGGAGCGCGGGGAAGACGGGGAAGTCATTGCCGTCGCCGATGTCGGCGACGAGGATGCGGCGCAGGGCGTCGGGGCCGATGCGCAGCTGCACCTTTTCTTTGCGCGCGCGGTCGGTGATGGTCACGGCGATCGGCTCGCGCTCGAGTTTGGTCAGGACGCGGCGGAGCAGGGCGCTCATGTCCGGCACCTCGGCGCCGATCGACGGATCGTCCTTCGCCAGCATCGACAGCTTCGCGAGCTGGAGGTCGAGCACGACCGGCAGTTTGCGCATGTGATTCGGGCCGGCGGTTGCGAGCAGCGCGGCGCGCTCGATGGTGGGGCCGTAGGCGCGGATCGCGGCGAGCGCGAGGTAGGTGCCGTAGCTGTGCCCGAGGAGGCTGATCTTCGGGGCGCCGAGGGCGCGGCGGAGGTCGTCGAGGTCGGCGGCGCTCTCGGCGACGGTGAAGCCGCCGACGTCCACGCCCTTCGCGGCCCATTCCTCGACGCAGGCGCGCGCGTTCGCGACGGCGCGCGGCAGCATCTCGGCCGTGGAGGCGACGCGCGCCTGCGGATCGACCGGCTTCGCGGCGCAGACCGGCCGCGGCGACGACATGCCGATGCCGCGCTGGTCGAGCAGGATGACGTCGGCGGATTGCGCGAGGCGCGCGAGCGTCGGAAGCGCGTAGGCATTCCGCGCCGCGGCGATCCCCGACCCGCCCGGTCCGCCGGCGAGATAGACGATCGGCGCGCCGCGTTTCCCGTCGCGCGCCTGCAAGCGCACGAACGCGAGCTCCACCGACCCCGCCTCCGGCCGCGCGCGGCGCAGGGGCACGGTCATCTTCCCGAGCTGTGCCTGGAGCGTGGCTGCGCCGGGCGGCAGCTCGAACGGTTCCCAGCGGATGACGGGGGTCTGGAGCGCGGCGGCGAGGACGAGTGCGAGCATGGCGGCATGGTAGGACGGCGCGCGCGGCGCGTCTTTCACGCGATTAACACGGCGGTCCCGCGGTCACGCGGTGACACGGTGCTGCGTGACTGCGCAACCGCGAGACTGCGTGACCGTGCACTTCCGGTACGCGGCGGGGGCGATTCCCATGCGGGTGCGGAAGTGGCGGGTGAGGTGGGACTGGGAGGCGAAGCCGGCGTCGAGGGCGATGTCGGCGATGGGGCGGCGGGTGGCCATGAGCTCGCGGGCGGCGTAGTCGATGCGCAGCGCGCGGACGTAGTCGCCGAGGGTCACGCCGTAGCGGCGCGGGAAGGCGCGGGAGACGTGCACCGGATGCACGCCGGCGGCGGACGCGATCTCGCGCAGCGACAGCGAGCGGGTGAAGTGCGTGTGCAGGTAGTCGCGCACGATCGGGATCCAGCGGCGGTCGTCGCGCGGCGCGCGGGCGAGCTCTCCGGCCAGCGCGAAGGTCGTGCTTTCGATCGCGAGATGGGCGAGATCGTCCGGCTCCGCCGACTGCAGATGGACGCGTCGCGCGAGGAGCGCGGGCAGTCCGGTCAGCTCCGCGGACGCGCGCGGCAGCTCGAGATCATCGGCGATCAGGTCGACGGAAAAGATGCGGCCGCCGCGCGGACCGAAATGCTCGTTGTGCACTTCGCCGGCGGGATAGAAGAACGTCCGTCCCGGCTCGCGGCGGCGCTCGATGTTGCCGGCGGTCTGCGCGCTGACGCCGTCGAGCACGAGACAGAAGAACGGGCGAGAGTGCGCGTGCGGCGGCGTCCTCGAGTCCGGCGCGCAGACGCTGGTGCGGTACTCGATTCCGCCGGCGGTGCATCCCGCCCGTTCGATCCGGTGAAAGTCCGTCATCCAGCTGGTTATACGCCGGAGCGGGCCGCTGGTTCGGTTTTACTTCACCGCATTCGCCGCGAACAGCTTCGCAAACGCGCCCGTGGCCTGCGACAGCACGGCCGCGGCGGCGGTGGAGTACGCCTCATTCGTCGTCTTCGCGACCTTCAGCCATTTCTTCTTCTTCGAGTCGGCGCCGTTCCAGGCGAGGATCGTGCCGCTCTTTTCGTCGACGAGGAACATCTCGGCGAACTCGATGTCGGTATCGAGCGCCTTCGTCAGCGACAGCGCGCCGTCGTCGCCCTTGAACACGATCCCGCCGTAGCGGGTCTGCTCGGCGCGGACGACGCGGGTGGTGAACGTCGGGACGCTCATCGCCAGCGACGCCCCGACCTCCGCGCGCCGGGCCACGAGTCCGCTGTGGTTGCCGCTCGACTCCATGTGCGCGAAGTCGATGACGATCGCGGGGGCGATGGCGATGACGGCTTCGAGCTTCTCCGACAGCTGATTGAAGGCGCGCATGTTCTTCTGCCCGAGGCCCGCGTCGCCCCACGGATCGCCGACCTGCCACCAGAGAGGCATCCCGGTCGGACTGAACGCGCGGCCCTTCAGATAGCCGGACTTCGTCTCCTGCGGCATCTCCGCGCTGGTCTTGAAGCCGGCGTACGCGGCGGCATCGGGCGTGATGACGTCACGGCCCGCGGCGCGCAGCTGATCGAGGAAGAGTTTGTACGCCTTGTCGGTGATCGCCTGCAGCGTCGCGTCGTCGACGCCCTGCAGGTCGACTTCCATCTTCGCGCTCGCGGAGCCGGTGTCGCGGCCGGGGAGGTAGCTCGCGCGCACGAACGCGCGCGCCTCGTTGTGCGTGACGAAGACGACGCGGAAGCCGGCGACGGCGACGCGGTTGCTCTTCGCGAAGGCCGTGACGGTCTTCGCGCCGAACGTCCCACCCATCTTCCCGTCGAACCACTCCGACGGATTCAGGTCGGGCAGGGTGATGGCGTCGGCGGCCATCGCCGCGGAGGAGATGGTCAGCAGCGCGAGGACGGCGAATGCATGGCGGAGTTGTCTCATACCTGAGATCGCGCAAACGGCGGGCAAAGTCCCTCACGGAGATTCAAATATTCGGCAAGATCGCGTTTCTTGCGCGGTCACGCGGTCACGCAGTCACGCGGTTCAGGATGCTGCTGCGTGACCGCGTGACCGCGTGACTGCGTGACGGGTCTACTGGAACGCGCGCTGAATCATCGCGAGCACGGCGTCGTCGCTCTCATCGCGCTCCATCGCCGCCTCGACGGCGAGGCTGACGTCGTCGCGGAACAACGTCGCGACGGCGGCGATATGGCCGTTGTCGCGGATCACGGCGGCGGCGTTATGCGCGTCGAGCGAGCCGAAGAGCTGCACGTCGTCGGCGCGCGTGGCATGGCCGGCGTAGGCGAAGACGAGGTCGTAGTGCTGGCTCCAGAAGAACGGGACCGCGGTGAAGCGCTCGCGGAGGCCCAGCGCGTTGCGCGCGGCGTTCTGTCCCTGCCGCCCGGCGGCGACCCAGTGCTCGACGCGGATGTGCGCGCCTTTGTGCGGGAAGCGCGCGACGTCGCCGGCGGCGAAGACGTTCGGCGCGCTGGTCTGCAGGAATTCGTCGACGACGATTCCGCCGTCGAGCGTCAGGCCGGCACTGGCGGCGAGGTCGAGGTTGGGGGTGACGCCGATGCCGGCGACGACGACGTCGCATTCCTCGCGGCTGCCGTCATCGAGGACGACGGCGTCGGCGGTGATCTCGACGGGGCGCCGGCCGAGGCGGAAGCGGACGCCGTGGCTTTCATGAACGCGGCGGACGAAATCCGCGCACTCGCGGCCGAGGACGTTCTCCAGCGGACGCGCGGCGGTGCCGACGACCGTCACCTCGAGCTCGAGCTCGCGCAGGGACGCCGCGGTCTCGAGGCCGATGAAGCTCGCGCCGATGACGACGGCGCGCCGCGCGCTCTGCGTGGCGCGGAGCAGTTCTTCCGCGTCGGTCCACGTGCGGAGGTAGCGCACGCGCGAGCCGGGATCGATGGCCGCGTCGAGCCGGCGCGGGGAGGAGCCAGCGGCGAGGATGAGGCGGTCGTATGCGACTGTCTCGCCGTCCGCGAGCCGCAGCTCCGAGCGCGCGGTGTCGATCGCTTCCACGGTCGCGCGCAGGCGGAGCTCGATGTTCTCGGCCGCGTATTCGTCCGCGCCGCGCAGCGGGATCCAGTCTTCGGGCGCGCGGCCGGCGAGGTAGTCCTTCGACAGGTTGGGCTTGTCGTACGGCACGCGATCCTCGCGCGTCAGCAGCGTCACACTGCCGCGGTATCCGAGGCGACGGAGCTCGAAGGCGGCGAACGCGCCGGCCGCGCCGCCGCCGAGGATCACGATGCGCGCCGGATCCGCGGAGACGCGAACCGTCTCGCCGTCGCGGATGGTGCGGAACACGCGCAGCGGCCGGTATGCCGGCGCGCCCAGCGGGCTGCCGCTGCGCAGGCTGAAACAGGCGTGATGCCAGGGGCAGTGGATCGTGTCGCCGTCGACGCGTCCCTCGGCGAGCGGGCCGTGGTAGTGCGTGCAGTGCGCGCTGACGGCAAAGAATTCGTCTCCGCTGCGCGCCAGCACCACCTCGTCCTCGCCGACGTTCCCGGCGATCATCCCGCCATCCGCGAGCTCGTCCGCGCGGATGCCCTGTGTCAGATCCATCATACCGATACTCCCACAAAGCCGGTTGCGCGGTCACGCGGTCGCGCGGCACCTTCCACCGCGTGACTGCGTGACTGCGCAACCCTCCACGGCCATAGAATCCGCGCTGTGACGTCGGAACGGTGCGCGTTGCGGGTGATGCAGCTCGGCGCGATCGCGGTCGTGCTCGCGGCCTCGCTGCACCGCGCGTTCGAGCTCGATCGTTTTCTCGTTCCGAAGGAGCTGGTGCTGCATGTGACGGCGGTGGTGGCGGGTCTCTGCGCGCTGCGGCTCGTGCGTGCGCTGGCGCTCACGTGGATCGACGTGCTGCTGTTCGCGTGGCTCGTCCTCGGCGCGTTGTCGGCGGCGCTGGCGCAGAACAGGTGGGTGGGCGTGCGCGCGCTCGCGGTGAGCGCCTCGGCGGCGGTGGTGTTCTGGGTCGCGCGGAGTCTGCGGGAGGCGGGGCTCGCGCGGCCGCTGCTACATGCGATCGCGTTCGCGATCGTGCTCGCGGCGGTCACGTCGCTCCTGCAGGCGTATGGCCTGCGGCTCGATCTTTTCGCATTGGATCGCGCGCCGGGCGGCACGCTCGGCAACCGCAACTTCATCGGGCACGCGATGGCGTTCGGGTTGCCGGTGCTGCTCTTCGCGGCGATGCAGAGCGCGCGATGGATTCCCGGCGTGCCGTTCGTGGCCGCGGCGCTGGTGCTGACGCGCTCGCGCGCGGCGTGGATCGCGTGCGCGGCGTCGCTGCTCGTGTTTCTCGTCGTGCTCGTGATGCGCGGCGACGGACGGGCGTGGCGGCGCGTCGCGGCGATCGCGCTACTCGCGGGAGGCGGCGTGGCCGCGGCGCTGCTCGTGCCGAATGCGCTGCGGTGGCGCAGCGACAATCCGTATCTCGACTCGATGGCCAGCGTCGCGCGCTATGACGAGGGGAGCGGGCACGGGCGGCTGGTGCAGTACGAGCGGTCGCTGCGCATGGCCGCGCGGTACCCGCTCTTCGGCGTGGGGCCGGGGAACTGGCCGGTGGCGTATCCGGCGCATGCCGCGCTTCACGATCCGTCGCTCAATGAGTCGGAGCCGGGGATGACGTTCAATCCGTGGCCGAGCAGCGACTGGGTGGCGTTCATCGCGGAGCGCGGCTTCGCCGCGACGCTGCTGTTGCTGCTCGTGTTCGCGGGGCTGGCGCTCTCACGCGGCGAGGACTGGCTGGCGCGGGCGACGCTTCTCGCCACGATCGCCGCCGCCGGCGTCGCGGGGGCGTTCGATGCGGTGCTGCTCCTCGGCGCGCCGTCGCTGCTGGTGTGGTCGGCGATCGGCGCGTTGTACGGGCCGGCGGCGTCGGAGCGTCGCGGTGTCGCGATGTTCGCGATCTTCGCGATCGCGCTTTCGGCGATCGGGGCGGTGCGCAGCGCGTCGCAGCTCGCGGCGATGGAGATGTACGTGAGCAATACGTCGCTGCGGCTGGCGGCGCGGATCGATCCGGCGAATTACCGGCTGCGCCTGCGGCTCGCGCGGGGCGGGAACCGGAAGGAGCGCTGCGGTCATGCGCGCGCGGCGCACGAGCTGTTCCCGAATACGGAAGCGGCGCGCGCGCTGGCGAGAGGATGCGGCAAAAACAAGTAGCCCCGGGGACTCTTTGTCTCCCCAGGGCCATTCTCAGCGCGTTGGCAGCCACAAAGAGGCATCCGCGCCAAAGTTCCTCGGTGACCCATCGCGTCACCTCGGCCGGCTTCAGTACGTTTGCCGCGATAGCGCAATCGCACCGTCACCGTTTGCCTCAGCGGCCCATCGCGCCACTGTGGCCGAGCCTGACACGTTGACATCCGCGATGAAGCATTCGTGTCGGACCCGTTGTCTCAGCGGCTCATCGCGCCCCTGCGACCGGCTCCGGTACGTTGACATCCGCGATGAAGCATTCGTACCGAACCCGCTGTCTCGATGACCGATCGCGTCATTCTCGACCGCCTCAGCACGTTGACATCTGCGATCGAGCATCCGTGCTGAAGCGAACGTCAATCTAGGTCCGTAAGTCTTTTTGTGCAAGTACTTTCGCTGTTACATTTCACTTTGGTTTTCCACACGTTTCCACAGCCCCGTGCACACGCAACTGGGCAAGCGAGGCGAACGTCTGACGCTGCAACGAAATCGGCTGAGCGCGCCTGTTGAAGGTATGAAGATTATTTCCGCAATGCCCGTAGAATGACTGCATGGCCGAGCTCGAAACGGCGTTCGCGAACGACGTTTTGAACGCCCTGACGGCGCACATCGCCGTCCTCGACGCCGACGGCGTCATCGTCGCGGTCAACGAAGCATGGCGCCGGTTCGCGGCCGAGAACGGCGCGGCGTCCCCGACCGCATTCGTCGGCACCAGCTACCTTTCCGCCTGCGCTCCGGCGGAAGCGGCGATGGCGGGCATCCGCGCGCTCCTCGACGGCGAGCGCGATCAGTTCGCGATCGAGTATCCGTGCGACTCGCCCGAGGAGCGGCGCTGGTTCACGCTGCGCGCGTCGCGCCTGCGGGGCGGCGTCGTCGTGGCGCACGAGAACATCACCGAGCGCAAGCTGATGGAGGAGGCGCTGCGCGTCCTCTCCCGCACCGACTCGCTCACCGGCGTGACCAACCGCCGCCACTTCTTCGAGCTCGCCGACCACGAGGTCGCGGCCGCGGCGCGGGACGGGCAGCCGTTGTCGGTCATCCTGCTGGACCTCGATCACTTCAAGCGGATCAACGACACCCAGGGCCATCAGGCCGGCGACGAGCTGTTGAAGGGCGTCGCGCAGATCATTCAGGGACATCTGCGCGAGGCCGATCTGTTCGCGCGTTACGGCGGGGAGGAGTTCATCGCGCTGCTGCCGCGGATGCCGGCCGGCGACGCCGTCGCCGTGGCCGAGCGCATCCGCGAGGACGTCGTGGCGCGACTGCAGGTCACGCTGAGCAGCGGGATCGCCGGCCTGCTCCCGGCCGGCGATACGCTGGACCGGCTGATCTCGCGCGCGGACAAGGCGTTGTATCGCGCGAAGGACGCCGGGCGGAACCGCTCGCTCGCGTTCACGGCACCCGCGGACGGGCCACCGTCGCCGTGACGACGACGATCAGCGCCTTGTCGCCCATGGTCGTGGTGCCGATGACCACCTTCTCGTTCTCGCGAATCGAGACCGGCGTCTCGAAGCCGACGGACTGGTATTGCACGGAGCCGCCGCCGAGGACGATCGGGACGTTCATCGAGAACTCGAAGTTGCTGATGTCGATCGCGGCGCGCTCGGCCGACGGCGCGCTGGCGATGTCGCGCAGTTTGTAGCGATAGAGCACGGGACGCTCCTGATTGACGGTCAACCCGAGGAGCGCCGCGTCGGCGACGCCGGAGCCGTCGAGGCCGCGGCCGGTGGTGGTGCGATGCACGGTGGTCGTCATCAGGGCGTACTCGGTGTAGCGCAGCGTCGCCTGCAGCTGTTTGAGCACCGGCGCGAGCTCGTCCGGCACCGGGTTGCCCTTCAGCGGCGTCTTCGAGCCGATGAGCACCGCGAGCCTGAATTCGATGTCGGGCGTGTCGGCGGCGGGGCGGTCGAGGCGCTTGAGCGCGTCCTCAATGGCGGCGATGTTCTCCGGGAAGTCGCGCACGGTGATGGTGTGCATTTCCTGGTTGACGTTGATGGCGGCGCCTTTGAAGCCGCTGCCGAGGAGCGCGATCGAAGTGTAGAGGTCGCGCGGGTTGCGGTTGCGGACGTCGAAGACGCGGTTCTTGAATTCACGCGTGGTGTTGTACTCCTCGGCCTTTTTTTCGTCGTCGGCGAATGCGGCCGCGGCGAGCAGGACGAGGAGCGGGATGGCGATGAGTCGCTTCATGATGGTTCCTCCGTTGAGACGGTTTGATTGGCGATCCAGATGATGCGGACGTCGGGGTCCGAGGTCTGGATCTCGATGCGGACGGGGGGGAGGGGGGATGGGGCGTTGGGTGCTGAGTGACGGGGGCCGGGTGCCGGGTGCTGGGTGCTGGGTGCTGGGTGCTGGGGTGATTGGTGGTTGGGAGTTGGGGGTTGGGAGTTGGTGATTGGGGGTGGAGTCGCGACGGCGAGCTTTGCGCGGTCGACCGTCATCGGGATTTGCGGCGGGGACGGACGCGGGGTGATCAGGACCGCGAACGTCACGACGATGGCGGCGAAGGCGAGACGGAAGGCGAGCGAGAAACGCCGTTTCGGGTTGATCGCCGCGAGCACGTTGCGGCGGATGGCGGCGTAGTCGGCGTCGGTCAGCGGAGCTTCTCTCATCGCCACCTCTCGATCCACCGGCGCAGCTTTGCGCGGGCTTTGCTGATCTGCACGCGGACGGTGGCGGGGCGGCTGCCGAGGATCGCCGCGACTTCGTCGGTGGACAGCTCTTCGACGTCGCGCAGGACGATGGCCAGCTTCTCCTTCGGCGGGAGGGCGTCGATGGCGCGGCGCAGCAGGGCGACGTCGTCGCGGCGCGCGAGCGCGTCATCGGCGGCGACGCTTTTGCCGGAGAGGCCTTGGGCGTCGTCGATCGGCGCGAAGATCCGGCGCCGCCGGCGGCGCCGCTCGAGATCGCGGCAGACGTTGACGGCGATGCGGAACAGCCAGCCGAAGAAGTCCTGCGTTTCGTCGTAGCGATGGAGGTGGCGGAAGAGCCGCAGAAACGTCTCCTGCAGCGCCTCCTTCACCTCTTCGGTGTCGCCCAGGATTCTCCACGCGAGCGATGCGACCCGGCGTTCCGTTGCGAGCATGATCTCCTCGAAGGCACGCTGGTCACCGTCCCGGGCCGCCCGGATGTGCGCGAGAAGCAACGGTTCGTTTGCTGTCTCGTCGTCTTCTCTCACCAGGGCTTCGGCGGTCATTCGTGTGCCGTTCTCACCACTGCCCTACTCGCGGGCGGCGGAAATCGCTTACTCGGATGAGACGCGCCGGAAAAGAAAAAGGCCGCCTCTTTCGAGGCGGCCCTTCCGAGACTTGAGAATGGGATGAGGACTAATTCACGGTGAACGGGATCTCGTAGATCGTCGTATCGGCGCCGATCGTGTAGCCGAAGACATAGTTGCCGGATGCGAGATTGTTGGTCTTCAGATTGAACTGATACTGGCCGCCCGAGGAGTTGTGGTAATCGAAGTTCGGCCCCGAGTTGCCGTTCGACTGGGCCGGAAGCCATGTGGAGCTCGTCGCGAGACGCACGCCATACGCGGTCACCGTGAGCAACGGTGAGGCGAGGTTCACGTTGTTCACATCGTAAACCGTCACGCGGAACGGGATCGAGCCGCCGCCGCCGCCGCTCGAGATGATCACGCCGGTCGTGCCGTAACGGACGGTCAGCGTCGACGTCGCGTTCGCTGCGTTGAAGTTGGCGTCGCCGGCGTAGCTGAACGTGATCGGATAGCTCGGCGGCACCAGCAATGCCGTGGCGAATGTGCTCGAGAACGTGCCGTTCGGCTGGATCACCGCCGTCTGCGTCACGCCGTTCAGCGTGATGTCGACGCTGCCCGGCGGGATGAGCGAACCGGCCGTCAGCCTTCCGCTGATCGTGGTCGATGCGGTGTGGATGATGATCACCGGCGCGCTGAGATCCGAGAACACCGGCGTCGCCTTGTTGACCACGAGCGAGACGGTGTTCGAAGTGGATGGCGCGTACGTCGGTGCGCCGCCGTACGACGCGGTGAGCGAATGCGTGCCGGCGTTGAAGCTCACGGCAATCGTGGCCACGCCGGAGCCATCGAGATCATCGCTGCCGAGCGTGGTCGTGCCGTCGAAGAACGTCACCGTGCCGGTAGCGCCTTCCGGCGTCACCGTGGCGGTGAGCGTCACGGACTGGCCGTAGGTTGCCGGGTTGGGCGAGGCCATCAGCGTCGTCGTCGTCGGCGTGTCGGTGGCCTCGATCTCGACCTGGTACTCGCGCGCGCCGCTGCAGCTGGCATCGCTCGCCGTGATGGTGAAGAGGAACGCGCCCGCGGCGCTGGCCGTACCGGAGATCAGACCGGTACTGCCGTTGAGCGTGAGACCGTCCGGCAGATCGCCTGCCGTCACGGTGAACGTGTACGGCGCAACGCCGCCCGTGGCCGACACGGTTTCGGAGTAAGACTGGCCGACCGCGCCGTCCGGAAGCGTCAGCGGGTTGACGGTGATGTTGCAGCCGCTCGTCTGCAGGAGGAAGTTGATGCTCGGCGTGGTTCCGCCGATGGTCGCGGTGATCGGATCGCCCGTCAGCGGATCGCAGCCGCTGCACGCATGGTTGTTGTACAGCTGCGTCGCGAATCCGGCAGCGGCCGCGGTGGCGTAATACGTGCCGCTGGTGGAGACGGACGCGGTCCAGGAGCCGTCCACGTCCGTCGTGACGCTGGCGGCAACGCCGCCCGTCGAGTCATATACGGTAACCGTCGCGCCGGCGATCGGGCTGCTGTCGGCAGCGCTGACCACCGTGCCGGTGATCCGCGCGAGCGGCGGCTGGAGCGCGAAGTCGATGCCGGTCGTGGCCTGGCCGGCCAGGACGGTGATCGCCGTACCGCTCGTGACGACACAGCCGGTCGCGCAATTGAGGTTGGAGTAGAGCTGCGTCGCGTATCTCGACGCCCCCGCGGTTGCGTAATACGTGCCGGCTGTGAGCTCGTCGAACGACGTGAAATCGCCGTTCGCATTGGCCGTCGCATGCGTCACGAATGTACCGGTCGAGCTGTAGATCGCGACGCTCGCGAAGGCCACCGGGCTGTTCGTGCCGGCGTCCGACACGTGGCCGGAGATGCTGCCGCCGTTCGTGCGCAGCGCGAAGTTGATGCCGGTGATCGGCGAGCCGGCCGTGGCGTTGATCGCCGTACCGGTCGTCGGGTTGCAGCCGCTGCAGTCGATATTGTTGTAGAGCTGCTCGACGTAGCCCGGGTTCGCGCTGTTGTCGGTGCGCGCGTAGTAGGTGCCGCCGTCGGCGAGCGTCGTCGAGTAGTGGCCGGTGCCGTCGGTGATGCCGACCGACACCTGCGTGCCGGTGCTGTCGTAGAAGAGCACCGTGACGTTGGCCAGACCGGCCGCCGTGGTCGCGTCGGTCACGGCACCCGAGACCGGGACGTCGTCGGCGCGCAGCGAGAAGTTGATGTTGCCGGTCGTCGCCGCCGCCGTGACCGCGACCGCGGTGCCGGTGGTCACGCTGCACGAATTGCAGGAGATGTTGTTGTACAGCTCCGACTCGTGCGCGAATGCCGTGGCGAGGACGAAGTAGTTGCCGGGCGAGAGTCCGCCGGGCGTGATGTAGTTGCCATTGAGGTCGCTCTGCGTGGTCGCGCGCAGGACGCCGGTGCTGTCGTACACCCCGATGTTCGCCTGATAGATCGGCGTGCTCGCGGTGTCGGTCACGCTGCCGGCGATCTGTCCGCCGGTGTGCAGCGTGAAGTTGATGTTCGGCGTGGTCAGGCCGGCCGAGACGGTGATCGCCGTGCCGCTGGAGAGCGGGCAGGCGCCGCAGTCGACGCCGTTGTAGAGCTGATCGAGATATCCGGGGATCGTGCTGTTGAACGTGCGCGCCTTGAACGGCGAGCCCGCCGCGAGCATCGTGGCTTCGTAGAAGCCCGAGGAGTCGGCGGTGGCGGAGCCGGCGGCGTTGCCGGTGTTGTCATAGAACAGCACGACCACGTCCGTGCCCGGCGCGGTGCCGGCGAGGATCTGGCCGGTGACTCTTCCGAGGAGCGGCGTGAGCGCGAAGTTGATCCCGCCCGTGTTCTCGGCGTTGGTGACGGAGACCGGCGTGCCGGTGGTCACGTCGCAGGCGTCGCAGGGGATGTTGTTGTACAGCTCCGCGACGTAGTCCGCGGCCGTGGCGAACACGCGGTAGGAACCGGTGTCGAGGCCCGAGGAGAGGTAGCCGCCGGCGCTGTTGGTGGACTGGAGGTCCACGAAGTTGCCGAGCGAGTCGAACACGACGACGAACTGGTCGACCAGCGGAGCGCCGGTGACGGAGTCGGTGACGGCGCCGGAGATCGAGCCCGTTCCCTGGGCGACGAGGCCGAACCTGCGGCCCGGGGCGCTGACGCTCGGCCGCTGTCCGTTCAGCATCGTGTAGATCGCCTTCACCGGATAGCGCAGCGTGGCATCGCCGGTTTTGAGACGCAGCGTGCCATGGCCCGCGGCGCCGTTCGGGCTGACCACCCAGCGCGCGCTCTTCGACGGACGTCCGTTCGCGTCGACGAGCAGCGGCGCGGAGATCGTGACGTCATGCGCGGGGTTGCCGGTGACGAAACGGATTCCTCCGCCGGCGGCGGGAACGGCGGCGATGACACCGCGCATCTCCGCGATCTCGTAGGCGATGGACTCGAGGGCGGCGCGGTCGCGCGCGACCACGGCCTCGAAGGGCGTGTCGCCGCCGCTGCGCAGTACGTCCACGCCTCGGAAGGCGTTGCGATACGCGAAGCCGCGGCTCTCGGCCACGGGAGCGCTGGCGCGCGCGCCGACGGGGCGCAGCATCACCCGCACCGCGTCGGACTCGAGCACGAAGGCGCGCTCGAATTTCGCGGGCGTGAACTCGCGCAGCATCGCCGAGCCCTGGACGGCCTCGGCGCGATCGACGCGTACGGCGCCGATCTCGTCACTGATGCTCAGCTGCGCATGGCCGGCTGCCTGGGCGGCAGCGGCTACGAACAAAAACAGACAAGCGAACGCCAAACGGCGGCTAACGGACATTTAGAACCCTCCTCATGACGGAACCTGATGACGGACCTGCAAAAAGGCATCGCCGCGGGATCTGAAATCGCGGCTCTCACTTTCTCGAAGGTCGCCATATTACGCCTGGAGGAAGGATCGAGTCACGTAAATTGCGTGGGTTTTGGACGCCTGCCGTCGTGATTGCCCTGTTTTGGCTACGCCGAGTGGAGTGCGGCTGGCCTTGCGCCGTCCCGGCGCAAGGCCCTCTCCACCGGCACATTCGTCAGGGGTGCTACTTCGATTTCGGCCGGACGTCCATGCGCTCGCGCGGCTGCAGCATGCTGACGCGGTTGCCCTCGGTGTCTTCGAAGGCGACGTACTGGCCGACCCCGGGGATCTCCATCGGCTCGCCCAGCACCCTGCCGCCGGCGTCGGCCACCTTCTTCATGGAGTCGCTGATGTTCTCGACCGCGATGACGACGGACGGATACTGCCCGGGGCGGTCGTCCCGTTTGGGAAAGAAGCCGCCGTTGATGGCGCCGGCTTTCCGGGGACCGTTCTCATCGGATTCCGTGGTCGCGACCGTCACATAGTCGCCCATTTCCGGACCGTGCATCTCGGCCTGCCAGCCGAATGCCTTCGTATAGAACTTCGCGATGCGCGTGCGGTCGATGGCCGGCATCTCGAAGTGGACTACGGGGTTCATGGTGTTGCTCATGATTTCGACCTCCGATCGCTGAAAAAGGCGTGCAAGAACGATGCGCCTCGCACCGCTCAGTTCCAGGTCAGCGAGCGGAGCTGGTCGAGGTTCACGTTGCCGCCCGAAAGCACGACGGCGACGCGCGATCTGGCAGGCAAATCGATGAGTCCGTGCAGCAGCGCGGCGACGGGCGCGGCGGCAGCGCCTTCGACGACGAGCTTGCAGCGCTCCATGATCCAGATCATGGCGTCGAAGATCTGGCGGTCCGGCAGCGCCACGATGTCGTCGACGAATCGCTGGACGACGGAGAAGTTGATCTCGCCGGCGCGGCGCACGCGCAGTCCGTCGATGATGGTTCTGCAGTCGATGGTCTCGAGCCGCCCGGCCTCGATGCTCGTTTTCATCGCCGGCCCGTCGGAGGATTCGACGCCGATGACGCGGGCGCGGGGGTTGTGGCTCTTCACGGCCATGGAGACGCCGGAGATCAGTCCGCCGCCGCCGATCGGGACGATGACCGCGTCGACGTCCGGCCAGTCTTCGACGATCTCGAGGCCGAGCGTGCCCTGCCCCGCGATCAGCTGCTCGTCGTCGAAGGGGTGGACGTAGGTGAGGCCCTCATTGCGCACGAGCTCTTTGGCTTTTTCGTTGGCTTCGTCCCAGATCGTGCCGTGCAGCACGACCTCCGCGCCATAGCCCTTCGTCGCCGCGATCTTGGCGGGCGTGGCGTTTTTGGCCATGCAGACGACCGCGCGAATGCCGTGAATCTTCGCCGCCAGCGCCACGCCCTGAGCATGATTCCCCGCCGAGGAGCAGACCACCCCGCGCTGTTTGTCCTCGTCGGACATCAACGAGAATTTGTTCAATGGCCCGCGGATCTTGTAGGACCCGACGCGCTGAAACATCTCCGCCTTCAATCGAACGTCAAACCCCGTCCGCTCGCTCAATTGCCGGGAGGTGAGGAGGGGTGTGTGTTTGATGTGCTGCGCAATGCGCACACGGACCTGATGGAAGTCGGCGAGGGTGAGGGTGAACATGGGCGGAGCCTAGCATGGAGGGGGAGGCAGTTCGGGGTCCGGGTCACGCGGTTACGCGGTTACGCGGCGGACCTTCCACCGCATTTAGCTTGCGGGACGGTGGCAGAATAGGCCGGTGACGGAGACGCCTGTACACCTTTCGTCGAGTGTGACGTGAATCGCGCATAACCGTCAGCTCGTCGAGCCTTGCGGAGGTGTCGCGTTCGGGCGTAGTTACGCAGGCAGGAAGTCTGCGACCTCATGGTGCTATCCTGCCGATGGCCCTATGACACGATGGATCGTCTTCGGCTGCGGCGTTGCGCTCGGCCTGCTCGCGTTCGCGCTATGGATCGTTCGCCCGAGCGACCGCGATCTCTCCTTTCCGCTCCTCCTTCTCTCGTTTGCCCTGACGGCGGATCGCCCTTCGTCGAAGAGCGGATCGACCAAAGACGTGTCGACTCCCGCCCTTGTGATCGCATTCAGTGCCGTCGCGCTCCTGTTCCTTCTTTTCCTGATCCCGAACACCTTCTGGCACGGCTTCTGGTCCCGAATTGATGCGCTGACGCCCGAATCGGCGCGCACCCTCGTTCGCAATGGACCGCCTCTGTGGGTACGCATCGGACTGGCGCTGCTGTGGGCCATGGTGATGTGCCGCCGATTCGTTCGGCACAACGGGCAGCCTCAGTCGAGCTCCGAGCGCGTCTCGCGGAACGCGCGCAGCAGCGCGAGGTCATAGACCACCTTCAATCCCCCGGCGATCACGAACGGGAGCCAGCTCCAGGCGGCGGCGGCGAAGAGCGGCATGGCGGCGAGAGGCGCGAGCGCGGCGCCGGTCGTGCGCGCGACGCCCGTGATCCCCGCGGCGGCGCTGCGCTCCGCGGGATCGACCACCGCGATCACGTACGACTGGCGCGTCGGCACGTCCATCTGCGAGATCGAAAAGCGCAGCAGCAGCACCGCGATCGCCAGCTCCACCGTCGGCATGAACGGCACGAGGATCAGCAGGACGTTCGACGGCAGGTGCGTGAACACCATCGTCTTCAGCAGGCCGATGCGCGCGGCGATGCGCGCGGCGGCGAGCGCGGAGATGCCGGCCAGCAGGTTCGCGCCGAAGAAGATCGCGCCGATGACCGCGGGGCTCAGGCCGAAGCGCGTGTGGAACCAGTAGGCGACGATGCTCTGCACTACGAAGCCGCCGGCGAAGGAGTCGAGCGCGAAGAGCGCGGACAGGCGCAGCACCACGCCGCGCGAGCGATCGACGCGCAGCAGCGACTTCGTGCGCAGTTCGCCCGGCTCCGGCTCGATCCGCGGCGACAGGCGGAGGAACGAGAGGGCGAGCACGATACCGAGGATGCCGTAGCCGATGACCACGGCCCGGGCGCTGAGGAAGTCGGTCAGCGCGCCGGCGGCGATCGATCCGGCGGCGGTCGCGAACGAGCCGGCGAGGTTGTACCAGGCGAAGACCGACGTCCGCTGCTGCGCCGGAATCGTCTGCGACAGCGCGACCTGCTCGATCGGCAGGAACGGCCCCACCTCATGCCCGCTCGGACTGATCACGCCGAACACCGCCGCCAGCACGAGCAGCGTGAAGTCGCGCGTGGAGGCGAAGACCAGCGCGGCCAGCACCATCAGCACCGCGCCGGCGACGAGCGTGCGTCGGCGGCCGAGCGCGTCGGCGCGCGTCGAGAGATAGAACGAGATCGCCACGTCGCCCGCCAGCGTGAGCGTCAGCAGGAGCCCGATGCGCGTTTCCTCCAGCCCCAGCGACGCGAGGTACAGGACCAGTACGACCGACAGGAATCCGTACGCGAAGAGGCGGACGACGCGCGTGCTGAACAGGATCTTCGCGTCGCGCGTGAGTGCAATCGCGCCGCTCATGCGGCGCGACAGGCGTAAGCTGTTCGCATGTCCGACGGGACGTACGGGATTTTCATGTTCCTCAGCATCATCGCGAGCGCCGCGGTCCTCTGGATCCGATTTCTCCAGAGCCGCGCTCGCCGGCGCCTGCTGCAATCGCTCAAAAAAACGCATCCCGAGCTGTTTCGGGATGACGGCGAGCTCAGGAAACCCGAATGAACGTTACTTCGTCTTCGCTGCCGCCGCCGCGGCTTTTGCCGCGCGATCCTTCGCCCGCTGCGCGGTGCGCCGGCTCTTGGCGATCGCCGCGCGCGCCTTTTCTCCGTTGATCTTCGACATGTGAATCCTCCGGCCCGCACTCTAACACCGCACGAGATTCCGTTTCATGGCTCTCCGTTCCCGGCGGGGAACGATTCGAGCAGGCGCTTTGCCTCCGGATTGCGGGCGAGATCGACGCGGCGCAGCTCGCGCAGTGCATCGTCGCGCAATCCGGCGCGCGCGTAAAGCACCGCGAGCAGCAGCGGCTCGGCTGCCGCGTCGCGTTTGGCCTCCTCGAGCTCGGCGTGCTCGCGCGCTCCCGCGATGCGGAACATCGCCTGCGGCGCGGGCGGCGCCGGCATCAGATCGACGGCTCCGTCGTGCGCCGCCTCGACCTGCCACAGCAGCGTGCGGCCGCGCGGCAGCTCGCGCGCGGGCGTCCAGTCCGTGCGGCGCAGAGACTCGCTCCGCGCGATGCGCTCGTCGTTGTCGAAGACCGACACGACATACGCCGCGCCGTCGACCGCCGGCCACGAAAACCGCGGCCGCGTTTCATCGATCACGATGCCGGCCGGCGAGAGGCGCGGGTGTTTGGGGTCGTTGCTGCCGCGCAGCGGGTCGTCGTCGCCGCGCAGCTCGGCGAGGTCCTTCGGGAACGGCAGCCGTCCGCGCTGCAGCGCCTCGGCGACGAATGCGGCCCATCGCGCGTTTGCATACGGCGGCCGCTTCGGCACGACCGGTGGAAGGGACGCGGTCGTGCTCACGACCGGCGGCGACGGAGGCGCGGTCTCGCGGCGGGCGATCAGCATCAGCGCCACCGCGATGAGGACGGCGAGCGCCGCGGCGACCGCGAGCCAGGTCAGGCTGCGCCGGGGCCGGATCTGCCGGGCGAAGGCGCGAAGGTCGGCCACTTCGGCGCGGCAGGCCTCGCAGTCCTCGAGATGACTCTCGACGATCTCGCGCGTCGCCGCGTCGGCCGTGCCGTCGACGTACGGAATCAGCTCGCGCTCCGGATCGGGATGCTCGGTCGTGGTGGCGCCGCGCAGCGTCTCGTGCAGCGCCGCGACGTCGCCGCCGAACGACGCTTCGGCCAGCGCGGAGCAGGCCGGGCACGTGCTGATGTGCCGCAGCGCGACCAGCAGCTCGGCGGGAGCGAGCTCGCGCCGCAGCAGCCGGTCGAAGAGGTCGGAAGTCATGTGTTCCATAATTCAGGACGTTGAGCCGCCGCCGATATTCCGGACGTTCCGGAGACGACGCGAGAGGCGCGCTCTTGCGGCCTTTCGCAGATTGATCACCTGCTGGCGCGTGACATCGAGGAGGCTCGCGATGCGGAGGTCGTCGAGCGGAAGGTCGTTCCAGATCGCCGCCAGCTCCTCCGGCTTCATCCCGAGCGTCTCCGCCAGATCATCATAGCTGGCGGTCCCGGTCATCACGAGCAGAGACGTGACGTTGACCGTCGCGTTGTCGCGCAGATTGAGCAGCAGCGCCTTCCGCTGCATCGGGGGGAGCTCGCGGATCTCGGGCCAGAGCGCGCGGAGGAGATCGCGCGCTTCGGTGCGCGACGCCGCGTCGGACACCGCGGCCGGCTCGACGGCGACGGGGCGCGGCGGAGCGTCGCTGATGTTCCACCGCTCCGCGAAAAAGGCGACGAGGCCGTCGAGCAGCACCGGCTGCCGTACGAGCCGGAACAGCCCCTCGAGCGCCTCCGCGGGCCGGCTCGGGTTCCCGATCGCCGAGCCTTGCCGCTGCTCCGGCACATCGATCTCCCCGGCGGCCTCCCGTCCTTTCCATGCGCGCAGGCCGCAGGCGCTCTCGCCGGCCGCCGGCCAGACGGCGAAACGGGCGTCGCGCAGAAGCAGATAGCGGAGACGGCTCTTCAGCCGGGCGCGCTCGGGGAACCGCCTGCGCCAGTGGTCGTTGATCAGGTTGTACGTGGCCGTCGCGACATAGCTCTCGAGACTCTCGATCGCCTCGTCGGCAATGCTCCGGATGGCGCGCAGCTTCGCAATCAGCCGGAGATGCACGGTCGCCGTGACGTCCTCGGCGTCTTCCCTGGACAGCGAGTGACGGGCGAGGATTTTCTCCGTCACCGGCCGGACCGGATTCTCCAGAAGGCGCTCGATCTCGCGCTCGGCGCACTCCTCGTCCGCCGCGCGGAGCAACGCCTCGAGAATCGGGTCATTCACCGTGCGCCCAATTTTATTTCGAATCGCCTGGTAATACGCCGGCCATGCATACGTCCGTGGGTGCGTAATCGGACGTCGCAATACGAAAGGCGCTTTCAATGAACTACAGAATTCGTCTGCTTTTGAGCTGCTGTCTCGCCGTCATTCCGGTCGTTTTGTCCGCGCAAACGCCGTGTGCATGGAACGAAACCCAGAGCACGCAGGTCTCGGTTCCGTGCCCCGTGCTCGTGCAAAACAGCGCGGGCGCCGCGGAGGTGACCCTCAGCGGCGCGAGTACGGCTCCCGGGTCGGGATTGCGGATCGTCGGGGATCGCCACTGGAAGCTCGGTGCGAGCATCGCCGACTCCGGCGGGCAGAAATTCGCAATCGCCGATTTCACGATCGCGCCGGCCGTCGCGCGGTTCGTGATCGACTCGAGCGGAAATGTCGGTTTGAACGCTCCGTCGCCATGGGCGGGCCTGCATCTGCGGGGAGCCGGCCAGACGTCGTCGAATCCGACCTTCACCTCGGCATCGGCGGCACAGAACGGCGCCTCGCTTTTCCTGCAGGACACGACGCCGACGGGAGGAGCCGGCGGCATGGTCGTCTTCGGAGCGACGGCGGGCGCGTGGGCTTCGATCAAGGGAGTGCTCACCGACGGCTCCAACAACACGCTCGGACATCTGACCTTCGCGACGCGCAACGTCTCTACGGATCCGTTTCTGACCGAGCGCATGCGCATCAGCTCGGAGGGGCGAGTGATGATTGGAACGACGGTTCCGAAGGGAATGCTGCACGTGTTCCGGAGCAATCCCAACGAGACGATCTTCTGGACGGTCCTCGAGGCCACGGTCAGCGACAACACTTCCGTCTCGGGAAGGGGTGAGGTTGTGTTTGCGTCGCAGAATGTCCTCGCCGGCGTGAACAACCCCGGCAACGTCACGGGGTCGCACATGGTGGCTTACAACACCGGCCCCGGACAGCTCGGAGCGGCGACGGGGCTGGCGGTTTACGCGGGGAATGGCGCGGCCGGCACGGTCACGAATGCAACCGGCGCCTACATCCAGGTCAGTGGCGGGAACATCGGCACGGGCTATGGGATCTACCTGCAGGATGTCACCGCGACGACGGCATACGGGATTTACCAGGCGAGCGGCAACGATCTGAATTACTTCGCCGGAAAAGTCGGAATCGGAACGTTTCCGACGACGATGGCCCTGGACGTCACCGGCAATGCCCGCGTGACGGGCGACCTGACGGTCACCGGCAATATCGGCGCGAAGTATCAGGACCTCGCGGAATGGGTCCCGGCGGTCGAGGATCTCACTCCCGGCACCGTGGTCGTGCTCGACCGCGTCCTGGAGAACACGGTCGCGATGTCGAAAACGTCGTATGACACGACCGTCGCCGGCGTGGTCTCCGCGCAGCCGGGCGTGATCCTCGGAATCGCGGCTGCGTCGAAGGAGCAGATTGCGACCACCGGCCGCGTGAAAGTACGCGCCGATGCGAGCCTCGGAGCGATCGCGATCGGCGACCTGCTCGTCACGAGCGACACGCCCGGCATGGCCATGAAGTCGCGGCCCGTCGAGGTCGGCGGCATCGCGATGCACCGCCCCGGCACGATCATCGGCAAGGCCCTCGAGCCGCTGCAGAGCGGGCAGGGCGAGATCCTCGTGCTTCTGAGCCTGCAATAAGCGCATCGCCGTTCGGAGAACGCCGCACATGAATGCCCACCGTTGGAATCGATGGATTCTCACAATACTGGTCTGTGCCGCTCTGCCGCTGTTCGGCCAGACGCACGTCGCGATTCGCTCGAAGGACCGGCTCCCGCGCCTCTCGGTCGAGGTCGCGGCGAACCAGGTCAGAATCGCCGGCGCGGAGCCCAATCAGCGAGTGCTGCTCGTCGGGTACTCGCGATGGAGGCAGGACTATATCGGGCGCCTGCAGCGGGAACGCGCCTGGCTCATCGCCGACGCCGCGGGCATTGCATCGCTGAAGCTCGACTCCGGCGTGCGACCCGATTCCGTCTGGGTCGCGGTGGACATTCAATCCGGACGATATGGCTCGGCCGCGCCGGCGGCCTCGCCGCGGCGGGAGATGCCTCGCGGGCAGGCGCAGAAACCTGCCTACTTCGTCATCGTGCGGCCGGGAGAAGGAGCGTGGGAGGCCGACGGCGGGACGGAGATCTCGCTCGACGGACTCAAAGCGATCGGCGGCAGTCCCGTCGCGCCCGCGAGCTTCAGGGCAGGAGATCTCCTGCTCGAGTTCTCGCCTGAGCAGGGAACGTTCTCGTCCGTGCGGATGGAGCAGTGAAATGAGAACCGCACGATTCGCACTTCCGCTTTTCCTGCTCGTGGCCGTCGCCTCGGTTGCGCAGCAGCATCCGAATGTCGAGCGCGGCTTTCTGCCGGACAAGTCCTATCAGGTCGCGGATGTCGATGCCGTAAATCTCTTCAACGGCATTCTCAATCTTTCGATCCCGCTGGGACAGCGGTATCCGGTGAACGGCAATCTTTCGTATCAGTTCCTGCTTTCCTACGCCACCAATCACTGGGACACGTCGGAACATATCGTGGTCGAGTGGGAGCAGTTGCCCAGCGGCGACGCGGTGCGCCACGAATTCCACTATCTCTATTCCCATCCCGACAAGGGCGATAATGCCGGATTCGGCTGGCTGCTCAACTTCGGTTATCTGGACGTCGGAGTCTACGTATCGCCGGACGGTGCGCGGCACGGCTTCTACCCCACGCTTCACGCCAATTCCCAGGAGACCGCATATACCGGCACGAGTCCGCTCAGTGTCGGTTACACGCGTGACGGGACGTATCTCCGCCGGAAGGAGTACGCCAGTGAGTGGGTCGTGGAGTTCCCGAACGGCGACGCGCATACGTTCGCGAAGCCCTCAGGGAAGCTCACCGCGATGCGTGATGCCTTCGGCAACAGCGTCGACTTTGCGTACGGGGTCCGTGATGCCGGCGAATTCGCCGGAAGCTCGAAATGGACGATTACGGATTCCACCGGCAGATCGCATTACGCCTATTTCAGGCCGTCGCTGAATTTTTCAAACAGTTCTGCCGGGGAGATGCTCGACTATCTCGATATCGCCGCCTTCGACGGCAGCCGTGCGGAATATCGGCTCGAATACGCGTCCGACGGCACATCGGGTCAGCCTCCGGGAGTCCCGCTGATGCGGAGATGCACCAATGCGGAGCCGCCGGTTGCCTCGATGACGGACCCGATCCGGACGCCGATGCTCAGCGCCATTCAGATGCCGCTCGGGCTCCGTTACGAGATGCAGTACGACCTCGGATACGATCCGCCGGCCGCGCCCGTGGGTTGCAGCCCGATCAGTTTCGATGCCACCGTGCGCGCCGCCGGGAATCTCAGGAGCCTGCGCCTGCCGACCGGCGCGACGATTCAGTATCAGTACGCTCCCTGGTACTTCCCGGGATCGAGCGTATGGTCGTTCGATCCGCTCGTCGGCTACCCCATCCTGAATGTCGTCTACGCGCTCGTGCCGGGCATCCGGAGCCGCATCGTCACGGATCGGGACGGTACGAAGGTCCTGTCCGACACGGAATACGCCGCGGACCAGGCGGGAGGAGTCCGTTTCGTGAGACAGCGGGACGGCTCCGCGGTCGTCACTGAGGAACGCCACTATTTCACGGCCTGCGTCTCGTTCGGATGCAGTAATGAGCGGGAGTATGGCCTTCCGTTCACGCGTGCGGGCGCGCCGAGTCAGGGGCCCTTTCTGTCAACCGAGATGCTGACGCGCAACAGCGCCGGCAATCTGGTCGTCACACGCACCACGAAAGTGATCTACGAAGGGGACGGCGACCTGAATCTGCTCCCCATCCCGGGGCCCGATCCGAAGGGCGAGGTAAACCGCCGTATGCGCCTGATGAGAACGGAGTACGACGACGGGAGATACGTGGAAGTGGCGTATTCCGACTTCGACGGACTGGGTAGTTATCGCCGGGCCGATGCGGTCGACAATTTCGGCACGGCACTCAATACCCGCGTCACCATCACGAACTTCAATCCCGGAGTGGGCACGCTCCTGGTGACCGGAAACAGCGTCGGCGGCAGTTTCATCATGCCGCCGGCGACTGCGAAGTGGCTCTGGACCACATACGACAAGGAGCAGGTCACCGAGGGGGGAGTGACCTCCACGTCGAAATCGTGCTTCAACGCGAATGGATTTCTGACGAGCAGGCGCGTCTACGCAGCCTTCGGGAACGCTCCTGCGCCTCAGGCGCAGGACCTGCTGGCGATTTTTCAGCCCGACCCGAATGGCAACGTTGCCGAGGAACAATACCTTGGCGGAGATGTCGAGACCCCGCCTGTGGGAACAGGCGGTACGCCTGCTCCGGTGACGAGCTCCTGCGTCGAATCGAGTGCCTCGGAAACGTACCGGATCAAACACCTCTACGCGGAGGGTGTACGGAAAGCGTCGTTTCCCGTCGCGGCCGGCGGCACTCCGGTGACGCCCTTCATTCTGGACACGGAAGTGGACGAGAACACAGGACTGGCGAAAACCCGGCGCGAGCTCACGACGCCGCAGTCCGGCGGTCAGTCGAGCGACGACGGTCTGAATACAACGCTGCAGTACGACGCCGTCGGCCGGCTGACGCAGGAAACGCCCGAGGGGCTGAATCGAGGCGCCCGGCGGCGGTACGAGTTCGGGGCCAATGGCGCCACTGTCCGGATTGTGGAAGAGAAATCCACGGGCGAGCTCCTGCGCGAAGGCATTCTCGAGCTCGACGGGCTTGGTCAGGCAACGAAGGAAACGCGCTCGATCCCCAATGGCCTTACAGCGTCGCGGCAGTGGGAGTATGACGGCCTCGGGCGGGTGCGCAAGTCGTCGTCGTGGGGAAATTCGCCGCTCTTTACGCAATTCGAATACGACGGCCTGGGCCGGCTGACTTCCCAAACCGCTCCGGATGGCTCGGTCACGACTTTCGGCTACACCGGAGTGCGCGTGTCGACGACCACGAAACGCGTGCGAATGAACGGATCGGCCGACACGTCATTGACGACCACCATGACCTATGACGGTCAGGGACGCGTCAGAACCATACAGGAGCCGAATGGTCCGATCACGCGTTACGCGTACGATTTCGCAGGTCATCTGACCGAAGTCTGCGCGGACGAGTCGAGCGACTGTTTCCAGCGCCGGACCTTCACTTACGACAACCGCGGCTTCCTGACCGGCGAACAGATGCCGGAGCTCGGTGTGAACGGGAACGGGACCACATCGTATCGATATGACGCCAGAGGCAATGTCGTCCGCCGAACAGCAGGAGCACAGAACGGGAACTTCGATGTGTGGCTGGGCTACGACCGCGCCGGCCGTCTCGAGCGGGTGTACGAAGCGAAGACCACGGACGGCGTCCACCGGAATCTGAAGCTGTTTACATACGGCACATCGAACAGCGGAGGCGATTACAGGAACGGGCGCGTCACTGAAGCCCGGCGCTACAACTGGTTTACGGATCCGGCGCCCGGTTTCGGATGGCAGATCGTGGAGAAGCACACCTACACCGGCCGCGACGGCCGGATCTGGAAGCGCGAGACCAACGATCACGAATGCATCGGCGCGGCGTCGATCTGCAACCCCGTGTCCGCCGGCCAGGTCAAACGGCGTTTCGAGGTCACATTCTCGTACGACGAGCTCGGCGCGGTGACCACGATCGATCAGCCGTCATGCCTCCACGCCGGATGCCAGGGCCTGATTCCGGCGAGAACCGTTACGAACGAGTATGACAACGGATGGCTCGAGTCCGTGACGTGGAGCGGTGCCCCGCGGTCCACGAGCATCGGCTATCACCACAATGGAATGGTGAAGGAAGTCGTCCATGGAAATCTGGTGAAGGACGAGATCGCGCTCGATCCTGCCGCGCCCATGCCACGGCCGTACATGATGACGACCACGAACGTGACCGAGTCGACGGCATGCACGGTCCCGAGCTTCACGACACATCCCCGGTCGCAGACGATCACAGCGCCGAACAACGCATCGTTCACAGTGTCGGCAACCGGTCAGGCGGGACAGGCGATTCATTATCAGTGGTACATCGGGCCGGCTCCCGTAAAGACGACACCAACCGGCACCGACAGCTCGTCGCTGACGCTGACTCAGCCGGCAAACGGAACGCAGGTGTGGGCGGAGGCCTGGAATTCGTGCTCTCCGGCGAACCAGAGAACCGAGAGCCAGACCGCAACCCTCACGGTATGCACGCCGCCCTCATTCTCCGGCGGCGGAAACCCGCAGAGCCGGACCATCACCCGCGGCCAGGAAGTCGAGCTGGCCGGCAGCGCAGCGGGCAGCGGCACGATCCGCTATCAGTGGTACCGGGTGTCCGGGGTGTGGCCGATTGCGATCACGGGCCAGACGTCCGATCGAATCCGCGTCTCGCCCACCGCGACCACGATTTACAAGCTGGAGGCGGCGAATGACTGCGGAACCGTGATGAGCGCGATCGCAACCGTCACCGTCGCGAATCCGCCGACGACTCCGGCGAATGTGGCAGTGAGTTTCGATGGCACGCGGAACACCATCAGCTGGTCGGCCTCCACGAGCAGCGTCGGGATCCTGCGTTATGAGATCCGCCGCGGCGACGGAGCGATGTTCGCGACCATCCCTTCACTGACTTCTCTGAACGACGGGCCGGGCGGACTGCAGATGTCCACGGGCTACCGGTATGAAGTGCGGGCCGTCGATAACAACGGAATCTCCTCGCCATGGAGCACGCCGGACATCACGGTCACGATGACCTTCACGGACGATCCCGTCCTGTCGAACCTCACTGTGATTCGCGGTGTGCACCTGGGACAGTTGCGGCAGGCGATCGATGCCCATCGCGTGGCGGCAGGACTCCCGCCGGCGTGGACCGGCTATGGTCCTGCGATCGGTGTGATCGCGGCGGCGCATGTGACGGAGATGCGCGCGCGTCTGAATGAAGCGCGCATTGCGGCCGGCATCCCGGCGTTCTCGTTCACCCACGTCATCGCGCCATCCGTGCCGATCCGCGCCATCGACATCCAGGAGCTCCGGACCGGAGTGAAATGACATGCACGACAAACTGCAGCAGCGTTTTGCCATTCTTCTCGTCCTTGCGCTCCTTCCCGCAGCGGTCGCGCGCGCCGCTGACGGCCTCGATGCCGCGGCGATGGGTGCTCTCGGCATCAGCAGCGCGGAAGCGGCGGCTCAGGCGCCTCCGCGAATGGTTGTTCCCCACACCGGCTCGTGGACGTGGACGAACGGACCGTTCCAGTACGACGGATCGGGGAACATCATCGGCATCGGCAATCAGACGTTCCGCTACGACGAGCCGGGGCGTCTGGCTTATGCATCGATCTCGCGCCAGGACCAGCCCGGCTTTCAGGTTCAGACCTACGGCTATGACATCTTCGGGAACATGCTCCAGCGGAGCACCAACGGTCTCACGACCGCATTTCCCACGAGCTCGGCCACGAACCGCCTCAATGCGCCGAGCTCGGTGTATGACGACGCGGGGAATCTGACGCGATGGCAGGCGCAGGCCGGGCAGATCTACGAGGCCAGGTTCGACGCACTGAACATGGCCCAGGAGCTGTGGGCTGGCGCGAGCCGGCACATCTACCTCTACACCGCCGAGGACGAGCGGATCTGGACGTGGGACACGACATCGAGTCCGAACGTCTCGCACTGGAAGCTGCGCGGCCTCGATCGGAAGGTGCTGCGTGACTTCGAGAACGTTGGAAACACCTGGGCGCTCTCGCGCGACTACGTCTATCGCGACGGCAAACTGCTGGCGGCGGTGACGCCCGCGACGACACTGTACTTCTCCCTCGACCACCTCGGCACGCCGCGGGTGATCACCGATGACAACGCGGTCAGGGTCGGATTCCACCACTACTTCCCGTTCGGCGAGGAGTGGACGCTCAGCGGCAACGCGCAGGAGCAGGAGCCGATGAAGTTCACCGGTCACGAGCGCGACGCCGATCCCGCGGGAACGCTGCGCGGGCTGGACTACATGCATGCGCGGTACTACAGCGCGGAGGCGGGGCGATTCCTGTCCGTCGATCCGGTCATGAATGTCAGCGGAGGAATGGCGGACCCGCAGCAATGGAACCGCTATTCCTACGTTCGCAACAGCCCCCTGATGCTCATCGATCCGACCGGCCGCCAGATCGACCTGCCCGTCCAATGCGACAACAACATTCCCTGCAAGGAAGTGCGCGATCTGCGCAATACCCTGCCGCCCGAGCTTCGAATGTTCGTGCGCGCGACGAAACTGGCCGATGGCACGGTCGTCGTGAACAAATTCCTCCTCAACGCGGTCCGTGACAAGGACGCAGCGCAGGGCTCGCTGAATTTCATGGCTCTGCTCGGTCTTGCGAGCGACTCCAGGAGGGTACAGGTAACGACTTCCTCGCTCTCGGTGCCCGTGACCAACCAGCTGTACTGCGATCCCAAAATTCCGTTCAAGGGTATTTTTCTCCCCGATGCGTGGACGAAGCTGACTCAGTCCCACGTCAGCGTCAGCCCGAAACTGGGGCTGACCGAGGCGGCCAGAGTACTGGCGCACGAGCTCTATGGGCATGCCTGGCACTACTTTGCCGGCATGCCTTTCACGCATCCACCTGGTGATCCCTTCCGCATGTTCGCTCTATGGGAAAAGGAAGCCCTGGACAATGCCAGCCGACTGCCGGGTGATCGCTGAACCGGGAAGGGCCTCATGAAAATTCGAGTCGTCACACTCTTCATCGTTCTTACAATGGCCGGGACCGCGTCGGCGGACGTCGATTTCCTCGAGCAACTTCTCCATTGGCGGCCGCGCGGATACATCTCTGCAATCGGCGGAGCCGGTCAGGCGGAAAAAGAGCCCGAATTCCCGCGCGGAGCTCAGGAGTGGCGGCTGAAAACGATGGTCAGCGAGGACGGACGCATTCCGCGCGGAGCCTTTTACCGCGCGGCCATGCAGCGCCGAAGCATGCAGAAGAAGCGCAGCCGTCCGGGCCAGTTCGCGACCATGTCCGCGAGCATCTGGCCGGGCGCCTGGACCCCGCGCGGTCCGCAGAACATCGGCGGACGCACGCTCGCGCTGGTCGTCCATCCGGCGAACAACCAGATCCTCTTCGCCGGGTCGGCCAGCGGCGGAATGTGGAAATCCACGAACGCCGGACAGATGTGGACGCCCGTCGACGACTTCATGGCCAATCTCTCCATCGGCGCGCTCGCGTTCGACCCGCTCAATGCAGCCACGATGTACGCCGGAACGGGTGAGCGCTTCTACAGCCAGGACATACGGAATTCAGGCCTTTTCCGGTCGACGGACGGCGGTACGACCTGGTCTCAGCTCACGAACACCGCGAGCTGGGCCGACGTGCAGATGATCGCCCCTCAGCCCGGCAGCAGCGACACGATCCTCGTGGCCACAGGGGATGGAATCTGGCGGACCAGCAACGCCACCGCCGCGTCGCCGGCATGGACGCGGGTCACGCCGTTTCCGGGCGTACTTGCCGCGCTCACCGTGGCCTTCGATCCCGCGGGCACGCGCGCCGTGGCGGGAATCCGGCAGGGCGACAGCACGGTGCAGGCCTGGTATTCGGCCGACGGCGGCCTGACGTTCAATCCCGCCGAAACCGGCCCCGCTCTTCATTTCGAGCCCTACTACGGCGACATCGCGGTCGCATTTGCGCCGAGTGCGCCGTCGACGGTATACGCGGTCGCCAACAACGGCGCCGACTTCGATTCTCAATTCTGGCGGTCGCTCGACGGCGGAGTGCATTACACGCTCATGGCCTCCGGCCCGACGGTCGGCTGCATCGATCGCCGCTGCCCGATCTGGGTCTCCCCCGACAACCCGGACATGGTCGTCACCGGCGGCTTCCATCACTACCGCACGATGAACGGCGGAACGGCGTTCACACAGATCGATTACTGGAGCTCGGTCGGATGGGCCGATCCGCACGTCGACCAGCACTGCATTACCCAGGATTCGGGGTACAACGGCTCGACGAATCGAAGCGTCTACGTCTGCACGGACGGCGGCGTCTGGCGCACCGGCGATATCCAGCTTGCCGCGCAGGAAAACGGCAGCTGGACGGCGCTCGACAGGAACTATCAGACCACGCAATATTACGGCGCCGCCGGACACGCGTCCGGGACGGGACTGTACATCGGCGGCGTACAGGACAACGGGACACTCGTCACCACGCAGCTCTCCGGGAACGCGGTGCCGCTGCATGGCGCCGACGGCGGCTTCGTCGAGATCGATCCGACCTCGTTGAGTACATGGTATTACTCCGAGCAGGGGCTCAATATCTGGCGCACCTTCGACGGCGGAGCGAACGAATACCGCCTCCCGATCAGCGATACGTCCAACTTCATCGTGCCGTTCATTCTCGATCCGAACAATCCCAATACCCTGTACGCGGGCGGCATGTCGCTGTGGCGGACGAACAATGCAACCGCCCCGACCGTCACGGTCTCGGCCGTGCGCGGACCGGGATCGGAGCCCGTCAGCGCCATCGCCGTCGTCCCCGGATACCCCGGCATCGTCTATGTCGGCCAGAACGATGGAATCATTCAGAAGACGGTCAATGGTCTGGTTGCAAACCCGGCGTGGACGAATATCGACGACAACGCCGGGACCGACCCGCTGCCCGATCGTTATGTGACGCGCATCTATTGCGACCCGGTCAATCCCAATACGCTCTACGTCGGGCTGGGGGGATTCGAGTCCGACAATCTCTGGAAGTCGACGGACGGCGGCGCCACCTTCGTCTCGATCTCCGGCGGGCTGCCGCAGGCGCCGGTCCGCGGCATCGTGCGCCATCCGCGCAATTCGCAGCGCCTCTATATCGGGACCGACGTCGGGATTTTCGAGAGTGAGAATGGCGGCCAGACCTGGCTCGCCTCCGAGGCCGGGCCGTCGGATGTCATCGTCGACGAGCTCCGTTTCGTCATCGGGACGGAAATGCTGCTCGCGGCGACGCACGGACGCGGACTCTGGACCGCCGATACCTCGAGCGTTCCATCCGAGTTCGTGCCGCCGCCGACCGGTCTCGTCGCGACCGCATCCGGAACGACGCTGGTCAATCTGAGCTGGACGGGTGTGAGCGGCGCGACGTATGAGGTCCTCCGCAGCAACAACCATCACGCGTACGTCGTGGTCGGCACTCCGTCCGGAACCACGTATCAGGATTCGACGGTCGCCGGCGGCACGACCTACCTTTACAAGGTCAGGGCAGTCGTGAATTACGTATCGAGCGCCCCGAGCAACGTCGATCCGGCGACGACGATCGTGTTCACCCACGATCAGGCGCTCGCCGGAAAAACGATCCTTGCAACGTACCTCCAGGAGATCAGAAATGCCGCGAACGCCGTCCGCGCCGCGGCAGGCCTCGGCGCGCTGACATTCTCGAATCCCGCGGTCCCGGGCTCCGTGATCCAGGCAAATGACATCGGCCAGCTGCGGACGGGTCTCATCGCCGCCTGCAACCAGCTCAGTCTCACGCCGCCGTCCTTCGCCGAAACGCTCGTCGCGGGCTCGACGACGGTCAAGGCAGCTCACTGGCAGGAAATCCGAAACGCGGTGAAATGACGCTCCTATAATCGCGAGGTTTGCCGAAGCAGATCCCGCGCGAAGCCGCCGCCGCCCTCACCGATGCCGTACGCGAGCTCGAGGCGTGCTCGTGCGCGGAAGTCGTCATCGAAGTGCGCTCGCGGTCCGGCAGCTACGCGCATGCCGACGCGCGGTTCGCGGCGCTGCTCGCCTTTCTCGCGCTGATCGTCCTGATCTTCTCGCCTTGGCCGGTCGCGCCGGTCTGGGTCGTGATCGACGTCGCGGTCGCGTACCTCCTCGGCCTGCTGATCGCGAAGCGCAGCGACTCCGTGCGCCGGCTCATGACCTCGGAGCGCGAGCGCGCGGCGCAGGTGCGGACCGTCGCCTCGTCCGTCTTCTTCGAGCGCGGCGTCGCGAACACGGAGAACGAAAGCGGCGTCGTGATCTATCACGGCATGCTCGAGCGGCGCATCGAGATCCTCGCCGACCGCGGCGTGCTGCTCGCGGTTCCCGCGCTCGAGTGGAACACCCTCATCGCCGGCGCGCGCACGCGGACCGCTGACCTGCGCGTGCTCGTCGAGGTCGTGCTCGCGCTGAAGCCGCTGCTCGAACGGCACTTCCCGCTGCGCGACGGCGATCGCGACGAGCTCGCGAACGCGCCGCGGTTCGAGATCGAATGATGATCGGCCCGTGGCTCTTTCTGCTGTTGCGCGTCGGCGGGGGCGAGTCGTACTCCGGCGGCGGGTCCGACGGCGGCGGCAGCGGCGGCGGGGACGGCAGCGGCGAGCTCATTTACCTCTTCTTCCGCTTCCTGTTCTGGCTGACGACGGAGTATCCGGCGATCGGCATCCCGGTCGACATCATCGTCATCATCATCGTGATCAAATGGTGGCGGAAGAAGCAGGCCTCGCAGACGCTGCGGGTCTCGACGTCGACCGTCGCGCAGGCCGCGCCGAGGCTCGACGCGCTGCGGCGATTCGACCCGAACTTCTCCGAGATCACGTTCAGCGACTTCTGCTACTCCGTCTACGCGCTCGCGCACTACGCGCGCGGGAAGGACCTGCAGCGGTACGCGCCGTACCTCTCGGACGCCGCGCGCGCCGCGCTGCAGCAGCGCGGCGGAGACGTGCGGGCGGTCGTCATCGGCGCGTGCAACGTCGTCGCCTTCTCCGGCGTCGACAACCCGACCGTCACCGCGACGGTGATGTACGAAAGCAACCTCACCGAGGGCGGCGAGAGCTGGTACGTACGCGAACAATGGCTGCTCGAGCGGCGGCGCGACATCCTCTCGCCGCCGCCCGAAAAAGCGAAAGCCGATCACTGCCCGCGCTGCGGCGCCGCGCTGCAGACGCGCACCGACGGCTCGTGCGACTACTGCGGCGTGAAGATCGACAGCGGCGCGTTCCACTGGTACGTCCGCACGATCACCCTCTACACGAAGGAAACGCGCGGACCGCTGCTCACCTCGAACGTCCCCGAGCGCGGCACCGACCGGGCGACGGTGTACCAGCCGCACTTCGCGCTGCCTCCCGACTTCAACCGCGAGGCATTCGAGTCGCGCGTGCGCGCGATCGCGAAGGAGCTGCAGGATGCGTGGACCGCACGCGACTGGGAGCGCGTCCGCCCGCTCGAGACGGAGAACCTCTTCCAGATGCATCGCTACTGGATCGATGCGTACCGGCGGCAGAACCTGCGCAACGTCGTCGACGACTTCACCATCACGCGCGTCGAGCCGGTGAAGATCGCCGAGGACGCGTTTTACGAGGCCATCACCGTGCGCATCTTCGCGCAGGGCCGCGACTCCACGATCGACGACGACGGCAAAGTCGTCGCCGGCTCGAAGACCGACCTGCGCCGCTGGAGCGAGTACTGGACTTTCGTCCGCACGAAGATCACCGTGGCGTCCACCGTGACCTGCCCGAACTGCGGCGCCTCCGTCCACGCCGGCGCCACCGGCGTCTGCTCGTACTGCGGGGGGAAGCTCACCGTGGGGCACTTCGACTGGATCCTGTCGCGCATCGAGCAGGATGAGGCGTATGGGTAGCGGTTACGCGGTTACGCGGTTGCGCGGTTGCGCGGCGGGGAGAACAACGCTGTGACCGCGCAACCGCGCAACCGCGCAACCGCGCAACCGGCCGGGCGGTGGGTCCTTGCGGCCACCATCCTCGGCTCGTCCATGGCCTTCATCGACAGCACGGTGATCAATGTCGCGCTGCCGGTGATGAAGACGGCTTTGCACGCGAGAGTCGACGACATGCAGTGGGTCGTCGACGCGTACCTGCTCGTCCTCTCCTCGCTCATCCTCGCCGGCGGCGCGCTCGGCGATCGGATGGGGCGGGTGCGCGTGTTCGGCATCGGCGTCGCGGTCTTCGCAGGAGCGTCGATCTGGTGCGGCGCGGCGGCGAGCGCGAGTCAGCTCATCCTCGCGCGCGCGTTGCAGGGCGCGGGCGCGGCGCTGCTGGTTCCGGGCAGCCTCGCCATCATCAGCGAGACCTTTCCGCGCGAGGAGCGCGGGCGCGCGATCGGCACGTGGTCTTCGCTCACCGCGCTCGCCATCATCGCCGGCCCGCTCCTCGGCGGGTTCCTCGTGCAGACGATCTCGTGGCGCGCGATCTTCTTCATCAACGTCCCGATCGCCGCGGCCGTGCTCTGGATCGTCTGGCGCCGCATGCCGCGCGGCAGCGCCGACGCCAGCGGCCGCGTCGACTGGGTCGGCACCACGCTGGTGACCCTCGGCCTCGGCGGCATCGCGTACGCCTTCATCGAGCACTTCCCGATCGCCGGCATCATCGGCGTCGTCGCGCTCATCGCCTTCATCTTCGTCGAAAGGCGCGTGCAGCATCCGATCGTGCCGCTGAAACTCTTCCGCTCGCGCTCCTTCACCGGCGCGAACATCCTCACGCTGCTCCTCTACGGCGCGCTGTCCGCGGCCACGTTCCTGCTCCCGTTCAATCTCATTCACCTGCAGGGCTACTCGCCGTCGCAGGCCGGCGCCGCGTTCCTGCCGTTCGTCGTCACGATGTCGCTGCTCTCGCGCTGGACCGGCGCGCTCGCCGACCGCTTCGGCGCGCGCATTCCGCTGATCGTCGGCCCGCTCACCGCCGCCGCGGGACTCGCGCTGCTCGCGCGGCCCTCGGTCGGCGGCTCGTACTGGACGACGTTTTTCCCCGCCGTTCTCGTCCTCGGCCTCGGCATG
>Ga0134123_10000219_pt1 | contig 39032 bp, 40 predicted proteins | sample KB303_FD_96460 | JGI IMG/M metagenome (GOLD analysis project Ga0134123, IMG submission 96460) | Terrestrial soil microbial communities without Nitrogen fertilizer from Kellogg Biological Station, Michigan, USA - KB3-0-3 | ecosystem: Environmental > Terrestrial > Soil > Unclassified ...
GACGCAGCGCTCCGGCGAGCGCGCGCAAGCGCTGCGTCTGCTGCCCGCCCGCGAATTCCCGCTGACCGCCGACGGCATCCAGAACTTCAAGCGCCGCTTCCGCAATCGCTTTCCCGGCGACCTCACGCGCATGGCGCTCTATCGCGACATCGCCGAGGGCGCGCCGCCGCCGGGCATCGAGTACTACCTGCCGCTGTTCTTCGACGCGACCGCGACGCTGTTCGATTACCTGCCCGGTAACACAATCGTCGCAGTGGAAACGGACGAGCAAGGCGCAGCCGCGCAGGTGTTCGCGGAGATCGCGAGCCGTCACGAGCAGCGCGGACACGATGCCGAGCGCCCGATTCTCGAGCCCGCTGAAGTGTTCACGCCGGTCGACGAGCTGGTCCAGCGGCTGAGCACGTTGCGTCGGATCGAGCTGTCGCGCGTCGAGCTCGATCCGCTGACGCAGTCCCTGCCCTATCAGAACTTCGTGACGCGCGCGCCGCCGGCCTTGCGCATCGATCCGCACGCCGACGAGCCGGCGCGAGAGCTGGCGCGCTTTCTCAACGACTTCCAGGGCCGCGTGCTGATTGCGGCCGAATCGGCCGGCCGCCGCGAAATGCTGCTGGACATCCTGCAACATCGCAACGTGCGGCCGCAGCTCGTCGACAGCTGGCCCGCCTTCGTCGAGGGCGGCGCTCAGCTCGGTATTACCGTCTCGTCGCTCGCGACCGGGCTGGTGCTCACCGAGCCGCCGCTCGCACTGATCGCGGAGGAGCAGCTGTTCGGCGAGCGCGCTCGTCAGGAACGCAGGCGCCGCCGCGCCGAGCGCGATCCCGAGAAAATCATTCGCGACCTGACGGACCTGCGGCCCGGCTCGCCGGTCGTGCACGAGGACTACGGCGTCGGCCGCTTCGTCAGCCTGGCGACGCTCGATGTCGGCGGGTTGAAGAACGAGTTCCTGCTGCTCGAATACGCGGACGGCGACAAGCTGTACGTGCCGGTGCACGCGCTCGATCTCGTCAGCCGTTATACCGGCGCGCCCGCGGAAACTGCGCCGCTGCACAAGCTCGGCACGGATACCTGGGAAAAGGCCAAGCGCAAAGCCGCGCAGCGCATCCACGACACCGCCGCCGAGCTGCTCGATTTGTACTCGCGCCGCGCCGCGCGCCAGGGCGAGCAATTGACGGCGAACGAAGCCGAGCTGCGCACGTTCGAGGCTGCGTTCCCGTTCGAGGAAACGCCGGACCAGTCGCAGGCGATCGAGCAGGTGATCGCCGATCTGGCCGCCGGCAAGCCGATGGACCGCGTCGTGTGCGGCGACGTCGGCTTCGGCAAGACCGAGGTCGCGCTGCGCGCTGCGTTCGTCACCGTTTCCGCCGGCAAGCAAGTCGCGGTGCTGGTGCCGACGACGCTGCTGGCGCAGCAGCACTACCAGACTTTCGCCGATCGCTTCGCCGACTGGCCCGTGAAGGTCGAAGCGCTGTCGCGCTTTCGCAGCGGGCGCGAAGTCGAGCAAGTGTTGCAGAGTCTCGAATCCGGCCAGACCGACATCGTGATCGGCACGCATCGCCTGTTGCAGAGCGGAGTGAAGTTCGGCCGGCTCGGCCTGCTGATCATCGACGAGGAGCACCGCTTCGGCGTCAAGGACAAGGAGAAGCTCAAGCAACTGCGGGCCGAGGTGGATGTGCTGACTCTCACCGCCACGCCGATCCCTCGCACGCTGAACATGGCGATGGGCGGCCTGCGCGAGTTGTCGCTGATCACGACGCCGCCGGCGGCGCGCCTGTCCATCAAGACGTTCGTCTCGCAATGGGATTCCGCGACGATCCGCGAGGCGTGCCTGCGCGAGATCCGCCGCGGCGGCCAGATCTATTACGTGCACAACAGCGTCGACACGATCGAGCGCACTGCGCGCGCGGTTGCCGAGCTGGTGCCCGAAGCGCGCATCGCCGTCGGCCACGGCCAGATGCGCGAACGCGAGCTGGAGCAGGTCATGCTCGACTTCTATCACCAGCGCAGCAACCTGCTGGTGTGCACGACGATCGTCGAGAGCGGCATCGACGTGCCGTCCGCCAACACCATCATCATCGATCGCGCCGACAAGCTCGGCCTCGCGCAGCTGCATCAGTTGCGCGGCCGGGTCGGCCGCTCGCACCACCAGGCCTATGCGTACCTGCTGACGCCGCCGCGCAATGCGATGACCGCCGACGCTGCGAAGCGCCTGGAAGCGATCGAGTCGCTCGAAGATCTCGGCGCCGGCTTCACGCTCGCGACGCACGACCTGGAGATTCGCGGCGCCGGCGAGCTGCTCGGCGAAGAGCAAAGCGGCCAGATCCAGGAGATCGGCTACGCGCTCTACATGGAAATGCTCGAGCGCGCGGTCAACGCGCTCAAGTCCGGCAAGATCCCGCAGCTCGATCAGCCGCTGCATCAGGGTCCGGAAGTGGATCTGCACGTCGCCTCGCTCCTGCCGGACAGCTATCTGCCGGACGTGCACCTGCGACTGGTGCTGTACAAGCGCATCGCGGCCGCGGCGAGCGACGAGGAATTGCGCGAGCTGCAGGTGGAGATGATCGATCGCTTCGGCCTGTTGCCGGAGCCGGCCAAGAACCTGTTCCGCATTGCCGGTTACAAGCAGGCGGCGCGCGCGCTCGGCCTGCGCAAGATCGATGTGGGCCCGGGCGGCGGCTCGGTGACGTTCGAGCGCGACACGCGCGTCGAGCCCGCCACGCTGATCCGCTATGTGCAGCAGAATTCGCGCACGCACCGGCTGGAAGGCGGCACGAAATTGCGCTTCACCGCGAAACTCGAGCAGGACGAGCAGCGTTTCGCTGCGGTCGAGCAGCTGCTCGAGGACCTGAAGAAACCCGCTGCTGCTAAACTGCGCCGATGAAACAGCTCATCTCGATCGCCTTGCTGGGCGTCGCCACGCTGACTGCATCCGCTCAGCAAGCGACGCCGGTGCTGCAGAACTACGACGTCGAGCTGCTGATCTTTCGCACGCTGAATCCGAATGCGTCGCCGGAAGAATGGAGCATGGAAGCCGCTGCCGCCGGCCAGCGGCTGGCGATCCCCGAGGACGAGCCCTCGCCGTTCGCTGCGCCGGAGCCGGCGCCGACGACGACAGCAACGTTCCCGGCGCTGGGACCGGCAAAGTTCAAGCTCACGGCAATCGCCGACACCTTGAAACGCAGCCGCAACTATCAGCCGCTCGCGCATTTCGGCTGGACGCAGCCGGGCTATCCGCGCGGCGATGCGAAGTACCTGCCGATCAATTCGATGGTGCCCGCGGGCTCGGGATTGCAGGGCCAGGTCGCGCTGTCGCGCGGCAGGTATCTGCACCTGACGCTGGATCTCGTGTACGACGCACCGGGCGCGGCGGGAGAGTCGACGCAGCGCTTCGTGCTGCGGCAGAGCCGCCGGATGCGCAGCAACGAGCGGCACTATATGGATTCGCCGAGGTTCGGCGTGGTCGCGATCGTCACGCCGAGCACCGGGGCATGAGAAAGAGAAGAGTCGGGCTAAAGCCCGACCTACAGGTTTCTACCCGAGGTCGCTGGTAACTGACTTGTAGGTCGGGCTTTAGCCCGACTCTTCATCTCAGTCGCATTCACGGCTGACGACGCGGTTCTTCCCGAGCTCTTTCGCGTCTTTCAGCGCGCGCAGCGCCGACTCATATGCGCGCGTCGGATTCGCATCGTGCGGCGGGACCAGCGACACGACGCCGGCGCTCGCGGTGACGAAGCGCGACACCGATGAGCGCGGATGATGAATCGCGAGATCGCGCACGCGCGCGAGCACTGCCTCGGCCAGCTTCGACGCCTGGCCCAGGTCGAGCCCGGTGGTCAATGCCGCAATCTGATCCTCGTCGAACCGGCCGCACAGATCGCTGGCGCGACGGAAGCAGCCGGCGATGACCCGCGCGATGCGGCGGAAGGATTGATCGGCGCCCGGGCGCCCGAACACGTCGCGATACTGCGAGTAGCAGTCGAGATCGAACACCAGGAAGCTCAGGCGGCGCGACTCGCGCTGCGCCAGCCCCCAGTCGCGCTTCACCAGCTCTTCGAAGTAAGTCCGCCGCAGCAGCCCCGTGAGCTTGTCGTCGCGCAGGTAGGCCAGCATGGTCTGCGTACTCATCGACGGATCGCGGGCATCCTTCGGGTCGAGCCGCAGGCGGTCGCCGCCCTCGCGATGGAAGCTCGCGAAGTGCGTGACCCGGCCCTCCTGATCGCGCAGGGGGACGAGCGTGACCTCGTTCCAGAACATGGTCCCGTCGCGCCGGTAATTCCGCAGTGTGGTCGTGCAGGGGGTGCCTTCCTGCAGGGCTGCCCGGATCCGCGCCAGCCCCTCCTGATCGTGGTCCTCGGCCTGCAGGAACCGCAGGTTCCGGCCGCGCAGGGCCGCGGCCTCATGGCCGGTCAGCTGCTCCATCGCAGCATTGGCGTAGACGACCTGCCATTCGCCCGACCGGGCCTCGCAGATCGCGATACCTTCCGGGGCGGCAGCCGCCAGGGCCTGAAACAGGCCGGCAGATACGGTTGGGTCCACGCTCATATCACTGTAAGCAATCATGAATTCAGCTTCAGATCGGGCCGCTCCATGGAGCCTCTGACGGCGCTTTCGCAGGCCTGCCATTCGGCCGACGCGCGCAGCGCGAGCCGCGTCGGGCCGGGCTTGCCGTGCAGGCGCACCATCCGAACCTGGCTCAGAGGATCGCCGCTTCCCCGCAAAGAATCGATGACTTGCAGCACACCTTGACGATCGTTGCACAGGGAAAGGACATCGCAGCCGGCCGTCAGGGCAGCCGCAGCCCGGTGCGCCATGTCGCCAACGACCGCTGCCCCCTTCATCGACAGATCGTCGGTAAAAATAGCCCCGTCGAACCCCAGATTGGCGCGCAGCTCCTGCTGGATCCAGCGTGAGGAAAACCCTGCAGGCAGGTTGTCGACGTCCTCGAAGATCACGTGGGCCGCCATCACGGCAGCCAGGCCGTTGCCGATCAGCCGGCGGTACGGATAGAGGTCCTCATCCAGGTCGGCCAGGGGGCGGCGGTCTACCGGCATGGCCACATGCGAGTCCGGGACCACGGCGCCGTGGCCGGGGAAGTGCTTGGCGGTCGCCACCATCCCCGCCTCGCGCATGCCGCCGGCGAAGGCGATCGCGAGCTCGGCTACGACCTGCGGGTCGCGATGAAACGCCCGGTCACCGATGACGGTGCTGACGCCGTAGTCGAGATCCACGCAAGGGGCGAAGCTCATGTCGATTGCCACCGCGCGCAGTTCGGCCGCCATCAACCAGCCGCACTGCCGGGCCAGCTGCTTGCCTGCGGCAGGGTCGAGATCGTATTCGCGGCCGAAGGTGCGCATCGGCGGCAGCACGGTGAATCCTTTGCGGAAGCGCTGCACGCGCCCGCCTTCGTGATCGACCGTGACGAGCAGCGGCGGCGTGCGCGCTGCGCGGATATCCGCGACCAGGCGCTCGAGCTGCTCGATGCTCTCGAAGTTGCGCGTGAAGAGGATGACCGCGCCGACCAGCGGATGCTGCAGCAGGTCGCGATCCTCTTCGGTGAGAGTCGTGCCCTGCACGTCGATCATCAGAGGACCCAGTGTCATGGCGGTACCGCTACTTTCGCGTGAATAGTGCCGCCGATTCGACGTGTGCAGTATGCGGAAACATGTCCATCACGCCGGCGGCAGCCAGCGTAAAGCCGTGCTCGTGTACGAGGATGCCCGCATCGCGCGCCAGGCTCCCGGGGTGACAGGAGATGTACAGCACGGTCTTCGCGCCGCAACGCGCAACGATCGGCAGCACTTCGAGCGCGCCGGCCCGTGGCGGATCCAGCAGCACCTTGTCGTAGGGTCGCCGCGCCCACACAGAATCCACGGCTGATGGTTGAGCCAGATCGCCGCACACGAACTCGATGTTGTCGATGCCGTTCAGCGCTGCGTTACCTCGCGCGCGAGCGACCAATCCTGCATCGCCTTCGACACCGACCACATGCGCACCGCTGCGCGCGAGCGGCAGCGAGAAATTGCCGAGGCCGCAAAACAGGTCGAGCAGCTGCTCGCCCGGCGCGGGTGCAAGCAGCTCGACGGCGCGTGCGACCATCTGAGCATTGAGCTCGCCGTTGACCTGCACGAAGTCGTTCGGCTGAAAGCGCACGGTCACGTCGAACTGCGGCAGCCGATATTCCAGCGGCGTGACTTCGCTCAGGGGCGCAATCGTTTCGTAGCCGCCGGGCTGGATGTAGATCTGCACGTGGTGCTCGCGCGCGAACTTCAGCAGCAGCTCGCGATCCGCAGCAGTCAGCTCTTCCAGCACGCGCACGACGAGAGCGACTGCATTGTCCGCGACAGCGACTTCGATCTGCGGCACGCGGTTACGCACGCTCAACGCCGTCAGCAGCAGCGACAGCGGTTCAACCAATGAATCGACAGGCGGCAGCAGCACCTCGCACCGCTTCACGTCCGCGATGTACGTCGTACTGCGCTCGCGGAAGCCGAGCACAGTGCGTTCTTTCTTTGGCACCCAGCGCGCCGCGAGGCGCGCACGGCGACGGTAGTTCCAGACACTGCCCTGCAATAGCGGCAGAGTTTCCGCTGGCGTGACCTTGCCGATGCGAGTCAGCGCCTCGTGCAGTTGCCGCTGCTTGAATTCCAGCTGACGTACCGGCGCCAGATGCTGGAGCACGCAGCCGCCGCACACGCCGAAATGCGCGCAGCGCGGCTCGACGCGATCGGCCGCGGGTTCGAGCACGCGCTCCAGGCGGCCTTCATCGAAGTTGCGGCCGCGCTTCAGACGCAGCCATTCGACGCGTTCGCCCGGCAGCGCGTCGTCGATGAACACGGTCTTGCCGTCGACGCGCGCGACGCCGCGCCCGTCGTGGGCGAGATCGATGATCTCTGCGGTTTCGACGCGGCGGTCGGGCCGCGTGCGCGCTCTGGCGTTCAACAGTGCGGTTCCTGCCACGCGGCGAGAAATTCCTGAAAATGCGGCTTCGCCTGCTGCGTCAGCACCTCGCGCACGCGCGCGACTTCGACGCGATATTCCTCGGGCAGCAGCCGGCCGCGCATCATCTCGAAGCGCAGGAAGATCAGGTACGTGTTGAGCACGTCCGTCTCGCAGTAGTTGCGAATGACCTCGATCTGCCCGTCCAGATAGGCATCCCAGACCTTCTCGCCGCTCATGCCGAGCTTGCCCGGCAGCCCGAGCAGCACTGCTGCGCCCTCCAGGCTAACGCGCGCGCGCCCCTGGTAGCTGGACAGCACGTCCATTAGATCCAGATGCCGCGAGTGATAGCGGCTGAGATAGTTGTTGAAGCGGAACGCCTGGTCGACATCGCCCGCTTCCCAATAGCGCGGCGCCACGATGCCATGACGCAAGGCGCGGTAATGCAGCACCGGCAGGTCGAAGCCGCCGCCGTTCCAGGACACCAGGTCCGGCGTGAACTTTTCGATGCCGTCGAAGAAGCGCTGGATCAGCTCCGCTTCCGGCGCATCGGGCTCGCCGAGCGACCAGATGCGGAAGCTGTCGCGCGTGCGCATTGCGACCGAGATCGTAACCACGCGCTGCTGCTCGAGCGACAGGAACTCGCTGCCGGACTCCTCGCGGCGCTTCGCCTGCATGACGTAGCCGACCTGCTTGTCGCTGAGGTCGTGCAGCCCGTAGACGCGCCGCCCGAGCTCCACGTCGGGAACGGTCTCGATATCGAAGACGAATACGGCCATGGCCCAATGAATCCTGAACTACTTCCTCATCAGAACGGCGACGGCGACGATCAGCCCGGCCTCGTCCGTCAGCGTCACGTGGCCCTCGCCGATGCCGAGCTGCTCGCACATGTGACGGCCGCGCTCCGACCAGATGATCTCCGGCTTGCCCCACGCATTCGACACCACGCCGCTGTCGCGAATCCACATGCCGTGCGCGAAGCCTGTGCCCATTGCCTTGACGATCGCTTCCTTGGCGGCGAAGCGCATCGCGAGGAAGCGCACCGGCCGCTTGTAGCGGTGGAATGCTGCCAGCTCGGCTGGCAGCAGCAGCCGCTCGGCGAATCGCTCGCCGAACTTCTCATGCACCAGCCGGACACGTTCCTGCTGGACCACGTCCGTGCCGATCCCGAAGATCATGCGCCGGCGCTCGGCGAGCGCGCTTCGATCATCAGCCGCTTCATCTCCGCCACTGCGCGTGCCATGCCGTCGAGCAGCGAGCGCCCGACGATTGCATGACCGATGTTCAACTCGACAATTTCCCGGATCGCGGCAATCGGCTGCACGTTGTGATAGTTCATGCCGTGCCCGGCATGCACGATCAACCCGAGACTGCTCGCGTGCCGCGCGGCGTCGCGGAGGCGCTGGAGCTCGCGCGCTTGCCGTTCGCCGCGTGCATCGGCGTAAGCGCCGGTGTGCAGCTCCACTGCAGGCGCACCGATGCGGACTGCCGCGTCGAGTTGCGCCGGATCTGGGTCGACAAACAGCGAGACACGGATGCCGGCATCGGCGAGTCGCCGACACACGGGCACGAGAGCCGTGACCTGCGAAGCTGCGTCCAGGCCGCCCTCCGTCGTCACCTCGGTGCGACGCTCAGGGACCAGGCAACAGTCTGCCGGACGCACCTCGCAGGCGATTCGGACCATTTCGTCGGTCGCCGCCATCTCGAAATTGAGCCGGGTCTGCAGCGTTTCGCGCGCGACACGGATATCGCGGTCCTGGATATGCCGGCGATCCTCGCGCAGATGCATCGTGATGTTGTCAGCACCTGCCTGCTCGGCGATCAGCGCGGCAAAAACGGGGTCCGGATAGGTGGCGCGCCGCGCCTGGCGCAGCGTGGCGACGTGGTCGACGTTGACTCCGAGATGCAGCATGAGCCGGATTGTACAAGAGTCGGGCTAGAAGCCTGCCGCGCAGGGATGCGCTAATGCCGCGGGCGCAGGATGCGCTGGAGCGGCCGACCTACAGCGCGCTAGTCACGCCGCCGCCTGAGGGCCAACATCACCTCGCGCGTGTTGAGTTCTTTGCCGTCCAGACAGCGATCCAGTGCGGCGCGCAGCAGCGTGCGTGCCTCGGCGCAGACAGCCGCATCCGCGAAATCCTCGCGCGCGACGGCGAGCAGCGTTCGTCCGGAAAAGATGTCGACGCCTTCCGCGACGCCTTCGATGCGCGTCGCCCCCTGGTCGAAGCGATATCGATAGGCATAACGCTGTTCGAGCGGGCGCTCGCTGCCGACCTCGCGCTCCAGTGCGAGCCCGTAGCCGAGCGCGTCCAGCAGCCGCTTTTCGAACAAGCGCAGCGGGCGCACGCCTTCCGCATCGACCTTGAGAGCCTCGAGCGTGCCGCCGTACAACGCGAAAACGTCGGGGTGGCCGTCGTGGCGCGCGAACAGCTTCAGCAACAGCTCGTTCAAGTAGAAGCCGCTGACGAGACGGTCCGGCGGGAGCGCGGCGACGGAGCCGTCGAACTCCGCGGCGGTCAGCTGGCCGGCTTCGCCTTTGCCGCTCCAGGAAACCAGCAGCCGGTTGAAGGGCTGCAGGATCGAAGTCAGCGCGGTGCCCGCCTTGCGCGCGCTGCGCGCGCCGCGGGCGAACACCGAGACGCGACCGTAGTCGCGCGTGAACAATTCGAGGATCCGGCTGGTGTCGCGATAGGGTCGATGATGCAGCACGTAAGCCGGCTGCAGCTGCACCTTCCGCGGTTCGCTCACGTCTCGTAGCCCAGCTGGCGCAGGGCGAGCTCGTTGTCGGACCAGTTCTCCTTCACCTTCACCCACAGCTCCAGGTGCACCGGGCGCTTGAACCGCTCCACCATTTCCAGTCGCGCCGCGCGGCCGACCTCTTTGAGCTGCTCGCCGCCGTTGCCGATGACTATCGCCTTCTGGCCGCTGCGCTCGACCCAGATCACGGCATTGATCAGCAGCCGTCCGTCTTCTTCCTTGAACTGCTCGAGGACGACGGTGAGGCCGTATGGCAGCTCCTGCCGCAGGCGCAGGGTCAGCTTCTCGCGCACGATCTCCGCCGCCTGGAATTGGTCGGAGCGGTCGGTCAGCTGGTTTTCGGGAAAATGCGGCGGCGACTCCGGCAGGTAGCGGGTGATCGTCGCCGGCAGCTGCTCGATGTTGCTGCCCTTCAGCGCCGACAGCGGCACGATCTCGACGAAGCTGGCGCGCCGCCCGACCTCCTCGATGAACGGCAGCAGCCGTTCTTTCGGGAACACCTTGTCGGCTTTGTTGAGCAGCAGAATGATCGGGCGGTCCTGCTTGACCAGCTCATCGAGCACGCGCTGATCCTCGTCGGTCCAGCGCAACGCCTCCACGACGAACAGGTTCACGTCCGCGTCCTGCAACGATGCCAGCGCCGCACGGTTCATGTGACGGTTCATCGCGCGCCGCGCGCCCGCGTGCAGGCCGGGCGTGTCGACGAAGATCACCTGCGCCTCGGGCCGCGTCAGGATGCCGAGGATGCGGTGGCGGGTGGTTTGCGGCTTCGGGCTGACGATGCTGATCTTGCTGCCGAGCAGCGCATTCAGCAGCGTCGACTTGCCGACGTTCGGCCGCCCGACGATCGCCGCAAATCCGCAGCGATGCCCTGCCGCCGGCTCCTGGTTCACCGCTGTTCTCCCGATAAAGTCTGCATGAGTGCGTTGAGGATCAATTGCGCGGCCGCTTGCTCGGCGCGCCGCCGGCTCGGGCCGCTCGCGACCACGCGCAAGCCGAGGCTATCGACCGAGCAGCGCACCTGGAACAACTGATTGTGCGCTTCGCCGGAGGTCGATTCGACTGCATAGCTCGGCAGAGGCAGGCCGCGGGCTTGCAGTGTTTCCTGCAAACGGGTCTTGGGATCCTTGAGTTCCGCGGCGCTCGGCAGCCGGTCCAGGCGCGGCACGAACAGGCGCTCGATCACCCGCTGCGCCGCTTCGAAACCGCCGTCGAGGTAGATCGCGCCGAACAGCGCCTCCAGCGCATCCGCCAGGATCGATTTGCGGCGGAAACCGCCGGATTTCAACTCGCCGGAGCCGAGCCGCAGCTGGTCGCCGAGCTCGATCTCGGCGGCGACGACCGCCAGCGCCTCGCCGCTGACCAGGCTCGCGCGGAAGCGCGACAGCTCGCCCTCGTCGGCTGCGCCGAACTCGCGAAACACCAGCATGGCGACCACGCAGTTGAGCACTGCATCGCCCAGGAACTCCAGGCGCTCGTTGTGCTGGCCGCCGGCGCTGCGATGGGTCAGGGCCGCTTCGAGCAGCGCCGGATCGCGGCACTCGTAGCCGAGCGCATCAAGCAACCATTCTCGTGCCGTCTTCAAGGGTGCGCTGGCGCACGTCAGTTGCCGATGTCGCCGCCGCCGACCGGGACGGTCTTGTCGAAGTCCGCGACCAGCGAAACGTTGGCGACGAACGGCGTCTCGGCCCGGTACCAGGCGCGCATCGTGAGACCTTTGCCCCCTCTCTTGATCTCGATATCCTTCGGCTGGATGCTGTGAATGTCTTCGACGGTCCAGCGACGGTCGAGCGAAACGCGCAGCTCCTCGACGTTGCGCGTGCCCGCATGCTCTTTGGCGGTCTGCTCGAGCGCGCGCACGACGGCCATGTATTCGAAGAACAGCGGCGTCAAGCGGATCCCGGCATACAGGGCAAAGCCGAGGATCGCGACGATCGTCAAGATGCCGAGTAAGGTGGCCCCGCGCTGGCGAGAACGCATAGTCAAGCTCCCGATGCTGTAGGTAGCGGTTTTCACTGCCGCCTGTCTGTCATAAGAAAGCAGCGGCGTCCAGCGGCTATTCCTCACTATCCGCCATCGTCGCTGCTATCCGCTTGCCTGCTGGCTCAGTGGATCGGATCGCCGATCCGGCTCCAGATCGGCGCGTCCGGCAGATCCCAATTCAGCCAGATGCGCACCGCCTTGCCGACCAGGTTGCCCTCGGGGACGAAGCCGACGTCGGAGTAGCGGCTGTCCTGGCTGTTGTCGCGGTTGTCGCCCATGAAGAAGTAGTGGCCCTCCGGCACGACCTGGTCGTAGTCGCGCGACGGGCGGTTGTTCTGGAACAGCACCCGGTGCTCGGCCTTGCCGAGTTGCTCGGTGCCGATGCGCGCGTTCGCGTTGCGCGCGGCGGACTGGCCCCGCCCTTCGTAAATGCCGTCGACGCGCACCGGCATGGCCTCGCCGTTGACGAACACGTGGTCGTCCTGCACGACGATGTGATCGCCGGGCAGGCCGATCAGCCGCTTGATGTAATTGGTCGCCGGGTCGGTCGGCTTGCGGAACACGATCACGTCGCCGCGCTGCGGTGAGCCGATCGCGACCACCTTGGTGTTGAGCACCGGCAGGCGCAAACCGTAGGCGTACTTGTTGACGAAGATGAAATCGCCGTCGAGCAGCGTGGGCATCATCGAGTCGGAAGGAATACGGAACGGCTCGAACAGGAACGAGCGGATCAGCAGCACGATGAGGATCACCGGGAAGAACGAGCGCGCGTACTCCACGACGATCGGCTCGCGGACGTTCTCGGGCGCGCCGCTCTTGTCCGTCGTTGGGGCAGGCGGCGGCGCTGCCGCCAGACGCTGCGGCTTGAACAGCCAGCTGTCGAGGCCCCAGATGACGCCGGTCAGCGCCGTGGCCGCGACCAGGATGAACGAGAAATCGAAAATCATGCTTATTTTTCCTTGCCGACCTGCAACACCGCGAGGAACGCTTCCTGCGGGATCTCGACGGAGCCGAGCTGCTTCATGCGCTTCTTGCCTTCTTTCTGCTTCTCGAGGAGCTTGCGCTTGCGCGTGATGTCGCCGCCGTAGCACTTGGCCGTGACATTCTTGCGCAACGCCTTGACCGTGGCACGCGCGATGATGTGGCTGCCGATCGCCGCCTGCACCGCGACCTCGAACATCTGCCGCGGAATCAGCTCCTGCATCTTGTCGACCAGCTCGCGGCCGCGGTGATAGGCGTTGTCGCGGTGGACGATCATCGACAGCGCGTCGACGACGTCGCCGTTGATCAGCACGTCGAGCCGCTCGACCGGCGCGCTCTCGAAGCGGTTGAACTCGTAGTCGAACGACGCATAGCCGCGGCTCACCGACTTGAGGCGGTCGAAGAAGTCCAGCACGACTTCGGCCAGCGGCAGCTCGTACTGCAGCGACACCTGGTTGCCGACGTAGTGCATCTTGGTCTGCTTGCCGCGCTTGTCGTTGCACAGCTTGAGAACCGCACCGACGTGCTCCGGCGGCAGCAGGATGTTGGCCGTGATGATCGGCTCGCGGATATCGGAGATCTCGTTGCTGGCCGGCAGCTTCGCCGGGTTGTCGACGTACACGACGGTGCCGTCGGTGCGCTCGATTTCGTAGATGACGGTCGGCGCGCTGGTCACCAGCGTCAGGTTGTACTCGCGCTCCAGCCGCTCCTGCACGATGTCCATGTGCAACAGCCCGAGAAAGCCGCAGCGGAAGCCGAAGCCGAGCGCGGTCGAGACTTCCGGCTCGTAATGCAGCGCCGAGTCGTTGAGCTTGAGCTTGGCGAGCGCGTCGCGGAACGACTCGTAGTCCTCCGACTTGACCGGGAACAACCCGGCGAACACGCGCGGCTGCACTTTCTTGAAGCCGGCGAGCGGCTCGCTGGCAGGCCGTGCGTCGAGAGTGATCGTGTCGCCGACCGGGGCGCCGTCGATCTCCTTGATGCCCGCGATGACGAAGCCGACCTCGCCGGTTTCGAGCGTCTCGCTGGCGAGCGACTTCGGCGTGAAGCGGCCGAGCTTGTCGACCTGGTGCGCGCGGCCCGTCGACCAGACGCGGATCTTCGCGCCGGTCTTGAGCGAGCCGTTCATCACCCGCACCAGCGAGACCACGCCGACATAGTTGTCGAACCAGGAGTCGATGATCAGTGCCTGCAGCGGCCCATCGGGGTCGCCGCGCGGCGCCGGGATGCGTGCGACCAGCTGTTCGAGCAGCTCCGGCACGTTCTCGCCGGTCTTGGCACTGACGCGCAGTGCGTCGTGCGCCTCGATACCGATGATCTCCTCGATCTCCTTGATGACCTTCGGCGGGTCCGCCGACGGCAGGTCGGTCTTGTTGAGCACCGGCAGGACTTCGAGCCCCTGCTCGATCGCCGTGTAGCAGTTCGCCACGCTCTGCGCCTCGACGCCCTGGGCCGCGTCCACCACCAGCAAGGCGCCTTCGCAGGCTGCCAGCGAGCGGGACACTTCGTAGGAGAAATCGACGTGCCCGGGCGTGTCGATCATGTTCAGCTGATAGGTTTCGCCATCGCGGGCGCGATAGCGCAGCGACACGCTTTGCGCCTTGATCGTGATGCCGCGCTCCCGCTCCAGGTCCATGGAGTCCAGCACCTGCGCTTCCATCTCGCGCTCTTCCAACCCGCCGCACAGCTGGATGAAACGGTCGGCCAGCGTGGACTTGCCGTGATCGATGTGCGCGATGATGGAAAAGTTGCGGATCAGCTTCATCAGGGGGCCGGGGGGCTTTGCGGCGGCGGCGGATTATAGCGGGTAGGTGACCTGTAGGTCGGGCTTTAGCCCGACTCTGCTTCTGGCACGGATTGTCGGGCTAAAGCCCGACCTACAAATAGGCTCGCACGCGCTCGACATCCAATCTGTAGGCACAGACGAATTCGCCATCAGCCAGCAGGACCGGAATGCGCGTGCCGTATTTCCGTTCCAGCTCGGGATCGCCCTCGATGTCCACGACCTGTACGGCTGCCGCTGCCTGCGAACCGAGCAGCTCGGCCAGCTCCTCGAGCATGTGCTCGCACAGGCTGCAGCCGGCGCGGCTGTAAACCGTCCACTGGGGCATCGGGCGCGGACCTGTTACTAGCGCTGCTCGCGGGCGATCGGCGCGAGCGCGGCTTCTTCCTTGGTCACGGCCTCGGCGATTGCCTCGACCGTTGCGGCCGGCACTTCGCCGACAGCAGTGACTTGATGACCGTCCAGGTCGCGCGAGTACGCGAAGGCGGCGCCGACCTTGGCAAGACCGCGCATTGCTTCAGTCTGCGGCGAACGCGGCTCGATGAAGACCGACACCGACGCGAGCCCGTCCGACAGTACGAGGTGCCGCACCGGCACGTTCGAGCCCGCGATGACCTGCAAGCGCCAGGTCGTCAGGCGGAAACCGGACGGGACCCGCACCACGCTCCAGCCGAGCTGCACGTTGGCCAGACGCGGCTCCTGCGCATCCTGGCGCACCCAGCGGAAACCCTCGCCGGTCACACCCGGCTTCACCGCATCGGCGGCAATGCGCTCGCGGAAATTCAGCTCGGCGAACACGATCTGCTCGATGACGTTGCCGTTGCGATCGCACAGCTGCGACATCAGCGGCATCGCAGTCTCATCGTCGAGCCAGAGGCGATAACCGTAGCGGTACTGGTCGCGCGGCTGCACCAGGATCACCTGCGTGCGGCGGCCCAGCGCCTTCTTGAAGGCTCCGCGCTCGATGCTGTAATGGGCTTCGAGCTGCTCGTTGTAGATCGGCACCGTCGCCATCAGCGTGCGGTCGTCGGTGCGTTTTTCGACCACCACCAGGCGACGGTCGGGCAGATACGCCTGCACTTCGTCCTGGTTGCGAATGATCTCGCGGCCGCCGTCGACCGAGATCAGCCGCTCGGTAACCTTGCCCTTCTCGACCCGGTGGATGATCCGAAACGTCTCGGTGCGCGAGTTGCGCACGTGCAGATAGCGGCCATCGTAATTGCGCGTGGCGAGCGACTCGGACATGCGCTCGAGCCACTCGCGCGCGGCACGGTCCGCCGCATCGGCCGAGCTCATCACCGTGAGCGCGACGGCGGCCAGGGCGACGGAGTATTTCAGGAAGGCCATCGAGGTCTTATTGCGACTGTGACGGCTGCAACTGCTTGGGTGGCTGAGTCTCGTCGTCCTTGATCGCGACGTCGGGGTCGCTGTCGTCTTCCGCCAGCACGCCGGTCAGGACCGAGCGGCGGGCAAGCGGCGAAGAGTATTCGCTGTGTGCCACGACGTAGTTCGTAAGACGCGTCGCCGGCACGAAGGCCGACTGCGAAGTCGAACCGGGCGTCGGCACGATGTAGCTCGCGGCCTCGTCGTCGTTCTGGGCGACGATTGACGTCGGCGCCGCTGCGGGCTGATTCGCCGCGACCGGGCCCGGCGCAACGCCGGCGCGCTGGACCGCGAAAATCGCCACCGCGGCGACCGTTGCCGCCACGCCGATTCCCGCCACCGGCCGCAGGCCGCGGATCAGCGCCGGGGGTATGCGCACGCGTCGACGCGCGGCCGCAGGTTCCTGTTCGACGGCCGCCAGCACCTTATCCGCGAAGGAGCGCGAAGCGACGACCGGCCTGGCTTCGCGCAGAGCCTCGCCGATGGCGGTGTAACGGCCGAGGGCCGCGCGCAATTCGGGATTGCGCTCCAGGCGCTTCAGCAACAGGTCGAGCTCTGCCGGAGGAAGTTCGCCGTCCAGGCAGGCCGAGAGCTGTTCGTTCACCGCATCGGTCATGTGTTCATTCATCCCGTCACATTCGACTAAGACTGCACAACATTGCCAGCATCCATGCTCGCCTTTCAACGCGCCGTCCGGGCGCGGCTCGCAATTTCACAATTTCTGCCGCCCCAGATTCAGTCCAGCAGCGGCTTCAGCTTCTTGTCGATCGCCTCGCGCGCCCGGAATATCCGGGAACGCACGGTACCGACCGGACAATCCATCGCCTCCGCAATCTCCTCGTACGACAAACCCTCCAGCTCCCGCAGGACGATCGCCGTCCGCAAATCCTCCGGCAGCTGCTCCATCGCCTTCTCGACCACGCTGCGGATCTCTTCGGTGAGCAGCACCCCTTCCGGGGTATCGCCCTCCTTGAGCCGCGCGTGACGGTCGTACTGCTCGGGATCCTGCAGATCCAGATCGAAGTCGACCGGCCGCCGGCGATTCGACACCAGCGCATTCTTCGCCGTGTTGATCGCAATGCGATACAGCCACGTGTAGAACGCACTGTCACCCCGGAACGAAGCGAGCGCCCGGTAGGCCTTGAGGAAGGCCTCCTGCGCCACGTCTTCCGCTTCCGCGGCATCGGAAACGAACCGGCTCACCAGCTTCAGCACGCGGTGCTGGTACTTGCGTACCAGCAGGTCGAAGGCGGACTTGTCGCCCGCCTGGACACGCTCGACGAGCTGCTGGTCGGAGTCGTCCTGCGTCATCGAGCGGCGCCCTCGCCGGCTGCTCGGATAGACTGACCGCCCCGCGGAAAGTTCGCGGAACTACGGCACATTTTCGCGACCTCGCGACGCCGTTCGAGAGCCGTTCTCATCGCGCCGGGACGTCGGGCAACGCCCGCTCCAGAGCCTGGATTTGCAGGCGGACGCGCAGGGTCCGTAACTGCCCTGCAGGCATATCGTCATCGACGAGCAACATCGAGCGGGGTCGGCCGGAAAGAGTCTTCCAGCGCAGCCAGACGGCGCTGCCAGCCAGCCGGGTGGCGCCAGAAAGCTCTGCAGGAATTGCCGACCTGTGACGGTCGTCCAGGGACCAGCGGCCGTCGCCAAGCCAGTGCACACGGACGATTCGATGCCTGGAGCCAATCCATCCGGCACGCCACAGCCCGCACGCTACGGCACCGACTGCAGCCACCGCTGGCCACTGCGTCCACGACGGCGCGGCGCCGAGCAGCACGACCGTACAACTGACGGCGGCAAGCACGAGCCACGCTGCGAGCGCTTCTGCGCGTCGCCCGTTGACCTCAAGCGTCAGAGTCGGTGAGTTTCGCGATGACATGAACCCAGTGTGGATCGGCCGGTACCTGCCGCCGCATTACGAACGCGAGCAGCTCAGGGTCCGGCAGGTCCAGCAGCGCTGCGAATGCCTGTTGTTCGGCGGCCGGGGCGGAAGGATAGCGTTCCCGGAGGTATCGTTCGAGCAGAACGTCCAGCTCGCGCATGCCGCGCCGGCAGCGCCAGCGGAGCATGGCGGTGCTCAATGGCGTCTTTCCGCGATCTTCTTCTTGATCTCCGCGATCGCCTTGGCCGGGTTCAGGTCCTTCGGGCAGGCCTCGGTGCAGTTCATGATCGTGTGGCAGCGGTACAGGCGGAACGGGTCTTCGAGCTCGTCGAGGCGCTCGCCGGTCGCCTCGTCGCGGGTGTCGACGATCCAGCGATACGCGGCCAGCAGCGCTGCCGGGCCGAGGTAGCGGTCGCTGTTCCACCAGTAGCTCGGGCATGAGGTCGAGCAGCAGGCGCACAGGATGCACGCCGCCGGGCGGTCGATCTTTTCCTGATCCTCTTTCGATTGCAGCCGCTCGCGATCCGGCGGCGCCGGGGTGCGCGTTTGCAGCCAGGGTTTCACCGAGGCGTACTGTGCGTAGAAGTCGGTCAGGTCCGGCACCAGGTCCTTGATCACCGGCATGTGCGGCAGCGGATAGATCTTGATCGTGCCGCGGATGTCGTCGTTCGCGCGCGTGCACGCCAGCGTGTTCAGGCCGTCGATGTTCATCGCGCACGAGCCGCAGATCCCCTCGCGGCACGAGCGGCGGAACGTCAGCGTCGGATCGATCTCGTTCTTGATCTTGATCAGGGCGTCGAGAACCATCGGGCCGCAGCTCGCCATGTCGACTTCATAGGTGTCGACGCGCGGGTTCTCGCCCGACTCCGGGTCGAAGCGGTAGATCTTGAAGGCGCGCACCTGCTGCGCGCCGGCCGGCGCTTTGAACAGCTTGCCGGGGCGGATCTTGGAGTTGGCGGGCAGGCGGAATTGCGCCATTTCAGTAGGTCCTGGCTTTCGGCGGAATCGGCTCGACGTCGCTGGTCAGCGTGTTCATGTGCACGGGGCGATAGTCGATGCGCACCGCGCCGCGCGCATCGACCCATGAGAGCGTGTGCTTCATCCAGTTCGTGTCGTCGCGCTCCGGGAAGTCCTCGCGCGCATGCGCGCCCCGGCTCTCCTTGCGATTCGCCGCCGACTGAATCGTCGCGGCGGCCTGGGCCAGCAGATTGTCCAGCTCTAGTGTCTCGATCAGGTCGGTATTCCAGATCAGCGAGCGGTCGCTCACGCTGACGTCGGCGAAGGACGCGATCACGTCGGCGAGCTTGTGCACGCCCTCCTGCAGCGAGTCGCCGGTGCGGAACACTGCGGCGTGGGTCTGCATCACGCGCTGCATGTTGAGGCGGATCTGCGCGGTGCTGGTCTGGCCCTTGGCATTGCGCAGCCGATCGATGCGGCTCACGGCGAGATCGCCCGCGTCCTTAGCGAACGGCCGATGCTGCGTGCCCGGCTTGAGTGTAGCCGCGCAATGCCGTGCGGCTTCGCGGCCGAACACTACGAGATCGAGCAACGAGTTCGACCCGAGACGGTTCGCGCCGTGCACGGAGACGCAGGCAGCTTCGCCGACCGCCATCAGACCCGGCACGACGCTTTCCGGATTCCCGTTCTTCAGCGTGACGACTTCGCCCTGCACGTTCGCGGGAACGCCGCCCATGTTGTAGTGAACGGTCGGCAGCACCGGGATCGGCTGCTTGGTTACGTCGACACCGGCGAAAATCTTCGCGGTCTCGGCGATGCCGGGCAGGCGCTCGTGGATCACCTCTGCGCCCAGATGCTCCAGATGCAGGAAGATGTGGTCCTTGTGCTCGCCCACGCCGCGCCCTTCGCGGATCTCGATGGTCATGGCGCGGCTGACGACGTCGCGCGATGCCAGATCCTTGGCGTTCGGCGCGTAGCGCTCCATGAAGCGCTCGCCGTTCGAATTGCGCAGGATGCCGCCCTCGCCGCGCACGCCTTCAGTGATCAGACAGCCCGCGCCGTAGATGCCGGTCGGATGGAACTGCACGAACTCCATGTCCTGCAGCGGCAAGCCGGCGCGCAACACCATGCCGCCGCCGTCGCCGGTGCACGTGTGCGCCGAGGTGCACGAGAAGTAAGCGCGGCCGTAGCCGCCCGTCGCGAGGATCGTCTGATGTGCGCGGAACCGATGCAGCGTGCCATCGGCCATGTCGATGGCGACGACGCCGCGGCATTCGCCGTTCTCCATGATGAGGTCGATGGCGAAGTACTCGACGAAGAACTGCGCCTGGTGGCGCAGCGCCTGCTGATACAAGGTGTGCAGCATCGCATGGCCGGTGCGATCAGCGGCGGCGGCGGTGCGATGTGCCGGCGGACCTTGGCCGAATTTCGTGGTCATGCCGCCGAACGGCCGCTGATAAATGCGCCCGTCGTCGGTGCGCGAGAACGGCAAGCCGTAGTGCTCGAGCTCGATCACCGCATTCGGCGCTTCCTTGCACATGAACTCGATCGCGTCCTGATCGCCGAGCCAGTCCGATCCCTTGACGGTGTCGTACATGTGCCAGCGCCAGTCGTCCTCGCCCATGTTGCCGAGCGCGGCGCTGATGCCGCCTTGCGCAGCGACGGTGTGACTGCGCGTCGGGAAAACCTTGGTGATGCACGCGGTCGACAACCCGGAGTGCGCCAGACCGAACGTCGCGCGCAGGCCCGCGCCGCCGGCGCCGACCACGACGACGTCGTAGCTGTGATCGATGAACTTGTACTCGCTCATCCTGCACCGCCTGGCGCGCCGAACGCGATGCGCAGCACCGCGAAGATTGCGAGAGCGGCAACCGCCCAATGCGCGAAGGTGAGCAGCAGCATCGTCCCGATCTTCAGGCCGTGATGATGAACATAGTCCTCGACGACCACCTGCACGCCCAGCAGCGAGTGATAAACGAGGGTGGCGATGAGCAGCAGGAGCAGCACCGCGTTGACGGGTCCCGCGATCCACGCGATGACGGCTTCGTATTCGAAATTCGCCATGCGCAGCAGTGAGGCCACGAACCACAACCCGAGCAGCAGCAACGCGACCGACGTGACACGCTGCGACCACCAGTGCGAGACACCTTCCTTCGCGGCGCCGAGTCCGAGCACGCGGCCAATCGGGCTGCGCAGGCTCATGCAGCACCTCCCGCGTTGCGCATGATGAGCAGCCAGAACAACGCCGTGCAGACGATCGCGCCGAGGAACACGATCCAGCCGCTCACGCGCGCAGCCTTGCGTTCCAACCCTTGGCCTGTGTCCCACGTCATATGCCGCGCGCCGTTCAACAGGTGATAGAAGAATGCGAACGAGAAGCCGATCAGCAGGATGCGCACCACGGGATGTGCGAAGAAATCGCGGGCAGTTTGGTAAGCGTCGTGGCCGCTCGCCGCGGCGACCAGCCAGTAAGCGAACAGCAGCAGGCCGACCGACAACGCGCAGCCGGTCACGCGATGCAGGATCGACAGCGCCATCGTGTACTGCCAGCGGTACACGGTGAGAAACGGCGACAGCGGCCGTTTGCGAGTACTAGAAGTAGCCAAGCCGACCCCCACGGTCAGAAATCGATGCAGCGACCGTTCTTCTCCCAATCGCCGTAGCGCGTGGGATCGAGACCGCCGCGGCCGCCGTGCTCGCGCGGCGCTGCGGCTTTGGGCGGCGGCGCCGCTGGAACCTCGGATACGGCATGGTCGGCCAACTCATTCGTATTTGTGGTCGGCAGCGATCCGGACGATGATTGCGTGCCCTGCGACATAGCGGCGTGGGGCAAGTGTGCCAGAAGCACTTTTGAGGCGGAACCTCGCCTCGTTAGTTTGTCGCGAGGCTTGACTTCGGATTTCGCGAACGGATGAGTTTCCTGTGACTACCTCCTTGGGCACGCTGCTGGTGAGCGGTGCGGACGCCCGCGCCTTCCTGCAGGGCCAGCTGAGCGCCGACATCGATGCGCTCACGCCTGCACATGCCCTGCTGGCGTCCTGCAATTCTGCGCAAGGTCGCGTGCAAGCCGTGCTGTGGCTGGTCGAGCGCAACGATGGGATCGCGCTGCTCCTGCCCGCGTCGCTGACGGAACGCATCGCCGTGCGGCTGCGGAAATACGTGTTGCGGTCGAAGGTGCGGATCGACGCGTTGCCGGCTGCCGTCGATGTCACCGAACCGCCTGCGTATCGCGAGCGCGATTGGCGGCTCGCCGGCATTCGCGCGGGCCTGCCGCAGGTGTACCCGGAAACGTACGAGACGTTCGTCGCGCAGATGCTCAACCTCGATGTGCTCGGCGGCGTCAATTTCGAGAAAGGCTGCTACACGGGCCAGGAAATCATCGCGCGCACGCACTTCCGCGGCGCGATCAAGCGCCGGATGTTCCGCTTCGAGTGTGCGTGCCCGCCGCCGGTCCCCGGCACGCGAGTGCTTGCGGGTGAGCAGCACGCGGGCGATGTGGTCGATGCGGCAGCGACAGAAGCAGGATGCGAGTTGCTGGCGGTGATCACGCTCGCTCAGGCGGACGCGGCGCTGGAGCTCGAATCGAACCGCGGCGCCTCATTGCGACGTCTGTCGATGCCGTATGCCGTCGCTGCAGAGTCAGGCTGAAGCCTGACTTCCTCATTCCGGCCGCATGTGCGGGAACAGCAGCACATCCCGGATCGACGGCGAGTTCGTCAGCAGCATCACCAGCCGATCGATGCCCACGCCGAGGCCCGCCGCCGGCGGCATGCCGTATTCCAGCGCGCGGATGTAATCGGCGTCGTACTGCATCGCCTCCAGGTCGCCGGCCTGCTTGCGGGCCAGCTGATCCTTGAAGCGCGCTGCCTGATCCTCGGGATCGTTCAACTCCGAGAAGCCGTTCGCAATCTCGCGCCCGCCGACGAAGAACTCGAACCGATCCGTGATGAAGGGATCCGAATCGTTGCGGCGTGCCAGCGGCGAGACTTCCGCGGGGTACGCATACACGAACGTCGGTTGCAGCAGCCGATGCTCGGCCGTCTTCTCGAACATGTCGAACTGCAGCTTGCCGGCGCCGTCACCCGGCAGGTACGCGATGCCGAGGCGATCGCAGTAGCCGCGCAAGTATTCGACCTCGCGCAGCCGCGCGCGCTCGATGCCAGGGTTGAAGTGCACGAGCAGGTCCTCGATCGTCACGCGGCGGAACGGCTGCGCAAAGTCGTACACCTCGCCCTGGTACTCGACGCGCCGCGAGCCGACCACGGCATCGCACAGCCCCTGGCACATGCGCTCCACCAGACTCATGAAGTCGCTGAAGTCCGCGTACGCCTGGTACAGCTCCAGCATCGTGAATTCGGGGTTGTGGCGGGTCGAGATGCCTTCGTTGCGGAAGTTGCGGTTGATCTCGTACACGCGCTCGAAGCCGCCGACCAGCAGCCGCTTCAGGAACAGCTCGGGCGCGATGCGCAGGTAAAGCTGCATGTCCAGCGCGTTGTGATGCGTGACGAACGGCCGCGCCACCGCGCCGCCGGCGATGGTCTGCATCATCGGCGTCTCGACTTCTAGGAAGTCCAGCGCGTCGAGGTAGTCGCGCAGGTACTTGATGATGCGCGTGCGCGTCTTGAACACCTGCGCGCTCTGCGGGCTGACGATCAGGTCGACGTAGCGCTGGCGATAGCGGATCTCCTGATCGGCGAGACCGTGCCACTTGTCCGGCAGCGGGCGCAGCGACTTGGTCAGCAGGCGCAGCTTGTCGGCGCGCACCGAGAGCTCGCCGGTCTTGGTCTTGAACAGCGCGCCCTCGACGCCGATGACATCGCCGACGTCCCAGCTCTTGAACTCGTCGTAGCTCGCGCCAAGCGGCTCGCTTTGCGCGAACACCTGGATCTGCCCGGTGCGGTCCGCGATCTTCGCGAAGCTCGCCTTGCCCATGACGCGCTTGGCGAGCATGCGGCCGCCGACCTTCACGCGGATCGTGTTCTTGTCGAACCACTCCGGCGGGCGATCGCCGTACGCCGTGAGCAACTGGTCCGCCAGCGCGTCGCGCCGGAAGTCGTTCGGAAACGCCACGCCCCCGGCAGACGTCGTGCGCAGCTTCTCGAGCTTGGCCCGCCGTTCGGCGATCAACTTGTTTTCGTCGTCCGACATCACAACCCCTGCTTGAGACTCGCTTCCAGGAACTGATCCAGATCGCCGTCGAGCACCCGCGTGGTATCGCCGATCTCGATGTTGGTGCGCAGATCCTTGATGCGCGACTGGTCCAGCACGTACGAGCGGATCTGGTTGCCCCAGCTCACGTCCGACTTGTTGTCCTCGAGCACCTTGGCTGCGGCGTTGCGCTTGTTCACTTCCAGCTCGTACAGCTTCGCCTTCAGCTGCTTCCACGCCTTGTCGCGATTCTTATGCTGGCTGCGCTCGTTCTGGCACGCGACGACGATGCCGGTCGGGACATGCGTGAGGCGGACCGCCGACTCCGTCTTGTTGACGTGCTGACCGCCGGCGCCGCTCGAGCGATAGACGTCGGTGCGCACGTCCGCCGGGTTGATCTGGATATCGATGTCGTCATCGATCTCCGGCGAGACGAATACGGACGCGAACGACGTGTGCCGGCGCGCATTCGAATCGAACGGCGACTTGCGCACCAGCCGATGCACGCCAGTTTCGGTGCGCAGCCAGCCGTACGCGTAGTCGCCGGTGAAGTTGACGCTCGCGCCCTTGATGCCGGCGACTTCGCCGTTGCTGATGTCGACCACCTCGGTCTTGAAGCCGTGCTGCTCGCCCCAGCGCAGATACATGCGCAGCAGCATCTGCGCCCAATCCTGCGCCTCGGTGCCGCCCGCTCCCGCCTGAATGTCGAGGAACGCGCTGTGCGAGTCCATCTGGCCCGGAAACATGCGCTTGAATTCGAGCTGCTTGACGTCGCGATCGAGCGCCGCGAGATCGCGCTCGACGGCTTGCGCCGTCGACTCGTCGCTCTCCTCGACGGCCATGTTCAACAACTCGCCGGCGTCCTTCAGGCCGTTGCCGACGCGATCGAGCGTGCTCACGACCTGCTCCAGGCGGGCGCGTTCGCGCCCCAGCTCCTGGGCCTTGTCGGGCGTGTTCCAGATCGCGGGGTCTTCCAGCTCCCGGCTTACCTCGGTGAGCCGCTCGCTCTTGAGGTCGTACTCAAAGGAACCTCCTCAGCGCTTCGCTGCGCTCGGTGAGGTCTTCGAGAGAACGGCGGATTTGATTGATTTCCATAGCGGAGGTGAAAAGTTGCGAGCGGCGGATGGTAGCACGCTGTAGGTCGGGCTTTAGCCCGACAACACCCTTAAATACTCCACCACCAGCTGCACCTTCTCCAGCCCGTTGTACTGATTCACATCGAGCCGATACGCCAGCTCGACACGCGCCGCCGGCTGCACATCCGGCGCGTCCGCATCGTCGAAGTGCCGGAACGCGATCGCTTCGCACAGGCAGCCGTCGCCGTCCTGCAGCTCCAGCTTGAGATGCCGCTCGCCGATGACGCGCGTGGCACGCACCTCGAAACAGTCGTCGAAGACCGGCTCGGGAAACGCCTGACCCCAGGGCCCGGCGGACTGCAACAGCCGCACGATATCGATCGTGCGCTCGCGGCCGCTGAGCGCGCCGTCCGAGTGCACGACGCCGACCGCGTCCTCGACCGTCATCCAGCGGCGCACCTCGGCGTCGAACGCGGCGCGGAACTCGTCGAGCGCCGCAGCGCGCAACGTGAGTCCCGCCGCCATCGCGTGCCCGCCAAATTTGTCGACGAGATCGGGATGTCGAACGGTGACCGCATCGAGCACGTCGCGTATGTGCACGCCGTCGACCGAACGCGCCGAGCCCTTCAGCGTGGTTGCATCCGCCCGCGCCAACGCGATCACGGGCCGATGCACGCGGTCTTTGACACGCGATGCCACGAGCCCGACCACACCCTGGTGCCACGTTTCGTCGAACAAGCACAGACCGAGCGGCAACAGCGGATCCTCCGCGCGCATGTCCGCGATCGCGAGCATCGCCTCCTGCTGCATCTGCAGCTCGAGCTCGCGCCGATCGTGATTCAGTTGCGCGAGCCGCGCCGCGAGACCCCGTGCGGCGTCGAGGTCGTCGGCCAGCAGGCACTGGATGCCGATCGTCATGTCGTCGAGCCGGCCGGCGGCATTCAGCCGCGGCCCGATCTGATAGCCGAGATCGGACGCGAGCGTCGCCGCCGGCACGCGATTCGCCGCTTCCAGCAACGCGCGCAGCCCGGCGCAGCAGCGGCCCGCACGGATCCGTCGCAGTCCTTGATGGACGAGCACGCGGTTGTTGCGATCCAGCGGCACGAGATCCGCGACCGTGCCGAGCGCCACCAGGTCGAGCAGGTCCGCGACCGGTGCGTCGCCCGCGTGCAGACCGCGCGTCTGCATCTCGCGCGTCAGCGCTGCCATCAAGTAGAACGCAACGCCGACTCCGGCGAGCGCCTTGCTCGGGAACGAATTGCCGGGCGCGTTCGGATTGACGAGTGCTGTCGCGTTCGGCAGCGTCGGCGGCGCCAGATGATGATCGGTGATCAACGTGTCGATGCCGAGCGCACGGGCCTCATCGACACCCGCATGGCTGGAAACGCCGTTGTCGACCGTGACGATCAGCGCCGGCTTGTTCTGGGCGGCCAGGCGCACGATCTCCGGTGTCAGGCCATAGCCGTACTGAAAGCGATTCGGCACCAGGAAATCGACCGCTGCGAAACCAAGCCGACGCAGCTGCCGCACCACCAGCGCGGTGCTGGTCGCACCGTCAGCATCGAAATCGCCGATCACGACGATCGCGCTGCGCTTGGCGAAGTGAGCGCACAACAACTCCACCCCCGCGGGGATGCCATCGAGGCGGCCGACCGGGACGAGTTGACTCAGGCCGAGGTCGAGCTCGCTCGCGAGGCGCACGCCGCGCGTCGCGTACAAGCGCCGCAACAACGGATGCAGGTCGCCCGCAAGCGCATTGCCGTCAACGTCGCCGCGGCGACGGATCGTACGATTCAGCATGCCCACTCCGCCGGTGCACGCTGACCGCGCCAGAACTTCAGCAGCGAGGGCCGCGCGACCGTGACGGCGCAGCTGTCCACCACGATTTCCAATCGCGCGAGCGCGCCGGCGGCCAGCGCGCGAGCCAACGGCGCGATCCATGCTGCTTCGAGCGCGTCCAAATCGTCCGCGGCGACGACGGCGACCGCGCGCGAGCGCAGCCTCGCAAGCAGAGCTTGCGCATGCGGCGGAGCGGCAGTCACATCGCCATCGTTCAAACGATAGATTCCTCGCAAGTACAGATCGTCACCGAAAGCCTGCGGCAAAGCGTAGCGCTGCAGGTCGCGAAGTTCTCCGGGCCCATGAAACCACACGGCGTTGATCTCCGGCACGCCGCGCCGCGCGCGCTCGATGTTGACGGGATGCTCGTGCAACAACATCTGCAGCTCGGTCATGAGACGACGCAGCCCGGGCGCCGCGCCGCCCCGCGGCATGGCCTGCTCCAGCGGAGTTGCGGCGGCAGTCTCGGGTGTTGCGGCCTGCACATCCAGCGCGCGGTCGCTGCGCGCTAGCCAATCGCCTCGGGACGTCGTTACCAGCTGCATTCCGGTAGCCCGCAGATGCGCGCCGATCGTCGGCTCCAACTCCGCCAGCTCGGCGCGCGCAACGCCGGTCGAACCGTGCAACACCACAGCTGTCAGCCGATCGAGCCCGGCAACGAAATGCATCGGTTGCAGATGCAGCCAGAAGTCGCGCGCGGGTTCGGCGATGTCGCCCGTGCGCGTGACAGCGGCGCTCGGATACCGCGCGTGGTCTTCGATCCCGAGCGCATCCAGCAACGCGATCTGCCACACGCGCAGTCCGTCGCTTGGCGGCGGCAGCGCGCGAATCGAGCCGCGACCGCCGAGCCGCGCCAGGTGCGGCCAGCGCGAGCTGCGTTCGGCGATCGCCTGACGCCATGCCGGCGCGATCTCAGGTGCGATCAGCGTGAGAGCTTTGGTCATTCGCGCTATCGTAAGACGAATGAGATTGACGGATGACAGAACCGGCAGCGTGCTGCTCGTGCGTTCGTACGCGCCCGGCGAGGTACGCGTCGCGGACTCGGTGCTGCAGCGAAGCTTCCTGATCAGCGCGGAGCGGCTGGTCGAGGACTGGCGCCCGCAAACGCTCGACGAGCTGACCGAAGCGGATCTCGAGCCGGTGTTCGCGCTGCAGCCGGAGATCGTCGTGCTCGGCTCCGGACCGCGGCAACGCTTTCCCGAGCCGCGACTGCTCGCCGCGATCATGACGCGCGGCATCGGCTGCGAAGTGATGGACACGGGAGCCGCCTGTCGCACGTATAACGTCCTCGTGAGCGAGGGGCGTCGTGCGGTGGCTGCGTTGCTGTTGAAGTAAGACTCCCGGCTGGATAGCCGGGAGAAGACGCGAGGGACTGAAGTTCGTTCGACCAACTCGTCGTTACGTGCTCTAAAAAGAGCCTCGCGCCGACGAAATATTCTTGTTGTTGTGCTTTTGTTCTTCTTCGCGCTGTTTCCTCGAATCCCCCTCCGCCCCCGCGTCTTCTACCGGTAACCCTGCGGTGCGTCGCCAAGCGACGACATTGGGCGCGGATGTTAGACACGAGATAGTGCAGAGCGCAACTACTGTTCAGTAGCGGCGCACGCTAGCAATCTTCGGGCCAGACTCAGTCAACGCACTCAGTCCACACGCTTCGGTAAGAACGTTAGTGGATTCCCTGGCGTGCCGTTGATCCGAATCTCGAAATACAGCATCGCCTCGCCATTCGGCCCGGGACCCATCGTCGCAATCCTCTGCCCGGCGACGACCGCATCGCCCTCGCGAACCGCCACCGACTTCGTGTGCCCGTACGCGCTCAGATAGGTTTGGTTGTGCTTGAGGATCACCAGCTGCCCATACCCGAGCAGCCCCGAGCCCGTATACACGACGTTGCCGGCCGCAGCGGCACGAATATCCTCGCCGAGCTGTCCGCTCACGGTGAGCCCCTGTCCGCCGTTGGGCCGCGTAGTGAGCGTCGCTGTGCCGCCGCTAACGGGCCACTGCCATTGCACCGGCGGCGCACTCGGCGCCGGCGTGGTCTGCCTTGCAGGAGAACCGGGAGCAGGACGCGTCGACGCCTGCGACCCGCGCGATGGATACAACTTCAGCACCTGACCGGGATGAATCACATAATCGCGACCGACTCCGTTCCAGCGCGCAAGGTCCTGCCAGTCCAGTTTATGGCGCCAGGCGATCGCGTAGAGGGTGTCGCCGCGCTTTACGGTATAGGTCGTCGCGCGTTCAGGATGCGACGCGCAGCCGGACAACAGCGCCAGGATCAGCAGCGAAAAGCGGATGGCGGATAGTCGGAGCAGAAGCGCGCGTCCTCATGTTGTGCCTTTCAACAAGGGCACGAAACTGACCTGGCCGAGCATCTCCTTGTGCAGCTCGTCCCCTCGCCGCGTCAGCCGCAGCAGTTGCTGGCGGCCTTCCGGTCCCACTGGCGCGATCAGCCGGCCGCCGGGCGCGAGCTGCTGGAACAGCACCTCCGGAATCGCCAGCGGCGCGGCCGCCATCAGGATGCCGTCGTACGGCCCATGCGCCGGCCAGCCCTGAAAGCCGTCGCCATGACGCAAATGAACGTTGCGAATGCCGAGTTCCTTGAACCGCGAGCGCGCGCGCTCCAGCAAGGCGCTGATGCGCTCGATGCTGTAAATGAAACGCACCAGCGGCGCGAGCACGGCGGTCTGGTAACCGCAACCGGTGCCGATCTCCAGCACCTTGCCGGGCGTGCCGCCTTCCAGCATCGCCTCGCTCATCTTCGCAACCACGAACGGCTGCGAGATCGTCTGGCCATGACCGATCGGCAGCGCTGTGTCCTCGTACGCGCGCGTCGCAAGCGCTTCGTCGACGAACAAGTGACGCGGCACGTTGCGAATCTGGTCGAGCACCTGCGCGTTGTTGATGCCCTGCTCGCGCAGCCGCTGAATGAGCCGCTCGCGCGTGCGCGCGGAAGTCATGCCGATGCCGGCGCGATTCCCCGGCTTGTCGCCGCCACTGCCAGTCATGGATGGCGGACTCACGATGCTCTTCCCTGCAGCCACGCGCGCATATCCTCCAGCATCGAATGCCGCGTCAGGTCGATCTGCAGCGGCGTCACCGACACGTAATTGTTCGCGACCGCGTGGAAGTCGGTGCCTGGCCCGGCGTCCTGACCGACGCCCGCCGGCCCGACCCAATACACAGGGCGGCCGCGCGGATCTTCCGCCGCGATGATACGTTCCGAGCGATGACGGAAACCGAGACGCGTCGCCTGGTAGCCCTTGAGCGCCTCGTACGGCACGTCAGGCACGTTGACGTTGAGGATGGTCGCTTGATGCAACGGCGCACGCTGTACGCGCAGCACGAGCTCGGTGGCGACACGCGCCGCTGTCGCGAAGTGCCGGCCGGAGTCAGGCTGCAACACGAGCGACAGCGCGATCGCCGGCAACCCGAGGAAGCGCCCTTCGATCGCGGCAGCCACGGTGCCGGAGTAGAGAACGTCGTCGCCGAGATTCGGGCCGTCGTTGATGCCGGAGACGACCATGTCATGCTCTTCTTCGAACAGGCCCGAGATCGCGAGATGCACGCAGTCGGTCGGCGTGCCGTTGAGCACGTAGTACTTGCGCTCGGCGAACGGCAGCACGCGCAGCGGCATGTCGAGCGTGAGCGAATTGCTGGCGCCGCTGCGGTTGCGGTCCGGCGCGACGACCGTGATCTCCGCCAGCTGCGCCAGGGCGTCGCTGAGCGCGGTGAGCCCGTCGGCGCGATAGCCGTCGTCGTTGCTGATGAGAATCTTCACTGCGGGAAACTATACTTTAAAAGGATCAACGCCGGAGCGAACCAGTGAGCGACGACGAAGACCGCGAGGCCCGCGCCTTTCGCGAAGCGATGCGGGACGTGCGACGCCTGACGCGCGGCGGCAAGGCGGAGCGCGTGGCACCGAAGCCGCCGGCGAAGGCGCGCTTCACGCGCGCCGATCAGGTCGAAGTGCTGCGCGAGAGCCTGCAGCCGCCGCCGGACGAAGCAGTGCTTGCCACCGGCGACGAGTTGAGCTTCCGCCGCCCGCACATTTCCGAAGCGGTCCTGACGCGGCTGCGTCGCGGCGCTTATGTAGTTGACAGCGAGATCGATCTGCACGGTATGACGGGCGCCGAAGCGAAGGCGGCGTTGCGCGGATTCATCGCGGAATGCGTCGACCATCGGCTGCGGTGCGTGCGCGTCGTGCACGGCAAAGGTCGCCGCTCCGGCCCGCGCGGGCCGGTGTTGAAGAACGTCGTCAACCACTGGCTGCAGCGCGCCGACGACGTGCTGGCATTCGGCTCGGCGCGCGCCGTCGATGGCGGCAGCGGCGCGATTTATGTGCTGCTGAAAGGGAAGTGACATCGTCACTCTTCCGCTTCCGGCGTGTCCTGGGCGAACGCATTCTCCAGCAACTCGTGCAGCACCGCCGTCGCGAACGCGCCGCGGAACAAACGAAAGCGCAGCTGCACGACTTCGCCCTCGATCGCCCACGCGAGTCGGTCGACACGAATGCGCAACGCGCGCCGTTCCGCCTCCAGCCCTGCCTTGCTGAGGCCGCGCGCGAGGACGTCGTGATGCGCGACAACCTCCGCTTCGAGCGCAGGCACTGGCCGGTCCGATTCGCGTCCCCACAGCGGACCGGTCGGATGAATATCGAGCCCGGCGCACCGCTCTTCGAGCGCGGCATCGACGGCTTCGGCAACGAAGACGCTGCCGCTGCCGTCGAGGTTGACGATCTCGCCCGGTAGCAGCCGGTTCCACGTTCCATCGCTCACCCGGCGTGCGACGACGGAGTTGAAGATTGCGGCACGAGCGGCCGACAAGGCGAAGCCACGCTGCCAACGATCGGTGGGCGCGACACCGTCAGAGAACCACGCGAGGGCCGTGCGCAAGTTGCCCGCGTCCCGGCCGAACCTTTGCGGACCGAAGTAGCTCGGCACGCCTGCCGCTGCAATGGCCTGCAGTCGCTGCTCCAATACCTGCGGATCGCCGCTGAAGCCGCGCAAGGTGATCTTGAAGTCGTTGCCCTTGAGTGCCCCGCGCTTAAGCTTGCGTCGATGACGCGCCGCTGCGATCACTTCGAAGCCCTCGCCGCCGACGCCGACCCACGACTCGCCAAGCGCCGACCGGGCCGGCACCGTGAACGATTGCTCGGCCACTGCGTCGCGGTCCTTCAGTCCTGCGAAGCCCACGTCGCGCGGATCGATCTTCGCGAGTCGCGCGAGCTGTCTGGCAATCCACAGTGTGTTCGCGCCGCGCTTGCGCACCTTCAGCAGCAGATGGTCGCCGGCGCCGTCGGCCTCCCAGCCGAGCCACTCCTGCACGAGAAAGTCCTCGGGCGTGGCGCGCAGCTGCGCGCGACCTGCCGGTCCGCCGTGCGCGCACGGCAGCGCCGCCATCTCTTCGAATACGGTCACGGAGCTTGTATTCCCGTCGTCTGCTCGATCAGCACGATCGCCTGGCACGCCAGGCCTTCGCCGCGGCCGATGTAACCGAGCCCTTCGGTGGTCGTTGCCTTGACGTTGACGCGCGCGGCGTCCAGGCCCAGGTCGCTGCCGATGTTCGCGCGCATCGCATCCCGGTGACGCCCGAGGCGCGGCCGTTCCGCGATCACCGTCGCATCGACGTTGACGACCCGATAACCGCGATCCTGCAGCAGCAGCCGCACGTGGCGCAGGAACGTGCGGCTGTCGGCGCCGCGCCAGCGCGGATCGCTGTCCGGGAAATGCATGCCGATGTCGCCGAGTCCGGCGGCGCCGAGCAGCGCATCGCAGATCGCGTGCAGCAGCACGTCGCCATCCGAGTGCGCGAGTACGCCGTGCGAATGCGGCACGCGCTCGCCGCCGAGCATCACGTGATCGCCGCTCGTGAAAGCGTGCACGTCGTATCCCTGGCCCATGCGCAAACTGCTGCTCATGCTCCGCTCCATGATGCCAGCACCCGTGCGGCGCGTTCGATGTCTTCGGGCAACGTGATCTTGATGTTGTCGGGATCGCCGCGGACCAGTCGCGGTTGCAATCCGAGCGCTTCGACCGCCTGCGCTTCGTCCGTCGGCGCGGCACCGGAGTCGCTCACAGCCCCCAACGCCCGATCGAGAACGCCGTACCGGAACATCTGCGGCGTCAGCGCGCGCCACAGCGACTCGCGGGAAACCGTCGCCTGCACGCGATCGTTCGCATCGGAGCGCTTGAGGGTATCGACGACCGGAGCGGCGAGCAGCCCGCCCACGCCGTCGTCAGCGAGCTCGTCGATCAAGCGGCTCAGGTCGGTGGCCCGCAAGCACGGGCGCGCCGCGTCGTGCACCAGGACCCAGTCGTCGTCGTTGGCGAGCGCAACGAGCGCGCGCAGGCCGGCGCGCACCGAGTCGACGCGCTCGGTGCCGCCAATCGCAGTCGAGATCCTGGGATGCCGCGCCAGCGGCAGTTCGGACCAATGACGATCCTGATCCGCCAGCACGACGACGATGCGCTCGCAGTCGGAACGTTCGAGGAACGGCGCGAGCGCCCATTCGATGACGCTGCGGCCGGCGAGCTGCAAATATTGTTTGGGCTGGCCCGAAGCGGCCATCCGCCGCGAGCTGCCCGCCGCCGGCACGATGACCCAGCGCTTACTGTGCCTCGGCACGGGTCGCGTCCTCAGGCGACACGACCTGGTAGAACGTCTCGCTCTTGCCGACCATCCCCAGGTCCGTACGCGCGCGCTCTTCGATAGCCGTCGTGCCCTTCTTCAGGTCCTGCACTTCGGCCGCGAGCGTACGGTTGCGCTCGCGCAGGCGCGCGTTCTGTTCCTGCTGCGCGGAGATCTCCGCATGCAGCCGCGTGACCTCGCGCACGCTGCCGTCGCCGAACCACAGCCGGTACTGGAGCAGTACCAGCAGGATCAGCAGACCGGCGGCGATGAATTTCATGCTGTCAGCACGAGATGCTGGGCAGCGGCACGGGGAACGCCTCGGCGCCCGCGTAGCGCGCCTCGGCTCCCAGCTCCGCTTCGATCCGCAGCAGCTGGTTGTACTTGGCGATGCGATCGGAGCGCGACATCGAGCCGGTCTTGATCTGCGTCGCGCTGGTCGCGACCGCGATGTCAGCTATGGTGGCGTCCTCTGTTTCGCCCGAGCGATGCGACACGACCGATGCATACGCTGCACGCGTCGCCATGTCGATGGCCGCGAGCGTCTCGGTCAGCGTGCCGATCTGGTTCACCTTGATGAGGATCGCGTTCGCGATCTTCTTCTGGATGCCCTCCTGCAGGATCTTCGTGTTGGTCACGAACAGGTCGTCGCCGACCAGCTGCACGCGCTTGCCGAGGCGCTGCGTGAGTCCGGCCCAGCCGTCCCAGTCGTTCTCGGCCATGCCGTCCTCGACCGTCACGATCGGATAGCGCCCGACCAGGCCCTCGAGGTAGTCCGCGAACTGCGCGGACGTGAACTTGCGATGCTCGGATTCGAGCTCGTAGATGCCGCCCGAGTAGAACTCGGTGCTCGCCACGTCGAGGCCGAGGAAGATCTGGCGCCCGGCCTTGTAACCGGCGCGATCGATTGCCTCGAGAATCGTTTCCAAAGCCGCTTCGTTGGATGGCAGGTCCGGTGCGAAGCCGCCTTCGTCGCCCACTGCCGTCGACAGCTTGCGCTCGTGCAGGACCTTCTTGAGCGTGTGGAAGATCTCTGCGCCGTAACGCAGCGCCTCCGAGAGCGACGGCGCGCCCACCGGCAGGATCATGAATTCCTGGATGTCGACGCTGTTGTCCGCGTGTGCGCCGCCGTTGATGATGTTCATCATCGGCACCGGCAGAGTCTTCGGGCCAGGGCCGCCCAGGTAGCGATACAGCGGCTGTTTGCTATCGATCGCGGCGGCCTTCGCCGTTGCGAGCGACACGGCGAGCAGCGCATTGGCACCGAGCCGCGCCTTCGTCTCCGTGCCGTCGAGGGCTATCATCGTCTTGTCGATCTCCGCCTGCGCGCTCGGGTTCTTGCCGAGCAGCGCCTTGCGAATCTCGCCGTTCACGTGCCCGACTGCCTTGGTCACGCCCTTGCCGAGATAGCGATGCTTGTCGCCATCGCGCAGCTCGATGGCCTCGCGCGCACCGGTCGAGGCACCGGACGGAACGGCAGCGCGGCCGAGCACGCCGGAATCGAGGATCACGTCGGCCTCCACGGTCGGGTTGCCGCGCGAGTCGATGATCTCGCGGCCGCGGATGTCGACGATCTTGCTCATAGCAGACTTTCCTCGAACGGACGGGATTTGACGGCGCGGTCCAGCTCGGCGAGCGTCGTCAGCAGCGGCTCCATGCGCGCGAGCGGCCACGCATTCGGCCCGTCGGACAGCGCCTTGTCCGGATCCGGATGCGTTTCCATGAAGACTCCGGAGACACCGGCGGCCACTGCGGCACGCGCAAGAACCGGCACGAACTCGCGCTGGCCACCGGATGCGGTGCCCTTGCCGCCCGGCAATTGCACCGAATGCGTAGCGTCGAACACGACCGGGGCACCGGTCGCGCGCATCACCGACAGCGAGCGCATGTCGGAGACCAGGTTGTTGTAGCCGAAGCTGAAGCCGCGCTCGCACACCATGATCTGCTCGTTGCCGGTCGAGCGCGCCTTGTCGACCACGTTCTGCATTTCCCACGGCGACAGGAACTGGCCCTTCTTGATGTTCACGGGCCGCTGCTGCGAGCAGACATTGAGGATGAAGTTCGTCTGCCGCGCCAGGAAAGCCGGCGTCTGCAGTACGTCGACCACCGAGGCAACCTCGACCAGCGGCGTATCTTCGTGGACGTCGGTCAGCACGGGCAGGCCAAGCTGCCGCTTCACCTCGGACAGGATGCGCAGGCCCTCCTCCATGCCCGGCCCGCGATAGCTCTTCTGCGAAGAGCGGTTCGCCTTGTCGAACGAGGATTTGAAGATGAAAGGAATGCCGAGCCGCGCGGTCAACTCCTTGAGCTTGCCGGCGGTATCGAGGACCAGTCCTTCGCTTTCGACAACACAGGGCCCCGCGATGAGAAATAGCGGCTGGTCGGGGCCGACGGTGAAATTGATCAGCTTCACGCGCTTTGAGCGACCGGCATCTGCTCCTGCCTGTACGCCCGCGCCGCCTTCACGAACCCCGTGAACAGCGGATGGCCGTCGCGCGGCGTCGAGCGGAACTCCGGGTGGAACTGGCTGGCGACGAAGAACGGGTGCGTCGGCAGCTCGATCATCTCGACCAGGCCGTCGCGCGAGAAACCGGAGAAGCGCAGCCCTGCATTCATCATCTTCTGCAGGTAGCGGTTGTTGAACTCGTAACGGTGGCGGTGGCGCTCCTGGATCAGGTCCGAGCCGTAGATCTGGTGCGAGCGCGAGCCGTGCGACAGCCGCACTTCCTGCGCGCCCAGCCGCATCGTGCCGCCCAGCTCCGATTTCTCGGTGCGCTGCTCGACCGTGCCCTTCTCGTCCTGCCACTCGGAGATCAGCGCGATCACCGGGTGCGGCGCCGAGCGGTTGAACTCGGTGGAATGCGCGCCGTGCAGATTCGCGACGCTGCGCGCGTATTCGATGATCGCCAGCTGCATGCCGAGGCAGATGCCCAGGTACGGGATGCGGTTCTCGCGGGCGTACTGGATCGCCTGAATCTTGCCTTCGATGCCGCGCTCGCCGAAGCCGCCCGGTACCAGGATCGCGTCGACGCCGTCGAGCAGGCTCGTGCCGTGTTTTTCGACGTCGGTGGCCTCGACGAACTGGATCTTGACGCGCGTGCGGGTGCGCACGCCGGCGTGGATCAGCGCTTCCGTCAGCGAGATGTACGAGTCGCGCAGGTTCACGTACTTGCCGACCATCGCGATCGTCACCGTCGTGTCCGGGTTGGTCTTGGCCGCGACCACCTGACGCCACTCGGACAGATCGGCTGGCGGCACGTCGAGCCGCAGCTTGTCGACCACGATGTCGTCGAGCCCTTCCTCGTGCAGCAGCATCGGGATCTTGTACAGGTCGTCGGCGTCGACGGCGGAAATCACCGCGCGCTCCTCGACGTTCGTGAACAGCGCGATCTTGCGCCGCTGCTCGTCCGGCACCTTGGTCTGCGCGCGGCACAGCAGGATGTCCGGCTGAATACCGATCGAGCGCAGCTCCTTCACCGAGTGCTGCGTCGGCTTGGTCTTGATCTCGCCGGAGCTCGGGATGTACGGGATCAGCGTCAGGTGCATGTAGAGCACGTTGTTGTGGCCGAGCTCGACGCCCATCTGGCGGATCGCTTCGAGGAACGGCAGCGACTCGATGTCGCCGACCGTGCCGCCGATCTCGACCATGCACACGTCCGCGTCGCCCGCGCCCATGCGGATGCAGTGCTTGATCTCGTCGGTGATGTGCGGGATGACCTGGACCGTCGCGCCCAGGTAGTCGCCGCGGCGCTCCTTGGCGATGACGCGCTCGTAGATGCGTCCGGTCGTGAAATTACTGTTGCGCGAGGTGACCGTGCGCACGAAGCGCTCGTAGTGGCCGAGATCGAGGTCGGTCTCGGTGCCATCGGTCGTGACGAACACTTCGCCGTGCTGGAATGGGCTCATGGTGCCTGGATCGACGTTGATGTACGGATCCAGCTTCACCATGCTGACCTTGAGGCCGCGCGCTTCGAGAATGGCGCCCAATGAGGCTGCCGCGATGCCTTTCCCGAGCGAGGAAACGACACCGCCGGTCACACAGATATAACGCGTCATCTTGAGCACCGTCGTGTGAGAGAGTTGAACCGATGACCGTGACCGCTGGCGCGTCATCACCAGTCATCACGACGGGCGGACAGTCTAACGGAAGAAGTCCCGACGGACCAGCAGTTAGTGCGACTCCGCGGCAATCAATTGTGGTCTCTCCTCCCACACGATGCGCAGCGCGTCCTCCCCGTGACGCGCGGCGAATTCTTCCGCGATCCACAGGTCGCCGACGGCGACGAGCTGCTCTGCCGAATAGATCAGCGGCACGCGATCGCGCCACCACGGCAGCACTCCCGCGTCCTGCAGCAGCTTCTTCAGCTTGCGATGGTGCGGATCGCCGGCCGGCTGCAGTTCTTCGCCGCCACGGCGGAAGTGAACCTGCAACTCTCCCCTCACACGCGCGACAGCCAGCCCGCCGGCCGCGTCACGTTGCGCGCGGAGTCGGCCGAGCTGCGCAGGCAGTTCAAGCACTTGCGAGACATTCCACGGCAGCGGGTCAGCCGGCTCGAACGCCGGACGCTGGCGCATGCAGTACAGCAAGCCGCGGTGGCGGCGCACTTCCACGTCATCCCATTCGACGCACGGCAGCCGATCCTCGCGCGCGATCAGGAGATCGCGCTCGATTGTCGCGAGCTTGCGAGTCGAGGGCACGCGCATCCCGTGCTGGCGGATCCAGTGACGGAGCACGTTGCGCCGACGCGCCGGCGCCAGGCTCGCGAGCTGCGTCATGCTCAGGCAGGAGCCGATCGCTACGGATTCGAGATCGGCAGCGGCGAGCACGTCCAGCAAGCGACCCGCTTCGCGCAGATGTGCGGTCGAGCGAGTCGCGCTGTGAGCCGCGGCGGGCCAGCGCTCGCGCAACGCCGGCAGGACGCGATGGCGCAGAAAGTTGCGATCGAAGTTCGTGTTCGCATTGGACGGATCGTCCAGCCATTGGAGCTGCTCGCTGCGCGCCCACTCTTCCAGCTCGGCGCGCGAGAACTCCAACAGCGGCCGCGCCAGCCAGCCGCCGCCGAAGATCTGGACCGACGGCACGCCGCTCAAACCGCGCAGCCCGGCGCCGCGCATCAACGCCAACAGCATCGTCTCGAGCTGATCGTCGGCGTGATGGGCGGTCAGCAGCACTTCGTTCGGCTTGAGGATTTGCCTGAGCGCCGCGTAGCGCGCATCACGCGCCGCCGCCTCCGGGCTCAGCTCGGGATCCGCCGCGACCTTGACCACCAGCGGCACGAATTCGAGCTGCAGCGACAGCGCGACGCTGCCGCAATGCTGCCGCCAGATCGCCGAATCCCGCTGCAGCTGATGATCGACATGCGCGGCGCGGATCCGATAGTTGGGTCGATCGACGAGGGCGCGGGCGAGCGCGTGGAGCAGAACGGTGGAATCGAGCCCGCCGCTGAAGGCGACGCAGAGCTCCGCGCTGGTTCGCGGCACCAGGCTTTCGACGCAGGCGAGCAGTACCGAGGGCGAGAACACTATGCCTCGCTATACACCCCGTAATTCCGCAGCCGCTCCTGCCGCTTCGCCACGACCTGCTCGATCGGCAACGTCTGCAGCTCACCCAGGTGCCGGAGCAGCGCGTCCTTGACCGTGTCCGCCATCACCTGCGGATCGCGATGCGCGCCGCCGA
>Ga0134123_10000220_pt1 | contig 39028 bp, 35 predicted proteins | sample KB303_FD_96460 | JGI IMG/M metagenome (GOLD analysis project Ga0134123, IMG submission 96460) | Terrestrial soil microbial communities without Nitrogen fertilizer from Kellogg Biological Station, Michigan, USA - KB3-0-3 | ecosystem: Environmental > Terrestrial > Soil > Unclassified ...
CCGACGACTACGTCCGCCCGGCGCGTCCGATCCCGGTCCGCATCCTCTACATCACCGCGGTGGCGGGAGAGAACGGCGACGTGCGCTTCCTCGACGACATCTACGGCCACGACGTGCAGCTCAGCGCCGCGCTCGAACAGCGCATCGCGCGCCCGGCGCAGGAGAAGGTGCTCCTCGCGCAGGCCGGCGCCAGCGCGACGGTCGCGTCCCGTTAATACACGATCCTCATCGGCAGTCCCGTCAGGTCCGCGCGTGCGTCGCCGAGGTCGCGCGCGCGGCCTTCGAGAATGCGCTCCGCCGTCCAGAGCGCGGCCAGCGCGTCGAGCACGTCGTCTTCACCTGCATGTTTCGGAATGGACTCCAGGACATTGTCCCCGAAATGCGCTGTCGCGAGCGCGCGGCGTGCGGCGAGTCCCTCCTTCGAATGCTTCGACGCGGCGATCGGCTCGTGGTCGTTCCACGCCGCGAACGAGACCTCGGGATGCACCTCGTATACGCGCCCGCGCAGATGGCGGTGCCGCTGCAGCAGGCGGTCGATCTGCGCGACCTTCGGCACGATCGCGAATCCCTGCTTCGAGATCCCGCGCTTCTGCAGATCGCGCGCGATGCGGTTGGCCTCGTCGAAGTCGCGCAGCGCGAGCAGAGGACGCAGCGGCGCGGGAAAGACGCTGCTCGCGCGGCGGCCGAGGAACCGGCGGGCGTGGTGATCGCACGAGCGCGGCCCGTTCTCCGCGAGCCCGATCGGGATGTCGATCGCGACGACCGCGCATGTATTGAAGAGCGCGAGCAGCTCCTCGTCCGAGGAGCAGAGCCGTGGCTCGATCGACGCGCCGTCTTTCACCATCGCCACCCATCCGCGGCGGCAGCCGTCGACGCCGGCGATGCGCGTGAGCGGCTCGATGAGCACCCGCGGCTCGCGGTCCTCGGCGGTTCCGGTGGCGATGATGTGCAGATCCGACGCGCCGTCGTTCTGAATCGCGTGCGCCGCGCGCGGATCGAGCTCGATGCGCACCGCGCCGGAGCCGCTGAACGCGCGGCTCTCGACCGGCGTCCCGGCGCCGGAGTCGAACAGCAGCGTCCAGCGGTCGGAGTACAGGACCGTCAGCTGCGCCGGCTCGGAGCGATGGAAGTAGTTGCCGCGCACGCCGCCGGGCCGGAGCGTTTCCGCATCGCTGCTCGCGGTGACCCGGACCATCATCACACCATCGCCGCCGACCCGATCTCGCGATGCGCGCGCCAGAAGTCGACGAGCCGCGGCGCGTACTCGCGCAGCCCCGGCGCGACGACGCCGGTGCCGGCGAGGTCGGTGGTCATGTTCGTCGTGTCGTACAGCGTCGGATGGACGAAGTAGTCGACCGCCGCCGACGGAATGCGCAGCAGCCGGTACATCCCCGGAACGTAGCTCAGCGCTCCCTTCGCGATCGACTTCGTCAGCGGAACGCGCAGCACCGTGCGGCCGCTCGCCCGCGCGATGGTGTCGATCGTCTCGTCGACCGTGAGCGGCGACGGATCGGCGATCGCGTAGGTCCTGCCGAGGGACTGCGGGAGCGCGCTGAGCGCCTCGAGCGCGTTCATCACGAAGTCGCGCGGCACGACGTTGAAGCGATAGCGCGACGGCCGCCCGACCACCGGCAGCAGGGCGAGCCGCGGCTGCCGCATCAGCCACTGCAGCACGAAGTACGGTCCGTCGAACTTCTGCGTGGCGCCGGTCGCGCTGTCGCCGACGACGACCGACGGACGGTAGATCGTCGCCGGCAATCCCGCGCGCATCCGCTTCCGTACCTCGACTTCCGCGAGCTGCTTCGTTTCCTCGTAGTAGTTGTTGAACACCTGGCCGACTTCGAGGTCGTCCTCGCGAAACACGCCGTGATGACTGCCGCTGACGTAGCAGGTGCTGATGTAGTGCAGCCGCTCGAAGCGCGGCGCGCGCGACGCGAGATCGAGCACGCGCGTCGTCCCCGTGACGTTGACCTTCATCCCGACCTCGCGCGGCACCGCGAGGTCGTACACCGCCGCGAGATGCCACGCCTCCCGAATCTCGCGCGCGTCGACATGATCCAGCGCCTGCGTCAGGTCGCCCTCGACCAGCCGGATGCGATCCTTCAGCCCCGGATGCGCCCCCTCGATCTGCCGCACCCGCTCCTCCGCCAGCCCCCGAAACTTCGGCTGCACGAGACAGAGCGCGTCGTCGTCCGTCCGCCCGAGCACGCGCGGCAACAGCTCCGAGCCGAGAAAGCCCGGAAACCCGGTGAAGAAGATGGACACGATGGCAATGATTCTAGCCCCTTGACAGTCGCGGAATGATATGTACCATAGAGATATATCACCATGAAAAGCAGGACTGCAAAGGTGTTCTGGACAGGAAGAAGTCAGGCGGTGCGCCTTCCGAAAGAGTTCCGGTTCGAGAGCGACACCGTCCTCGTCCGACGCGAAGGCAACGCACTGATCCTCGAACCTGCCGACGGGTGGCCCGAGGGGTATGTCGACTCGTTCGCAGGAATCACTGACGATTTTGAACGACCGTTTCAGGGAGAAATCGAACAGCGGCGAAAGCTCGACTGAGCGCACACGTCGATGTCATTTCTGCTCGACACCGACACCTGCATCTACGCGCTCAAACAGGAGCCCGCGGTTTTGGAGCAGTTGCTGTCGAAGAGCCGCGACGAGATCCTGGTGAGCGTAATCACCGAAGCGGAGCTTCGAACGGGCGCCGCAAAGAGCGCCTCTCCGATCAAGACCCTTCGGCTCGTTGAGAACTTCCTGAGTCCACTCGCGATCGCTGACTTCACCTCAGAGGACGCTGTCGCATACGCACACATTCGCGCGAGGCTCGAACGAGCCGGAGCTCCGATCGGGCCGCTCGACACACTGATCGCCGCGCAGGCCGTGGCGCGCAAACTGACGCTCGTTTCGAACAACGAGCGGAAGTTCCGCAGAGTGTCCGGCCTGAGCGTCCAGAACTGGGCGCGCTGATCGCCGCGTGACCGCGAAACCGCGTGACCGCGCAACCGTATCCTAGAGACATGACCGCCCTCGCCATCCCCGCCCGACGCAGCTACGGCTGGCGTACGTGGCAGGACGCGGTGCGCGAGTCGGCGATCGCGATCATCGCCGGCGTGATCGTGGCGTACGCCGAAACGCGCGCGCCGACCGTGGCGACGACGGTCCATTACGCGACGATCGCGGTGGCGATCATCCTCGCCGCGCGCGGCATGGAGACGGCGCTCAGCTGGGCCATCGAGCAGAGCCGGTTTCCGACGCTCTTCCGCTGCATGATCTACCTGCTCGACGGCGGCATCGCCTGCTTCGTCGTCGTCGGACAGGACTTCGACGTCCTCGACACCGCCATCGTCGCGGTGCTGACCGCCTCGTTCGTCGGCTTCATCCTCCATCACAACCGCAAGCGCAACGACCGGCTCGCGGCCGGCATCGCGCGGCTGAAGGAGCACGAGTTCGCGGAGAAGGAGCTGGAGATCGCGCGAGAGATGCAACAGCGCCTCCTTCCGCCGCCGCTCATCGAGCGCGACGGCTTCCGCGTCGTCGCGCGCACGCACGCCGCGCACATCGTCGGCGGCGACTTCTACGACGTGCTCCGCCTCTCCGACGACCAGACCGCGATCCTCGCCGCCGACGTCTCCGGCAAGGGCATCGCCGCGAGCCTGATCATGGCCTCGTGCAAGGCGATGATCCCGTTCCTCGCCGCGAATGGCTCCGGGGCCGACGTGATGCGCGAGCTGAACGTGCGCCTGTGCGAACAACTGAGCCGCCGCGAGTTCGTCGCGCTCGTGCTCGTGCGCTATGACAGCGCGTCCGGAACCGCCGAGATCGTGAACGCCGGGATGCCCGACCCGCTCCTCATCGGCCGCGAGACCCGCAGCGTGGTCTGCCCCGGCGACCGCCTCCCCCTCGGCGCGATGCGCGGCACGCGCTACGAGCCCGCGACGGTGCAGCTCGCGCCCGGCGACCGCCTCCTGCTCTTCTCGGACGGACTATCCGAGGCGACCGTCGACGGATCGCCGATCGGCTACGAGCGCGTCGAAGAGATCGCGACGCGCGCCGCGAGCGTCGACGCGCTCATCGAAGAAGTGCGCGCCATCGCCGGCCTGCAGGTCGAGGACGACGTGACGGTCGTGGAGCTGGGGGTCTCGCAGACCCCCAACTGTGACTAGTCGAATTCGAGAACGAGACCTTCTTCGCAGAAGTCGAACTTCGTGGCCTCGGACTCCTCACCATCGGCGAAGACGGCCTTGAAGTACTGCTCGCACGACTCGCCATTGGTCGACGTGTCCCACACCAGCTGGACGGTCTGTCCCGGCTTGATGCCCTTGCCGATGTCGAAGAAGCCGAACTCCTCGCCGTCTTCCGACACGAGGATCTTCTTGATCGCCTGTTTCGTGTTGTTGTGAACTCCGAATTTGTACTGATCTTCGGCAAAAGCGGCGAAGCTCATGAAAAGAAATGCGACAACCAGCAGGGTGATTTTCTTCAACGTATGTACCTCTTCCCAGTGTTGATTTTGGACCGCGCGCAGGGTACACGTTTTACAGGACCTTCGCCAGGTCCCGAAGGAACAATCTTCAGGTGCTCATCCCTCCGCTCGGGCCTCGCCGCAGGCCGCTCGGGCCGCAACTGAATCCCTCCCAACCGCGTAATCGTTATCGTGATCCGCATGCGAACCGCCATCGCACTCGCGCTCGTGCTCGCCGCCACCGCCGCCGACGCCTGCACGACGTTCTGCACGCGCGGCCTGTTCGGCCGCAACTACGACTTCGAGATCGGCGACGGGATCGTGGTGGTGAACAAGCGCGGGATGTCGAAGGAGTCGAACACCGGCGCGCCGGCGAAGTGGACCTCGCGCTTCGGCAGCGTGACGTTCAATCAGTTCGGCCGCGACAACCCGACCGGCGGGATGAACGAGAAGGGGCTGGTCGTCGAGCTGATGTGGCTGAACGAGACGCGCTACCCCGCCGCCGACGCGCGCCCGGAGCTCGGCACGCTGGAGTGGATTCAGTACCAGCTCGACACCGCCGCGACGGTCGCCGAGGTGATCGCCAGCGCATCGAAGGTGCGCATTACGGAGCGCGGCGCGCCGCTGCACTACCTCGTCGCCGACCCGTCCGGCGATGTCGCCGCGATCGAGTTCCTGGACGGGAAGCTGGTCGTGCATCGCGGCAGGACCCTCCCGGTCGCCGCGCTCGCGAACAATCCGTACGCATCCTCGCTCACCGCGATGCGCGGCGGCGCCGCCGACCGCTTCGCGCGCGTCGGGCACGGCCTCGACGGCGTGACCACCGTCGCCGGCGCGTTCGCGGTCCTCGACCGCGTCGCCCAGCCGACGACGCGGTGGAGCATCGTCTACGACCTCCGCAACCGCGCCGTGTCGTGGCGCACCGCCGTCAACCGCGAGCCCCGCTCCCTCCGCTTCGCCGCGCTCGACTTCACCTGCGCGACTCCCGTCCAGGTCGCCGATATCGACACCGCCCCGCGCTTCCGCGACTACACCCGCGCGCAGAACCTCGCCCTCGTTCAGCGCTCGATCCGCCGCACGTCCTTCCTGCGCGACACACCCGACGCCGAGATCGTGGAGTCCGCGCGCTGGCCGGAGCGGTCGGTTTGCACGCGCTGACGCAGCGCATCGACAAACGCCGCATCGGCGCGCTCCGACAACAGTCCCACCGGCGAGTAGCCGCGCGACCAGGCGAGGACGAAGGTCGCGGCGAGGAGCGCGGCGGTGATCGCGATGTTCGGCCAGGCGTTCAGCGCCCACTGGCCGTCCCACGAAATCGCGAGATCGGAGAACGGCGCGAGGTACGGGATCGGCCACTGATAGCCGTCGGGACCGCGCGAGCCAGCGAGGTCGCAGACGAGGTGGAGGTGGACGGCGGCGAAGGCGAGGAGTGCGGCGCGGCGCGAGAGCATCGCGGCGACCGCCGTCGCCACGATCGCGAACAGCAGGTTGTGCGCGAGCGCGTGGTGGTAATCGGTCCACCAGAACAGCGGGTCGCTCGAGTGGCGCGTGAGCAGCTCCGGCAGGAGGCCGAAGCCGTCGAGGTCGGGCGCGAGCGAGGCGGCAACGACGATCGCGCGGTCGCGTTTCGCGAGACCCGGCACCGCCTCGGCGAGGCACCAGCCGGCGAGCGCGTGGGTGATGGGGTTCATGAAGGTTCGACGGCCGGATACGGGGCGGGTCACGGCGGCGGGACGCCGCCGGGCCAGCCGGCGAGGACGCCGGCGCTCCGCTGCGTGACCGCGTGACCGCGTGACCGGATGTAGACTCGCGCCATGCACAAAGTGAACATCGGCGTTCTCGGGTCCGGCGATGTCGGGAGGGTACTCGCGGCGGGATTTGCGGGGCTCGGCCATGAGGTGAAGGTCGGGTCGCGCAGTCCGGAGAAGCTGCGGGACTGGGCGGCGGCGGCGGAGCGGCTTCACGCGGGGACGTTCGCGGAGGCGGCGGAGTTCGGCGACATCCTCGTCCTGGCCACGCTCGGCGCGGCGGCGGGCGAGGCCATCGAGCTCGCGGGACGCGACGCGTTTCGCGGCAAGGTGCTGATCGACACCACGAATCCGCTCGACTTCAGCAAAGGCATGCCGCCGACGCTCTTCGCCGGCACCAACGACTCGCTCGGCGAGCAGATCCAGCGGCTCCTGCCCGAGGCGCGCGTCGTCAAGGCCTTCAACACCGTTGGGAACGCGCACATGATCAACCCGCGCTTTCCGGGCGGACCGCCGGACATGTTCATCGGCGGCAACGACGACTCGGCAAAGAAGATCGTGTCGCAGATCTGCGAGCACTTCGGCTGGGGCGTGATCGACCTCGGCGGCATCGAGACCTCGCGCTACCTCGAGCCGATGTGCCTCGTCTGGGTCCTCCACGGAGCCCGCAGCGGCTCCTGGAGCCACGCCTTCAAAATGCTGCACGCGTAGGACAGATCGTCTCGCGCCGGTGACAGAAACGATTCTGTGACAGACTCTTGCGCGCTGTACACGCGTATGAAGCAGCACGGGTCACAGAACACGGAACACGGAACACGGCTTGCAGCCGCCGCCCGTTCGGTGTAATCCAGAGCCGAGGTGTTTTGATGCGAATCGCAGTTCGGGTTGTCCTGGTTTCGCTTCTCCTTACCCTCTTCGCCGGCGCCGCCCAGGCGCAGTACTTCGGACGCAACAAGGTCCAGTGGGAAGACTTCGATTTCAAGGTCCTGCAGACCGAGCACTTCGACATCTACTACTACGACCGGGAAGCGGACGTCGTGAACGACATCGGCCGGATGGCCGAGCGGTGGTACGCGCGGCTCTCGCGCATCTTCAACCACTCCTTCCGCAAGAAACCGATCGTCCTCTACGCCAACGCCGCGGACTTCCATCAGACCACCACCACCGGCGGCCTGATCGGCGAAGGCACGGGCGGCTTCACCGACGCGTTCATGAACCGCGTCGTGCTGCCGCTGACCGGGGACTACTCGCAGAACGATCACGTCCTCGGCCACGAGATCGTGCACGTCTTCCAGTACGACATCGCCGCGACCGCGAACAACAACCGGCGCCGCTTCGCGATCGAGGCCATGCCGCTGTGGCTGGTCGAGGGAATGGCGGAGTACTTCTCCAAGGGGCGCGTCGATCCGCTCACCGCGATGTGGATCCGCGACGCCGTGATCTACAACCGCATGCCCGACATCAAACAGCTGTCGCGCGACTCGCGCTACTTCCCGTACCGCTACGGGCAGGCGCTGATGGCGTACATCGGCGCGCGCTTCGGCGACGAAGCGGTCGTGCGCTACTTCCTCTCCGCCGGCGTCGTCGGCATCGAGGAAGGCGTCGAGCGCGCGGTCGGGATCTCGGCCAAGCAGCTCTTCCTCGACTGGGAAGCCTCGGCGCGCGAGCTGTACGACCCGATCGTCGGAGCGCGGACTGCAACCGTCGCCACCCCGCTCATCGGCAGGAAGCCGGAGCCGGGGCCGCCGCGCGTCGAAGAGGGCAAGAAACGCGAGCGCCGCGGACGCCGCCGCTCGTTCGAGCTGAACGTCGGTCCGGCGCTGAGCCCCGACGGCCGTTATCTCGCCTTCCTCTCCGCGCGCGAGCTCTTCTCGATCGATCTCTACCTCGCCGACGCGAAGACCGGCCAGGTCATTCGCCGCCTCGTCTCCTCCGACCGCGATCCGCACTTCGAGTCGCTGCGCTTCATCGAGTCGGCCGGCGCGTGGTCGCCGGACAATAAGCACCTCGCCTTCATCACCTTCGCGAAGGGCGACAACTACCTCTCCGTCGTCGACGTGGAAACGAGCAACGTCGATCATCAGAAAGTCCAGGGACTCGAGGCGATCAACAACGTCGCGTGGTCGCCGGACGGAACGAAGATCGCGATGGCCGGACAGACCACCGGCGTGAGCGATCTGTTCATCTACGACCTCGGCACGAAGGAAGTGAAGCGCCTCACGAACGACCGCTTCGCCGACCTGCAGCCGGCGTGGTCGCCCGACGGACGCACGCTGGTCTTCGTCACCGACCGCGGTCCGGAGTCGATCCTCGAGCAGCTGCGCTTCAGCGAGATGCGCCTGGCGACCATCGACGTCGACAACGGCCAGATCCGCCTGCTCGAAGGCTTCAAGAACGCGAAGCACATCAACTCGCAGTACACGCCCGACGGCCGCGGGATCTACTTCATCGCCAATCCGGAAGGCATCCCCGACGTCTACCGGCTGAACCTCGCGGAGGGGACCACGTCGCGCATTACGTCGGTCACGACGGGCGTCGCAGGCATCACCGACCTCTCGCCCGCGCTCACGGTGGCGGCGCGCACCGGCGAGCTGGCGTTCTCGCTGTTCGAAGACGACATGTACAACATCTACACGCTGCCGGCGAACCCGCCGGCGAGCGTGGCGGCCGTGCAGGCGCCGCCGACCGAGACCTCGGTCGCGCGCGCGGCGCTGCTGCCGCCGCTGCGCGGCGCGGGCTCGGAGATCACCGGCTACCTGATGCGCCCCGAGGAGGGACTGCCGCCGGCTTCGACCACGTTCGCGGAACGCGGCTACAGCGCGGACCTCCACCTCGCCTACCTCGGACCTCCGACCCTCGGCGTCGGCGTGAGCACGTTCGGCGTCGGCGCGGGCGGAAGCGTGACCGCGTTCTTCAGCGACATCCTCGGACAGCACAACGTCGGCGTCAGCTTCCAGGGCGGCGGCGGGGGCGGCACGCAGAGCCTCGCCGAACAGCTCGGCGGCGAAGTGTTTTATCTCAATCAGAAGAACCGCCTGAACTGGGGCGCGGATCTCGTGCACGTGCCGTACGTCTACGCCGCGGCGTCGTTCGGGCGCGGCCCCGTGACCGTCGACGGACAGACTTTCATCGCCGACATCTACGAACAGTTCCGCGAGGTCCAGCTCATCACCGACCTCACCGGCCTCGCGCAGTATCCGTTCAGCACGACGCGGCGCATCGAAGGCGCGGCCGGCATCCAGCGCTATTCGTACAAGCGCGAGCTCGAGACGTTCATCGTCGTCGGCAACGAGATCATCGACCGCACCGTCGAGGACCTCGGCGGCTCGTTCACGCTGAACTTCGGCAAGGCCTCGGCGGCCTTCGTCGGCGACAGCTCGATCTACGGCTTCATCTCGCCGATCAACGGCACGCGCTATCGCTATGAGGTCGAGTCGCTCAACGGCGACCTGAATTTCCAGACCGCGCTGGCCGACTGGCGCAAGTACTTCTTCAAACGTCCGGTGACGCTGGCCGTGCGCGGACTGCACTACGGCCGCTACGGCGACGGCGCCGATGATCAGCGCCTGACGCCGCTGTACCTCGGACAGGGCTCGCTCGTGCGCGGCTACGATCCGTATTCGATCGACGCCGTCGAGTGCATCCCCGGCGCGAGCCCCTGCCCCGTGTTTGACCGCCTCGTCGGCACGCGCATCGCCGCCGCGAGCGTCGAAGTCCGCGCGCCGCTCCTCGGCACGCGCGAGTACGGCCTGATCGACGCGCCGTTCCTGCCGACCGAGATCTTCGCGTTCGGCGACGCCGGCGCGGCGTGGAGCAAGGGCGACGACATCAAGTTCGAGTGGGCGACGAACACCGACCAGCGCGTCCCGGTCTTCAGCGTCGGCCTCGGCCTGCGCATCCTGCTCAGCTACATCCCGATCGAGGTCTACGCCGCGAAACCGTTCCAGCGGCCGGACGAAGACATCGTGTACGGCTTCAACATCGTTCCGGGCTGGTGATGAAGACCGTGTTCCGTGTTCCGTGTTCAGGGACCCGGGCAGTTTCGCTCAGGCGATAATGCCCGGGTCCCGGGCAACGGAACACGGAACACGCCTCTTGATGGATCTCACCAGCTCCGAATTCGAAAGCGTTGTCGAAGAAGCGCTCGCGGCGCTGCCTCCGCAGTTCGCGGAGCTGCTGGAGAACATCGCCGTGGTCGTGGAGGACGAGCCGAGCGGCGAGGACCTCCAGCTCGTCGAGGATGAGCACGGCGAGCTGCTGGGCATCTACCGCGGCGTCGCGCGGACGCGGCGTACCCACGACATGCTGCCGATGCTGCCCGACCAGATCGCCATTTTTCGGGGACCGATTCTGCGCATCGCGCGGACCCGGCATCAGGCGCTGCACGAGATCCGCGACACCGTGATCCACGAGCTCGGCCACTATTTCGGCCTCCACGACGAGGACATGGTTTTCTAATGTCATCCCGAGCGCAGCGAGGGACCCGGGCGGGCGGGGCGCGAGGCATGGACCTCGTGGCCCCACCCGAGCCCCGGGTCCCTCGCTCACGCTCGGGATGACAGAGATCAGTTTTCTAAATCGCTTTCCCTGCGTCCAACGGACATGGGAGAAACGACGATGAAACGGATATTCACGGTCTCGATGCTCGTGCTCGCGCTGGCGTGCTCGAAGAACGCGGACAAGGAAGAAGTGAGCGGCGTAGTCGGCGGCGTCGAAGGCGGCGTATCCGGCGGAGTGGTTGGCGGTGTACCGGGCGGCGTCGTCGCCCTTGCCTCTCCGTCACCGATGCGCATCGCCGAGATCCCGAAGACGGAGCCGCAGTACGCGCGCTTCGACGACCATGGCTTCCTGCAGGCGAAGGACGAGCCGGTGACGACGTTCGCGATCGACGTCGACCGCGCGTCCTACGCGAACGTCCGCCGCTTCCTCACCGCCGGCCAGGTGCCGCCGCCCGACGCGGTGCGCGTCGAGGAGATGATCAACTACTTCACGTATCACTACCCGCAGCCGGAGAACGGCGCCCCGTTCTCGATCACGACGGAAGTCGCCGGCTGTCCGTGGAGCCCGCAGAACCGCCTGCTGCGCATCGGCATCCAGGGACGCAACCTCGATCAGTGGAAGATGGCGCCGAACAACCTCGTGTTCCTGCTCGACGTCTCGGGCTCGATGTCGCCGCCGCAGCGGCTGCCGCTGCTGAAGTCCGCGTTCCGCGTGCTCGTCGACCAGCTGCGCGCGGAAGACCGCGTCGCGATCGTCGTCTACGCCGGCGCCGCGGGACTCGTGCTGCCGTCGACGTCCGGCGCGGACAAGAGCGCGATCTTCGCCGCGCTCGACAACCTGCAGTCGGGCGGATCCACCGCCGGCGGCGCGGGCATCGAGCTCGCGTACGAGGTCGCAAGCCAGAACTTCCTGGCCGACGGCAACAACCGCGTGATCCTCGCCACCGACGGCGACTTCAACGTCGGCGTGTCGAGCTTCGACGACCTCCAGCAGCTGATCGAGCGCAAGCGGAAGTCCGGCGTCCACCTCTCGGTCCTCGGCGTGGGCGACGACAACTACCAGGATGCGAGCCTCGAGCTGCTCGCCGACAAGGGCAACGGCAACTACGCCTATCTCGACTCGCTGCAGGAAGCGGAGAAGGTGTTCAGGCACGAGCTCACCGGCACGCTGGTGACGATCGCGAAGGACGTCAAGGTCCAGCTGGAGTTCGATCCCGCGCATGTCGCGTCGTACCGCCAGATCGGCTACGAGAACCGCGCGCTGAAGAACGAGGACTTCGACGACGACACGAAGGACGCGGGCGAGCTCGGAGCCGGCCACTCGGTGACCGCGCTGTACGAGATCACCCCGACCGCGAACGCGCGCGGCCGCATCGCCACGGTGAAGCTGCGCTACAAGGAGCCGAAGGAAGAGACGAGCAAACTGATCGTCGCCGACGCCACGGACACCGGAAAGAGCGCGTACGACGCCTCGCCCGACCTGCAGTTCGCCGCCGCGATCGCGGAATTCGGCATGCTGCTCCGTAACTCGCCGCACAAGGGCACCGCGAGCTACGCCGAGATGCTGCAGCTCGCGCGCGTCGCGCACGGCGAGGACCTCGACGGCACGCGCGAGGAGCTCGTGCGGCTCGCCGAGTCGGCGCGCGCGATGACCGAGCACCGCGTCGCGGCGCAGTAATGTCATCCTGAGCGCAGTCGAAGGATCTGATTTTCCGGTGCGAATCGTTCGGATTTCTCGATGTTTCACCTTCGAAAACGTTCCGACATCGCTCAGCGCGCGCGACTTACACGTCGCGCGCACCGGGCAGAACCGCTGCAGGCTGTATTCGCCGACAGAACGGAGGGTTCCATGAAACGGATCGGGTTCGCGTTCGTTCTCCTCCTCGGACTTGCCTGCGCCACGAAGAAGCAGGAGATCCTCACTCCCCCGCCCGCCACCGCCGGCACGATTCGCGGCGTCGTTCAGGACTCGCAGGGCGCGCCTCTGCCCGGCGTGACCGTCACGGTGAACGGCGAAGGACGCAACATCGTCACCGTCACCGACGCGAATGGCGCGTACACGCTCGGCGGCATCGCACCCGGCATCTACACCATCGTCTCCGAGCTGTACGGCTTCAGCAGGACGCAGCAGACGGCGCAGGTCTCCGCAAACGGCGCGTCGCTCGTCACGACGATCAGCAGCTCGGTCTCGGAGACCATCACCGTGTCGGCCGAGGCGCCCCTGGTCGATGTGACCCGGACCGCGACGGCCTCGACGGTGTACAGCGGCGGCCGCGGCACACACCTGCGCACCAAAGCCGCGAAAGTCGTGGCTGCGCCGCCGGCTCCTGCGCCAGCGCCGTCGGTACCGTACATTGTCGACGGCATCGACCAACCCGGCTACGCGAAGTTCGAGGACCACGGGTTCGTCGAGACGAAGAAGGAGCGCGTGACCACGTTCGCCATCGACGTCGACCGCGCGTCGTACACGAACATCCGCCGTTACCTCGAGCGCGGGCTCGTGCCGCCGCCCGATGCCGTACGCGTCGAGGAGATGATCAACTACTTCGCGTATCACTATCCCCAGCCCGACGGTGACGCGCCATTCTCCATCACCACCGAGGTCGCCGGCTGTCCATGGAACGTGCAGAACCGGCTGTTGCGCATCGGCATCCAGGGGCGCAATCTCGAGCAGTGGAAGATGGCGCCGAACAACCTCGTGTTCCTGCTCGACGTCTCGGGCTCGATGGCGCCGCAGGACCGGCTGCCGCTGCTGCAGTCCGCGTTCCGCGTGCTCGTCGACCAGCTGCGCGCCGAGGATCGCGTCGCGATCGTCGTGTACGCGGGAGCGGCCGGACTCGTGCTCCCGCCGACGTCGGGCGCGGACAAGCAGACGATCCTCGCCGCGCTCGATCGGCTCCGGTCGGGCGGCTCCACCGCCGGCGGCGCGGGAATCGAGCTCGCCTACAAAGTCGCGCAGGACGGATTCCTCGGCGACGGCAACAACCGCGTCATCCTCGCCACCGACGGCGACTTCAACGTCGGCATCTCGCAAATCGGCGACCTGGAGAAGCTCATCGAGGAGAAGCGCAAGACGGGCGTGTTCCTCTCCGTCATCGGCGTCGGCGACAACAATCTCCAGGACGCGAAGATGGAGACGCTCGCCGACAAGGGCAACGGCAACTACGCCTATCTCGACTCGCTGAAGGAAGCGGAGAAGGTGTTCAGGCAGGAGCTGACCGGCACGCTGGTGACGATCGCGAAAGACGTCAAGGTGCAAATCGAGCTCGACCCGTCGAAGGTCGCGTCGTATCGCCAGATCGGCTACGAGAATCGCGCCATGGCGAACCAGGACTTCGAAGACGACGCGAAGGACGCGGGCGAGCTCGGCGCCGGGCACTCCGTCACCGCGCTGTTCGAGATCACGCCCGTTTCGAATACGCACGGCAGGATCGCAACGGTGCGCCTGCGCTACAAGGAGCCGAAAGGCGAAACGAGCCGGCAGGTCGTCGCCAACGCGGTCGACGAGGGAAAGAGCGCGTACGAAGCGTCAGCGGACATGCAGTTCGCCACCGCGATCGCGGAGTTCGGAATGCTGCTGCGCGACTCGCCGCACAAGGGCAGCGCGAGCTGGGCGGACGTGATGCACCTCGCGAGCATCGCGCGCGGCGAGGATCTCGAGGGCGTGCGCGAGGAGTTCCTGCGCATGCTCGACTCGGCGAAGCACGTTACCGGGCCGCGTCTGGCGGGAAGGTGATCACTTGATCTCGAGCAGTTCAATGTCGAAGACCAGCATGCCCTGCGGCTTCGACGGATCTTTGGGATAGGCCAGGCCGGCGGGAATCCAGAATCGCGTTTTCTCGCCGGCCTGCATGAGCTGCAGGCCTTCCGTCCATCCCTTGATCACGTCCGTCAGCCGGAACTGAGCCGGGGTGCCGCGGAGCACGGAGCTGTCGAACATCTTCCCGTCCGTGGTCCAGCCGCTGTAGTGCACGACGACGGTGCTGCCGCGCGACGGCTTGCGCTCGCCGCTGCCCGCGCGCAGCACTTTATACGCGAGCCCCGACACGGTCTTCGTCGCGCCGGCGGGCGGCGCGGCAACGTCTTCGGGCGTCGCCGGACGATGGATGATCTCGATCAGCTCCGTATCGATCACCATGCCGAGGTCGGTCTTGCCGCCCGTGAGCGCGCCGGGAATCCACGCGCGCCGCTGCTCGCCCGGAACCATCTTCTGCGCCGCCTTCCCCCACCCCGGAATCATCTTCGGGACGGCGATGACCAGCGACTGCTCGGGCATGAGGTGCTGGACCAGCGTGCCGTCGGATTTCCAGACCGTGTAGCGCACGCGGACGATGTCCTCCGCGCCCGGATGTTCCGTGCCCTTGCCGGCGACGAGCTGCTTCGTGACGAGCCCCTCGTCGCCGCGCTCCGCATCCGCGGGCGGATTCGTGAGGTCCGCGGGCGGCGCGGGCTTGTCGGCGGCGAGAAGCGGGAGGGCGATGAGCAGAATCAGGAGTGTGCGCGGGATCATCGTCGCGCATTTTAACGCGGGGTCACGCGGTCTCGCGGTCACGCAGCAGTGTCTCTGCCGCGCACCGCGTGACCGCGTAACCGCGCAACCGCCGTCTCAGTCCCTCGGCACGTGAAACGGCACTTCGTCATCCGAGCGCGCGTCCCACTCCATGCGCTCGTCGTCGGGAGTGGTCCAGTCGTCGTCGTCTTCGATGCGGTAGGAACGGATGTCTTCCATGTGAGCCTCCATCTAGAACTGCGCTGCTTCGGTCGAGCCTTCGAGGGCCGTCGTCGACGACTCGCCCGCGCTCACGATCTTTGCGACTTCATCGAAATAGCCCGTGCCGACTTCGCGCTGGTGGCGCGTGGCGGTGTAACCGTCCTTCTCCGCCGCGAACTCGGCCTGCTGCAGACGCGAGTACGCGGTCATGCCTTCCTCGCCGTACTGCCGCGCGAGGTCGAACATCGAGAAGTTCAGCGCGTGGAACCCGGCCAGGGTGACGAACTGGAACTTGTAGCCCATCGCGCCGAGCTCGCGCTGGAACGACGCGATCTGCCGCGCGTCGAGCTTCTTCGCCCAGTTGAACGACGGCGAGCAGTTGTACGCCAGCAGCTTGCCGGGGTGCACCGCGTGCACGCCCTCCGCGAACCGGCGCGCCTCCTCGATGTCCGGCGTCGACGTCTCGCACCACAGCACGTCCGCGTACGGCGCGTACTCGATCGCCCGCGCGATCGCCATGTCGAGACCGTTGCGGATGCGGTAGAACCCTTCCGACGTCCGCTCGCCGGTGATGAACGGCTGATCGCGCTCGTCATGGTCGCTGGTGATCAGCGTCGCGCTCTGCGCATCCGTGCGCGCGATGACCAGCGTGCCGACGCCCATCACGTCCGCCGCGAGACGCGCGGAGACGAGGGTGCGGATGAACTGCGAGACCGGGACGAGCACCTTGCCGCCGAGGTGGCCGCACTTTTTCTCCGAGGCCAGCTGGTCCTCGAAGTGCACCGCCGCCGCGCCCGACTCGATCATCATCTTCATCAGCTCGAACGCGTTCAGCGCACCGCCGAACCCCGCCTCGGCATCGGCGATGATCGGCGCGAACCAGTGCGTGCCCGAGCGCCCTTCGACGTGATCGATCTGGTCGGCGCGCTGCAATGCCTGATTGATCCGCTTCACGACGTGCGGCACCGAGTTCGAGGGATAGAGGCTCTGATCGGGATACATGTGGCCGGAGAGGTTCGCGTCCGCCGCGACCTGCCAGCCGCTGAGATAAATCGCCTTGAGGCCCGCGCGCACCTGCTGCACGGCCTGATTGCCGGTCAATGCGCCGAGGGAGTTTACGAAGGGCTCCGTGTTGAGGAGATCCCACAACCGCTCCGCACCCATTTCCGCGAGCGTGTATCGAATGTCGATCGATCCGCGCAGCCGCAGCACATCCTCGGCGGTGTAATCGCGGACGACGCCGTCCCACCGCGGATGGTTGTCCCACTCTCGCTGGATCACCTTCGGGTCGCGTGCTTCCTTCAGTCTCGTCATGATTGTTCCTCTGTTTCAAGAAGTTCCGCGTAGGCCGGGATCGTGAGAAAGTCCGCCAGCTCGGCGGACAGGATCAGGTCATCGAAAAGCTGTGCGGCGCGGGCGACGTGCGGGCGCGTGGCGATCGACGCCAGCTCCTCGTCGCGGATCTCGCGATAGCGCGAGGGCGACAGCACTCCGTGCTGCACCCACTGCCAGAGCTGCGTCCGCGAGATCTCCGCGGTCGCCGCGTCTTCCATCAGGTTGTAGAGCGGCACCGCGCCGCTGCCGCCGAGCCACGCCGCGAGGTACTGAATGCCGACGCTGACGTTCTGGCGAATACCCTTCTCGGTCACCTCGCCGACCGGAATCGCGAGCAGGTCGGCGGGCGTGACGGCCACGTCGTCGCGCTTGTTGTCGATCTGATTCGGTTGCGGCATGTACCGATCGAACACGCGCTTCGCCACCGGCACCAGGCCGGGATGCGCGACCCACGTGCCGTCGTGGCCGGCGCGGGCCTCGCGCAACTTGTCGGCTTCGACTTTCGCGAACGCCGCCTCATTCGCCGCGGGGTCGTCCTTGATCGGAATCTGCGCGGCCATCCCGCCCATCGCGTGAATGCCGCGGCGGTGGCAGGTCCGGATCAGCAGGTCGACGTACGCGGCGAGGAACGCCTTGTCCATCGTCACCTGCGCGCGGTCGGGCATCGTGAAGTCGTGCCGCGCCCTGAATTTCTTGATGAACGAGAAAATGTAATCCCAGCGCCCGCAGTTGAGGCCCGACGAGTGCTCGCGCAGCTCGTAGAGGATCTCGTGCATCTCGAACGCGGCGAGGATCGTCTCGATCAGCACCGTCGCGCGGATCGTCCCGACCGGAATCCCGAGCGCCTGCTGCGCGAGGACGAACACGTCGTTCCAGAGCCGCGCCTCGAGGTGCGACTCCATCTTCGGCAGGTAAAAGTACGGACCGCTGCCGCGCTCGATGGCCGTCTTCGCGTTGTGGAAAAAGTACAACGCGAAGTCGAACAGGCTCGCGCTGACCGGCTGCCCGTCGACGTACACGTGCTCCTCGAGCAAATGCCAGCCGCGCGGACGCACGACCAGCGTCGCGGTCTTCTCATTGAGCTTGTACTGCTTCGCGCCGGTATCGAGCGAGATCGTGCCTCGCACCGCGTCGCGGAGGTTGCGCTGGCCGTCGATGCAGTTGAGCCACGTCGGCGAATTCGCGTCCTCGAAGTCGGCCATGAAGACGTTCGCGCCGGAGTTGAGGGCGTTGATGATCATTTTCCGGTCGACCGGGCCGGTGATCTCGACGCGGCGGTCGACGAGGTCGGACGGAATCGGCGCGACCGTCCAGTCGCTCTCGCGAATCTCGCGCGTCTGGGGGAGGAAGTCCGGCAGCTCGCCGGCGTCGAGGCGCGCCTTCCGCTCCTCGCGCGCGCGGAGCAGCTCCTCGCGCCGCGGATTGAATTCCTTCTGCAGCATCGCGACGAAGCCGAGCGCGTCGTCGGAGAGGATCTCGTCCCACTCCGGCCGCACTTCAGACCGCACGTCGATGTCGGTGTCAATCACGATCGTCATCGTGTAAAATCATCGCACGCTGCCTGCCAGTTTGAGCCCATCAGTAGCCTGTGCAGATAGTTACACTGTGAATGTCTGTAAATGTGAAGCTGTCAAGTTGTAAACTGCTGTAAAGCACCGAGGTGCTCATGGCGACACAATCCAAACTTGGCGCCAAGGTTCGTTCGTTTCGTCGCCGCGAGCAGCTTTCCCAGGTCCAGCTCGCCGACAAACTCGAGATCTCGCCGAGTTACCTCAACCTCATCGAGCACAATCAGCGGCCGCTCCCCGCCCATCTGCTGGTGAAGCTCGCGCAGATCTTCCACGTCGACCTCCAGGCCTTCGCCGACGACAACCAGCTGCGCATCGCCGACAACCTGCAGGAAGTGTTCGCCGATCCGCTGCTCGAGGAGCACGGCGTGACGACGAACGACGTGCGCGAGCTGGCGGAGAGTCCGGCCGCGGCGCGCGCGGTGATCTCGCTGTTCCACGCGTACAAGTCGTCGATCCAGTCGATGCGCGACCTCGCGTCGCAGCTCTACGACGGACGCGCGTTCCAGGGAGTCGATCCCGCGCACATGCCGTCCGAGGAAGCGTCGGACGTGATCCAGGAAAACCTGAATTACTTTCCCGAGCTCGAGGCCGCGGCCGAGGAGATCGCGCGGCGCGCGCAGCTCGACCGGAAGGATCTCTATCGCTCGATCGTCGGCTATCTGCGCTCGCGCCACGGCGTGGACGTCGAGCTGATGCCGGTGGCGCGCGACCGCGGCTTCATCCGCCGCTACGATCCGGAGTCGCGCAAGCTGCTGCTCTCCGAAGTGCTCGCGCCCTGGAGCCGGCAGTTCCAGGCCGCGCATCAGCTCGGCCTCATCGAGGCCGCGCCGGTGATCGACGCGATCACCGATCGCTGGCAGAAGAACCTCACCACCGCCGAATCGGTTCGGCTCTGCCGCGTCGCGCTCGCGAACTGTTTCGCCGGCGCGCTGATCATGCCCTACGACGATTTCTTCCGCACCGCCGAGGACATGCGCTACGACATCGAGCTGCTGCAGCACCGCTACACCGCGAGCTGGGAGCAGGTGTGCCATCGCCTGACGACGCTCCGCAAGCCGGGCGCCCTCGGCGTGTCGTTTCATTTCGTCCGCGTCGACATCGCCGGCAACATCTCCAAGCGCTTCAGCGGCACCGGCATCCGCTTCGCGCGTTTCTCAGGCTCCTGTCCGCGGTGGGATGTCCATGCCGCCTTCCTGACGCCCGGCCGGATCCGCACGCAGCTGTCGAGGATGCCCGACGGCACCGCCTACTTCTGCGTCGCGCGCACGATCCGCAAGAGTTACGGATACGCGTCCGGCGATGCGCTGATGGCGGTCGGCATCGGCTGTCCGGTGAAGGACGCGCGGAAGATCGTGTACGCCGACGGCTACGACCTCGACAACCTCGCCGCCGCGGTGCCGATCGGCACGACCTGCCGCCTCTGCGAGCGGCTGGACTGCGAGCAGCGCGCATTTCCGCCGCTGCAGTACGGGCTCAAGGTCGACGAGAACGTGCGCGGCCGCTCGTTCTACGCGCCGGTGGATGCGGTCACGTCCCAAACCGATACTGCAGGGCGCGGCGAATCTCGTCCAGCTCCTGAGACTCGCCGGCGCCGAGGGGCTTCGGGATCTCGATCGGCGCGTGAGCGGGATCGCTGAACGTGATGACGCAGTAGTCGGCGCCGGGCGGCTCGGTGACGTCGCTGATTTCGTCTGGACTGCGGCGACGCAAGTCGCCGCTTTGATTTGAGGCGACGCGAGTCGCCGGGGGCGGAGGCTGGCGCCTCCGCGATGGAAAGCGGTAGCTGGCGCTACCGCACTCCAAACAGCAGCACTGCGCCGAGCGACGCGAGGATGGCGCCGACCAGCGCGAGAATCATCGCGTGCTTGCGGCCGAGACGCTCGGTCACCGGCAGGAAGAGCGTGCGGAACGGCCTCATGATCGCTGCAAAGATCGCGGCGAGGATCACCCACCAAATACCCGCGCTCATGGCGAGGAATCCGACTTCGACGCGCACGCGCTCCAGCGTTCCCGGCTCCGCGTGCGACGTGCCGGTGACGAGATAGAGGTTGCCGTCGCCGATGCCGATGGCGGCGGCCGGAGCGATCATCGAGATCAGCGCGCCCATCGAGACGAGCACCAGCACGAGCCAGATCGCCGGCAGTACCAGCCAGCGCCGCGCGCCGAGCGGCTCGCCGCGCTCCGCGAGCAGATCGACCGCCGCGCGGCTGATGAGGAACGCGCAGGCGAGGATGAAGACGCCGATGCCGAGGGGCAGCGTCAGCATCCCCAGCGCGAACACCCCGAACGCGACGTACGCCAGCCGCCAGTCCTCGGGGCCGGCGGAGATGCGCTGCACCGCGCGCCTCCACCACGGACGGTCATCGTCGACGAGCCACCGCTCCGGCGGCCCGAGCTGCTCGAGCACTTCGCCGAGCCGCTCCGCGCCGACCGGCGCCGGGATGCCGGCGAGCGCGATCTCGACATGCTCGCGCACGTTCTGCTCGACCTCGCCCGGCTCCACGCTGCGGCTTCCGCGCAGCGCGGCGCGCATCCGTTCGAGATACCGCTCCAACCGCGTGCTCGCTTCCGGCGTCAGGTCGATCATCGCTTCTTTTCCTTTCGGAGTGATACGAGCGCTCCGTGAAGTTGTTCCCAGTGCTCGTTCATGCGGCGCAGCTCCTCGCGGCCGCGCGCGGTGAGGCGGTAGTACTTGCGCGGCGGTCCCGAGGTCGATTCCTCGATGTAGCTCTCGATGTACTTCTCGTTCTTCAGCCGGCTGAGGATCGGATAGACCGTCCCCTCGGTGATGACGAGGCTGTCGACGTCGCCGAGCCGCCGCACCAGCTCGTAGCCGTACAGCGGCCCGCTGCCGAGCGAGTTGAGGATCGCCAGCTCGAGGAGCCCCTTCCGCAGCTGCGTGGTCCAGTTGATGTAGAAGGTGTCGGTCACTGGTGAGGCAATATAGTGCCGTGACAGGTACCTGTCAATGCGATATACCGAGCCCCAAAAAAAGTCTCATAGTCTCATAGTCTCCTGGTCTCATAGTCTCCTGGGAGGCCGACTTCAGCGACCTCCAGGAGACCAGGAAACTCGGAGACTATGAGACCAGGTTCTCTACGCCGTCGCCTCGCTCTTCACACAGTATTCGTCGAACGCCCGCGTCAGCTCCGCGGCGATGTCGTGCGCGTGGCGGCCTTCGATCTGCCACCGCTCGAGCATCTTCACCACCTGACCGTCGCGGAAAAGCGCGATGGCGGGAGAGGACGGGCGGAAGCCGACGAGATACTCGCGCGCGCGCTGCGTGGCGTCGCGGTCGTTCCCGGCGAAGACGGTGATCGATTTGTCGGGCAGCGTTCCGTGCTCCAGCGCCATCGCCACCGCGGGACGGGCCATGCCCGCCGCGCAGCCGCAGACGGAGTTCACGACCAGCATCACCGTCCCCTTCTTCTCTCCGAGAGCGGCGTCGACCGCCTGGGGCGTCCTGGCTTCCTGAACTCCGAGCCGCGTGAGCTCTTCGCGCATGGGCGCGACAATCATTTCGTCATACATATGGCTTGCTCCTCCGCCTCATGATATCCCCTCTCCCCGCCTAGTGCGCCCTCTCGTCGATCTGGATCGACCGCACCATCGCGTTCAGCACCGAGCTGTAATTCGAGGCCTCGCGCTCCGGCGTCACGAACAGCATGTAGATCAGATGATCGTCCGGCAGCTTGCGCGTCACCACCGTCACTCGCTCATCGAGGCCGGTGTTCTGGTTGCGTCCGCGCAGCGCGGCCGACATCGCCGTCCGCCCGTCGAGGTTGAACTGCTGGCCCGAGCCGCGGATGACCTGGAGATGCGGAGAGTTCTGCTGGATCTGGCGCAGCAGGTCTTCCGTCGCGTCCTGCAGCGTCGACGACGTCTGGTTGTTGCCGCGCAGGTACGACCGCGAGGTGTTCCCGAACGGATCGTAGTGGTTGACGATGAGTCCGTACACGATCTCGGTCTTGTTGCCGACGTTGCCGACGCCGCCCTGCGGCGCGATCGTCACTCCCTCACCGTTCCCCTGGTAGACCTGCCAGTTCGACGGATAGTCGACGGAAAAGAGACCGTTGCGGTCGCGATACGTTTGCCACGTGCGCGACGGCGCTTCGACTCCGCCCACCGTGCTGGCGCTGGTCATCGGAGGATTGCTGCTGCCCGTGGCCGGCACGGTGCCGCGCGCGATCTGCTCCATCGTCGGGGCGTTGCCGTAGCGGCGGAGGTCCGATTTGATGGACGCGAGCTGCGACGTGTTCTGCGTCGGCGTCGCCGGCTCCTTCAGCAGTTGCCGTTCCTTCTCGATGCGCGCGATGCGATCGGGAGGCGCGGGGTGGTCGGAAAGCCAGGTCGTCTTCTTCGACTTGTCGACGTTCTCGAGCTGATGGAAGAAGCTCACCATGTCGGCGGGCGTGTAGCCCGAGGCGGCGAGGATCTGCGCGCCGCGGACGTCGGCCTGCGTCTCGAGATCGCGGCTGTACTTGAGGAACAGCGCGTTCAGTCCGAGGCCGCCGACGGCGTTGATGATCTGCGCGGTGTTGCCGCCGACCTTGCCGCCGAGCAGTCCGCCCAGGATCTGCAGACCGGCCTGCGCGCCATAGGCCTTCGAAGCCTGGTGCGTGCCGTGACGCAGCGAGACGTGCGCGATCTCGTGCGCGATGACGCCCGCAACCTCACCCTCGTTGCGCGCATTCTCGATGATGCCGCGGTTGATGTAGACGTATCCGCCCGGCAACGCGAACGCGTTGATATCCGATGCGTTCACCACGCGGAAGCGATATTGAAAGCCGGGACCGCCCGCGTTCTGCGCGAGCTTCTGTCCGATGCGATTGACGTACGCGTCGACGTCCGAGTCGCGAAGAATCGGGAGCTGCCGCTCGGCCTCGACCGCCGACTGCTGTCCGATCTCCACGTCCTGCTGCGGGCTGAACAGGTTGAAGCCCGCCTTCACCTTCGTTTGCGCCTCGGCCATTCCGGCCGTGAGCGCCATGGCGATCATCAGGGCGATCACCGGGCGCGCGACGCTTTGCGCTGATCGATTCATTGGTCGTCCTCCTTAAAAATAACCAATGACTCGTATTGCATTCGCGGTGCCGCTATCGCACTTTGACGGCTCTTTTTCTGCTGAGCTGCTTCCCGAGAGCGGCGAGGTCCCCGGCATCGATGAGCCCGTCAGCATTCGCGTCGCAGCCCCATGAGCCCGGATACACACCGTCCTGCGCAGAGATCATCGAATGGGGCCCACCGTCATCGATCTCGCGCATCAAAGCGGACACATCGCGCGCGTCCGTGAAGCCGTCGCCGTTGCAGTCGCCGCGCGCCGGAACAACAAGCCGCTGGATGCGCGACGCCGGCGGGAAGCGCGCCGTCGCGAGATAGACGTCGCCATTCGGCGCCTGCGTGACGTCGATGACCGCGTCGTCGAAGTGATCGACGATCGCGAGCGGCGCCGCGACCGGACGCGCGGCGAGATCGGGGAAGTAGTAGAGCGAGCGCGTGACGAACGCGCCGACGAGGTAGCCGCGCCGCAGCAGCGGATTCGCGTCGCGCGCCAGCCGCGCGATGCCCGTCGGCGCCACGGTCTCGGGGAACACGAAGTCGGGCGGGATGGTGCCTTTCACCCGCGGTTCGTGGCCGACGGTCTCGGGCCAGCCGCAGTTGCTCCCTTCGTCGATGATGTGCAGCTCATCGCCGCCGGTCGGACCGTTGTCGCCGACGACGATCCGCTCCATCTCCGGATCCCACGCGAGGTCGTACGGATTGCGCAGGCCGAGCGCGAACTGCGTCGCGTTGCCCAGGGCGTCGAGGCGAAAGATCTTGCCACCGTTCCACTCCGGCTTCTGCGCGAGCTGGAAGTCGTTGTACTCGCCGATGCCGACGAAGATCGTCCCGTCGGATGCGACGGTCGGATTGCCGCCGTGATGCTCGCTCGACGCGCCGCGCTCGCGCTGCTCGATGTCGCACACGAAATCGTGCAGCACCGTTTCGGCTCCGCTGCGGAGGTTGACGAGCGAGACCACGTCATCGAGCACGCGCTCGGCGAACCACGTCGTGTAGTGGATCGCGGCCGTGGTGTCGTCGACGAGCGCCATGCCGAGGAGACCGCCGTTGCCGCCAGCCTGCGTCGGCAGCGACGCGACGGGGATCGCCTGCCCGCCATCGATGCGGAAAACCACGCCGCTCGTGTTCGTGCAGTAGATGACGCCGTGCGAGTCCGTGGCCACGGAGCTCACGAAGCCGGGGACATCCGCGACCGTCTCGACGCGAAAGCCCGGAAGCGTCGCGGCGTGCAGAGAGGCCGCGAGGAAAAGGAGAGGAGTCAGGAACTTCATCCGAGCAACGTCATCAAGAAAGAACCGCGCCAGCATAGCCGGTCACGCGGTCACGCAGTCACGCAGTTGCGCGCAGCCGCATTGTCACTGCCGCGTAACCACCGCGTGACCGCGCGACCGCGTGACCGCGCAACCGCCCACGTACGATGCAACCATGCGCACCATCGCAATCATCGGCTCCGGCATCATCGGCCTCATCGCCGCCCACGCCCTGCGCCGCCGCGGCTATCACGTCACGCTCTACTCCGACCGCACCGCCGAACAGTGGCTCAACGAGAGCCGCCCCACCGGCACCGCCGCGCGCTTCGACATGGCGCTGTCGTACGAGCGCGAGCTCGGACTCAATCACTGGGACGACGCCGCGCCGCGCGGCGAGGGCGTGTTCCTCACCTTCTGCCCGAAGCTGCACAACCAGCTGATCCGCCTCATCGGCCGCGCCCCGCGCCCCTTCCAGGCCGTCGACCTCCGCCTGCAGTGCCATCGCTGGATGAACGACTTCGACGGAACGCTGGTCATCGAGAACGTGACCGTCGAGCGCCTCGACGCCATCGCGCGCGAGCACGACCTCACCATCGTCGCCGCCGGACGTGCGGACCTCTGCCGCCTCTTCCCGCGCGACGACGCCCGCAGCACGTACGACTCCGCGCAGCGCAATCTGGCCATGGTCATCACCACCGGCGGCCCGATGTCGTTCGAAGGCTGTCCGCTGACTCCCGTCAAATTCGAGTTCCTCGGCACCGACGGCGAGGCGTTCTTCGTTCCGTACTTTCACAAAGACCGCGGCCCCGCGTGGAACATCCTGTTTGAGCCAAAACCCGGCTCGCGCATGGATCGCTTCACCAGCGCGAAGAGCGGCGAGGAAGTGCTTGCGATCGCGAAGCAGGTAATCCACGAGCTCTTCCCCTGGGACGACGAGTGGATGCGCCCGATGCAGCTCGCCGATCCGAACGGCTGGCTGACCGGGCGCGTCGTTCCCACCGTCCGCAAGCCCGTGGCCACGCTCCCGAGCGGCCGCGTCGTGACCGCCATCGGCGACACCGTCATCTCCTACGACCCGATCGCCGCGCAGGGAGCGAACAGCGGCGTGAAGCAGACCCGCCATCTCGTCGACGCCATCGCCGCCCGCGGCGACCAGCCGTTCGACGCCGCGTGGATGACGTCGACGTTCGACGAGTTCTTCGAGACGCACGCCCGCTTCGCCTGCGACTTTACGAATCTTTTTCTCGAGCCGATCCCGCCGCCGGCGAAGGAGCTGCTGATCGCGCAGTACGGCAGCGACGGCCGCGCGGACAACGATAGCGGCCAGCAGTGCATCGCCGACGCCTTCTTCGCCAACTTCAACGACCCCCGCGAGCTGACCGCCGCGTTCGGCGACATGCGCCGGATGCGCGAGGTGATCGAGAAGGAGACCGGCCGCTCCTGGATCCGCAGCGCCGTCCGCGGACGCGCCGCTGTCCTGCGAAATCAACTATTCTCGCGTTCGTGAAAACCGTGGTGATCACCGGCGGCACGGGCTCCCTCGGCTCGGTCGTCGTGCCGCGCCTCGCGCGCGACTATCGCTGCGTCACGCTCACGCACGCGATGGCCGATCTCCAGGACGAGACCAGCACACGCAACGCGTTCGCAAATATCGGCGAGATCTACGCGCTCGTGCACCTCGTCGGCGGCTTCGCTCCCGGCAGCGTCGCCGAGACCGGCATGGACACCTGGTCGCAGATGCTGTCGTTGAATCTCACCGGCGCGTTCGTCGCCGCGCGCGCGGCGCTGCCGCATCTGTCGCGGCCGGGACGCATCGTCGCCGTCAGCTCGATCGCGGCCATCGAAAAGACCGCCGGCATCGCGGCGTACGCGGTGTCGAAGTCGGCGCTCGTCACGCTCATCGAGCTGATCGCGAAGGAGAACCCCGGCATCAGCGCGAACGTCGTCGCGCCGGCGACGCTCACGCCCGAGCTGCGCGAGCAGGTCGCGGAGACGATCGCGTTCCTGCTCTCCGACGCCGCCGCGAACATCACCGGCACCGTCCTCCCGCTCCGAGGCGCGCCCTGAACGACGCCGCCCTGGTCGCGGGCCTCCGCGCCGGCGACGCGTCGGCATTCGAGACGCTGCTGCACCTCTACAGCGCGCGCCTGCTGCGCCTCGCCCGCCGCTTCCTCGACAGCGAAGAGGACGCGCGCGACGCGCTGCAGGACGCGATGGTGTCGGTGTTCCGCTCCATCGGCAGCTTCGAGGCGACGTCCAGTCTGTCGACCTGGCTGCATCGCATCGTCGTGAACGCATCCCTGATGAAACTGCGCACGAAGAAGCGGCGCCTGGCCGGGGGAGTGGTCGAGATCGACATCGACGAGTACCTCCCCCGCTTCCTCGAGGACGGCCATCAGGTCGAGCCGTCCCAGCCCTGGCCCGAGTCGCCGGAAACTCAGCTCGAGCGCGACGAGCTCCGCACCCTCGTCCGCGAGTCGATCGACAAGCTGCCCGAAACACACCGAGTCGTGCTACACCTGCGCGACATCGAGGAGCTGAGCACCGAGGAGACGGCGGAGATCCTCGACATCACCCCGAACGCCGTCAAGATCCGCCTCCACCGCGCCCGCCAGGCGCTCCGCACGCTGCTGGACGAGCACATGAGATGAGCACCTGCGAAACCGTCATCGCCTTCCTCGACGACTACGTCGCTGAGACCCTGCCGGCGGACCGCCGCGAGTCGTTCGACCACCACCTCGCCGCCTGCCCGTCGTGCGTGGCTTACCTCGCCAGCTACCGCGAAACGATTCGCCTGGCGAAGGCGACGATCGAGGACATCCCGCCCGAGGTGATCACCGCGATCGTCGCAACGATCGCGCGGAATACCCCCCGCCCATGAGGAGTTGTACGGGACCTTGACGCGAGACCGGCTGGTCGAGATAATCCCGCCGCTTCGCCGATCCCACCACTGTCGCGGGGTGGAGCAGTCTGGTAGCTCGTTGGGCTCATAACCCAAAGGTCGCAGGTTCAAATCCTGCCCCCGCAACCAATCTTCATACGAATGTAGCCCGCCGGAAGGCGGGCTATTTTGTCCGTCGGCCCACCCGCGCGGGTGGGGCAGGCCCCAATCGGGTGATTAGTGCAGAATCTGCCCTGAGCGACCTCTCTCTGATGATGACGCTGAAGCAGCTGAAGCTGATCGCCACCGTGATCCCGATCGCGGTGATCGTCGTCATCGAAGTGACGCGCTCCGCGATCCTCGGCGATCTCCTGCTCTGGCAGCGGCTGCTCCTCGACGGCATCGCGGTCGCCGGGGTCATCGTTTTCTCCGCCGTGATCTTCCGCGTCGTCAGCAGGATTCAGGCCCGACTGGAGCACCGCAACCGCGAGCTGCTCGCGCTGCACGCCGCCGGTCTCGACGTCGCCTCGGAGCTTTCGCTCGAGATCGTGCTCAACAAGGTCGTCGAGCAGGCGCGCAATCTCGTCGGCGCAAAGTACGGCGCGCTGTCGGTCATCGACCGCGAGGGCAACATCAAGGAGTTCATCACCTCGGGGGTGACGACGGCGGAGCGCGCGGCGATCGGCCCGCCGCCGGTGGGACATGGCGTGCTGGCCGTCTCGCTCATCGAAGGACAGCACCTCCGTCTCGCCAACGTCGCCGAGCACCCGCGCTCCGCGGGCTTTCCGCCGAATCATCCGGTCATGCGCTCGCTCCTCGCCGTCCCGGTGTCGTGCAAGAGCCCGTTCCTCGGCAACATCTATCTCAGCGAAAAACCCGGCGGCGCGCTGTTCACGACCGACGACGAGGAGACGCTGGAGCGATTCGCCGTCCAGGCGGCGATCGCGATCGACAACGCGCACCTGCACGCGCAGGCGGAGGAAATTGCCACGGCCCGCGAACGCCTGCGCATCGCGCACGAGATGCACGACGGCATCGCCCAGGTCCTCGGCTACGTGAACACGAAGGTCCAGGCCGCGAAGCAGTACTTCCGGCTCGGCAGGACCGAGGAAGGAAACGAGCAGCTCGAGCAGCTCGCCGTTTCCGCGAGACAGGCATACAGCGACGTCCGCGAATCGATCGTCGGACTGCGCACGCTGCCCGGCAGCGATCGAACGCTGGCGGACGTCCTGGCCGAGTTCCTGGAGCATTGGAAGGACCAGAGCGGCGTGGAAGCTGAATTGACGATCGATCCCGCCCTGCGTCTTCAGCCGTCCATCGAACTGCAGATCGTCCGCATCATCCAGGAGTCGCTCACGAATGTGAGAAAACATGCGCGGGCGACGAAGGCCCGCGTCGACGTCCACCGGCACGACGATCAGCTCGTCGTCAGCATCAAAGACGATGGCGCAGGGTTCAATCCCGAGGCCAAGGCCCGCGGGGAGTTCCCGAAATTCGGACTCACGACCATGCGCGAGCGCGCCTCGAGCGTCCGCGGATCGCTGGACATCGACAGTCGGCCGGGAACCGGAACGACCGTCCGTTTCACGATGCCGCTCACGGCGGCCGGGTCTGTCTGAATTCTTTATACTCCCGGCGATGCGCATCCTCATCGCCGATGACCATGCCCTGTTCCGCGACGGGCTTCGCAGCCTGCTGACGGCACAGGGCCATGAAGTCGTCGGCGAGGCGAGGAACGGACGCGAAGCCGTGGCCATGGCGCGCGAGATCGGGCCCGAGATGGTGCTGATGGATCTCTCGATGCCCGAGATGGACGGGCTGGCCGCCACCAAACTGATCACGGCCGAGATGCCGGACGTGAAGATCGTCATCCTCACGGCCTCGGAAAACGACGCGACGCTCTTCGAAGCGGTCAAGTCCGGCGCGCAGGGCTATCTGGTCAAGAACCTCGAGGCCGACGACTTTTTCGCCCTGCTCGACCGCGCCGCCAATGGCGAGCCCGCGTTCACTCCGGCACTCGCGAGACGGCTGCTCGTCGAGCTCTCCAAACCGGCGGAGAAACCCGCCGCACCCGAGGCCGATGCCCTGACCGACCGCGAACGCGAAGTGCTCGAGCTGATGGTGGAAGGCGTGGTGTCGAACCGCAAGCTCGCGAAACGCCTCGACCTCAGCGAGAACACGGTGAAGTTCCACGTGCGCAACATCCTCGACAAGCTCCGCCTGCACAACCGCGCGGAAGCCGTCGGCTACGCGCTGCGCAAGAAGTTCGACGCCTGATCGTCACGCGCGGTAGTGACGACCATCGCACTGCGCCGCGCGCGAGGCGGTACGTTGAGGATGTGGACAACCTTCACGTGGTCGACGTCACCCGCGGCTTGTCACGGACCGAGGTCGAGGCGCGCCGCGGGGCGTTCGGGGCCAATCGCGTCGTGCGCGACGCCAGCCGCTCGCCCTGGTCGATCGCTCTGCGCCAGCTCCGCAGCATCGTCATCGCGCTGCTGGCTCTCGCGGCGCTCATTGCCTTCGCCACGAGCGACACCGCCGAGGGGGTGGCCATCCTGGGAGTGCTCGTCATCAACGCCGCCGTCGGTTTCGTCGTGGAATGGCGTTCCGAGCGCGCGCTGCAGAGCCTCAGAATTCAGGTACGCACGACGGCGAGGGTCCTGCGCGATGGCGTCCAGCAGATCCTCGACGCCGAGGAGCTCGTGCCCGGCGACGTCATCCTCCTCGATCCGGGCGCGCACGTGCCCGCGGACGCGCGCCTCGTCGAAGCGATCGCGCTGCGCGTCGAGGAAGCGGCGCTCACCGGCGAAAGCATCCCCGTCGCAAAGTCCACCGAGGCCGTTTCGGCCGACGCGCCGCTCGCCGACCGCACCTCGACGGTGTTTCTCGGCACGACCGTTTCCGCGGGACGCGCGACCGCGGTCGTAACGGCCATCGGTGACGCGACCGAGCTCGGGAAAATCGGCCGGCTCGTGCGCGACATCCAGATGGAGCCGACGCCGCTCGAGCTCCGGCTCGCCTCGCTCGGCAAGACGCTGGTCGGAATCGTTCTCGCCGTCGGTGCCGTCGTCGTCGTCGCCGGCATCGTCCGCGGCGATCCGCTGTGGGAGATGATCGAGGTGGGAATCAGCCTCGCTGTCGCCGCCGTGCCCGAAGGATTGCCGGCCGTGACCACCCTCATCCTCTCCGTCGGCGTCCTGCGCATGGCGCGGCGTCACGCGATCGTGCGCAAGCTCCCCGCGGTCGAGACCCTCGGCAGCACGACCGTCATCTGCACCGACAAGACCGGTACGCTGACGATGAACCAGCTCGCCGTGCGCGAGATCGATGCCGACGACGCCTGCGAGCTGTTGCGGATCGGCGCGCTGTGCAGCGATGCCGTGATCGAGCACGGGTCTCCTGTCGGCGACCCGACCGAAGTCGCGCTGGTGCTCGCCGCGGTCGACGCCGGAGTCGACGTCGCCGCGCTGCGGCAGTCGCACCGCAAACTGCTCGAGGTTCCGTTCGATCCTTCGACGCGGCACATGATCACCGTCCACGAGACGCCCGAGGGCGGAACGCTGGTCGCACTGAAAGGCGCGCCGTCGGTCGTGCTGGCCATGTGCGATCTCACCGCGGACCGATGCGATGCGTTGCAGACGCGGAATGTGCAGCTCGCGTCGCGCGGCCTGCGCGTTCTCGCATTCGCGCGCGGCGATGACCGTCAGGACCTTTCAAGCGGCTATGCGTTCATCGGCTTCGCGGCGCTCGCGGACCCTCCCCGTCCCGCGGCCGCGGAAGCGATCGCTCGCGCCCGTGACGCCGGGGTCCGCGTAGTGATGCTGACCGGCGATCAGGTCGAGACCGCGCGCGCCATCGCGTCCGAGCTGAGGCTGAGCGGCGACCGCGCGCCGGTCGTCGTTCATGCGCGCGAGCTGGCCGGACGCGATGAGGCCGGAGTCACTCGCCTCGCGCGGGAAACGGATGCATTCGCGCGCATCACCCCCGAGGACAAACTGCTGGTCGTCGATGCGCTGCGCAACGCGGGAGAGATCGTGGCCGTGACCGGCGACGGCGTGAACGACGCTCCGGCCCTGCGCCGCGCCGACATCGGGGTCGCCATGGGCAGGAGCGGAACGGACGCCGCGAAACAGACCGCGGACCTCATCCTGACCGATGACAACCTCGGAACCGTGGTCGCGGCAATCGAAGAGGGCCGGACCATTTACGCGAACATCGCCAAATTCGTCCACCTGCTTTTCTCCCACAACCTCGGCGAAGTGGTGATGGTCTTCACCGCGATCATGATCGGCTTCCCGCTGCCCCTCCTGCCGCTGCAGATTCTCTGGCTGAACGTGGCCACCGACATCTTCCCCGCCTTCGCGCTGGCGCTGGAGCCGTCGCAGCCGCATCGCATGCGCGGGCACCGGCAACGCAGCGACCTTCTGTCCCGCCCCTTCCTCGTGCTCATCGGATGGCAGGGCGTGATGCTGGCCGCCGTGGCGCTCCTCGCGTACGCCTGGGCTCTCCGGACTTACGGCGAGGGAGCCCACGCTCGCACGATGGCCCTGACCGCGCTCGTCGCCGTGCAACTCGGCCACACCTTCAACTGCCGCTCGCGCGTCGCTTCGGCCTTTGCAGGCCTTTTCGACAATCTGCACATCTGGGCCGCGACGGCGACCGTCATCGCACTGCAGGTGTTCGCGATCGCATTCGAACCACTGGCGCGCCTGCTCGGACTCACGTCCCTGGTCGCGGCGGATCTCGCCGTTCTGGGTGCATGCGCGCTGCTGCCGATTGCCATTGTCGAGCTGTACAAAGCCTTCGTTCGCGCGCGCATCACACCACAAGGTGAGCTCAGGCAGGCACGCGGACCGGCAGCGGCTCGAAGCGCGCGGTGAAGAAGCGCAGGGTCGGCGGCTCGTAGACCATCGTCAGACCCGGGATCTCCTCGCGGCGCTCGAACAGCGTCCGGACCGACCAGGCCACGACGTCCATGTGCCGGTCGGTGTAGACGCGCCGCGGGATCGTCAGCCGGACCAGCTCCAGCGAACACGGGCGATTCGCGCCGGTGAGCGGATCGCGGCCGGCGGAGACGATGCCGCGCTCCATCGATCGAACGCCGCTGTCGACGTAGAGCGCCGCCGCCAGCGACTGCGCGGGGAACTGTTCCTGCCCGAGATGCGGCAGGAAGCGCCGGGCATCGAGGAACACCGCGTGCCCTCCGATCGGAAGCACGACCGGCACGCCCGCATCGGCGAGCTGCCGGCCGAGGTAGCGAACCTGTCCGATGCGGTGAGCGATGTACTCGTCGTCCACCATCTCGTGGATCCCCTGCGCGATCGCTTCCATATCGCGGCCGGCGAGTCCGCCGTAGGTCGGCATCCCTTCGAAGATCACCACCTGCTCGCGGGCCGCCTGGAGAATCTCCGGATCGTTCATGGCCAGGAATCCGCCGATGTTGACGAGGCAGTCCTTCTTCGCCGACATCGTGCAGCCGTCGAAGTGCGACATCATCTCGCGGAGGATCGCGCGCACGGGCGTGTGCGCGTAGCCCGCCTCGCGCTCTTTGATGAAGAACGCGTTCTCCACCGCCCGCGTGGCGTCGCACCAGAGCCGGATGCCGAAGAGATCGCACACCTCGCGCACGGCGCGCAGGTTCGCCATCGACACCGGCTGCCCGCCCGCGAGGTTCACGGTGCACGCGACGTTGACGTACGGGATGTTCTCCGGACCGGCGCGCTCGATGACGCGCGCCAGTTTGCCGACGTCGACGTTGCCTTTGAACGGATGCTCGAACGTCGGGTCGTGCGCCTCGTCGATGACGACGTCGGCGAACTCGCCGCCCTGCAGTTCCTGATGCACGCGCGTGGTCGTGAAGTACATGTTGCCGGGAATGACGTGGCCGGGCCGGATGAGGATGCGGGAGATCAGGTGCTCGGCGCCCCGGCCCTGATGGGTCGGCACCATGTGCCGGAAGCCGTAGATCTCCCGGACCGCGCGCTCCATGTTGTAGAACGAGCGGGCGCCGGCATAGGCCTCGTCGGCCGACATCATCGCCGACCACTGCCGGTCGCTCATCGCGCTGGTGCCGCTGTCGGTGAGCAGGTCGATGTAGACGTCGTCGCTCCTGAGGAGAAACGTGTTGTAGCCGGCATCGGCGATGGCCTGCTCACGCTCGGCGCGCGACTTCATCGAGAGCGATTCGACGGTTTTGATCTTCCACGGCTCGGCAACTGGTTGCATGGATGGACCGTAGCAGCCGGACGAACGGCCGTCCGAGACGCGGCGCACCGCCGGAGGTGACCTGCGTCACGCCGCCAGTAATCCGAACACGCACCTGTGACCGCCGTCCTGTCGCGTTTTCCACGCGCGACCTATGTTCAGGCTGCAGCTTGAAAGCAGGCTGTCGAGGTCGACAGGATCGCGGCGACGTTCGTCAACGGCGTGCTCGAAGTGCATATGCCGAAGAAGGAAGAAACGAAGCCGCGCGCGATCAAGGTCGACGTGAAGAAGCAGCTCCCCACCGCCGCGTAGGTCCGGTCCGCGTGATATGCATCACGCAAGCACGTGAGCGGCGTCGCATCCCCGGTGCGGCGCCGCCCGCACATTCGGTGACGGAGGACGCACCATCATGCCGTCGCCGTACAACATCGAAATCCAGAACAGCTGCACCGCCTGCATGCGCGGCACGGAGGAGCTGTTCTGCAACATGTCGCCCGCGGCGATGAAGACGCTCGACGCGATCAAGTTCACGAGCGTCTACCCCAAAGGATCGATCCTGTTCGTGGACGGGGAAGAGCCGCGCGGCGTGTTCATCCTCTGCAGCGGGCGGGCGAAGCTCACGACGTCTTCTTCCGAGGGACGCACGCTGATCGTCAAGATCGCGGAGCCGGGAGAAGTCCTCGGCGCGAGCGCGACGATCCTCGGCCGCCCGTACGAAGTCAGCGCGGAGACGCTCGAGCCGTCGCAGCTCAATTTCATCAAGCGCGAGGACTTCCTCCGCTTTCTCAACGCGCACACCGAGGCGTGCATGCATACCGCGCAGCAGCTCAGCGAGAAGTACCAGGCCGCCCAGCGTGAGATCCGCTCCCTCGGCCTGGCGCAGTCGACCGGCGAGAAACTCGGGAAGCTCCTCCTCGACTGGTGCGCGCAGCACGGCGAGGCGACGCCGAAAGGCATCCGGCTGAAGGTCCTGCTGACGCACGAGGAGATCGCGCAGATGATCGGGACGACGCGCGAGACCGTCACACGCCTGCTCAGCGATTTCAAGCGAAAGAAGATCGTCGAGGTAAAAGGCTCGACCATCGTCATCCTGCGGAAAGAGGAGCTGGAACGCATGGTCAGCATCTGACATGGAGCACGAGCACACGCCCGAGGCCATTCGCGCCCGGCTCGGGGCACCACCGCGCATCAGCTACCTGCGCGACTGGATCTACGGCGGCATCGACGGGTCGGTGACGACGTTCGCGGTGGTGACGGGCGTCAGCGGCGCCGACCTCTCGTCGCGCATCATTCTGATTCTCGGCATCGCCAACCTTCTCGCCGACGGGTTCTCCATGGCGGCGAGCAACTACCTCGGCACGCGCACCGAGCGGCAGGAGGCGGAGGCGTTATGGGTGCGCGAGCAGCGGCACATCGACACCGACGCCGCGGGCGAGCGCGAGGAAGTACGGCAGATCTTCGCCGCGAAGGGGTTCACGGGCGATGACCTCGAGCGCGCGGTCGGCATCGTCACGGCGAACGACGATCGGTGGATCGAGCTGATGCTCGCCGAGGAGTACGGACTGGCGCGCGGGAAGCGCTCCGCGGCACGCGCCGCGGCGGCGACGTTCAGCGCGTTCGCGTTGTGCGGCCTCGTGCCGCTGCTGCCGTTCCTCATCCGCGTGCCGCACGCATTCGCGTTCTCGGTGGCGATGACCGGATGCGCGTTCTTCGCGATCGGCTCGGCGCGCTCGCGGTGGCTGCTCTCGTCGTGGTGGCGCGCCGGCGTCGAGACGCTGCTCATGGGATCGCTCGCCGCCGCCATCGCCTGGGCGGCGGGCCTGGTCATTGCGCGGATGGCCGGCTGACGCGCACGTGAATCTCGCCCGCGACGTCATCCTCGAGAGCGACCGACGCGGCGCCGCAGGCCAGCACGACCGCCGGTCTGCGCGCGAGCAGCCGCACTTCACTCCCCGCGGCGATGCCGTATGACGCGAGCCGGCTCAGGCGCGCCGCGGAATCCGATTCGATTCTCGTGATCGACGCGGTCATGCCGACCGGAACGTCGAGCAGCGAATCACCGGCCGGACAGGCCGGCGCACGGCGGATCCATCGCCGCAGCATGTCGAGAAAACGCCCGCTCTCGACGAACTCGTAGTTGCATCGCGGGCAGCGGATCATCGCGCAGCCGCGCGCCATCGGGCACGACGAGTGACACTCCTCGCCCGAGAAATCGAGACTGCACAGCGGACATTCATGAATCATCGAAGGATCCAGTTCAGCAGCGCGCCGATGCCGAAGGCGTAAATCGTGATGAATCCCGCGATGGCAAATGCCGCACGCCTGCCGCGCTCGCGGATCATCACCAGGAAGTTCGCCACGCACGGAACGAAGAGCGTGATCACCGTCAGCGCGACGATGGTCTGCGTCGCGTCGAGCGCGCCGTCGCGCTGCATGGCGAACAATCCGGCGGCGCCATAGTCGCGGCGCAGGAAGCCGATGACGAACGCGTTCGCCGCCTCGGCCGGCAGTCCGAGCGCGCCGACGACGAGCGGAGCCAGCGCACGCTGCAGGAGCCCGAGCAGGTGCGTGACGTCGAGGAAGTAGAGCAGCAGCGTGCCGGCGATGAACAGCGGCACCGCTTCCTTCAGGTACCACTCCGTGCGCGCGAGCACCTTGATGAGGATGTTCGAGAGGCGCGGCATGCGCATCGGCGGGAGCTCGACGATGAAGTCGCCGGTCGGGCCGGGAATCACTTTCGACGACAGGAAGCCGACGAGAAAGATCGTGGACAGGGTCACGCCGAGCCAGATCGCCGTCGCGCCGAGGCCGAGGCGGCCGAGCATGGCCATGATCACCCCGAGCTGCGCGGAGCAGGGGATGCCGAGGGCGAGCAGGATCGTGACGATCACCCGCTCCTTCGTCGTCTCCAGCACGCGCGTCGTGAGCGTGGCCATCGTGTCGCAGCCGAGGCCGAGGACCATCGGCAGCACCGCCTTGCCGTTGAGGCCCATGCGGCGGAACGTGCGATGCAGCATCACCGCGAGCCGCGGCAGGTAGCCGGAGTCTTCGAGAATGCCGAAGAGCGTGAAGAACGTGATGACGACCGGGAGGACGATCGCGATCGCGTAGGTCAGCGCCATTGTGATCACGCCGTAGGGCCCGACGAGCAGGTCGCTGAGCCATTGCCACGGCACGACCAGATGCACGAGCCGGGTTGCCCACGGATTCACGTACGCTTCGAAGATCGAGCTCTCGACGAAGTCGACGAGCGTCCCCGCGCCGAACTTTCCGACGAAGAGCCAGGCTCCGTACAGCACGCCGAGCAGGATCGGCCAGCCCCAGACGGGGTGCAGGAGTGCGGCAGCAAAGCTGCCGCTTTGGAAAGCGGCGGTCCTGCCGCCGCACTCCGAGATCAGCTCATCGACGACGCTGAGCCGCGCCGCGGCGATGTCCGTCGCCAGTTGCGGCGAGTCCGCACAGAGCGACGAGAGCGCCTCGGCGCGCGTCATGCCGCCGGCACGGCGAAACGCGATCGCCTCCTCGACCGCCTTCGGGTACGGGACCAGCAACCGCGATCGCGACGGACGGACCGCGTGCCTCTTCAGCTTCTCGAGATTCCAGCGGCGCAGCGCGGAGACGGCGACGACCGGCACGCCGAGGCGATCGGCGAGTGCGTCGATCGCGATCGACGGTGCGTTCGGCTCATCGCTCATGTTCAGGCAGAGCGTGAACGACACGTCGTGCTCCGCAAGCTGCAGCGACAGCAGCAGCGTGCGCCGGAGATTGCCGATGTCGCCCACCTGCACGACGTCGGCGTCCTCGGAGACGAGCAGCAGATCGCGCGTGACGCGCTCTTCGAACGACTGCGGCGAGAGCGTGTTCGTGCCGGGCGTATCGACGACCTCGCGCAACTGTCCGCCAAGGTCCGCGAGCGCGCTGGTGATCTCGACCGTGGTGCCCGGATAGTTCGAGACGGTGGCGTACCGCTGCGTGAGCCGCGTGAACAGCAGCGACTTGCCGACGTTGGGCTGTCCGACGAGCAGCAGCCTGCGCGTCGCCGGCAGGATGGAGTCGGTTGCGATTTCCGGCTGAGACATGGTCGCAACTGCATCGTCGCGCCGCCCGCACCCACGCCCCGGTGATGATCGTCACCCGCTGCCGTGACACGCCGCATCGCCGCCTGTTCGCGCGGGCGGCAGTCTGTGCACATGCAAGACTTCACGTTTTCCATTGTGGGCTCGGGCGGAGATGGCGCCGTCGTCGCGGGCGATCTCGCGGCCATGGCCTGTGCCGCACAGGGACTGCACGTCATCAAGACCGAGGCGTATGGGCCGCAGATCCGCGGAGGCGAGTCGTCGTCGACAGTACGCGTCTCCGAGCAACCGATCGCCGCGCAGGGCGATGCGATCGACGCCCTGGTCGTGTTCCGCTTCGCCGACTTTGCGCGGTTCCGCAGCGAGATGGTTCTGTCCGAGCGCTGCGTCGTGTTGCACGAGCCCGACGACTCGCCTCCGCCGGAGATCGCCGCCCGCTGCAAGCCGGTTCCCTTCGCGCAGCTGGCGCGCGACGCCGGCGCGCCGAATGCGAAGAACATCGTCGCTCTCGGCATGCTCGCCGCGATGCTGGGCCTCCCCTCGGACAAGATCCGCGGCGCGCTGCGCCGCCGGTTCGCGAAAAAGGGCGCCGCGGTCATCGATGGGAACCTGCGGGCGCTCGAACGCGGTTTGGAGTGCGGCGGCGTGCCGCCGCTTTCCGATCCGCAAGAGAAAGCGGCGGCCGGCCGCCGCACTCCAAAACTGCTGATGTCCGGCAACGAAGCCACCGCGTTTGCCGCGCTGCACGCGGGCTGCAGCTTCTTCGCCGGCTATCCGATCACGCCGTCGTCCGAAATCCTTCATCTGTTGTCGGAATGGCTCCCGAGAATCGGCGGAACCTGCCTCCAGACCGAGGACGAGCTCGCGGCCATCGGGGCGGTCGTCGGCGCTTCGTTCTCGGGCGCGAAAGCGATGACCGCCACGTCCGGGCCGGGCCTGTCGCTGATGTCGGAAATGCTCGGCCTCTCGTCGATCGCCGAGATTCCGACGGTGACCATCGACGTCCAGCGCGGCGGGCCGTCGACCGGCATCCCGACGAAGAGCGAACAGTCGGATCTCTTCCACGCGGTGTACGGCGGGCACGGCGACATGCCGCGCGTCGTGCTCGCGCCGTGCGACGTCGAGGATGCGTTTCACACGACGGTCGACGCGTTCAACATCGCCGAGATTCCGACGGTGACCATCGACGTCCAGCGCGGCGGGCCGTCGACCGGCATCCCG
>Ga0134123_10000221_pt1 | contig 38975 bp, 34 predicted proteins | sample KB303_FD_96460 | JGI IMG/M metagenome (GOLD analysis project Ga0134123, IMG submission 96460) | Terrestrial soil microbial communities without Nitrogen fertilizer from Kellogg Biological Station, Michigan, USA - KB3-0-3 | ecosystem: Environmental > Terrestrial > Soil > Unclassified ...
GTGGTCATCGGTTTGGACGAGGCTCAGCCTTCGATGCGCAACTTGGTGTTGATCGGCACGCCGGCTCGAGTGGGCGGAGAAGTGATGGGATCCTTGGCGGTATTGGGGCCGCCGCGGATTGATTATCAGCACACGATTACTGCCGTGTCCTATATTGCACGGTTGTTTGACAAAATCCTGAATGAGAATGAGTAGTCATGGCGAGAACCAACGGGAAAACGCAATTCGAAGAGCAACAAATGGATGTAGAACACGAGCTTCCGCCTTCGGACGGGAGTGAAGACCAGCCCAGCCCGAAAGCCGAGCCGGCTCAGGGCGAGAGAGTAAACGAAGTGGACAAACTCCGTGCCGAGCGCGATGTCCTCGTCGACCGCCTGGCACGCATGCAGGCGGAATTCGACAACGCGAGGAAGCGCGCGCAACGCGAGCAGCAAGACTATCGTGATTACGCCCTTAGCGATACCATCAAGTCGCTCATCCCGGTCCTGGACAGCTTCGACCGGGCGCTGCAGTCGTCGCCGGAGAAGTCAGAGTTCCACCTGGGTATTGAACTGATCCACAAGCAACTGCAGGATGTACTGGCGAAGATCGGCGTCCAGCCGCTTGCCGCCAAGGGACAACAGTTCGATCCGCGGTTTCATGAGGCGATCGAAATGGTTGATACCCACGATGCCAAGGACAATGAAGTCATCGATGAGCTCCAGCGTGGCTACAAGTTGAAGGACAGGTTATTGCGTCCGGCCATGGTGCGGGTAGCGCGCAACACGAAAAACTAAGACCAAATCCGAAATTCGAGAGAGAGCGAAACCCTGCCTAGTAACGTAAAACGAGATTATTACGACGTATTGGGCGTCCAGCGGGGCGCAAGCGATCAGGAGATCAAGAGCGCCTATCGCAAGCTGGCGCTGCAGTACCATCCCGACCGTAATCCGAACAACCCGGACGCCGAAGAGAAGTTCAAGGAATGCAGCGAGGCGTATGCCGTATTGGCCGACGCCGAAAAGCGGAGCATGTACGACCGTTTTGGGCACGCCGGTGTCGGTGGCGCTACCGCTGGCGGCGGATTTGATGCCAGCGTTTTCCAAGACTTCAACGACATCTTCGGCGAGTTCTTCGGTTTCAGCGACATCTTTGGCGGTGGCGGTCGCGGCGGCCGCCGTACGCGTGCTCAGCGTGGGGCCGACCTGCGCGAGGATATCACCATCGAATTCGAAGAAGCCGTGTTCGGCACTGAGAAGGCCATTTCTTATCGCCGGTACGAGCTCTGCGACGCCTGCAAGGGATCGGGAAGCGCTCAAGGAAAGGCTCCCACCACCTGCCGTACCTGCGGTGGCCGCGGGCAAGTCCGTTACCAGCAGGGATTCTTCAGCATTGCGCGCACCTGCCCGGGCTGTCAGGGCGCGGGTACGGTGGTCAGCGATCCTTGCTCGAAGTGCAAAGGGGAAGCCCGCATTATTCAGCAAAAGACTGTAGAAGCCAAGATCCCTGCCGGCGTTGAGGAAGAAACTCGTATTCGTTTCACCGGACTTGGCGAGGCTGGTACGCACGGCGGTCCCGCCGGCGATCTCTACGTCGTGCTCCACGTGAAGGATCATCCGTTCTTCGAGCGTGAGGGGACCGATCTGCATTGCGTGGTTCCCGTTTCCTTCACTCAGGCAGCCCTGGGTACCGAGATTCAGGTGCCGACCCTCGAAGGCGAGCAGACTCTCAAGATTCCCGAAGGCACGCAATCGGGTACGGTGCTGAAGCTGAGGAATAAGGGCGTTCCCGTGCTGAATGGCCATGGCAAAGGCGACTTGTTCGTCGAGGTTCGTTTGCTGACCCCGACAAAACTGAATAAGCGTCAGCGCGAGCTACTGCAAGAGCTGCAAGGGACGACTCCGGTCGAAAATAAGCCCCAGCGTCGCACGCTGCTGGGTAAAGTAAAAGAGATGTTCAACGACCTCTAGTGAATAGAGAATAGTGAGTAGAAGACACTATTCTCGACGACCGATTTCCACTCTCTATTCACTCCATGACCCGTCGACGCTGGATCGCTGACGAAACTTCTGGGAACCGCGCCGCACTCGTCGGCGAGCACGCACGACATCTGGCCCAGGTCTTGCGGGCACACATCGGCCAGGAGTTCGAAATATCGGTCGAAGGGCATGTCCGCAGCGCCCGCATCGCTGCGGTTTCCCCTGAACGCGTCGAATTCGAGCTTGGCGAGGCGGTTTCTACTTTTCGGGATTTTCCGATCACCGTCGCAATCTCTGTTTTTAAGTTCGATCGCATGGAGTGGGCCATTGAAAAGTGCACGGAGCTCGGGGTTGAACGAATCGTGCCGCTCATTGCGGCGAGAACCGAGGCCCGGCTGGCCTCGGCAGCTGGCAAGCGAGTCGACCGATGGAGACGCATCGCACACCAAGCCTCTGAGCAATCGCGGCGGGTTTTGTTACCCGTGATTGATGATCCAGTTAAAGTGAGAGAGTTTCTGGTTGCCGCGAGGAACGGAAGGCAAGTTCTATTGTCCGAAGTTGAGGAGAATGCCCTCAGGAATTTGATCACGCCTTCCGGCCCGCTCACACTCGCCTTCGGCCCCGAAGGAGGGTGGAAAGAGCAGGAGTTGGCGGCGTTCGCAGAAGCCGGCTGGACGTCGGCTTCACTCGGGCCAACCATTCTGCGCACCGAGACTGCCGTCATCGCCGCAGTAGCAGTCGCCAGGTCCTTGCTTGGTCAAGGCTGATTCGATCTTCCATGCTCTTTTTTGATCTGTTCTGCCATCCTTGTGATGAATTCCGGCCGGAATTTCCGCAAGCAACTCTGCTATCCTCGGCTTAATGGCGGTAACGCGTAAGGTTCCCTCGTTCCTCCCCGATTCGCAGCAGACCCAGGCCATCGAACACGTCCATGGCCCCATGCTGGTTGTGGCCGGAGCTGGAACCGGCAAGACCACAGTCCTCATTCGGCGCATTGCCCGGCTCATCCGTGAAGGAGACGCCCGTCCCGACGAGATCATTGCTCTCACTTATACCGAGAACGCTGCTTCGCAAATGCGGGAGCGCCTCGTCGCCGAATTGGGGCGCCGCGAAATTCAAGGGCTCCAGGTATGTACGTTTCATGCCTATTGCAATGAGCTGCTCATCGCCGCCGATCGAAGGTTCGGCGTCCTGGACGACAAGCAACTCTGGATCTTTCTGCGTCGCAACCTCCGCGAATTGAAACTGAACTACTTTGTTCGTGCAGCCAACGTCTCCAGGTTTCTCGACGATCTGCTCGACTTTATTCGCCGCTGCCATGACGAACTGGTGACGCCAGACGACTACCGTAGTTACGTTAGGCGGATCGAAAACGGCGAGCTGCCTCTTCCGCGAGTCACAAAGTCGAAAGACATTGAGGAACTCAGTGAAGAAGAAGCCCTCGGCCGTTGCCGCGAGATTGCACTGGTGTTCGAGACGGTCGAGCGTATGTTGAACGAGCGCAACCTGGGGACGTTCAATCACATGATTGTTCGCGCCAATGCGTTGCTCGGAAGCAATCCCCATGTGCTTTCGCAAGCACGCAAGCGGGCCAAGTTCATCCTGGTAGACGAATTTCAGGACGCGAACTACGCGCAGATCGAGGTTCTCGGCAAGATTGCGGGAAGGGAAGCCTCGCAGGCCCACCCGGCGGCGCCCAACTTGTTTGTCGTAGGCGATCCCGATCAGGGCATCTACCGCTTCCGCGGCGCTTCAAGCGAGGCATTCGACCTTTTCCTCGAGCGGTTCCCAGAAGCGAAGCTGGTTCCACTCACCCGTAATCGCCGTTCGACGGCTCCCATCCTCGGGTGTGCCCACGCCGTGATCGACAAGAACCCGGAGATATCGTCGCAATCCGGAACGGCATATCGCCGCGAGCCCTTGGTGTCTGCCCGCGATGAGCAAGAGCCTCAGCTCGCGTTGAAGCGCTCTTTGGTCGAAGCGGTGCTCGTGACCGGCACCTTCATGGAGTCGACCGACCTGGTGGCGACGCTGATCGAACGCCGGAAACATTCGCGCTGCCAGTGGAAAGACATTGCGGTGTTGTACCGCATCCACACTCATCGCGAGGAAGTTGCCAACGAACTGGCCCGCAACGGCGTGCCGTTTTCGATTGAGGCAATGGATGTGCTGGACACGCCAGAAGTGCGCGACCTCCTCGCCTGCTTGGCGTCGGTATTCATCCCCGGGGACAGTGTTTCGCTGTTTCGATTAGCCGCCCTGCGCCGGTTCGATTGCGATCCGGAAGCACTGCGAAGCGCAATGAAGTCCCTGCCTCGCGACTCCAACGCCGGGTTACTGCAAGTCCTACCCGATGTTCCAGGTGGTGCTGAGGTTCTCGCGGCAATCGATCAAGCGAGAGAAGCGGTTGCAGGACTGAAGGCCAACGCTGCCCTGACCTCACTTACGCGCCAGTTCCAGCTGCCTCGCAATTCCTCGATCAATGCCTTTCTGGAGTTCACCGCGAGGTGGGAGGAGTTCCCCTTGACCGAGAGCGGCAGCCCAGTGGAGTTCCTGGAGTACCTCGACTATTTCCGGGAAGCTCGCGGAACCGTGCCGCTTGCCCTTGCCGAGGAAGAGAATTCGGTCAAGCTGATGACCGTGCACGGGGCTAAAGGCCTGGAGTATGAGCACGTCTTCCTCTTGCGCGCCATTAAGCCGAGTTTTCCAGCCGCCTATCGTGAGAGTCTCATTGATTTCCCGAGCGAGTTGCGAAATTCGAAGTCGTTCTCCACTTTCGACGACCGGACGCTCTGCGATCACGAGGAGCGTCGCCTCTTCTACGTTGCCATGACTCGCGCGCGCGACACTTTGACGATCTACGCTCCCTTCGGACGCGGCGAGCGCGACAAGACGCCACCCGGCTTTCTGCGCGAACTCCTGAAAGCACGTGAGCTCAAGTCCCTACTTCGGGAGCGCAACTGCCGCGAGTTTCAGACCGGGATCTTCGGCCAGGAGGAACTCGCCCCGTCGTCGCGGCTCTCGGAATGGGTGTCGATGCCCCCATCGTCTGATTTATCCAGCACGCTGAGCGCGAGTGCCATCGACAACTACAAACTTTGCCCCCTCCGGTTCAAGCTGGATCGAGAGTGGAGAATCCCGGGCGAGGTTTCGGCAGCCCTGCAGTACGGCGCGTCCATGCATCGAGTGCTGCGAACATACTATGACTCGGTTCGGCTGGGGCGGCCCAAGTCCGAAATGGAACTCCTCCAGATCTTCCGTGAGGATCTTAAAGCCGAAATGATTGCCGATCCCTATCAGCACGATTTGTACGAGCAGCAAGGCACTGCCCAGCTAAAGGAGTTTGTCCTTTCTGCGCTGGAGAGCCATCCCCAAGTTCTTCACACCGAGGAGTACTTCAAGATCCTGATCGGAGAGACCACTCTGGTAGGCCGCATCGATCGCATGGACCGGACCGTGGACGGTCGTGTCGTGATCGTCGATTACAAAACCGGGAAGCCGAAGTCGCAGGAAGACGCTGACGAGAGTCTACAGCTTTCGTTGTATGCGCTGGCGGCCCGCGAAAGGTGGGGATACATTCCCGAACGCCTTGCCTTTCACAATCTGGATGGGAATACCGTAATCACGACCGTTCGCAGCGCTATGGAACTGGAACAGGCTCGGAACGAAGTGGCAAAGATTGCCGTGAAAATTGCGGAAGGGAAGTTCGAGCCGAAAGTCGGTTATCACTGCAATTCCTGCGCCTATCGCGGGATTTGCCCGAAGACTGAGAAGCGCGTGCCGGAGATTGCGCTTGCCGCCGAGCAGGTCGACTGAACTCCCCAAAAAAAACTTAGGGGACGCTTTCGCGTCCCCTTTGTCTTATGCTGCAATCAGCAATTAGTGTTTCTTCTTCTTTGCAGCTTTCTTCTTGGTTGCCATGTTAACTATTCTCCCTTCCATTGTTCATGGATAATGCAACGGTCGTCAGTTGCAACTGTCTGAATGTATAGAGTTATTGAAATCTGAAGTCAAGGAAAAAATGAAGGATGAAGTTGGTCGAAGTCGAGGTACGAAGGTCACCGAGAGTCGCTCACTGGAAATTTTCGAGGTGAGCGATCGATTTTCTTTCAAATCGCTTCCACGCGCGAGACACTTTCGTTCGAAACAACCAGTCGTTCGTCCCATTGCAGTGCGAAATGAGATTGGGCGATCAAATTGTCGGCAACCCGCGTTCAACGCCGGGATGAATACCACGCACTCTAGGCTGAAAGCTTCAACGCAACCTCCTATAATTGAATCAGTCATTGCAGGAGGGCCTAATGCCCGCAAACCAGGATGTCGTCATCATCTCCGCTTGCCGCACTCCGGTCGGAAAGTTCCAAGGCAACCTCTCTGATTTCAGCGCGACTCAGCTTGGTGCGATTGTGGTGCGCGAAGTCGTGAAGCGCGCGGGCATCGATCCTGCAACCGTCGACGAATGCATTATGGGTAATGTGGTTTCCGCAGGATTGGGACAGAACCCTGCGCGTCAGGCTGCGATCTATGGCGGACTCGCTCCCGAAGTCGGTGCTCTGACCATTAACAAGGTCTGCGGGTCGGGATTGAAAGCTGTGGGACTAGCAGAGCAAGCGATTGAAACCGGCAATAGCACGGTGGTCGTCGCCGGCGGTATGGAATCCATGACCAACGCGCCTTACCTTCTCCCCCAGGGGCGGAAGGGATTCCGCATGGGCGACGCACAAGTGGTCGATTCCATGATTCGCGACGGCCTGTGGGACGTTTACAACAACTATCACATGGGGCTTACCGGTGAGAATGTGGCTGAAAAGTACGGCATCACCCGCGAAGAGCAGGACGAATTTGCTCTTAACTCGCATCGCAAAGCCGTTGCCGCAATGAAGGAGTGCCGATTCAAGTCGCAGATCGTTCCCGTGGAGCTTCCCGCGAAGAAAAAAGGTGCGCCGCCGGTTGTCTTTGATAAAGACGAATCTCCGCGGGAGGACACCACGAGCGAGATTCTTCGCTCTCTCAAGCCAGCGTTCAAGAAAGATGGAACTGTAACCGCCGGCAATGCTCCGGGCGTCAATGACGGCGCCGCGGCAGTGGTTGTAACCAGCGTTCACAAGGCGCAGGAACTTGGTGCGAAGCCCATGGTGAGAATCGTCGCACAGGCAACCAGTGGCATCGATCCTCAGTGGGTGATGATGGCCCCGGTGAGTGCGGTTCGCAAGATCTGGGAGAAGACCGGCTGGAACAAGGACGATGTTGATCTTTATGAATTGAACGAAGCGTTTTCCGTCCAAGCGCTGGGTGTCATGCGCGAGCTCGACCTCGATTCGGATAAGGTAAATGTGAACGGAGGCGCTGTCGCCATCGGTCATCCCATCGGCGCCAGTGGTGCGCGCGTGCTCGTGACGCTTATCTATGAAATGATCCGGCGCGATGTGCATCGTGGAATCGCAGCTCTTTGCCTTGGCGGAGGTAATGCGGTGGCAATGGCGGTCGAGAGATAAGAGAGTGTTCGGGTCGGACATGGTTGTCCGACAGGTGGGTGCCTCGAAAGGAATATGGTTAAGACCGTCTTCGTTCCCACGGCGGCGGTACCCTCACCGACGCCATGCCCGCTGCGGTCGCTGCCTTGATCCCCATCTGGGTATCTTCGAACACCAGACAATTCTCCGGAGATACTCCCAATCGCTCTGCCGCAATCAGAAACGGTTCCGGGTCAGGCTTGCTTTTCCTGTAGTCACCCGCGCAGACCAGCACCTCAAAACTGTCTAGTAGTCCGATCGCGCGCAGCGATGCCTCCACCGAATCTCGTGTGCTGCCGGAGACTACCGCAAACGGAATGCGTCCACGCTGCAGTTCAATGTGCTCTAAGACTTAGAACGCACTGCAGACTGGGGAGGTATTCGAAGTACAGTTGCTCTTTTCGCTTTGCCACTTGCGCGGTAGGCATTTCAATGCCTTGTTCGCGTCCGATGAGACCGATGATCTCAACGATTGGCAGCCCGCCGAGCTGGTAAAAACGTTCTTCGGTGAACGTGCAGCCCCACTCTCCGAGCGCCTGGTTCCAGGCAACGTAGTGCAGGGGCATAGAGTCTGCGACGGTTCCATCACAGTCGAACAGGTATGCTTGGAAATCCCCGGAGGGTATGGTGATTTTGGGAGCCACTCTCCAGTTTACCTGCCTTCGCTTGCTGAGACGGTAGTTCCCCCTGGAGGATCCCGTCATTTGTTCTGAGATTCATTTCAGAGGATTCTGCGCCGCAGAGAAAGCTAGGCGGAAGCATCAACCTCGCCCTCTGACGTTGGCGTTGATTCCGTGCCCTTGCAGTGCTTGCCAGTGTGGGATCACTAAGATGTATTGATTAATCTTTCGCCTCGTGATGACCAAAATCCAAACCGAAATGGGGTTCAGACTTCGTCCCGGTGATCTTTACCGGTAGTTCGGTGCCCGCGCCGTTCTTGCTGAAAAACGGATCCACTGGCTTCAGCAGGATCGATTTGAATCCGGTCGTCATATGCGACAGCTTGGCCTGCAGCCGAGCTTTGCCGTGAAAGTCAAATTCGTTGCCGTCGAGGCTGTAGCGTCCGGTTAGATTGACTTCGGTCCCAGGGACGGTGAACCGCAGCCCGGAAAATGCAAGTATCCCAGACCGCAACTGGAAATTCCCACCCACGCGAGCTTGGATTTGATCCGCAAGGTCGGTTTTTGCCAGCTTCGGCTTGCCCTGGCTTCTCAGACTGAGAGCGCCGACCTTGTCCTGGATCTTGTCGTTCGAGAAGTGCGCACCGGAGACTTGGAAGTTTCCTGCAAGCCTCAACCGATCGCTTAGATCTTCCTCTCCCGGGGGAAGATCAAATTCTGTGAGCAACCTCACACTTCCGGTCATCACCGGGGGGTCGGTCCGCACCCCCAGCTTCAGGAGATCTTCGATCTTGCCGTTGGCGATTTCAACGTGCAGGGTCACGCGATGTCCGGGAGGACTTGCCATCTTCACTACAGAGCCACTAGCGATCAAGGAGGAGTGAAGAATTTTGGCCTTTACCGGCTGCAAGTACGTGTCACCCGTGGTTCCATCGACAATTGCGTGAAACTCGGTTGTAAGCGGAACGGCGTGCCCGCTGCGTGCTACCTTGAAATCGGGTGTGTCGGTCTTACCGTCAACGACAATATTGTCGAGTGTGCCTGAATACTGACCCTCCGAGGAGAGAATCCCCCCAATGCCTTTGATTGTGCTCAGGTCGGCGCCGCTGAACGAATAGACACCCTTGACCGGTGTGTTTTGCGGACTATTCTCATTGAATGGTCCAAACTGGCCGATTGAATGAATCATGCCGACCGGCTTTGGATTCACGAGATCCGCCTCGAACTTGATCCCTTCTTCAGGGCCAGCATCGTCCATCACCAGATTCTGAATATCGAAAACCATCGGGAGCTTTCCCGGCGTGCTTGTGTTGATCACCAATTCCGCATGAGCACACGCGAAGTGATCGACGTAGATCTTTCCCTTCCCGTGTTTTCGCAGGCTCGCCATCTGACCACGGTCGCTCTTGGGTGGAATGTTGAGCAAGAGCCCCTCGAGATGTACGGTGTCCACGTGTGTCGGCGTGTGCAGCAAGTTCCACCACCCAATGCTGAAGCTGAAACTTGCAATGCCGAACAAGGGCTGCACCCCGGGTAGATGCGTATTGGGATCGTTCTTTCCGTAGATACGCAGGTCCTGACCGGAAACATGAAAGCCGTTCTTGACGGTAACGTGAAATACCCCGAGCTCCACCTTGCCTTGGAAGCGGTCCGACAGCGTTCGAATTACCCTCCCGCGGAGAATCGGGCCGGCATCGTAAGCGGAAATAACCAGAATGACCGCAAATGTTAAGGCCAGTGCGAGCACCGTCGAAACCAACCACCGCCCTCGATGGTGCTTTGCCTTGACGTGAGTAAGAATCTGGGACTCGACGGGCACAAGTGCTTAGAGTTGCTGGAACGGTAAACAGATGTCCAAGAGGGGCACGAACAGGACTTCTCTTGCGCCTGCTGGTCCGACGGGCTCGGGCGGGCACTAATTTTCGCCAGCAGCGCTTCCGCTTGCGCCGGGACTTCTCAATCGACCCGACTTGCGACCCGACTTGAGGTGATAAATCCACGTTCCGATCGGCTCGCCCAACCCGAACCCGGGACAAACGCTTGTTGCCCCCGATGCCGGACGAAATCAGCCTCGATCCGTTTCTTCTTCTTCCCAAGTTCGCTATCGAAGCGGGGTTACTGCTCTCTAATTCTCTGCCACGAGTCACGAACATCTTTTGCCCGGGGCGAACTCTGCGCCATGCGCCGCATGCATGGCGACTTTCTGTTCGTGTCGCGTCGGGGACTACTGCCGCAAGGGCCAAGGCTGACCATCGCAAAGCGGCTAAGAAAAACCTAACCTCTTTAGTTAAGGGCCAGGCTCTTCGCTCAAGTATGTGCGGTGTTATCTTGGGCGTTACCCTGCCGGATTTGCTTGCGAGGCCTCGAGGGATCCCGGATTGTGCGATCCGGTTTTTCCGCAATGCTTGGCGCTTCTTGCTTCGCGGCAGCGCAAGCCGGAAGCATCGAACCCAAAGAACCGAAGGTATAACTTACGTTCATTCAATGACATGCCAGAAAAGCGCGGAGAACTTGTTGAGAAAGCCTCGGTGTACCAGGGTGGCCAACCTACGTTAATAAATTCCTTGACGCAGTTCTCGTTTCCTTGTACGTTAAAACGTTCCGAAGGCCTACGAAGCCGGTTCTTTGAAGGATCTCTCCGGGCCAGGCTTATCAAAGGGTAATAGAGAAACTTTCAGCCTCTTCGGTGCATCTATACAAGTAACCAGAGCTTGTTCCGGTAGAACTCTTCTGTAATCAGTAGCTTACGTCTTCTGGTCGGCTGTCTCGTGCCGCTTGCGAGTTCTCAGAAGGAGCAACTCCTCAAACGTGGACACATTCCTGGAGAGAAAGGACAATCGCTAATGCGCTCGGATCGCGTTTTTGACGCACTACACACTTTGCGGAACCGTTATATGCTTTGCCAGCTTGCCTCGAAGGCAACTCGCAAATTTCATAAGCCGAATACCCGAATCCAGGAAACGATGAACGAGGTGCTGGACCGGATCGCTAGCTCTGAGAAGCAGACGGTTCTGTCCGAACCAGAACATTTTGTTGAGGCACAACGGCGGGCTGCTTAACAGAGCAGTCCCGCTTTCCTGCCTTGCAGTAATCTGAATTCCCCTAAAAAATTCTGAAGAACCCGCCTTCATTTCTGATCCTTCGCAGGTGAACCAATGACCATTGCAGAACTCAAAGAAAAGAACATAACCGAACTCACAAAAATCGCGCGCTCGCTTGACCTCCCCGGCGCGAGCGGTATGCGCAAACAGGACCTCATCTTCAAAATCCTTCAGGCGCAAAGTGAGAAGGAAGGGCACATCTTTGCCGAGGGTGTCCTCGAAATCCTTCCCGACGGTTATGGATTTTTGCGATCCCCCGACTACAACTACCTTCCGGGACCCGACGACATTTATGTTTCTCCTTCGCAGATCCGCAAGTTTGACTTGAAGACGGGCGACACAATCAGCGGCCAGGTTCGTCCTCCGCACGAGGGCGAGAAGTACTTTGCGCTGGTAAAGATCGAGGCGGTCAACTTCGAATCGCCCGACGAAGCCCGGAACAAGATCCTGTTTGACAACCTTACGCCCTTGTATCCGCAGGAGCGTATCAAGCTCGAAACCGTAAAGGAAAACATCAGCGCGCGTGTGATGGACCTGCTCACCCCGCTCGGCAAAGGTCAGCGCGGATTGATCGTTTCGCCTCCGCGCGCCGGCAAGACAATGCTCTTGCAGAACGTGGCAAACTCGATTACCACCAATCATCCTGAAGTCGTGCTGATGGTGCTCCTCATCGACGAACGCCCGGAAGAGGTCACCGACATGCAGCGGTCCGTCAAAGGCGAGGTCATCTCCTCCACCTTCGACGAACCGGCTGCACGCCACGTTCAAGTTGCCGAGATGGTGATTGAAAAGGCCAAGCGATTGGTCGAGCACAAGCGCGACGTTGTGATCTTGCTCGACTCCATTACCCGCCTGGCGCGCGCTTACAACACCATTGTTCCCCCGTCCGGCAAGGTTCTTTCAGGCGGCGTGGATTCTAACGCCTTGCAGCGCCCGAAACGGTTCTTTGGATCAGCGCGAAACATTGAAGAAGGTGGTTCTCTGACCATCATCGCAACTGCCCTAATCGACACCGGCTCTCGAATGGACGATGTGATCTTTGAAGAGTTCAAGGGCACCGGCAACTCCGAAATCATTCTCGACCGCAAGCTGGTCGATAAGCGCACCTTCCCGGCCATCGACATTCAGCGCTCCGGTACCCGTAAGGAAGAGCTGCTTATCCCGAAGGATGATTTGGCTCGCATCTGGGTGCTTCGTAAAGTGCTAAATCCACTTTCGCCCGTTGAAGCCATGGAACTGCTCATCGAGCGCCTGGCCAAAGCGCAAACCAATAGCGAGTTCCTGGCGAAGATGAGCCAGTTGTAAACCGTTCTCAGTTTCAACGATCAGCGATCCCCAATCAGAACAACCCAAAGGCACGGACGATCCCACCCGTGCCTTTTCGTTTGGGGTTGGATATTCGTGGCTTGCTAAAGACCACGCCTTCCGACGGCGAACGGAGGCAGGAGAAGGATCTTGGATCCCACTAGTCAGGTGGGCCGGCTAATCCGATCGCTTGCAACGGAATCCTACGGCCTAGCGGTAATCCCAGCCGCTTGCTTCAACTTCCCCACTTCACCGAAGCTCAAGCGACGGAACTCTCCTGGCGGGACATCCAAGGCTAGAGGGCCATAACGGACGCGCTTTATCTTTTCGACATGATGCCCGATCTCTTCAAACATTTTGCGCAGCTGGCGGTTCTTGCCTTCGATCAGCGTAACTTCGTACCAGGGGTTGTCCGATTCCCGCACCAGCCGAATCTTTGCCGGAGCCGTGCGAACGCGCTCCACTGCCTTCGAGGCCCGGGGGCCTTGGCTTGCACGAAATGTCCTTCGGTTCGCGAGCTCTTCATTCCAAACGCCCTTAGATCCGGAGGCCGTGCTTTTTTCGTCGTTCTCATCACTCGCTCGCGCACTATCCTTTGAAGCTTGTACCCTGCCCTCCGGAATCATTAATCCGCGCCGTAGTCTTTGCAGACCGGCTTCGTCGGGCACCCCAGCAACCTTGACCAGATAAACCTTCTGTACATGGGAGGATGCCCGTGTAAGCTCGTGCGCAAGATCCCCGTCGTTGGTGAGCAGGAGCAGACCCTCGCTCACATAGTCGAGCCGGCCTACTGGATACACCCGCTCGCGGATGCCACGCAACAGGTTCATCACCGTCGGCCGCCCTTCCGGATCACTGACCGTGGTCACGTATCCCTTGGGCTTGTTCATGAGCAAGTAAACTTGGCGCTCAGCGCCGCGCAGCAGCTTCCCATTCACGCGAATGTGATCGCGTTCCGGATCAGCCTTGCTGCCCAGTTCGGTGATAGTTTGCCCGTTCACCTCGACCAATCCGGAGGCGATCATCTCCTCCGCCCTGCGTCGGGAAGCAATACCAGCGGCAGCAATGATCTTCTGTAGTCGTTCAGCAGGCATCCTAAGAAAGCTTATCAGCTTTGATCGAGTCCAATGCCGTCGCCACGCGACGGCTGGCTCCCCCGCAATGGGGTGGATTATTTGCAAAGCTTTCCTCGATTAGCTTGCGGGCCTCGAATGGAGGGCAACCCAGAACTACGTACCGGCCTTTTTTTCAGTCGAAAAAAGGGATTAGGCGCTCTTCTCCGCTTCCACTTGTGGGGTGTCGGCTTCGCCATCCGCCCCGGAGCTAGCGATGTCGGATGGGGTGGTAGCTCCCTCTTGTGCCTGCTGGATGTTTTCCGAACCTGCCTGTTCTGCCGGCAGTAGGTCGTTTTGAAACGACTCGGCCACGAGCTTCTCGAACTCCTCCATGCTGGGGAGTTCGTTCACATCTTTCAATCCGAAGCGAAGCAGAAACTCTTTCGTGGTTTTGTAGAGAATCGGACGACCAACCACATCCTTGCGGCCGGAAGTAGTGATGAGCTTGCGCTCAAGTAGCGTCGCAATGACACCGCTCGAATCTACTCCGCGGATTTCGCTGATCTCGGGCACAGTTACGGGCTGCTTATAGGCTATGACGGCCAGCGTCTCGAGCGCCGGTAGAGACAACCGGATCGGGGGTTTCAGACTCTTTGCGAACGAGCGAACCAGGTCGTGTTGCTCGGGTTTGGTGGACATGCGATATCCGCCGGCAATCTCGCGAACTTCGATTCCATGTGAATCGGTCGAGTATTCCACCTTGAGATCGGTCAACGCGCGGAGAACCTCCGAGCGCAGTTGGGTTAGGTCGGCGTCCGCTGACTCCTTCACCAACTGGACCATCTGATCCACTGTGATCGGGGTTTCGGCGGCGTAAATGATGGCTTCGAGTTTGGGTTTCAAGGTCATGTTGCTTCTAGCACGTCTAGGAAGACTGAATTACCGGGTCATTACATCAGCACCAAGCCCGTGATTCCATTCCACGGGCCAATACTTCATCTCCAATCGTCTCTGACAGCTTCCTGGTTTTTCATCACCTCTTCGAAGTGGGAATGCTTACGAATGAGGATTTCCCCGAAAAGCTTTTCCTGTCGAAGCTGGATCGCCTGCAGGCGTACAAGCTCCAATAGGGCGAGGAACATACACACCAGCGCTTGCCGGGACTGTACGCTTGAAAGCATCTGCTTGAGCCGAATCGGACGGTCTTCCAAACTGAGCCGCCGTCGCAAGTAAGTAATCATCTGGCCGACGGTGACGGTTTCTTGGTCGACTTCGATCACGGGCCGCGAGCGCACTCGCTCGAGCACCTGTTGGAACGTCTTTACCAGGTCGATCACATCGGCGGCAATTTCCGGTTCGGTGCCCTCGGCCTGCATGAACTCGCGAATTGCAGGATTGGTCCTCACCGCGTCTTCGATCTGCTGCTTTTGTAAGAGCATTTGCGCGGCCGACTTGAACTTTTCGTGCTCGATAAGCCGGTTAACGAGTTCCGTCCGCGGATCGTCCTGCGCCTCAGATGCCATGGCCGGATCCCGCGGCAAGAGCATCTTCGACTTGATGTGAATCAAGACCGCCGCCATATAAATGAAATCGGCCGCGACGTTCACATCCAGCTCACGCAGGCGCTCCACATAGCCAAGATATTGTGCCGTGATTTTCGCAATCGGAATGTCGTAGATGTCAATGTCCTGCTTGCGAATCAGGTCGAGCAGCAAATCCAGGGGACCTTCATAAACGTCGGTAACGCTTACCGCGAAAGGGAAGTCGCTGTCGTTCTTGGAAGCAACCGCTACCGGGCCAGCCCCAGAAATCGGAGCTCCATTCTTCGGTCCAGCTCCCCTCGATGGTGGAGAGTTTTCTTCGACTGAGATCCGCGCCTCTTCGGCCATGCTACTTTCGACTCCCCGATGGTATCCCGCCCTTGGCAGTTTTCGGAGGGCGAGAGTCCTCAAAATTCAACGACATTCCCATAGCATCGCGCACTTCGTCCATGGTGGCTCCGGCTCGTTTGCGCGCCTGTTCTGAGCCGCTTTCAAGGATATCCCAAGCTAGGCGCGGGTTTTCCTCATATTTCTTTCGCCGCTCCTGCATTGGATTGAGAATCTTTACCAGCGAATCCGCTGCCCAGCCCTTGCATTCGATGCAGCCAATGCCCGCGCTGCGGCAGCCAGCATTCACTCGTTCGTTGGTGGCTGGATCGCTGAAGATTTTGTGCAAATCGCCGACTGGGCACACATCAGGATTGCCCGGATCGGTCCGCCGCACACGCGCTGGATCCGTCACCATGGTTTTCAGCTTTTGCCTAACCACTGGTTCCGGATCCGTGAGCAGGATGGTGTTGCCGTAAGACTTCGACATCTTGCGTCCGTCAGTTCCGGGCAGCTTGGGCGCTGGTGTAAGCACGGTCTGGGGCTCTGGGAAAACCGGTGGGTCTTTGCGGTAGAAGTTGTTGAACCGGCGGGCAATTTCGCGGGTCAGCTCTACGTGCGCTGTCTGATCTTCGCCCACCGGAACAAAGTCCGCCTTGTACAGGAGAATGTCCGAGGTCATCAGCACCGGATAGCCTAGGAATCCATAGGTGCTCAGGTCCTTGCCGGTAATGTTCTCCTGTTGTTCTTTGTAGGTTGGCACTCTCTCGAGCCAGCCGAGCGGCGTGATCATCGAGAGCAGCAGATGCAATTCCGCATGCTCAGGCACATGCGACTGGATGAACATCACCGAGCGCGCGGGATCAAGTCCGGCGGCCAGCCAGTCGAGCAGCACATCCAGCGAGTTCTGTTTTACTTGCGAGGTATCGGCATAGTCGGTTGTAAGCGCGTGCCAATCCGCAACGCAGAAGTAGCACTCGTTCTCGTCCTGCATTTTGACCCATTTGGCCAGAGCACCCACGTAGTTCCCGAGGTGAAGTTTTCCGGTCGAGCGCATGCCGCTCAAAACGCGTTTTTTTCGGGCGAGATTGTTCATTCTTCGTGTCGCAGGATAAGGCGAAAGACTTGAAGCAAGTTTCTCGAGGGGTGCTCCCCGCTTGGATTCGATACTATCACGCAGAGCTAGAATGCCCGAGTTCTACTCGCAAAGCGGGCTTCCGCGAGTTACCCCAGGCGACGGCGGAGGGAAACGAAGGACAAGGACTAAGACAATTGGCCAAGTTGATGGGACACGACTCTCCTCTCAACCTTCCAAAACAAGCAGACTATCTTCCGCTGGCTTTGGCATGCGCGGGATGGTTGATCGATCTTACTTCTGCACCAGCTGGACCTGATGCTGTCCTACCGTGGCGCTATCGATACGATCAGGCAACTTGAACCGGGAGTCGATACCAATATTCGAATAGCGAGGGGTGATGTATTTTTCAACGAATAGGCGCAACACAAACTGTGGTACTTCGACGCCATCGAGCGAGACTGAATCCACGTGAACGTAGCCCTGGCCTCCGCGGCCATAAGCATGGGCTTCAACCTGGACATCATGAACTCCACTGAAGATGCTGAGGAGTGGATTCGAGGAGCCAGTCCCTTCGCGAACCTTATCGAAGTCCACCTTTGCTACCCCGGAAATGACCTGGTTGCGCCCACTCAGGCGAACCGACTGCACGCCGGCCGGGAACTCTACCTCATCCGACGCAAGATAGGCATTGATTTCGGCTTCTGTCAGGACGGTGGGTTTAGGATCGGGGTGCGCGGCGCGGCCGTTCGCTTCGAGGTGAGCAATTTTCCGATCTGCGCTGGCGAGGTCTGGGGATGGGTGATGGTTCGTCGCCGCTGCTGCGACCACGACCCATAACCCACACGCGATGACAGATGGGAATCCAACGGGAAGCTTCACGGTTTCAGAGATGCCTCTGCGTTAGGAATCGCGGAAACGCGAGTTTTCACGAAGGTGCCGCCAATCGTATAGCCCACGGCATTGTCGTTGATAGCCTTCAAGTTTAAAGCGCCTCCCAGCGATGCCGTTCCGCTCACGGTATAAACCTCACCGCCGCTGGTAAGTTTCGCTTCCGGGAATGAAATTGCGCGGTTTGCAAGGTGTGCTGTACCTGAGAAGTCGGAAGCCAGAAGAGGGCCCGAATCGCGGGTGAAAACGATGTGCGCAAATTTTCCCCCGGAAATCCTGAACTCGGCATTCAGGTCGGCGGAGTTGAGCAAATCCTGAATATTCGATCCGGCGGACTGGAACTGGTATTCGGCGCGCCCCTTGCCTTCGACCCAGTCATCATGCATCAGTTGAGCTATTTCGCTGAGCGATACCCCGTCAAGTTCACCGCTGCCCGTGTATTTTGGCGAGGCGGAGGTGAAATCGGCCTTCCAAGTCCCGGTTGCGGTTCCATCCAGGCATTCAGCCCTGAAATTTCCGAGCGCCACCACGCCCGCGTCCAGCCGTACGTCCGATGTGAAGTGAGCGCAGGACATGCTCCCCAAGGAAAGGCTGTCGATCGCAATGTTGCCCGCGGCCTTGGTCAGCAGTAAATACGAAGGCTGATCTTTCCCCAGGGACAAAAAGCGGTACCAGGCTTTGGGACGCTGGGAAGGGTTCAGGAGAGTATTCAGCGTCGCCGAAGACAGCTGGTCGCTGCGGAGTCTGAATTCGAACTCACAATCAGCGGGCTGAGTGCAAGATCGCGGAATTCGCAGGGAGCCGTGCCACTTGGAGTCCCCGGCAACCGCCGAGAGATTTTGCACGGTGACGGCACCCGCCTCGATCGCGAGGTCGGCATTCTGGATTGCAATTGCCGCATTCACGCCTCGTACCTGCGCATGGACGCTCCGCAGGTGTGCCGTGCCAGTTACGAGCGGTTTTTCATCGCTGAACCATGCCCCAGATGCATGCAGATTCACGTTCGCAGCTCCATCACCCGGAAAGCCGGGAGCTGGAAGCCCAAGGGCTTTTGCTGTCAGCAGCAGACGAGCGATGCTAGCGTCGCCATGTTCGGAACCGGTGAACCCGCTGCGGGTTAGGGTTGCTTGCGCGGTCAGAGGTCCGAGACGGCCCGGTGCAAGATTGATTGGTCCAATTTCAGCTCGCAGTTCTCCCGTCGGTTGGTCGCCGCCTTGGGCGCTGCTCCGTTTCGATCGGGCAGCGGAGCTCTTGGACAATCCGCTGCTTGTTCCATTGCTTACTCTGAAGGGAACCGATCCAAATCCGATGGCATCTTCTCCGTTGCGCGCGATTTCCAGGTCATTGATCGATCCGTTGCCTTGAATCGAAATGGGATGGGCGGAGTCGCCGGGCAGCAATTGAATACTCGCAGAAATCTCTCCGGTGACTTGCAGGTCTTCGGGGAACTGAGGGTTGGCGTGTTGGAGCAAGTTCACGAGAGATTTGGCGGGCGTGCGATTTACGATCAACCAAAGGTTCGAGGGGACGAAAAGCTGCCCGTTCGCGAGGACTCCAGCCGCGCTGCCCTTAACCTGCAGATATCCACTGCCCACGGGACCGGTGCAGTCGAGGCCTGCAACTTCGCGAGTTGCCGGAGCGTATTCGGCAACGCAGTGCGCCGTAAGGCGAAGATTTCCGCCGCTTATCACGTCCTCACGCCGGAAGTTGTCGACAGTGGCATCCGCGACCAGCTTAAGACGTGCGGGAGTGCCGACAAGCGTCCCGGACAGCAACGCGGCCCCGCGCCAGTCTTTCTCGATTCCGTACACAAGCTTGGAGACCTGCCCGATTTGCGCCTGTTTCCACTGAAATGTGACCTGAATGGGGGTTTCGTGAACTTGCACCGATCTCCGCCAGAGTGCACTTACGTTCACGATCCCGGTGTCTGTGAGATTGGCATCAGTGCGGATTGGGCGGGCCTGCAGGCGTGCTCCCCAAGTGTCTGCCGACTCCTGCCAAAGGGCGAATTCCGCGTTGGTTAGGGCGAAGTGGGTCTTTTCTGTACCCAGCTTCAGATTCACACGAGCTTCCGTGGCTTCAATGTAGGGAAAGCTCGGGTGCCTGTTTTGCCGGGAGGACCCGGTTGGCGCCAGCGAACTGTGCGACGTGCGATCAATCAAGTCCTCTAAGTTCCAGTGGCCGTCCTGGTTGCGCGTAAGATTCAGGCTTGGCGCGCTGAGGCTCAGGCGTGCAATTTCCATTCTTCCCCGCACAAGCGCAGAAAAACTGACGGCAGCCGTCACATCGGGCGATCGTACAAGGGGTTCTGCTCCGAAGGCCACGTCGTCCCGCACCAGCAAGTCGTCGATTTCAAACCCTGGGCGTGGAAGGAAGCGCAAGCGCACCGACCCGATTTCTACGCTCCGGCCTACGGCCTGAGAAATGGAGCTTGTGACCCGCGCCTTCATCCAGCCGGCCCCTGGTCGCAGAAGGAATAGAAGCAGAAGCAACAGACAAAACGCGGCCATCACGCGTTTGGACAGCAGTCGCTTCACCGGACTCCTTTGAGTGTCCTATTCCAGCGGGTCTGGTCGAAGAAGTGAATGATCGTGTGCAGGAAAGCGGAAACTCTCTGGGTGAATTCTCGTTGCGCGTACTGGCTCTCAGGGGTTTTGAACGACCAGTAGATGAACATCGGCCGGCCGATCACATGTTCTTGGGCGATGAAGCCCCAGTAGCGGCTGTCCAGGCTCACGTCGCGGTTGTCTCCCATCCCGAAGTAGCTCTGGGGGGGCACTACGATGTCGCCGTTTTCGATGTGAGAGTCCATCGTCAGCTTCCAATCGTCCAGGACATTGGCGTTTTCCTCCGCCCGCACGGCAGGGAAGTTGTCGCGATAAGGCTCGTAGATGTCCCGGCTGCCCGGACGTACGTATGGCTCATCCAGTTTCTGCCCATTGCGGTAAACAATGCCATCCCGCAAGTGGATGCGATCGCCGGGCAGGCCAATGATCCGCTTCACGATGTACATGTCTGGCGTACGTGGATCCATGGATAGGAAAACGACCACATCCCCGTGGTGGATGTCGCCATACTTGACGATCGGCTGAATCCAACCTGTGCGTGGAGAAAATTGCACACGGTTTACAAACACGTGATCGCCAATCAAGAGGGTGTCTTCCATGGATGACGAGGGAATCTCGAACGCCTGGAAAATGAAAGTGATGATAAAAAGACCGGTCACAAGGACCCCGGCTAGCGAAGCCAGGAACTCCACGGTTGTTTCACGGGGTTTTTCTGCTTCCAGCTGATCTTTCTTCTTCAATCTCTTTCCCTCAGGAGAATTTACTTAACCAGGCGCAAAGTTCGGTCCCAACGAGTGATCCGCAGGATGTGGCTCATGGCATACACGAACCGCTTAAGTTTATCACTGGGCGTAAGTTGCCCCTCGGGCGGCTCGGGCGCACGCATCGACCAATAGATCAGCAGGGGCCGCCCAACAATATTTTCCCGAGGAACAAATCCCCAATAACGGCTGTCCAGGCTGTCGTCGCGGTTGTCTCCCATGACGAAGTAATTGCCTTCGGGGACAATGAGCTGGTTGTCTACCAGCAGCTTTTGCATCTCCTGCCACCAGGCACCGGTGACCCCTTCCATCACACCCAAATCCAGCTTTGGAAACTCGTCGCGGTAGGGGTTATGCGACACCAGGTAGCGAACGTAAGGTTCGTCCAGCCGTACTCCGTTTACATAGACTTTTTTGTCGATGAGGCGAATCTTGTCACCGGGCACCCCAACCACGCGCTTCACAAAATGAACCGACGGATCCACCGGGTAATGGAATACGACAATATCGCCGCGTCGCACCGGACGATAAGGGATGAATTTGTTCCAGAAACCGTCAGCCCCAAAATGCAACTTATCGACCAGCAGGTAGTCTCCGATCAAAAGAGTGTTTTCCATTGATTCGGACGGAATCTGGAAGGCTTGCACGATAAAGGTGACAACAAAGATCGCGATGACGAGGGTGCCGGACAGCGACTTCAATAAATCCGTCCACGGCGAATGAAAATGAGAAGAGGGGGCTTCGGTCAAACTGGTCCCCCTTGCTCGGCGCGAGCGTCGAGGTACTCGAGCACTTGCCGGGCAGCATCCTGCTCGGCGTTTTTCTTTGTCGATCCCTCCGCCTTCGCGGTAAATTCCACTTCGCCATTCGACCCAGTCAGCAAACGGGCCTCAATCGTGAAGGTCTTGCGGTGCTCGGGGCCGGATTCCTTTACCAAGGCATAGGCTGGCTGCGGACGACCTCCAGCCTGCAGCCGTTCCTGCAAAGCGGATTTATAATCTGTGACCTTCCCAGCGGTGCCTAGGGTCACAAAGTGCTGAAGCTCCGGCCAGACGATCTGTTTCAAGATGATGGAGCGCGTCGCCTCCAGACCTGCGTCGAGATAGACAGCGCCCAGCACCGCTTCAAGAGCATCCACCAGCAGCGCGGTCTTCGCACGCCCACCACTCTTCTCTTCACCGCGTCCAAGGCGGAGATATTTCCCCAGTTCCAGGCGCTCGGCGATGTGGATCAAGTGATTCTTGCTGACAAGATGAGCTCGCAATTTCGAGAGCTGGCCTTCGCTGAACTGCGGAAAGCGGCGAAAAAGCTCCTCTGTCGTGACCAAGCTAAGAACTGCATCACCCAGGAATTCAAGCTGTTCATTGTCTTCGGCACGCTCTACACCGGCGCGCTGCGCTTCCAGTTCCCGCGCCTGTGAGCTGTGAGTGACTGCCTGCTGCAGCAGTTTCGGCGAAGAGAATTCATGGCCGAGTGCCTGCTGCAGTGTGAAAAGTTCTGACGATCGAGAAATCACGCTTGCGGTGTCCAAATCCAATTTGCTCCGGCCTTACTGGCCTGGCGACGAATCATTTGAGGCGGGCACCACGTCGGACGTTCCTGGTGCGCTATTTTGAGCGAGGAGCGCAGTTAATCGCGCACGTTCGTTCCTTGCCAGGTGTCCAGCTTCGGTGTCTTCTTTCGTTAATTCCACCGCACGGTTGGCCTGCTGCAATGCTTCTGCATACTTCTTTTGCTGGTCTAGCGCGAGTGCCAGGCGCAGCACGATAACTCCGTCCACATTCGCAGGGTCGACCTCGACGGATTGGCGTAAGGTGGATTCCGCTTCCGGGTATTGCTCGCGCCGATACTGTATCGTGCCCACAATCGCCAGGGCGGACGCGCGCAAGAACTTCTTATAAGGTTCGATGCTGTCGGCTCGGGTGTTGACTGGAACCACCAGGTCGGTGTCGATGGTCGCTAGAGCGTGTTGCGCATTCCGAACTGCCTGCTCCATACGTTCATCCCGATCCAGATCCATTTGGGAGGTATGCTCTTCCTGGACCTGCGCCACTGTTAGCAAAGCCTCGGGATCATCTTTGCTCAATTCGAGCACTTTCAGGGCAGCATCCATCATTTTTTGTGCGTCACCGGACTGGCGATAAGACTTCATGCTGGCGCGGTATAAGAGCACGCGGACGTCGCTGTCGGGGAACTTGGAAGCGAAATCCGCAGCAGCCTTCGCCATCTGTTCGGCATCTTGCTTCTTGGCAATCGCTTCTTGATACGCCACGTATTCTTCGTGGGTCCTCGCCTTGATGGGAAGCTGAGGTTTGTGGGCGCTGGCGCTCGGCGCTGCGGGGGTGTTTTGCGGGCTTACCGCGTCGCTTGGATTTTGTGCATGGGTAGCCGTCGAAGAGGCCAGCAGCGCAGCTGCGATCGTGATCGAAAGCCGGGTCATGATTTGACTTTATTGGTTACCCGAGTCTTTGTCGTCATTCTTTTGAGGATCTTTGTTCCTTGCACTTCTGGGCACATAGGCCTTTGCCAAGCCCTCTTCGGCAGCAGCTTTCGCCTCAGGAAGGGCGTCGCTTGCAGCAGCGGCAGCCTTGTAATGCTCAACCGCAGCGGCTCGATCGGGGCCGTTTTCCTGCTCGTCCTGGATATCGAGCAGCCTTCCAAGATAAATGTGCGACCATGCCACGACCTTAGGGTCTTTGGTGGAATTAAGAGCTTGTTCAAACTTCTGCTTAGCTGGCTCGACTTGCCGATTCCGTAGCGCAACCTCTGCCAGGATGAAAAAGGCCCGTCCGGGGTCTTCGCTTTTTTCTGACAACGCCTGATTCGCCAGCTTTTCTGCCCCCTCCGGATCGCCAGCCGCCAGCCTCTCCTCGGCGTTGATCAACAGCTTGCCTTGCTTCGGGCGCGCCAATTGGAGGAGTTCCGGATCCGCAGCCGATGCAAACTGAATCTGCGACGCCTGTTTCTCCTCTTTCCGGGGATCGATCTTGGCGATCATCAGGCCGACGGCATTTTTGAACCCGAACTCGCCTTTTTCGTAGTCGTGCAGGTAGTCATAGAAATAGCGGGTTAGCACAAACCCCTGGTTCATCGAGTCCTGAACCGCGCGCAGTTGATCGGCCACGGGGGCTTTCCCGCCGTTGTCGGTGCGGGCCTCAATCGCACGAATCACGCACTCGGTCACCAGCAGTACAGGATCCGATTTGAAACTTTCATCCATGGGCGCCAGCTTGAGGGAGTCCATCAGCGGCGTAAGGCTTGCCAAATTGGCAGCATAGCGCCCGACCAGTGGGTCAACCAGATAGTGAAGATAAGCGTGCCGTATCTGCGTCATCTTCAACCCTGACTTCTCGCCTGGGGAAATCACTACGTAATAGTCATTGCCATAGCTCCGAGCATTGACTTCCGAGGGGGCTAGCAGCGGCTCCACCAAAATCGTGAAGGTCCGCCCGCCGTAGCTTCCCGAAGGCAAACGGAGGTAGAGCTCGGTGTCGCGAATCATGGCCGCCAGCGCGTTGCGATAGCTGGCATTCAACTCCGCATACTCCGACTGATGACCCTGCCAGACATCATGAAGTCCAGTTTGGGCGTACAACTTCACCACTAGCGGAAGCAGGCCGAGCACACCGCTCGCATCAGGCGGCAGGTCGGCCTCCTTGACTTTGGGAGTGAAGGTCGGTGGCGGGCCGAGGTACAAGGCAAGAGATACATATTGGGCCAACATACGAGAGTCATCGTTCTGCTGGTGGTCGCGATAAAACGAACAAATGGACCCGGAGGCCTCTTGTGCGCCCAGGCTAGCCTGAACTTGGCGGCCCACCTCTTCGCGAATCTTCTGGCGCAGTGGATTAGACGAACCAACTTCCACGTCATATCCGCAGTTGTTAATGGCCGCCATCACGGCGAACAGAGTTTCGCTTTGGCCGATGCTCACGGGCGAGTCTTGTGCCCCCAACAACAGTGGGCAAGCAACGATCATCGCAGCTACCAAAGCAGCTTTCCGGGAAAACAACTTCGAAGTCAGGAGGGCCTCCCTTAGTCAGACTGGACGAGTGGATCTCTGAGAGAAGTTTAAGAGCTTCGCTGCGTAGGGTCAAACAAACGCCGGGATAGGAGATAGAGCGATCCAAAGTTGCACCCTCCTCTGGCCATGGGGGCCGAGAAAGCGCTACACCGCTACACCGGACCCGTTCTTGCTATGGGTGTTGAAGCGCGTAGTTGGCCATGGGAATCGCCTGGTCACAACAAATCCTCATGCTCATTGACCCATAGTTGGTGAAATGGCGGTTTCTTGCCAAACCCCGCGACTTGAACAGCTCGCCACCAAGCGTGTACTTTTAGGTACCAACCTGGGACATTCGGCTTTGATCCACACCCCACCTTCCCGGTCTTCGTACGCCATTCTCTGGAGACGGTCTGCGACTGGCGCGTGCCTTTTCCTGCTTGCCGTTCTGGGGTGCCTGCAAGCCCGCGCGCAACAGAAGCCCGCGTCACCACTCGACGAATTTGATCGGCGATTTGCCGCTGCGAACTCGGCGAAGGAGGCGGGTGATTGGCCCGCTGCCGCCGCCGCCAGCGAGAAGATAGTCGCCCTCGGACTCCGCGAAATGGGAAAGTTGCGCCTCTTTGAAGCTGCATATCCCGAGGCCGCCAGGTTCTCCCGCAGGTCCCTCGAGTTCGAGGATGTTGCAGATGCGCACGTCGATCTTGCTGCTGCCAACTTGTTTACCAGCCGGTTTGACGAAGCACTCAAAGAGATCAGCCAGGCTCTTGCCGCCGATCCGCACAACGCCACGGCCTGGACCATTCAGGGCCAGGCGCAGATCAAGAAAAAGGACTGCCGCGCAGCGGTGGAGTCGTTCCAGAAATCCCTCGAGATTCGTCCCGACCGCGAAACCAGCTACGGTCTCGCCAGTTGTTTGCTCCGATTGAAAGAGAAGGAAAAGGCCGCCGCCATTTTCGAGCAGATGACAGTGGCGTCCGGTGATCGCAGCAGCCTGCATCTGTTGTTCGGCGTCGCTTATCGAAATGCCACCCTGTACGGCGACGCTATCCGGGAGTTCCAGCGTGCGCTCTCACTCGATCCCAAAGTTCCAAACGGCCACTACTTTCTCGGCCTGACCTACTTGATGCGGAACGAATGGTTGCTCACGCCTGAGGCCCGCCGGCAATTTCTCGAGCAACTGCGAGTCGACCCTAGAAATTTTTTTGCGAACTATCTCCTGGGCTATATGGCGTTCAGTTCGAACCAGCCGCAGGAGGCGGATCACTATCTGGGGGAGGCGGCTAGATTGAATCCGTCTTCATCGGAAGCCTGGCTGTACTTGGGACTGAATGCCTACCGCCGAAAGGAAAATCAGCGCGCGGAGCGGCTCTTCCGGAAGGCAATTGCACTCGCCGAAAGTAGCGGAGTAGACGCTCACAAAGATATCCGGAAGGCCTACACCAGTCTTGGCCGGATCCTCATTGCTTCCGGAAGAGCAGCGGAAGGGGAGCGATACTTCGAAAAGGCGCGCGCGATTCAGCAAAACATCCTCGCCGACAACCAGGAAGGGAGTGGCATGGGGGATCCGGGTGGATCCGGAGTTTCTTCAGCCGATGTCCCCAGTCTTCCGCAAAACGAGCCGCCGGTTCCTCTGGGGGGGGCGGGTAAGGATGCCGCCACGCCGCTAGGCAGCAACGCGCTTTCGCACGCCAAGCTGACCCAGGTCGAGGAGAGACAGGCAGCGGCCCAGGAAGAATTCTTGCGTTCTGTTCTGGGCGGCGCCTTCAATGATCTGGCCACGGTCGAAGCAATGCAGGAGCAGTATGCCGTAGCTCTCGGACACTACCAGGAAGCGGAGGGATGGGATCCCAAAGTACCCAACCTGATGCGCAATCTCGGGTTCACGGCCTATCGCGCCGGGAACGAGCCGGAAGCAATCCGGGCATTGCGAAAGGCGCTGGCACTTGCCCCGGGTGATGATGCGGCTCGCGCGGTTCTGCGAAAACTGGGGACAACTGTCCCCGGGCAGGTTCCGCAAAAGAAGGAAGACAAGAAGCCATGAACTTGAGCGCGACGGACAGCCATTGAATCCGCAACCATTACTTTGCATTCGCCTTCTGCTCGTCGGCGCAGCGGTGCTGCTTACGCCGATGGTTTTGAGTCAGGAGCAGCATCCGGCCGCGCCTCCTCCTCCGCCGAACGCCAAGAAGGTTCAGTGCAAAGGGCGTCCGATACCGCAGCTGGAGGATGTCACGGAGAAGGCGGGTATCCGTTTCCGCCACATCGCCAATCCGCTGAGCACATACATTGCCGAGTCGATGAGCGGCGGCGTCATTCTGTGGGATTACGATCGCGATGGCTGGCTGGACATCTATTTCACGAACGCACCTACCGTCGAGATGGCCCTAGGCAAGGAATCGGCTCGCGGAGCACTCTACCATAACAACCACAACGGCACATTTAGCGATGCGACGGACAAGTCAGGCCTGGCGGCGCCTTGCTTGGCCATGGGCGGCGCAGTGGCCGACTACAACAATGACGGCTGGCCAGATCTGTACCTGACGTGTCTCGGCGGAAATGTTCTGTTTCGCAACAATGGGGATGGCACGTTCACGGATGTCACCGCGAAAGCCGGCGTTGCCGACGGTCGCATGTCTGTTGGTGCGGCTTTTGGAGATTACGACCGCGACGGATTCGTGGACCTAATGGTGGCCAACTATGTCGACTTCCAACTCGACCATCTACCCCCGTTTGGCGGCAAGTCACTCTGCAAATATCGCGGTATCGATGTCTATTGCGGACCGCGCGGATTGAAGGGTGCAGGCGATTCGCTGTTCCACAACAACGGCGATGGCACGTTCACCGACGTTTCCAAGGCCGCCGGCGTGGATGACCCGCACGGTTACTACGGTCTCGGTGTCGTTTGGGCCGACTTCAACAACACCGGATGGCCTGACATCTACGTGGCCAACGACACGCTGCCTAACTTTCTTTACCGCAACGACGGCAAAGGCAGGTTCACCGAGATTGGCCTCGAATCCGGCACCGCGTTGAGCGAGACGGGCTCTGAGCAAGCCTCCATGGGAGTTGCCCTCGGCGACTACCTGCACGATGGACGTCCTTCCATCTGCGTGACAAATTTCGGCGACGACTATAGCGACCTGTATCGCAACGACGGGAATTGGGTGTTTACGGATGTCTCTTATGCGTCAGGAGTAGCCTTGCCCTCCTTTCCTCTTGTGAAGTGGGGCGATGCATTCGTGGATCTCGACAACGATGGCTGGTTGGATCTGGTGGCGGTGAGCGGTCATGTCTATCCGCAAATGGAAAAGGTGCCTGCCAGCGGTGGCTACGCGCAGGCCAAGCTGCTCCACATGAACCAGAAAGATGGCACCTTCTGTGATGCCGGCTCTCTGGCCGGACCGGCTCTGGAAGAAAGACGCGTGTCACGGGGCCTGGCGGTCGGGGATCTGTTCAACGACGGCAATGTGGACGTGGTGGTCGAGGATCTCGATAGCGCGCCGATGATCCTACAGAACCACGGTGTTTCCGGTCGCCACGGGGTGAGTCTGGAATTGGCGGGCACCAGGAGCAATCGCATGGCAATCGGGGCGCGCGTTAAGATCGTGGCCGGAGGGATGACGCAAACCGACGAGGTGCGCAGTGGCGGCAGTTACGTCTCCCAGAGCGATTTCCGTTTGCACTTTGGGCTAGGGTCGGCAGAGAAGATTGAGTCGCTGGAGGTCCGCTGGCCTTCTGGGAAAGTTGAGACGTTCAAGAACCTCGCAGCCGATCGCTTCTATGCCGTGCTGGAAGGGGAAGGGGTCGTTCCAGCGGAGCGGATTCGGCCGGTTTCCCACATACCGTGCTGCAAGTAAACCTAAATGCCGCGGGGAACTCCGATGTTGCGCGCATAAAAGAATCTCATCGTGCCACTCTTCCATGCAAGATAAGACCCACTACTCCGGCTGTAAGAATCAGGACTGGTTCCGGGATCTTCTTTGTAAGCATCAACACGGCCAGTGCGACCCCCCCAATGAACCATGTCGTGATGTCGATCAGAGACCGGCGCGCCAGGATGTAAGCGGCCCCTGCGATTGCGCCCACCGCTGCTGCGGTTACACCCTGCACGAAGGCCTTGACTTGCTGATTTTGCGCAAAGCGCCGGTAGTATGGTGCACCAACCAAGATGACGAAATAGGGCGGCGCAAAAACGGCGAACGCTGCCAGGATTGCACCTAACGTCCCTGCAACGAGGTAACCGATGAATGCGGCGGTTATGACCACGGGACCGGGAGTGATCATGGCTACCGCAACGGCGTCAACGAACTGCCGTTCAGTGAGCCAGTGAAACTTGGCAACGACTCCCCCATAGAGAAAGGGAACAATAGCCAAGCCACTGCCAAACACGAATGCCCCAGCCTTGAGAAAGAAGAGAAATAGTCCGGTTAGGGTGGCCATGCTCGCCAAACCATGAACCCCCGACAACCAAGGGCTCACACTTGCCAGAAACGTCATCGATAGATTGTGACTGTGCCAAGGTGGTGCCTTGATCAACATCGCAACCACGCCGGACAAAACAAAGAGCCAAATAATTTCCGACTGCGTCCATGCGGTCGTAATCGCTAGAACTACGAAGATCATCCACAGAAGGGAGTCCTTTCCGACCGTCGTGAGGATGAGCTTGATTGCACTTCTCACGATGATTGCGATTACGGCAGCTCCAATCCCATAGAACATGCCTTGAATCCAAGGGAGGCTCCCGAAGTGAACGTACAGGGCCGCGACAACGACAGCCATCATGAATGAGGGCAAAACAAAAGCCATGCCTACGAAGGTCGTTCCGATGAACCCAGCCCGCAGCCAACCGATATACATTGCGAGCTGAGCGGCGAGGGGGCCAGGCGAGAGCTGTGAAAAAGCAAGGCCCTCCAGGTAATCCGAGCGCGAGACCCAGCGGCGTCTCTCCACCAGGTCTCTTTGCATGTACCCGGCGAGCGCGATCGGCCCCCCGAAGCCGAATGTGCCGAGGCGCAGAAAATAAAAAAGCAAATCACGCAGGGTAAATGAAACCGTTTCAGCCTGGGCCGTTACTGGCTGCGGCTTCGCTTGATGGCTCATACTCGGTTTCGGGATCGGCTACTTTGTGGACACCTTGGCAAGCGCTGCTCTGATTCCTCCGCCCACCCCATCAGCACTGCCCACCCCCCAAAAGTGCATGAAAAAGAGCCGAGGCTCTTCTTTCAGCATATGGCTATGAAGAGCAGTAACCGCAATGTCGTGATCCTGCAGTGCAGAGATCACCGGGTTCACCTCGTTGGCTGTGAGTACGAAGTCACCCGTAGTCGCGACCTTTCCGACGTCCGCTTCCTGAAAATTGATCGACTCGGCAACGCCTTGCGCCGGGGTAATCGTCATGCCGGTCGATGTAATTGCGTTCGAACGCGGGACCGCGAACGACAGCACTCCACCTTTGAATCCTCCTTGCCGGCCAACTGCATCCTGTACAGCCTTGACCCAAGCGGGGTTTTCCGAATCCGGCGGAGCATTCGCAGGCTTCCCCAGCGGAGTCTTTGATACGGCAAGCGCATCGTGAACTGACGTTGCGAGCTGTTTTGAGTTCCCCTCACCCATGTAGTGCATATACATCAGGCGGGGGTCTTCATCGAGGAGGTGATTATGAACGGCCGTGATTTCAAAGCCAGCATCCCGAAGCTTCTTCATGACCGGATTGACTTCGCCTTGCAGCAGCACCAGGTCACCCATGACCATGGCTTTTTCATCGGTACCAGAAAATGCCGCCCATGAACCGAGGGCCAGCCCGGGCTTGATCACGACGCCGTTTACAACAACATGCAAATCAGTTCGCGGAAAACTGAGCTTGTAGACCTCGCCTGATTTCTGTCCGGAGCGTCCAAGCGCCTGATCAATGGCGGCAGTATTAAGTTCTTGCCCTAGCGCGCCGATTGAAAGAGCAAGAATTGAGAAGGCAACAAGGCATCGCTTTAGCAAACGCATCTGATCTTCTCCTTGCCCCATTGCGCCTTGTGTTATATCTGTAACATCACTGATGACGACTATAGCACAGATCAGAGCGGAACCGCCCTGGTTGCTGTTCATCTTTACTTTGCCGACTAGGGGTGCAAGCCAGAGGGTAGATACCTGGAGAAAATTGCGCCGATACGGTGCGTTAGCTCTCAAGAGTGGTGGCCATATCTTGCCCAATTCGGCATTGAATCGAGAACGCTTTGAATGGCTCGGTGCCGTGATTCGCAAATCTGCAGGTCACGCATCCGTGATGCAGGTCCACTCTCTAGACGATCATTCGGATGCACGTCTGCGGAAGCTTTTTATTGAGATGAGCACTCGCGAGTATGAAGCGACAATCGCTGAACTACGGAAGATCACTCGCACGAAACAGCAAAACCTCAATGCCTTGGCGCGAATTCGCCGCCGACTCGGCGAACTGGATGCAATCGATTTTTTTAATAACCCTTTGCGCAGCCGCTTGGAAACCCTGTTGGTACAAGCAGAGGAGCGGAGCGCGGCAGAGCCGAAGAAAATCAGCGATATTAGGAACAAGTCTTACCAAGAAAAGCTTTGGATCACTCGGCCTCGCCCTGGCATCGATCGGGTCTCATCCGCATGGCTGATTCGTGAGTTCATTGATAAGAAGGCGAAATTCATATTTGACAATGACGCTAGCCGCCACCCGTCGGCAGTGCCTTTTGATATGTTCCAAACTGCGAAGGGTTTTGGTCATCGAGGAGAGGATTGTACATTCGAGACACTTTGCAAAGAATTTGCCATCCGTGATCGACGCGTTCGCGTGATTGCCCAAGTGATTCATGATGCAGATCTCGAAGACGGCAAATTTGGTCGAGCCGAAGGCATTGGTTTGGATCGAACCTTGATCGGATGGGCGAAGCAGGGCCTTAGCGATGAGGAACTTCTTCGCCGTGGGATGGAAATGATAGAAGGCCTGTATGATTCCATGGCGTAGCCTTCGACTCCAGTCTGTGCTAGTCGCCTGAGCACCTATCGGGCGTGGACCCAACCGCGCCAAGTCACTTGAGCACGGTCCATGGTTCCATTTGCATGCACCAATTCGTGATCCGCCGATTCGCTTTGCTATGAGTGGCGTACCCAGCCCGGAAAAAGGTTGGTGTGGATTTCAACGCCGAGACATGCCTCACCCCAGGTTCACCTTCCGTATTCGGTAACAGCAAAATCCCTGGGAAACCCTGCTCTGGCGTTTCATAGCATTTGGAGATGAGGGCGGTTTCATTCACACTCAATCCCGTGAAGGGCGATCTAAGCGAGAATGTGCGCCAAACAGTAGAGCAGTCGCGCAAAGCGCAACACCGATCTCAGCAGTGCAGAGAACGTTCAGAAGAGCTGATTTCTATGGCAAAACGACTTTCCACGAAGCTGGAGACAGCAAGGCCGCGCCCGGCAGCCCCCGTGCCAGACCCTGCTAAACAGCCGGAGTCACGCAGCGGCCATCGGCGATAAAGGGGGCCGTTGAAAAGGCGCTGGACTGCAGCAGGGAATGCTTTTCGCTCAGGGACAATAGAGCGAGTCACAACACCTTCCTGCTTGACGCGACGGCTAAAAGACTTCTAGCCTAATCCTAGATGTCGCTAAGACCAATCTCTTCGGTGGTGCTTTCGATTGCGCTCATGGTATACGCATTCGACTGCGCCCCGGCAGCTAGTGCGCAGCAGGCGATGAAGTGCTGCCAGACGATGCGGTGTTTGTCCCATCACCAGCAGCACGGCATCAATTGCTGTCAAACCATGCCATCTATGCGTGCGGCGCTAGGGCAACCGTCAGTATTTCAGGGCGGATTGGCTGCACCGCCAGGTCTCGGATATATCGAGCAGCAGGGTAGCAGTGGTTTTCTGGCATTCTCGTTCGCGCTCACCGCGCCAAACTCCCACGGTCCCCCCGGCTTGTCATCCCCCCCGATTCTCACCCTGCGAATCTAGCTGAATCTTGAAGCGCTACGGTCGACGTGTGCACACGTGTGCCGCATAAGAGTCAGCATTTTCAGGGGGAAATTTGCGATCTGAGAAATCCTTCTTTGGTTATTGCCGGAGTTTTGTGTCTCCTTGGGTGATGGTTTTCGGCACGTTTGGGTTCACCAGCGCCCAGGGTCCAGCGCCAGAGACCGCGCCTCCGATGTTCCCCGGGGGAGCGTTTGTCTCCTACAATTCCACCTTTGTAACGCGTCAGGTTCCTTTTGGGATTTCGCCAACCGCAAGGCCAACGCTCTCCCACGAGGGAGCTTTCAATTTCACTTGGGGTTTTCGCCGGGATATTGATGTGACCGTGCTGGTTCCAGTGGTGACGAATGAACTTGAAACGAAAAGTGCAGCGAGCGTCCGAGGAACTGCCATCGGCGACGCAACCGTGCTTTTGAAATACCGCTTTTACCGGCGTGATTCGGGGCGAGGAACCACCCAAGCATCAATTACCGTGGGGCCGAAGCTGCCGACCGGTGGGACTGGTCTGAAGGATGGGAGAGGCAATCTACTCCCCGCAACCTTCCAGCCTGGCTCCGGGTCGATGGACTTGTTGGCTGCGGTGAATTGGACCTACACCGGTCTTTTCAACATCCGGAGACTGGTGGCGGATGAAGACCTTCATGCCGTCATACGTTCGCAGGGAGTCCAGCAAACGAAGATTGGGGATGATATTGAATCACGCTTCTGGTTGTCCTACCGCCCTTATGAGTCGAAAACCGTGGGTCGAGAGTGGTTCATTGGCCCGGCTCTGACATGGACGCATTCGCAAGATGACCGTATAGCTGACGTAGTTCAGAGTGGCAGTGGGGGGCGTGCGTTGGTTGCGGGAATTGCGAGCTATGTTGGAATCCGACCCGGTACGCATGTATGGATCGGTGTGGACTGGGATGTCGCCCATTCGTCAAGCGCACAGTTCCAGCCAGCGCGCAGGCACATCAGTTTTGGAATAACTCAGCAATTTCGACTTCATTTGTGAAAGGAGGAGCAATGAACATCCGCAAACTTGCAATGGTATTGTTGTTCGTTTCGCCACTGATGCCACATTCGCAGGCGGAGATCAAACACATCGAAATGCGCGTGGAAGGCATGACATGAAACTTTTGAGCTTACGGGGTGAAACAGCACCTCGGGCGCCAGGTTGGCGTTCAAAACGTCGAAGTCAGTTTGCGCGATGGAAAGGTTGACATCACGCCGAAAGAGGATGGGAGGATCGATCCCGCTCAGCTGCTTAAGGCCACCTACGACAGCGGGGTGAGTGTCGCGGAGATGGACATGACCGTGCGGGGGAAAATCGTAAAAGATGAAACAGGCACCCTGAGTCTGCAGAGCTCGCCGAATCAGTCGTTTGCCCTCGCCGATAACGACCTATCGCGGTCTCTAACCACCCTTGCGGGTTCGACCACTCAGGTTACCGTTCGCGGGCAGTTGTACAAGAAGGCCGCGGGAAAGAAAAAGGCGAGCGCGCTGTATCCGTTGAAGTTCGTAGTACTGCAAGTCGAGAAACAGGAATGATCCTTAAGCCGCGATTGTTTTGCGCCATAATGCTTCTCGGACTCGTCGGATGTAGTAATCGGCATCCGATGAGTTCCGATCAGCATTCCGAAGGTCCAACTTCTTCGTCGTCGGTCGCAGTCGGCGAACTCGGCTCTCAACTCCCCCCTTTCCAGGCGACGGATTTCGAAGGAAAAGAGATTTCCTCCAGCTCGCTTCTCGGCAAAGTTGTCTTGGTTGATATCTGGGCAACATGGTGCCAGCCCTGCAGAAAAGAAATGCCTGGATATCAGAAGCTGCTAGACCGCTACGGCTCGCGTGGGTTTGTCGTCATCGGCCTAAAGTCGAACATGATGAGGGATACGGAAGAGCCGATGCAGTTTGCGAGAGAGGTCGGAATCCACTATCCCCTGGTGAACGCGTCCGGCGAACTAATCGGGAAATTCTGCAAGCTCGAAGGATTGCCGACGACAATGGTCTACGACCGACAGGGATCGCTGCGCAAGAAGGTCATTGGCTTTGATTATGTTGAGAATTTCGAATCGGCAATAAAACCGCTGTTGTGAGCATTCGCGGCTTCCAATCACAGCACGCTGTCTCTTCCCCGGAGAATGAGCTAATCGGTAAAGCCAAAAAGATATGAAGCATGGGCGGTTCGTCTAGCCGAAACGTTTCTTCTTTGGGAGGGTAGCAACAACCAGCTCTTTGCTCTGTTCGACGTAACGCTTGGCTTGCTGGATCAATTGTTCCGCGTGCGCCACAGTTTCCGAGCACTTCTTCAACCGCGCAAGATACGCCTGTTCGAATCCACGCGATTCCTGGGAGGACTTTGGAGGATACCCGGCCACAACAAGCACAATTTACCGCTGGTACAAAGCCGAGACAACGGAAAACTTATGCCCCTCGATCGAAACCAAGCTACGCGTGCGTGGATGAAGGCCGGCTAATGCACTCAATTTAAACGCCTTTGAAAGATCGAATTTTTGCGGAACTGCCTGTCTCGCGAGCGCCAATCTTGCATCTTTATAGAGTCATGGCACCGTTGTTCGAGGCGGTTCAGGCAAGTCACGAAAAGGCGCGAGAACTACGGCGTTCCGCCCAGGAGGCTAGGGCCGCGGCGAAGTTGCTAATAGCCCGCGCGCGCAGCTTACGCCAACACGTTCGCCGACTTGATGACAGTCTGGCACTAGCGAACAGCGCGGCCCAATTTAATCGCACACGAAGCTCGCGGGATGAGGCGCTGGATGCGCTCAAGCAAAGCCTTCGTGATTTGGAATCGCTACGCATGGCGACCAGTTCGGAAGATCTTTCGGTTTCGAAGCTTAAAGCTGACATTCGGGAAACGCTGAATCGAGCTCGTTAGAAATCGACAAATTTGCGGAGACCATCTTTTACCGTCTGAAACTATCTGAATATGCCGAAACCACAGATTGGCCAAGGACAGAAGGCGCTAACCGGTGCAGGTCAGAAATCGGAAGAAATCGAAAGAACGGGGGCCACGTTTCTCATCACGGACTTGGACCTAGCGATGACGTTGACTCGCATTGCAGGTCACGCTGAAAAGGACTCAGGAAAGAGAAATCTTTAGGCGGGCATCAGATGTACGCCTAGCCGTCGATCCAACTACCCCCCAGAAAATACTTGGGGGGGAGAATTCCAGGATCTGACTGTTCTCTGGAAATTTCGTAAAATAATCGTCCATGAATCGGTTAGATCAAGCAGAGAGAGAACACGTGCAGCAGTTGGTTAAACAGGCAATTCGGCTAAAAGGGAAGGCGGACGAATTACACTCCAGAGTCGCAAAGTTGAATGATAAGGCGGCGAGCTTACGCAAGCACATTGCATCACGGGAGAAAAAAGGGACGGAGTAAGCTACTCTGCCCAACTGTCTGGCGTCCGCCGCCACTCCCCTAAGCCCACTCGTGTTCGGTAAGTCTGGTCGAAGATGCAGACGATTTTGGTTCTGCCCATTTAAAGCCCCGCCAAAGTCAGCGGAGAGGACCCCGCATAGAAATCCGCCGCGAAAACACCGTGACCGGACTCATTGAAAAAAATAGCTACTTAATTATCGGACTGTGATCCACTGGCAAAAGCTTGTGCCTGCTAGCTGGCCTTCGTTGAAGGCAACGAGTCGCGATGCTTGGAACGGTTCCAGGCACAAGCTTTGGCTAGGCCTGCTAACAAATCTGGTATTTATCAGGCTTGCCGGTGGACGATCCCAAGCAAAGGCTGTCTCGCAGAGTCCACGTTGCGCTTTGCGGAGCGCAATTTTGTATGGGGACGAATCGAGAGCACAGATCGCACGAGCGAACTCCTGCTACGAAATCAACCCGAACCGCTCGTGAAAGCATCATCGGTCGCGTGCAAGCTTATTCTGCCGGTTACGATAGGGATTTCCTCTTTCCCCACTTGGCGATCGCGCCCGGCGCTCAGTTCACCGTGTATACGACTCCGCAGGCACTGAAGGCACAGTATGGAGGTCACCCAGTCGGTGCGGCGGTCTTCCTTCGCGTTCGACCTATTGGTAAGCAGCGATAAACATGCGCCGGAGCGGTGCTCGCGGGTTCGGGAGCATTGATCTTGATGACTAGCGCGAATTTGGCTCCTGCACCACCCCCTGCGGTTCCAGAATGGCACTTCATGGCGCTTTGCCGGACGACCACGCTGTAGCATGCTGGATCTGCTCATCAGTAAGACAGCAGTGAGCTGGAGATGGCCTGTTCGTTGCAGCAAGATCGCGACGGACAGGCCAGACTCATGAGGCGATGATGGACTCCCTCGTCGGTCCCACTGCATAGACGGCACCGTTCGATTCGCGTGACCGTTACCTCCAAGCCGTCTTCGAGACGGAGCGCAGCCGACTTCGCGCGCGGATTAACTTGGCGCAACCCGTTTTCGTTCTCTGTGAGCATGACCTGTTCGCCGACGGCCGAGCTGTGCGGGAAGCCCACATCGGCGGCTTGAGCGTCTAGTACGCCAGGAAGGTCGACATCACCATGCTTAGAAACCTTGCCTCTCGCCAGACGGGGCTATTTCTATTTGTTCGAAAATTGCGTCCAATGACGCTTCTTGGCGCTTCCATTGTTCTGGCCAGGGTTCATGATGAGAGCACCACGTACAGGGCGCTGTCCCTATCTCGACACCCTGATCGTCGCCGGGGACAGCGCCTGATTCCCAAGCGAATCCTGCTCATTCGAAGGAGCAGCTCAGTCTCGCGTCGTTCGTTTTCCGCATCCAACCTCGAACGGTGAGCCATGGGACATAGAGACATTGTTGTCATCGGCGGGTCGGCAGGCAGCCTACAGGTTCTGCAAACTATTCTTCCGGCACTCCCCTGGGATTTCCCGGCAGCGGTGTTTGTCGTGCTGCACACGAGTGAGGACAGTCCTGGACTACTTCCCGAGATCCTGAACCGGGGCAGCAAGTTGCCGGTCATGTATGCCGTGCACGGCGCTGACATTCTGCCTGCGCGCGTCTACATTGCACCTGCCGGTCAGCGCCACATGTTGCTTGATCGCGGCAGAGTGAGACTCGAACCGGGGCCCCGGGAGAATCGCAGCCGGCCTTCGATCGATGCACTGTTCCGCTCCGCGTCGTATGCCTACGGAAACCAGGTGATTGGGGTGGTGCTCAGTGGAAATCTGGACGATGGATCGGCAAGCGTACTCGCTATCAAGAATCGCGGCGGTATGGCGATCGCTCAAGATCCCGACGAGGCGCTCGCGCCCTCAATGCCGGCAAGCGCGATCGAGGCGATTGCCCTTGATTTCGTTTTGCCTGCCGAACAAATTGGACCGAAGCTCGTCGCGCTTGCGCCCATAGAGAGCACCGAAGAAGTTCGAACCATTTCCACGGGGGAAGGGAATATGTCTGGGAATATGTCTGCAACCGGACAAACTTACGCCTGCCCGGAGTGTGGCGGAGTTCTCGAGGAGGCCAAGGAGGGCGGCATGCTGCGTTTCCGGTGCAGGGTCGGACATATGTATTCCCCCGAAAGCCTGCTTGCCGACCAGACCGAGGCGGTCGAGAAGGCACTCTGGGCTGCAATTCGCAGCATGGAAGAACAGGCCGAATTCTCGGATCGGCTGGCCGACACCTCGCAGCAGAAGAAGCGCCCGCGGCTGGCCCATCGTTTTACAGAGAAGGCCCTCGCGAGCCGAGAAAACGCTACCATTCTTCGTGATCTTCTGCAGAAGACCTCGGACGAAGTGCTAGAGATTCCGTTGGAAGATGGGAAATCGGAGTATGAGGAACGGACCGGGACCGACTGAGGTGAGAAGTGACCAAACTGGACAAAGAGCGACGAATCGTCGCCGATCGCGTTAAGAAGTTCGAAAAAACCGCGCATGAGATCCACCAGATGGCCGACGAGCTGCACAAGAAGATGGAAGAACTGCACCTAGAAACCATCGCCACCCAGGGACGTGCCCGGACGGCCAGGAAGCAAGCTGAATTGAAGGGCACCGCCGCCCGGAAACTCAGTGCGAGAAGAGAAAGGGAGGTAAGTTAGCGGGCTATCGATGCAAAAATCAAAACGCTTCGGGATGTTGGTTCCATACGATATTGAGGTAGATTTCGCATCGCTATGAGAGTTCGGCGGACCAAGCCGCGAAAGGCCTCTCCAGTTCTTGAAAAGCTCAATCTCGAGCGCCTCCGAGAGTGCGGCGAGACGAACGCGTCGGCGAGGAAAACGATTGAGACTAGTAAAAGCTAACGGAAGAGGCCCAGGTACTCGTAGATAGCATCCACAAGCGA
>Ga0134123_10000227_pt1 | contig 38396 bp, 54 predicted proteins | sample KB303_FD_96460 | JGI IMG/M metagenome (GOLD analysis project Ga0134123, IMG submission 96460) | Terrestrial soil microbial communities without Nitrogen fertilizer from Kellogg Biological Station, Michigan, USA - KB3-0-3 | ecosystem: Environmental > Terrestrial > Soil > Unclassified ...
CAATATGCTATGCTATCCAACAAGACCATCGGGTTATGGCTTGACAACAAGATCACCATCCCATATAACAACATACTTCGTATCGCTATTTTATTAGACCTTGAAGCAGATGACCTTGTGGAGGTAGTGTGAAAGCCATATTTCTTGACCTAGAAACAACTGGATTAGATTTTAAGAAACACACCGTTGTTGATGTTGCTGTAAAAGCTGTCAATCTACACGACAACACCGAACTCTTCACATACAACAGTCTCATCAAATGCTTCGAGTGTGAAATCAAGGATGCAGATAAGGAAGCTATGAAGGTTAATGGTTTGACCTACGAGAAGTTAAGGGAAGGAAAGCACCTCATTCAGGTTAAGTACGAGCTTCAAGACCTGTTGGTTGAACATGGATTATTTCATGAACATGCCGTATTCATCTGTCAGAACCCTTCCTTTGATCGCCCTTTCTTTCAGCAGATTATTGACCAGGAAGAGACCAAAGAGCTCAAGCTACCCTACCATTGGTTAGACCTTGCTTCGATGTACTGGATCAAATTCTATGGCTCTTGTTACCCCACTCCTATAAGAATCAGTCTATCTAAAGACTCAATAGCAAAGTCCTTTGGCATTCCTCCAGAAGAAAAACCTCATTCAGCGTTAAGAGGTGTTGAACATCTCATTCAATGCTACTATGCTGTATCGCATAACATGATATGCAACCCAACAGAGCCAGTCATTTATCAGGATTTCCTTCCCTTCTAATCTCTTTGCAACAAAACCTCTTTTGTGCTAACATTAAGTTAAGTAGGAGGTACATATGGACACGAATAGAATATCCGTTGATCTGGATTCCCATGATCACAAGCTTTTAAAAACTTACTGTGCAAGCATAGGGGTAACAATAAAAGCATTCGTATTGGATTGCGTTCTACAAACATTAGAAGATAAAGAAAAACAAAAGAGGTTTCAAGATGGACTTAACAATCGTTCTAACAGCAGCAGGAACCGTGATCGCAATAATCGGAGCTAACATTGCTTTAATGGCTTGGCTTCGCTCTGATATGAAATCTTTCGAAGGAAAGATCGAGAGCTGGAAAGAGGAAATCTACAAGGAAATGAAGGATTTCCACGGAAGGCTTTGCTCTCTAGAAGGAAGGACAAAAAACAAAGAAAGGACTGATCCATAATGCAAATAGATGGATGGATGGTAAGAGCTGACGAAAAAGGAAACATGCTCAGACAAAGCCGTGAAAGGCCAGATCACTACGTCATTACTGTCATTAATCGATATGCGATTGATATTGAATTGTCGAAGGAATTGATTGATAAAATTCCTAAAGACTCTCTTCGAGATCGATTAATCGAAATAGTTAAAGGCGTGATTCAACAACGAGGTAGATTTGAGCCAGAATTTCTATCCGCACAAGACCATTAAAGGAAAGAAGAAATCTGTTCATAGACATGTTATGGAGGCACATCTTGGTAGGGAACTTGAACCCGATGAGCACGTATATCATTTGAATGGAATATCCACAGACAACCGACTTAAAAATCTGGTAGTGATTAAAAAGAAATACAGGAATCCAAAATGACTATGGAATATGAAGAATCGAATTTATCTAAAAGCTTTCCTACTAGGTTTGTGCATGACTGTTTTAAGATTTTAGAATGGAAATGGTTTAATAGCAGAAGCTGTGTAGGGGCTGTTCTTGTTTGGGATCTTGCAGAAAAAAGACTTAAGTGCTTTCTAGGTAGTCCAAAGTACGAAGCAAGTGAAGAAGACCAGGTAAGAGAAATAGCTAATTTAGGCTGTACATTGCCTTCAGACATGACTATTGTCATATTCAAAAGATATTTTCAAAGAGAAGAAGTCATTGCTAACCTAGATAAGAGTTTCAAGATGTTTATGGCTTTCACAGAACTATTAGATGAGAAGTAAGGGAATAAAATGGATGATTATTTAAAATGCGACAATTGTTCTCCAGAAGACCATGATGGCAAGTTTTGCCGTTGTGAATCTAGAAATATCCGTATTGCAAAGGAAGCTAGAAGTCTAGGCGAATCAGAATGGAAAAAAGATGGTTTACCAGAACATCAACTACAGCATATGCACAAATGTATTATGGACATGTTCTTAGGAGCTTGTGATACACTTGTAAAAGAAGATTTAGATGATCCTTCCTTTCAGTTTTGTTTGGATACAATTCAAAACACACTCATATACGTCAAATCTAAAAGGCGTGAAAAACAATTTCAATTATTACAGAGAATGAGAGATATTGATATTCTTAAACCTCCGAGGGAATAAATGGATGACATAATGGATAGAGTCCTTTTTGGATTCGACAAGAAGAATGAGATATTTAATCTTTGGTACGAAGTTCACTTCTTAAGGATAGTCCTGAACAGGATTTTGCAATTGAATCCAACATTGCATGAGAATTTCAAACAGGAAGATCAGGATGCAGCAAGAATATTAGCTCAGGAACTGGTTAACAAACGATTTCCTCATATGAAAATCAATTTCAATAAACCAGAACCTGACGCAGCTAGCGAAGATCAAAAGGAAGACCAGCCTTGTACTCCTTCAACTCAAGAAGAAGTGCCTCCCGCTTCTCTAGACCCATAGAATGAGCCATAAGATCAAGGATGTATGATAACAGCTTGTGAGGCATCATATTGCCCTGTGGGGGCGGAATATTATCAGGAAGGCTATGGTAATTCTTAAAATCACTCATTACCTTCATAAAGAATGGCTCATACCTTTGCTTGGGAAGCATTAGTTGATCTGATTCTGTTGAGGTCATATCTTGCAGCTTCTGCACCTTTTTCGAAACAGTAAGGACAGTGTCGGCTGATTCGTTTTTGTTCGGATTCATACATTTCCTTTAATTGTGATTGTAATACATGGTATCTGTAGCAAATATACAAGTAATGTCTATAAAAATGATCATCTACTTCTACTACAAATTGGCCGTCATTTTTAACTTCATCCGCAGTAAATACAGGCCATTGTTCGTCTACATCTATTTTAATTTTCATTCATTGCTCCTTCGTGGTAATTCTTTATGAAGTTGATGCTCTCCGCACCAATCTCCTCCATTCATTCCTACGAATGAAGCACCTGAAGATTCTCCTTCAGACCAAAATTGAGGGGGGTATCTATGACACTCCCCCCAATTAGTACTTTCGTTTTTTGTTATCCAAAATCGGCAATTTAGACAGAATCGGTCTTTTTCGGTGTTTTTCATTTTGTGATACCTATCGACGAACCAGGCGTGAGAGGTACAGTGACAGTTGGTGAAACGTTGGGTGTGTTGCTTGCTGTGTCGTCGATGACGTCATCAGCAGTACCTTGAGTGTGAGCCATGCTAACGTTGTATGTACACGATGTCATACAAATTGAAAGCATGGAGCATAGAAAGACTTTCCGCACGAAACTCTTCATAATAAATCCCTTTGTTAAAAATGATCTTGAAAGATCAACCTCTTTATGTCATAAAAAGATAAAGTTTCCAAGGATTTGTTATGCCATTCAAGTCTAGAGCACAGCAACGCTATCTCTTTGCTAAAGAGCCCGATGTCGCCGAAGAGTTCGCCGAACACACACCGAAATCATCTTATAAGAAGATGCCCGAGCATGTAGCTAAAGACAAAAACGGGCTCAAAGCCTACTCAAAAAAGCATAGGAGAAAATCCAATGGATAAAAAAGAAAAGGGTAAGTACAGCGATTCAAACATGAAACCTGATAAAACTTGCCATTATAAGAATCAAGATATGGGTACACAAGCTAAAGATGCTAAACTACCTGGGCAAATGTATGTGCCTAAAAAAGACCACAATGAATCTGATTTTGCGGGAGAGATGAAATGATAGATAAATTTCTTTCGATTTTTGGAATTCACCGAGTTGGTATGGTAGTCACCGTTGCTTCGCAAGTCCTTCGAACTTTTGAACAAGAGTTTCAGAAAGACGGAGATGCTAAGAATGCCGCTATTGACGCTTTAGTAGAGATACTACAGGGTCATAAAAATGCTGCTCCAATACATCAAGAAGCACAAAAAGTAGCTTAATTCAAGTCTATTCCAGGTGCTCTTTTTGAGTGCCTGGATTTTCCTTTCCTTTTATTCAAATAACATTTAATAGTAGAGAAGAATGTGTCTGCGGGCGCATTCATTAACACATCAACTCTGAGGAGTTATCATGCCTACCCCTACAGTAATCAAACAATTTCAATATTCGGATGCCATTAGCAGAAATATTTGGGATCAGCACTACCAGTATGAAAACTGGGAAACTATTCCAATCACAGCTGCAAAAGCAGGTGGAGCAACAAGTGCGACGTTAACAAACGTTTTGTATACCCCGAATTTGAATTTAGAATACCAACCATTAGGTGGCGGACAAACAATCCTAGCCCCAGTTATCATATCCGTCTCCGAAGGTGTCTCGGCACTTAATATCGGTATGGATCAAACGGATAACGATGGTGTTGAGCTTTGCGCTGGAATCATAAATTCCAACAAGATGGCATTCAAAATTGGTACTTCAGCAGCCTTCTTCTTCCGTGTACGTTTCAGCATTGGAACAGTAGCGGGTACAGATGATTGCGCAGTTGGATTCAGAAAAGTAGAAGCTTACCAAGCAAACATCGACGACTATGCTGACATGGCGGTACTTAACGTCATTTCAGGTGACATCAAAATTGAAACAATTAAGGGTGGAGCTGCTACGGTTACGACAGATACCACACTAAATTGGCTCAACGGAGAAACTCACCAGCTAGAAGTTTTTGTCAACAGCTCAGGTGTAGTAACCTACACAGTAGATAACGCAGCACCGACAGTCACCGCAGCCTACACATTCACAGATGCCCTCTATGTCGTTCCATTCATGTACTTCTTGAATGCAGCTGGCTTAGCGGGAATCGTTGGAATCTTTGAATGGGAATGTGGCTTCCAGTCCTAGTTTTTTCATAGCACTCCTTTCGTTTTGGTTTAGGGTAGGAGAGGTGTTAAAGCCTCTCCTATTTTTTTTACTTAGTAAATATTATAATTGACAAATTTGATTGAAATTGACACCTTCATCCTAGTAGAAGAAAGCATTACAGTGCCGTCTTCTAAAGTTAAAAGAGTACAGTGCAAACACAGGAGACGATCGTGCAAACAATGTATCATCCTGAGACCAATATCCTTCTACATAAGGATATTAGGTTTCATCCCCAACTTACCTTTGGGGAGAAAATGTTCTTAGCTGAAATCCAATCACTCATCAACCAATCCGACAAGAAGAAATTCCCCTTTTCGTCTAGGACGTTAAGCGAATTATTCGGTGTTTCCCATCAAACAATCCTTAACTGGATTCGTAAGCTCGTGGATATGGAACTCCTGGAAGTTGGGGTTGATTATAACAATCCTGATTGTCGTCAGTTCATTAAACTAAACAAAAAAAAATAGCCATGATTCATATAAAAACTTCAATGACATCATCGTCTGGTATTAAAGATAAAGTTTTACTTTCACCTTTAGAAGTTTTTAATAAATTAATCGCTAACAGTTCCAAATATTCAGGGTCATGAGATGATTGATTGGATGATATTAGCCCTTTGGGGTGTTGCTGCCTTAGTACCGTTAAAAAGTCCTTTTCAGACACTACTTTTAGTGTCCATTGTAGAGTCGCTTTGGTTTTTTTATTCTCTTTCGAACGGAGAATATGCCCAAAGTATCCCATTCTTCTTTTACTTTCTGGCGACGGTTGCGAGCTGTCGGAGAATTCGTCAAGAGAGGACACAATGAGAAAAGCATGTTTTATCACGGGTAGCTTGTATATCCCAATTATTTTCATCTCATCTTCCTTCGTTGGAACTAAACTTCTGAAAGGCATCAGAAGTTCAGTCAAAAAACCAGCCACGCCTTGGCTTGAATACGAAAACGGATGCTGATGACATGAAGTAGCCCAGCAATGTTTAACGTACCTGATTCGTCAAAGAAGATAACAATTATAAAAATTTGACACAAGCACGAAAACTTGAAGGGCTCATTTATCGGTCTCCCGAGGAGAGAAAATGATGGCCTTAGGTTTAAATGGAAGCGCAGTTTTAAATGGAGTCCCTAAAGAATTGCATTCTAAGGGAATTTTTGCTACAGTGTGCTCAGAAATGAAAAAGCCAGAGTCGCTAAACTCTGGCATGGAAATTAAAATAAATCGAGATTCTGGCGAATCTGCTGATGGAAACCTGAATAACTCCATCTTAGCAGTTCCGTTGAATTTCTACAACAAGAACGGCACTGCTATGGAATTTTCTGGATATTTTATCATCCCTCGCTCCGTCACATCCGATCCCAGGTATCAAGGGGCTCGTCTCAAATATCAAAAAGTACTTCTTGTAATTCTTGAAAATGCAGCCTTTTCAGAAACCACTCATGCTATTGGTACTGAAGTCATAAAAATCAACATTGGTCAGTTTTGCGTAGCTGAAAGAAGGTTGGTTGATCTCTGTAATGAAGGTGTCAAATTTAAAGAAGATTTAGTGGATAGAAATATTGTAACCAGGGCGGTTCAGTTTTGGTGCAAGTGCCAATACCTGAACCAACAAGTGATCCACGGTAAAACGCTATTAACCATCACAATACCAGAGATTTATAAGAAAGAAAAACCACAAGGTGAGCCAACAAGTGATCCTAAAGTGAGCCAGAACCGAGCCACTAAAGAAGAAGGTAAAGAACTTAAAGAAGATAATATATCTTCGAAGAAAGAAGGAACTTTCGTTCCTTCTGAGTTCGCAACTTCGTTGCTCACTGAATTTTATTCTTCTCTTTTTTCTTCTATTCCTGATTTTCCAAAAGACAGTGCTCGTAAGACAAAAACTCAATATCAAGCTGCCGATAGAATCTGCAAGAAAGCCAATGGCGACATGGATCTCATTAGAAAAGTCATCTCCTATGCTCATGAGCCTGGAGGTTTTTGGCTAGCCCATGTTCACTCGGTGTGTTATCTCGATAAAAAATTCACCAAGCTAGTTCAGCAGCTAAGAGATCAAGGAAAGAGGCCGATGAATGGCAAAAAGCCTCAACCAAAGTACAACCACGACACTTCTCCGAGCAATCCAAAGAAATCTATTAGCTTTGCGGAGGTTGTATGAGCTCTTTCAAGCAATTATCTAACATGTTGGACACCGACAAGTTTAAGCCAGAAGAATCAAAAATGATTCCTTTGCCTCAACCAACACCTCCCATAATCAAGCCAAAACCAGTTATTGACCATACACTTTGGCAGGAAGCAGCATCTAGAAGCAATATCCAGAGTATTTATAAAAATGCCTCTATGGATAATTGTCCGATGCTTCCTCCAGGTATAATAGACCTTGGTAAGAGGTGGCTAAAAGCTAATAAAAAACCCTCATTATACCTTTATGGAAATACTGGAAGCGGTAAAACCTATTTTGCTACGGCTCTGTATCGAGCTTTGGTGGAAATGAAACTAAGCTGGATGATTTTTGTCAGAAGCGATGACCTTGACGATGAGTTGTTGAGTGCCATTGAAGAAAAGCAAGAAAAAACCAGAATTATGAAATATTGCGAAGTTCCTATTTTATTCATTGATGACCTGGGTGTAGAAAGGCCATCAGATCGAATGATAAGGCAATATTATTCTATCATCGACAGAAGGGTAGGAGAGGGATTGCTTACGATTATAACCTCTAACGTTCCTAGAGAAAATTTACCCCTTGGAGACAGGACAATCTCAAGGTTGGAACATTTCTATGCAATTGAGTTCCCCAAAAAAGACATTAGAAAAACTTTAGATTTACCGCCGTTATAAACCAAAGGAGTTTACCGATGAAATTCGAATTCGTGGAGTTTTATCCACTAACCGATAAAAACCGAGGCAATTCAAAGAAAAATGCACTGGGCACAGTGCATATTTATGCCATCGACTGCGAACTAGACATTCGCGGGATTAATACGTCCTTCAAGGGAAAATCCATATTTTTCCATATCCCTCATTTCTCGGGGATAGATCACGAAACTGGCGAAAATGTCAGGTATCCTTTGATTCGTTGGACTAACGAGAAAACTCATAGGGAAATGCTGGATTTCCTTCATCAACACGTCAAACCAATCATCAGACAGAGGCTAAAAGATGCACGAGGGAAATGAGATAAATCATCCAAGGCATTACCAAGGGAATGGTCTGGAAGCCATCACTGTGATAGAAGCTTTCAATCTCGGTTTCTCTCTCGGAAATGCCATAAAATATATTTTGCGAGCAGGAAACAAAGGATGTAAAATAAAAGATCTGAAAAAATCTTTATGGTACATCCAAAGAGAGATTGAAAGCTTGGAATCATCAGAGACCAAACTTGAAAAGTGAAGTCGAACGTCTTTTCGGGGGGCATGGAATACCCATCTCCCTGAAAGCGTCGTATTTATCAAAGGGTTTAACCGAGTGAATTGCCATTTTTTCTTGAGAAAAGTACTCGTTGACCATCATTGCCAGAGTGCAGACATGCGGATAGTTCTTTTGAACGTCTTTTTCGCTCTCTTCTATCAGCATGTTTTGGCATTCAAGACCAAAATCGGCGATTTCTCGGCTAAAACAGATTTTTTCTTTAATCATAAGCTCTCGAAGTAGAGGAATTCCCCGATCTTGCCATTTGATGTCCTTTCGGCACTTGGTAAATCCCGAAATAACATCGGCAAATGAGCCACTTTCGTCCCAAACGAGATTTCTGATCTTCTTTCCGCAGAAATCTTGCAAAATCTTCACCTTTTCCCCCAATTCGGGGTACATTTCGGAAAAAGCTCGGTTCCAAACCTGGGGAAACATAACATGATCCATCACGAATAGCATTTTTCTTGGCAGAAGGACGGCAAGGATGCAACAAACGTAGGTCGGATGAACCGAGACCGCCAAAATCGGAATTCGATCGCCATAAGCGAAAAGACGGGCCTTCTGATCGATCTCTTCTTTTTCGAGGAATTGGGCGTCGGGCAAAATTCGATCGGAGCTCGAATAGCAGAACTCCGCCATGTATTCCCGCAACCAGACGTCTTCCTTTCCTGCTTTAATCAACTCGATTTTCTTATTATCCAGCCAATCTTTCAAGTGAGGAAGTTTGATATTGTCATAGCTTGTCAGGTGATAACGAGCACCACGGGGATTAGTCCCAACTCGATCCCACCAATCTTCGTAGTGATTCCTCTTTTTGGGAGGAGTTCCCATGAAAATACACTGGGCATGAGGCTTGGCAGCAAGGTCACTATCCGAAGCCTCAATGTAGTCGGGATTACAGTCCTGGAACTCATCGCACACCATGAAGTCGGGTTGCCGTCCCCGACCTCTAGCTTCTGTCCAAGTCCCTACTAATTTAATAAAACTGCCGTTGGCAAAGCGGACTGTATGTTTATTATCATCAATTTTTATTACATATTTATCTAACATTGAATCATTTTTTAAATCACAGGTCTGCAATCGTCTTTCATCCCAAACGATGTCTATCCCCGCTGCAATGGTGGGATAACAGAGGTAAACCACCCGATTGGGGGCTAAATTGGCCGCTTTCCAAGCAGCATCAATCCCCGTGGTGGTCTTTGCTCCCTTACGACCTGATCGATAAAAAACATACTGCATTAGGTCTTCAAAGACTGTTTTTAAAACCAGCTTTTGACCCGGGTGTCTATCTCGGCAAGCGTCCCAATCTTCCAGAAACTTTTTGACATATGTCGGATCATTTTTGACGTCGATTTTTTCTTCGTCATCATCGACAACTTTCTTGCCTTTTTTATAATTAGTTTGTTTTTGAAACGCCACAGCTCCCCTCATCGATACCAAACATTTCTGGATGTGGAACTGGCCCTTTATCTCCCATTTCCATGCCTGGCGGTGTACAACCGATATTGAAGTCGCCATTTTTTAACATTTCTTGCACTCTAGGATCTTCATGAAGAAAAAGATGCAACTGAGCTTTTATTAATTTATCATTCTCTTCTTTTAGTTTTTTATACTTTTCGTATTCTTCAGACATTAATTGTTTTAATAATCTTTCAACGTCTTTTAACTTTTCTTTAGTTCTATCATGCTCGTCTTTTTCGGATTTGAAGAAATCGTGGTACATTCTTTCTTCATCAGCAGCCTCTTGCTTTCTTTCTTCTTTCTGCTTTTCAAACACATCGTTTTTACATAAAAGTAAGGTTGAGTTTTCCCAGCCTGAGCGAAGAGATTTGAACCCTTTTTTCTCAAAGAAATTGATGTAATCGAAAGCTTCTTCAATGGTTAAATCTCCGTGAATTTCTACAAAATCGTCTCCTACTTCGATGGTATATCGGTCATCCATTCGGATACTCCTTTTGTCTCATTGCTTCGACTTCGATTTTCAATCTTTCACAGACATTCCATGCCGTCTGTTGAGCGACTTTCATCCTCTCTTCCAAAATGAATAATTGTTGATGAATTTCTTGAGGGACTTCATTCATTGGAAAGAATTCTTTGACGTGGTTTTTCAAAGACCAAACTGGCTGAAGGAAATCAAAATTGTGACCCCAAACGGTCATTTCATGTTGGATGTAGTCCAACTCTTTTAAAAACTCTTTGTAAAAACAACAAGAGCCCATCGCACGAACCTCTGGTTAAAATGTTTATCTAATTTTCTCTTGACTAAATACTCCCTGTAAGCTTTAAATTTAAATTAACACCACAGGCCATTCAATGGAAACTTTTTTAAACATTTTATTCTTGACTTTGCTGCCAGTCAGCATCTTCGTGAATATTGCTGTTTTTAAAAAGCTCACACAACTTGAACAATCTCACGAAACAATTCGAGCAGAAAACCTGAGTGTTAACGACGAAACACGCCGATCCTTATTGGCCTTGAGAGATATTCTCGAAGCTACTAAACCGATGAAATCAAATAATTGGGATAGTATTCGAGAAGCTTTTAAAGGGCCAACGAGGATCGAGGTAAATGAGCGAAATTGAACTCTCAAAGTATTTCCTAACAAAGAAAATACCCTACGTCAAACCACTTTACAACATCGACATCAAAAAAGAGTCGGAGGTTCTAGATTGGTTCAGAGAGTGCTCGTATGGGCTCACAGAATATTTCAGACCCCTTTTCAGGGAGCAAAAAGCTAATTTAGCCTTCTTCATAGGTGCGGGAGTAAATCCTAACTGGTCATCCCCCTATACACAAATCTACGCTAATACTTCAGACATCTTTTCGTCTACAGAGCAAATCTTTATCAACGATCTTTACCGCCTGGTAATGGATCAAGTCACACTTGTAGTATCTCATGAGCTAGTTCCTGATGTTCTTCCTAACTCGGAAGACTATTCGGACAAAGTGGCTTGTAATGTAGTCAAGGACTGGCTTGAATCCATGAACTACACTCTGGGTACAGAGGAATGGCGTTTTCGTTGGGAAGTCCAGAAGAAAATGTTCGGCGAATCCTTTGCTATCGTAATGTGGAATCCGCAGATGGGGGACATACACCCTCTAGCGAAGAAGTACGTCGACGAAGACATCGACCTGGTGGACGAAGAAGGAAATCAAATTTCCGACATCGGCCAAAACCCAGTGAAACTTCGAAAGAATATGCGAATCGGGGACATCGAAATCATCAACCCAATGCCTTGGGATGTTATGTTCGACCCTCAGGTTAACCCCAAAGACAGTAATTGGTTCTATTGGGTGGAATACAAAGACGTCGATTATTTAAAAAAGAAATACCCAAAATTTTCTTGGGATACCAGAACAGACCGAGGGCCAGACACACAATATGACTTCTACACCAATACAGAGAAAGAGAATCCTAATAAACGACTTGTTTACTACCTCTATCACAAGTCACACGAGTTCATGCCCGAAGGTCGATACATTGTGGCGTCGAATGATCACGTATTGGTCAATGAGCCAATTACTATGCCCACAATCATCAATAATCAGGACTTACCAATCATTCATTTCAAGGATCTCGATATTGGGATGGGTAACCGTGGGAGCCCAATCTTATTCCGTAACTGCAAGAACTTGTCAGATGCTAATAATCGCATAGCGAACCAGATTTATAACAACCTAGAGATGGAATCACCCAAGATGTTCGTTCACGAGACATCGGGTGTAGACGCTCAAAGGATGCCAAATGGTACGACAGCTATTGAATGGCATGGGAATATTAAACCCACTATTGAATGTCCTCAGACGAATACCCCTTCAATATTTAACTTCCAGCAGCAAATCCAAAAGAGCATGGATCAAGTGGCTCTTCAAAATCCTCTCGTTAAGGGCGAGACCCCGAATGCTCAGTTGGACAGCTTCATTGCATTACAATATTTTGAAGACCAGAGGACTCAGCTCGCTGCTCCTAGTATTAAAGGTCACATACGGGGAATGGAACAACTATACCGTTTGATGATTACTATTGCAAAAGATAAATACAAACCAGATGACGGTCGATTAATTAAGATATTAGGTAAGCATAATACTTATCAATTAAAATACTTTGACCCAGTTAATTTACAAAAAAGCTACGATGTTCACATTACTACTACTGGGAATCTTGCAAACTCTAAGGCTGCTCGAAGCCAGATGCTCCTTTCCATCAAGAGAGAATTCCCGTCGATTCTAACCGATGAAGTCTTTATGGACATGCTCGGATTATCACACTCTAAGAAATTCATGAACGCCATCACTTCAGCCGTTTCAACTGCCGAGGCAGAAAACCAAGACATGATGAGCGGAAAACCTGTGCTTCCTCCTGCGAGATTCGAAGACCTCATTGCTCACTGGGATGCTCACCGCATTCCGATGCAGACGATGGATTTCAAACAATCTCCAATCGAAGTCCAGGATATGTTTATCGGTCACGTCGCAGCGACCGAAAAACTCATGTTCGAACAAGCTGCCGAGAACCCACTATTCGGAGACCGATTGGGTCAGCTCAGGCAGTTTCCAATGTTCTACACACCGAAGCCAGTCAATGAACCTGTTCCCCAGCCTATGGGTATGGAGGAAGAAGGTGCACCACCGCCCCCACCAGAAAATGAACCCAACGAATCAGAGATGATCGCGTAGGACAATTCAAGCCGATTCCACCGTTCACAACCGTTTGTCGATCATATCGTTGATGTCAACGAATTGATCTACACACGAATTTGAAACCTTTTAGCCGTAAGGAATTGGTTATGGATCACGCCTATGAAGCATCGACCGTTGAAATGGATCGAACAGGTTACGCCTCTCTAGAGGATCAACTTCTGAACAATAAGGGCGCGAAAGCTGACCCTAATCAGGACATCCGAGAGAAGACAGAATCTAAAGAAAAAGCACCGTCACAATCGAAGAAATACGTCTTCAAAAAAGGCGATCAGTCGCTTGAACTTGACGACGATTATGAAATCGAGTTCATGGCGGACAAACGTCCGACCAAGTTGACGTTGAGAGAATTGAAAGATCGGGCAGCTGGAGATATTGCGGTTAAAAACCGCATGCACTCTCTAGCCGAAGAGAAGAAACGAGTCCAGTCGACTTTTAAACAGTTTGCGGACTTAGCACGAACAGACCCACTTGCAGCCCTGGAGTTTATCTCCAAGAAAGCAAATGAGTCGGACAGCGAGTTTGAGTACTCGAAATACATAGAAAAACTCGCAGAGCAGGCGGAAAAGCTCGGTCAAATGAATGACGAGCAACGCAAGGCTTGGGAGCTTGAAAAGAAGCTCGCGAAGGCAGAACAGGATTTATCTCGTAAAGAGCGGACAGAAGCTGTGGTTCTACGGAAACAGGAGCTGCTCGCCGATTACCCAGAGATAGGGGATCAGCAGTTCGGCCAGATGGTTGATACGGTTTTGTCAACAGAAGAGCTCTTAGAAGGGCTAGAGAATGAGCACGATGTCATGAACAGAGTCGAAGAATTGATCCAGGAGACACTTACTCAAAGAGATATTTTGAGTGTAATTCAGGAAATCAATCCCGACTACGCCAACGACAACAAACTCATCTTTTCGCTTTCTGATCAGCTTAGACAGAACCCCGATTTAGATGAAGAAGATGTGAGAGACATTGTACGTCAACTCATTGGAAACAAGCCTACTCTTCAGAGGGAAGCTCTGCAAAACAAGCAGATGTCTGACCGACAGAAGGACATTAGGACTTTATCCAATAAAGCAAGGCAGGGAACCCCTGAAAGCAGTTTACGTACACAGAGTGCGACTCCATACGAACTTCTAACTCAACAACTTTTGGAAAGGAAACAGGAAATTAGCAAAACCCCACTTTATAAGAGGTAAATCAAATGTCTTCAGTTGTAAAACAATTTAGTTTAACAGACCTGAGCAATCTTTATAGAATTGCTTATGGTGATTTCGAATTAGATGCAGCAGGCTGGGATCACTCAGAACTGATCGGACTCATCCAGAAATCTTCCAAATTCGTCGGTAACCGTCTTGAGATGGCTCAATTGGTTGACTGGGGTGGAGGCCAATCTTCTGGTTCATTGCCTAGCTCATCCACAGCTTACATCAACCGTCCCTTTATCACAGCCAAGTCCGTTTACGCGACTTCCGTCATCGACTCTCAGTCTATGAAGGCAGCTCGTAGAGCTGGATCGAACTTGGGTGCTTTCATGGATGCGACAGAACTTTCCATCTTAACGATGAAGAGAGCTTTTGCTGACCAAGTAGCACGTCAATTCTTTGGCGATGGTACAGGAGTCCTTGGGATTATCAGCACAGTGACTGCCGTTGGCCCAGGCCAATACCAGTTGCTCATCACGAACGCATCGTGGCTGCAAGCTCCTTGGATGTTGAATGACCTTCTCAATATCGACACAGGCACAGATATGTTCCTTGTGACGAACATTGACCTCACCAACCAAATCATCACAGTCAGCCGTCAAACAGGCGTTCAAGTTCCTGCTGCTGGTCAAAACATCTACAAACAGAAATCACGTAACAACGAGATGTTCGGTTTGAAAGGCGTTTGCGACACTGTTTCAGGTAGCTTGTATGGTGTTCCAGTGGGTTACCGTTGGGGTGCTCAAAGACTCGCAGCTGCTGGCCAAACTCTTTCCGTCAAATTGATGAGAGAGCTAGACCAACAAATGAGATTCTGGGCCCGTGGCGACCTTCCTACTGACTACATCATGTCAGCGACTCAGCTCCGTCTGTTTGAAGATGGCGAAGATGCTAAATCCATCATCTACATCCAACCAGAAGTTTCCCCAGAAAGACAAGCTGGTTCTCAAGTTGCAGCCGTTAAGATCAACGGACGCACAGTGAGAATTCACTGGTCTCCTTACTGCCAAGAAGATCGTCTCTACGCTATCAACAGGAACAAAGTACATATGTACATACGTCCTGACACAGCTGAGGGTAATGATCCAGGTGGATTCATCGAGAACGGTGATAGCATATTCTTCCCTCTACAAGTGTCTGGAACACCTTTGGACTCTTATGGATTGTTCTATGCAACATACGCTGAGTTCTACATTAACCCAACATTTACTGGTGTTATCACTGGTTTAGCAACTTCATAAGGAGATCAGGATGTCTAGACAAACTTTTCCAGTTTTCGTTGATCAACCTGGTTGCACTATGAGGAATTTCGCTGTCGACGGCTCTGCCGTCGGCGCGAGCCCTGGAACCGCTGGGTTGGATGGCAGAGGTAAATTCCTCTGCGAGATAAGCAAATCGTCCAACGTTGTGACGGTCGATTGGCAAGTGTCTTTTGGAGACGTACCCTACGTATTTTTCCAAACGGCAGCTGGCCAGGCCGATACTCTCGTTGAGATCTTGACAAACACAGAATCTCAACTGGTTTATCAAACGTTTACCGCATCAACTCACGCACCTTTAAACGATGCTGACTTGTATGTGCATGTAGACGGTTACAACACTAACAGCTATGTAAGCTAAAAATCGGAGGCGATTTCTTATGTCGAATACAGGCAACAGCATAAAGAATGAGGCGATACGAGAAATCGCTGGCGGTTCTGTTACTAGCTCATATCAACCACTGGGAAGCGTCTTCACAAGAGACGCTTTCCGTATAACTCTCACCAATTGGACGAATGGGGATGTTTACCTATCTACCGATGGGGTGACGGATATGATGAAAATGCCCTTATTTTCTGCAAGAGTTTTGGATGACAAAACTAATGATATGTACCGCAAGAAGGGTACTCAAATCTATATCCGTTATGACATGACACCAGGCGCACCGACTGGCTGGGCAACTATGGAGGTTGAATACGTATGAGCGGCATATCACTTACAAATAATAACGGAGGGATTACCCCAGTGTCACCAGATATTGAATTTATCCAAGGCAATGATGGGATCAACGTGGGGCCAAATCCTACAACTCACATCATTTTATTAGTGGGAGATAACACCCAGGGTGTCGATACGTCTGGTAATGCGGGTACGTACACCGAAACTATCACGATGTTTGATGCGACGACGGCTCAAAAAGGGGTTACCCTTTTAGCTAGCGATGCGGAAACAATCGCAGGAGCTGTAACGACCAAAGCGACAACCCCGAGCAATGTGAAAGCAAAGCTTGGAGCTCAGACGCTTCATGGTCTTGCTTATGGTAATAGTCAGACAGGAGCCGTTCAATGGCTAGCTGAAGCGACCGATGGTCAGATCCCAATCGGGGACACTGGCGGAATTCCCATTTTGGGAAATATCACGAGCTTAGACGGCACAGTCACTGTCACCAATGGCGCAGGAACGATCGACCTTTCAACCGCCGTTTCCTCTTCAGACATTGCTACTTTGACGGGTAATGATGCCGTAGTTGTTGGCCCAGAGCCAGGCACGTTCAATGTAAATATTATTGGCGATACTGCTCAAGGGGTTCATGTCAATGGTAATGCTCTTACTTGGACAGAGGAAATCACGATTGATGATGCGACAGAGCTTCAAAAAGGGGTAGTCCTTTTAGCTTCGAATGCGGAAGCAATTGCTGGAACCGATACAGGGAAAGCAATCACTGCCGATGACTTAAAAGCAAAGCTTGGAGCTCAAACTCTTCATGGTTTGGCTTATGGTAATGCGACGACTGGAGCTGTTCAATGGTTAGCTGAAGCGACCGATGGTCAGATTCCAATCGGGGACACTGGTGGAATTCCTATTTTGGCAAACATCACAAGCTTAGATGGGTCTATCACGGTCACTAACGGCCCTGGTTCGATCGATCTTTCATCCACAGCCTTTAAAGGGACAGCCCAAACAATAGGAGCAGTTACAGCTGATCTTATTACAGTACCTCTTGGAGCTGTTGCGGGAACATTCCAATTCGAAGCTAGAGTTAAAGCTTTTGAAGCTAGTAATCCAGCGGGTGCGGGATACAACCTTTACGGAACATTCACCACCGACGGACTTGCTGCCACTTTAGTCGGTCAACAACCAATCTTCAATGAAGACGCTGCATTAAGTGCAGCAGATGCGTACTTTGTTGCTTCTGGTAACAACGCTGTTCTTCAAGTACTTGGTGTTGCTCTATTAACAATAGATTGGTCAGGCGAGACCGAAAAAACATAAGGATTAATCATGGCTGGAATTCAAAACACCACGTTGTTTTCTCAGGGGGAAAGACTTCAAACTTCCTCAGCTCAAGATATTTCGGAAATGCAAACAGACGCTACCGACGTTTCAAGGATTAACTATACAGGTAATCCAGAAGGGGTAGTGTCTGCAAATCCGAGCTCTATGAGCCATGATCCTGTTTCAGGAAACATTTATCAAAAGCAGACTGGTACGGGAAATACTGGGTGGGCACTCATAGGAACTGCTCAAGATTTCAACCCGTTCAAATTTGTCAGATTGTTTGATGATTTCTACAGTTCATTCTTAGCTAATGCCATTGATGGAAGATGCGGAGAACTGGGATGGCAGACTTATGGAGGACAATGGAGCCAAGGAGTCGGAACGGCTGCTAATCCTGGAGTAGCAACTCCAACGAATGGTGGTTTTGCTTCTATGACATTGGACAATTCGGATAACACCGCTTCTGTTCAGGTTGGAGGAGGCGTCATTACTTTGAGTTACGTGTTAGACCTTGTGGCTCTATCTGCGGTAGCAAATCGATATAACTTTTATTGCGGTCTGGGTGGGATTACTCCAAACAATGGGATTTATTTCACTTATTCGGACAACGTGAACTCAGGAAACTGGCAGATCGTTTGTGCGAAAGCAACCGTAGGGACAACGACAACAAATACATCAATTGCTGCAACCACTGGTTACCATAAATATCAAATCGTCATAAATGCAGCTGGAAATTCGGTTTCCTTTTACATCGACGGTGTGTTAGCTGGAACAATTGCCACTGCCAATATACCCACAGCTGCCATCTCGCCTATTGTTTCCTTCGTTCGTTCTTCAGGAGCACTACCAGCAGCATTATTTGACCTTTTTGTTTTAGAAAACATTTTAACTACTTCGAGGTAACATGGCTGGAATTCAGAACACCATCATCTTTTCCCAAGGGGAAAGACTTCAGGCTTCTTCAGCACAAGATGTTGCGGAAATGAAGACGGATGCCACCGACGTTTCAAGAATTAATCATACAGGCAGTCCAGAAGGTGTTATCAATGCGAATCCTAGCTCTCTTTGCCATGACCCTGTTTCTGGAGTTGTTTATTATAAATCGGCAGGAACTGGAAACACTGGTTGGATTCCTATACCCGATCCAATTGGCCAATTATCCTATTTCGCAAATGCTGGGGGAGATGCCTACATTACTGCCTTAGGATGGTTAAAGGCTAACGGTCAAGTGGTTTCTCAAGCTACTTATCCAACTCTTTTTGCTCGTGTGGGTTTAATCAATCCTCCTGGCCAATATTGGGTTAACCAGCTATCGAATACGACAACCAATCTGTCAACCGTGGTTTACGGAAATGGCGTCTATGTAGCTGGCTCATTTAGTGGAAGCATCCACACTTCAACGGATGCAAAGACTTGGGTGAGAAAAGCCAGTCCTTTGAGCAGTGCTTTCCTAAGCGGAACTTATGGGGCAAGCAAATATTTTCTTACAGGTTCATCTAGCCAGATCGCTACTTCAACCGATGCTTTGACATGGCAAACCAAGCTTCCCGCCATTGCTTCACCCGCTGCGAATATGGGTAACATCCTTACTTATTCGAGTGGATTTGTCGCAGGGGGATCAAGCGGTTTGATGGTCACTTCGACTGATGGAAATTTCTGGACAGGTCAGAATACAAATCTTTTGACGAACATTTATTCGCTTAATCATGGAAACAGCATCTATGTAGCTGGATCAACTCTAGGTCAAATAATTACTTCAACAGATGCTGTGACTTGGACGGCTAGAACGGCAAGCACGACATCAACTGTTCAAGCTCTAGTTTATGGACTCCAATGGGTACTCGCTGGCCAGGGCGGGATGATAAAAACATCCACTGACGCTATAAGCTGGACGGCTCAAACTAGCGGAAGCACATCTTCTCTCTTCTCTTTGACTTACAATGGAAGTCTTTACTTAGCAGGTGGAGTCGGTGGAGCAATGCTCACATCTACAGATGCCGTCACTTGGACAGCAAGAACAAGTGCAACTACATCAACCATCTCCACAATTACTTTTGGAACTGTTTACGCTTATGGAGGTGGAGGAGGAAGGATTGCAAGCTCTACTGATGCCATTACATGGACGAATAGAACTAGCCAAACTACAAGCTCAATTCTTTGCATGATCTATGCAAACTCACTTTATGTCTACTCAACCCTAGTAGGTGGTATAGGAACGTCAACTGATGCGACGACCTGGACAGCCAGAACTAGCGGAGTAGGAGCCGATTTAGCAGGATTGGCCTGGGATGGAGCTCTTTATCATGCCGTAGGAAATAACGTTCACATTACATCAACAGATGCTATTACATGGACGGCAGCTGTTCAATTCCCAGTTCAGCAATCACTCACCGCAGCCTTATTCGCAAATAGCTTATTTGTGGCAGCTGGGACAGGTGGTGTGATGGCAACTTCAACAGATGCCTTTACATGGACATCTAGAACCACAGGAACAACCGCCCCGATCAACGGATTGGCGTACGGGGCTGGAGTTTATGCCTTTGCAGCTAATGGTGGAGCTTTAGCGAGCTCCACAGATGCAATTACATGGACTGCAAGAAGCTCGTTTACTACTCAGACACTATCCGCAATGACTTTTGGAACTTTATTCGTAGCAGCTGGGGCCCAAGGAACTGTCGTGACTTCAACCGACGGTACTACATGGAGCGGTCAGGCTCCTATAAATGCAGGGATAAACATCTTTGCAGCAGCTTACAACACTAATTTGTACGTTCTTGGGGGTGGATCAGGATCTATATACACCTCTACAGATGCTATGACATGGGTAACAAGAAGTTCAAATACCACCTCCTCTATCCAAGCTTTAGTGAGCGGAGGGGGACTATTCGTGGGAGCTGGGATTGGAGGTGCAATAATCACTTCCTATAACGCTTACCCTTACGATACATCGACACAATTCCAGCTTCCTAATGATGCTGGAGCAGCAATAACAACCGAAACAGTGCCTAACTTTGCTAGGTCACTTTACATAAAGGCAGCATAAAATGACGAAAGTAATGATAGCAACTCCAGCGTATGACGGTAAAGTTCATGTCCCATACGCTACTTCTTTAGCAGAGACAACCTTCCTTCTTCTAAAGAACAATATTCAAGTGCATTACAACATAACCACCTCTGGATCACTTCTGGTTGCCGAAAGAAACCGAATTCTTCAGATGTTCATGGATAGTGATTGTACTCACCTCCTTTGCATTGATTCCGATCTTGGGTGGCCAGCTAATTGTGTGCCATCTCTTTTGCTTTCTGATAAGGAATTCGTGGCAGGTGTCTATCCTTCCCGTGGAGAAAAATCCTTTACTTTCCGTCCTTCTGTCAAAGAGGACGATTCGATCATTACAGAGGGAAACCTCTTGAAAATGGAATACATCCCAGCTGGTTTCATGCTCCTTAAGAGAAGCGTGATTGAGAAGATTAGAGCTAAATTCCCAGAGCTTTATTACGAGCCCAAGCATGAGACAATGAAACATGCCAAGGGCTGGCTATTCTTCAATACAGAGATCTGGAACGGAGAATTCTGGGGAGAAGATTACACATTTTGCCGTAAGGCTCGCGAAGCTGGCTGTGACATTTGGGTCGATCCAATGATTGAGTTCGACCATGCAGGCCAAAGAGGAGCTCTTATGAGTGCCTTGACTGATAAAAAATCTGAATAGAGGGAATCATAATGGGACAAACCACACCAGCAATCGGGATTTATATCCCAGCAGCAGGCGAGACGAACTACGATCAAGCTTTTGCTGCGGGCATGGTAAATATTGACCAGCACGATCATTCGGGTGGGCCCAATAAAGGTTTGCCCATTGCGACCGAGGGATTGGGCGATTTCTCGGTGACATTCGATAAGTTGAATGCCAACGTCGTCGATCCAACTACTGGTATTGGGGTCAGCGGAGCCTTTCCTAATCAGCTGGTTATGCTCGACCCTTTAAAAAGTTTATTCCAACAAGCTCCCGCTTCTGGATTCGTCACAATGGACGGAACAAATACCCACATTCGGACTTTCCAGAACTCAGCAAGTGTGACTTGGACAAATGCGGACGGTGTTGCTGGAAATCCGTCGGCCACAGTCAACATTACTGGGATTAGCCCTGTTTTGGTGGCCAATGGCGGAACAGGACGCACATCTTTCGCAGCTTGGGATGTTATTTGTGGTGGAACTACTGCCACAGGAGCTCTTCAGCAAGTTTCTGGGGAAGGTGTTTTGAATCAATACTTAGGAAGCAATGGAGCTGGACAACTTCCAGGATGGAAGACTCTACCCGCTGCACCTACACAAAACGTTCAGATAGCTTCGATTACTCTTACAGCTTCTCAAGTTAGAAACCTTTCAGGATCTCCTCAAGTGCTTGTTCCTGCTCAAGGGGCAGGTACAGTCATTGTAGTTTATAGATGCTGGTCTAAATTAAATTATGGTGCAGTTGATGCTTTCCACGATGGGTCAAGCGTTAGATTGTATTGGGGAAGTGGTTCGACAGAGGTGGGATTTGTATTTGCAAGTGGGTGTTGGAAAGATGGCGGTGTTCCCGTTGATACATTTTATTATTCTTCAGACATCACAAATACTGCTAGTTCTACGGGTTATTCAACGTCCACGGTTGAAAATAGAAACGTTACAGTTTCAGTGAACAACTCCAACTTTACTGGTGGTAATGGAAATACAGTGTCCGTGTGGTGTTCTTACTCAGTCATGACAATTTAAACGAGGTAATTATGGTAGACCCAGGAACAGCGATGCTTATAGCCACTGCGGTGGCAACCGCAGCAAAAGGCGCAGGCGACTTCATGTCTGGGCAAAGTGCTGAAAAAGCGGCCAAACGAAGAGCCAAAGAAACAAAAAGAGAGACCCAGGCGGGAATATTACAAGATGCTCTGCAAAGAAACGCTGAACTATCAGCGCATGGTCTTCATAGCAGAGGAAAGCTTGGGAAACGAAGAGGTCAATCACTGCAAGATACGTCCGATTTAGTTAGGGGGGCATTAAGTATATGAGTTCACCAGAACCAACAAAATCTCAATACGGATCAGCTGAAGACTGGTCAAGAATCATTTCTGGGGCTGGACAAGGTGCAGGTGCTGCCATGCAAGGAGCCTCTGCCAATGCGAGCAGTAAGCAGGAAGCTAAGGAGGCGAAACGTCGCACCCTGGCCAATCTTATGAGCCAAGCCATGAAGAGAAACCAAGGTCTCTTCCGAGTTGGGCAAGAACATGCAGATGATATGAATGACTTTCAATCTCAAGCTATGCAGCAAGTCGCAAGGGGATTTGTTGACGCTTTACAAGGATCAACAGGGTATTAAATATGAAGACAAAAATGTTTGGCCATAGGCTCAAGAAAAGATCGGATTCAGATAGAACTCCAGGGAAACCTTACAACGATGAAGGGTATGACCGTGGAGATGAGAACGAATCTGACTACAAATACGTGAAAGGGAAAGACTTTCCTCAGAAAGAAAAAGGCACATCGTTCGGAAGAGACAAAGGTGGGCCCGCAGGATACGAAGGGAAAGAGCACGTCAAATACAAAGACCCAGGTTATTCCTCCCATCACATCAAATTCCCTGAAGACGAGCCTCATATGAAGAGCAACGTCAACAAGAATGAGATGCACGAAATGGAAGACAATTTCCATCAATCAGTGCCCGATCAAACACATTACTCTCTAGAAGCAAAGCTCAAAAGAGCTCGCATGAAGATGGATGCACCTGATCAGGAAGACCCCGATCCTCTCCGTGGCAACATCGTTCACAATGTTGGATATGAAGGCGAAGAAGACACTTCAGGCGAAGAAGAGATGGGGCCCAATGACATGCAATCAGGAATGCCGAAAGAGCATCGTAAAAAAATGATTGTGGCTGTCACAAAGGCGAAGATGAAAAAGGGCAAATACTAATTCTGGAGTAAAGAATGACAATCCCAACTCAAGGGCCTGGAAAAATCCAGTACATGAAAGGTACTCGTAGGATAGACGAGATGGCAGCTAACGCTCGCCAACTCGCCTACCAAGAGAACTATTCCTACACGGAAGGATGGGACGACAACACTGTCGGCGAAATCTTCAACCTTGGGCTTAACCAACTTTACGACAAAATCACACAAATCGACAACGTTGCCAACATTGAAGAATACACCCAAACTGTCTTTGCTGGCGTTAACGAATATGACATCCCTCAAGCCGTAAAAATGGCACTTCAGATTATGAACGTGCGCTTCCTTTATGGGCCTGAGACCTGGCAGTTCGTGACTCTTGAACAAGGGATGATTCAAGATCGTTTTTCATACCCAACCAACATACCTTCAACGTATTGCATTAGAAACGGTAAGTTGATTCTTTCTCCTACCCCGAACATTACTCGGGAAAACTCTTTGATCGTCAACTATCAAAAGAGAATGAGAAAGCTCGACTATCGAAGAGGTAAGATCACCAATATCATAAGCCCTTATGGAAATATTGTCGGGATTAGCAATGCTAGTCCTTGTGAAATAACCACCGAAAACCCGCATGGGTTGAGCAATGGAATGAAGGTGGGAATAGGCGGAGAATTCGAACCAGCTGAGTTAATCGATAGCACTTTCATTATCACCGTAACTGGGGCAAGTACCTTCACTATTCCTGTTGATACGACATTATCGAATGTCTTTTCGGGTGTAGCTCTTTGGTATCAAAACCCCGTTCAATTCCAGCTCAACTTTACCATCACCTCTCAAAAAGACGTAAACCTTCAGGCGAATGCAAATAGCATTCTAGACAAAATCGACTGGGTTTGTTTTACAAGCAGAGACGGCGAGCCGATCATCGATGCTATTCCGATCAGTGGATACGACATGGTTAACTTTGTTCTGACTTGCGAGCCTAACTTCGTCATTCCTTATCTATCATGGTTGAACTTCCAGGCTTACATAACTAATCAAGATACCTTCTACGTAGTTGGAGGGGACTTTACATCTACGCATTCTCAACTCGATAGACAATCCGAAGATCTGCTCATTGAATACGTCATCCTGAGATTACTTAGATTACAATCTGCTGCTGAACCTACTCAGAATCAATTAGAAGCTGAACAAGCTGTTCTGGATAGATTGGCCATTGCTTACAGAAGATACAGACCGAGCGTTGTGCCGATCGTCTGGCAACAGAGATTACGGAACCGTAGTTGGTTCTGGGGTGGACGTGGGCCATATTGAAAACTAATTTAGTAGATATTGGTAGGTTTTAGTAGATGTCTAATAATCATATAATCACGAAGAACATAGGAAATCTGAGAGGATTCTCGACAGATTCTATATTCTTACGTCCGTCTAACGTGGCTGATAAAGCGATAAATATCCAAAAGGCTCCTGATGGAACCTTGCAGCTCCGTCGTGGTTATCAATGTCAGATTGCCGACATCGGGGGAATGGGAATTGGAACCTTTGATGATCCAGCCTTGGATGAAATCCGAACAGTATGCGTCGGAACTGATGGAATGCTCTACAATAAGCTGACAAAGCAGATAATGCTTTATTATAGCAACACCGTTTCGGGTGTAATAACAGGTGTCAGCAATACAAATCCAGCCGTCGTTCAAAGCGTTGCTCATGGATTACAAATGGGAGCCATCATCACCATTCGAAACGTTGGTGGCATGCTCATCCTTAACAACAATCAATTCATTGTAAACACTGTCATAGATGTAGACCATTTTGAAATCTACAATTTAAATGGAACTCCTGTAGATGCAAGCAATGTAATAAACTACCCTCCTTATACTTCTGGTGGTACTTGGACAATCAGTTTCACAGAAAATAGATACCTGACTTTCTCAATCTTCGTTGACCCTGCTTTGATTTATAATGGATCGGGTCAGAGCATTAATTGCTCAGTATTGTCTAATCGTTCAGCTCAGATTGTCGGAAATCAAACCCTGGTCAACACTATCAATGTTCAGTTCGGCCATGACTTAGCTACTGGGGATGTTGTTAGGTTTTTTAACAATTTAGGGGTTCCTCAAGAAAGAAATGTGACTGGCACAACTGCATTCAGTGTCACCGTTGATGGAACTGCTGTTTCTGTCAGCAATAACGCATTCATCAACCAATACTTTGAATTCCCATTTGGTAAAGGATTCGATGTATCCTCTCCTTACCTGATTTCTCAATTCATTTCAGCCATTACAAACGTCACGACTGGGGTTCCTGGATTAAAAATCGCAGTGAATGGAAACACAAATCTACCCGCAGCTTTCCTTCAAATTGTAGAGCCCACGGTCATCGATCAAAACCTGCCATTTATCATGGATTACTGGTATTGGCAGCAGGTTAATTTCACCGTCAACCCCCCTTTTCCAGGTTCGGCAAACACTCGTTTTCAAAACTCCCCAGATTTCGAAAATGCTTCGATGGCAGTTTTTGATGACGTGATTTATATCTGTAATGGATGGGATTACCCTCAAAAGTACGACGGTCAAACAGTCTATCGGGCAGGAATGCCAATCGGAGTAAGACCTCCTTTAGTGGCCGATCAAGCAACGGCCTTATCGATGCCTTTCACGAACACTCAGGTTTATGAATACGCTATTACTTATGAACAAGTAGATGCCCGTGGTCATATTGTCGAAGGAGAAATCTCACCTGTTAGACAACATACCGTTGGTGGAACTCCTAGAGCAATGGATGTCACAGTCACCAACATTCTTCCAGCGCAAGGAGCTTTTTTAGCCAATAACTGGAATACAAATGGGGCTTTGGCGGTTGCTGGAACAGCTACAGTTTACGGCCCTGATGCCAATGGAAATTACTATGACTTTGTTTCCTTAACTCCTGGCTTTACTCTCAAAATTGGTGATTCTGCCTATTATGCCGATCAGACATGCGCCGTTATGACAGCTGCGGGAACTAGCAACACAATACCCGTTTCAGCTGGTCATGGGATCATTCCTGGAGACACAGTTTATTTCTATGATACAGGGGCTACTCGTACAGTTCAAAGGGTGGTAGAATTAACCACGGCTACCAGTATCACTGTCTTAGATGCTCCCGTCACCTTCAATTTTGCCACCAACCCCAATATCATGGCTTATAAAGCTAGCTTGGTATTCGGAGATGTCGCCATTGTCGACGGAACACAAACTAACGTGAATAACATTCTTGTATTAACTGGTCACACTGTTCAAGTTGCTGACGTTGTTGAATTCATCGACACTCAAAACAATCTTCAGAGAAGAACGGTCACTTTTGTCGATGCCACCCACGTCACAGTTAACGGAATTCCTGTCAATGTAACCACTGGATTCACGATCACCTCAACAAATCAAAGAACTAACGCTTTGAATTTCCAAAGACGGAATGCCAATGGAATCACCTTCCAAGCTCAAGCAGCTGCAACCGTTCCTTATGGAAGCCTAGCTATTTCCAATAATCTTCGAATCAATATCTATAGAACGTTGGCTGGACAGAGCTTTGGAGTTAATGGAGAACTCTTTTTAGTCGCTGCCATTCCCAACAATTCTCTGGGTGCTGGAACACAACTTTATACCGATGGATTGATCGGAACCCCAGGCACACCACCCGTCGAAGAATTGGGCAGACAATTTGATGACCCCGATCAAGCTCCTAATCCCCCTCCTATTTCGAAGTACGTCAAAGCTTTCGGGAACCAGTTATTTTATGCAGGTGGATTGAGAGGAAATGCAGAGAATTCGGATAGAGTGTTCTTCTCGGATGGTAATGCTCCCGAAGTCGTGCCTTTAGCAACTAACTTCTTTAATGTCCCGAACGTGGATGATGACATCACGGGTATAGGGGTATCAGGAAGCACTTTTATAACCACCAAAAACCATTCCTTGTGGGCAGCAACAGGAAACTTCCTCTCTGGTCAGATTGATGTCGTCCAGATTGCCCCAGGTACTAATATAGGATGTGTAGCTCATGCGACGATCTGTTCTGTCGGTACTCTTATGTACTTTGTCCACACTAATGGGGTCTATGCGATCACCGAAAACCAACTCTTCCCCACCGACGCATTTGGAAACCCGATCCCGATCTCGTTGGCTATAGATGCACTTTTCAGGGAGACAAATTTCCTTCCTCAAAACAAATACGTATTCAAACGTGCGGTTGCAGTCAACTACACCAAAGACAACCAATACTTATTATTCATCCCATGTGAGGATACACAAACCACGATCAGAGATGCCAACGCCAACTCTGTTCTATTAGCCTATGACTACCAGGAAAAAAACTGGTTCACTTGGAACAACATGAATGCAGCGGGTGGAATATTCGTCATTGATGATGATCTCTACTTTCAAGAAAGAAGATTTTCTCGTGTAGATGGCAACACCTCCAACCTTTACAAACAACACAGATTTTACAGACTTGTCGACCATGCTGACCATGCAGGTGCTCAAATCTGCGAATGGGCTTCCTCATGGGAAGACTTAGGTCAACCAGAGGTTAGAAAGAAATTCTGCCGATGCGTTCTATTGATGGATAGGCTTTCCGATCTCTATCAGTTTAATAACCCAAGCATTGAATTCGCTACCTATCTGAATCGATTGCCCAACCTGAAGAACACAATCGCCACTATCAGCCAGGTAGACAATATCAGAAACTCGTCTTGGTCACTGTCTGCATGGGGTTGGGGATTCTGGTCAGGGTATCAGGATTCCTTTATCACTGTCAATTTGAAGCAGGGAACCGTAGCTAAATCAATGCAGGTTGGTTTTGTTATCAAAGGTATTAATATGGATATTAGATTGGCTGGATTTCAACTAGAAGCAATTCCAGAAAACAGAAAGTCGGTATTAAGATGATAATTAGAGTACCTCCTAAATTAACTAATAGAAACTCTGTAGTGAAATATGTCGAAATTGATTTATGGAGCTGGCTTAAAGAACTATCGATTGGATTGTTAAAAATTGACTTTAAACAGAATTTTCAGTCCTTTACTGTGGAAAACATATCCATTCCTGCGGGTGTTGAGGTGTCCATTCCTAACCAATTCCGAACTGCTTACCCTGGCACTATTCCCAGTGGTAGAATTATAACCAGGCAATTGGGTAATGCGACTATTATTGATGGAAACACTTCATGGACAGAAAACCACGTGTATCTTAGAAATCCGTCTGCTAATGATGCCGTGATTACAGTGATATTTTTTAAATAAGAGGAACAACAATGTTTGGACACCATAAAGCAAAAAGAGAAAAAAAGAGAGCTAAAAAACGGGAAATAGCTTTCGAGAAAGAAAAGCAGGATTTCTATAGCAGTCCTGAAAGAGAGAAGCAGCAAGCCGAGCAGCAAAAGACTCAAGCAGCTGAAAAGACGGCAGAATCTAAGTCCGAGAGACAGAAATCTCGTGAAGAAGGAAGAGCCGACACAGAAGCTTTCTTAGCTAAAGACATAGAAGGGCTAGACCCTGCAACAAGACAAGCTTTGCAATATGAAGCCAATAAAGGCATTCAAAGAAGCCATCAATCAGCTAACCGAAAACTCCTGGGAGATCAAGCCTCACATGGAATCGTCGGTAAAGGCGGGGTTGGTTATGCTCAGCAAAGAGACCTCCAAAAGATGGCCGATGAAGCCTATGGCGGAGCCCGTAGAGACTTGACCAAGCTAGATAGAGACTTAGCCCTTAAGAAGAAAGCTGCAATCTTTGCAGGCGGTCAAGGTGAAGCATCACAAGCCCAGATTGACAAACAGATGGCTATTGATGAACTCCAACTCGCGGACGAGAAGAAGAGACAAAGAAATTTTGAAGATCAGTTTAACAGATTATTTAGCAGGGTATAAAAATGCAAAATTCATCACTCGGTAATGTGATTAGTCGTTTACAGGGACTCAAGAACGTCTCTGGCAGAAAGGTCATGCCTGGTGCTGAATTCCTGCAAGACCTAGAGGAACCACCATCAGATGTATCTGGAACAGCTCCACCACTACCTAACTTTGCGAATTTTCTACCTAATGCACAAAATCAACCAGAACCCGACCTTGGCGGAGAGCTTACACCTCAAAGCTATGATGTTCGTGCTAATGTTGTAAAACCTCCCGAACAGGAAGAGCAGGGGCCTGGCTTCTGGTCTAGGGTAGGAAGTGCACTGGCTGATTACGTCAATCCGCAGAAAAGACAAGAGATGTCGGCAAGCAATGAAGCTATGATGAATAGAGGGAAACCAGTTTCTCAAACGCCTCCTATTGAAACAGCTCAAGTAGATACCCAAGAAGGGTTGCCTCCAGTCACAGCAAGCGAACAAGAGTCCCCTGGATTCTTTGGAGCTCTGAAGAATGAAGCAACAAAACCTTACCACGGAGCAACTCTCGGCGGTGCTTGGGAAGGAGCTAAAAACTTTGTCAAAGAAAGTCTCACTCCTAAACTCGATCCAATTGTCTATGAGAGAAACCCCAATCTCAAAAAGCCTCCTGAGCTTGTTCAACAACAAGAACAACAACAACAGACAGACCAAGAGGCAATGAATAAAGCTCAAGAAGACCCTTGGAGTGTCGCAGCTTACGGCGCAACAGACGCCTTTGCTAATAAGCCTGAGCTCGTTTCCGAATTCGAAACCTACACTGGAACACAATTCGACGAACAGAAACAGGAAATGACTAAGAAGTACGAGCAAATTTTATCCGACTTAGATAAGGGAAGAGTGGATAATGAGGCTGCTTATGATGAACAGTCAAAGAGAATCCAACAAAGAATTGTCAACAATCAAGCTACGGATGCCGACAAATACTACATAGGATTGGCTCTGTTGATGCCTTTACTAGTTGGTGGTCTATTCGGTAAGCAGGCGGGACTTGGCGCATTGGCGGGCGGTGCAAAAGGCATAGCCGACGTTCTAGGTCAAAGACAGAAAGATATTAGGGCAGATGAAGAAAGCTTAACTGAAATCAATAAGCAAAGAGCAGAGAATCAGGCTAAGAGAGGCGAGCTCGACATTGAACGCTTGAAAATCCCTGCTGAAGTTAAAAAGAATATGCCTAAAGACGAGTTTGAAGACCTCAAGGGTATGAAAATCCACAGCTTCAAAGACCCGAAAACAGGAAAAGTAATCGGCGGAGGCCCAGAAGTATTGCCTGACCTTTACTTAGATTTGAACTATGGAAATTCTATAGAGAATAGAAAGGATATGCGAAAAACAGCCTCCAAGCTTGAAGAAGAAAAGTCAGCCTTGGAAAGAGCTAACTCAGCCACCTCAGATGTTATCAAGGCAGCTTCTCAGCTTAAAGACCCTGGCATGTTCTCCAAGATTTTGGCTTATGCCTTATCGGATGATGACAATGGAGCTCTTAAGAAGCTTGTGCGTCAAAACGCACCTGAAATCATTGTGGATGGTAGAAAGCAAAACTCAGCCGTCTATATTGATAGTAAGATCGAGCAGATGAAAGACGCTTACCGCCGAAACGAGCAGATGAAAGCATTCACCAATACAGTGGCTGCCCACATCGGAAACATGGCGGAAAATCCTCAATACTCGGGATTGAAACCTAGTGACCTAATAGACCAGATGTTAATTCTTAGAGATAGGGGTCAGCAATTCTTCGTTGATCGAGCTGGATCGCAAGGCTTTTTAAAAGAACCGCTTGAAAACAAGTTCGGTAAATTGAATAGAGAGCTTTATAAGGGATTGAATAGAAAAGAAGAAAAAAGTCAGCTTGAAAGAGATAAACAATTAATGCACGCAAGCGAGTAACCATGCCTAGCAAATTTGACCGACTAAGAGCTGGTGAAGTCGTAGAGATCGAGCCAGGAAGAAAGGGAAGATTAAACCAAGAAAATAAATCTTTCGAAACTTCAGACGGGCGCACCATGTATGTGGGCGATGACCCTGATTTCTATCCTGCGGATGATAACGCCTTGGCTTACTCTAGGGAAAAAGAAACATTACAGAGGGACATCAAGAAAGCCCCTGCGGGAGAATTCCTTTACCAATTTGGTAATCAAGGAGTGGCGGGAGCTGCAAAGGATTGGTACAACAAGCTCACCAAGAAAGGCGATGACTATCTAAGGACTAAGCAAGTCCATGCGGATGTCTCTAATCAAATTTCTGAGGAATCTCCTTGGACTTCAGGAGCTGCAACGGTTGCCTCTTTCGTTCCTGATATTGCATTGACTAAGGGAATGAGTGCAATGAAGGCAGCCCCTGCATTAACCGCCCTTCATGCTGGCCCACGTATATTAGAGGAACCTGGACAAGTCGCAGCTGAGGCAGGAGTTTCCGCAGCTGGCGGTTTTCTAATCGATAAAGGAGCTAACTTTTTAAACAAGATAGCTCAAAGAAGGGGTCAAGCTAGAGCACTTCCAGGTCAAAAACAGGCAGTAAATGAGGCCAATGCAGCCCAAACCGAGCAATTTAATGCCCTAAAGCAAAATGTCAAAAGTGTTAATGAAGCCAGATTGCAACAGCATCAAGCCGACTTAAACACTCGGCAAAATACTATTTTACAGGAGCAAAACGCATATGAACAAAGGAAGCTCCAGCGAGATACTGAAGTTATTCGCCTTAAAAACAAAGCGGAAATGGAAAAGGCTCAAAGAGCGGCATCAGCTGCACAATCCGACGCCGAATATCGAACAGCCAAAGAAGCTGCCGATCTTGAAAATAAAAGGATGTCGGAAAAGTTTAAAAATGATCAAGCGAATTACCAACAGGCATTAAAAGAACTTCCTGAAATGCAAAAACGGGCTCAACAGGAATATAGCGAAAACGTCGTTAAGAACGCTGAAGGCATTGCCAAGGCATTTCCTAAGGATTCTAAAATCTATTCCTCTCAATTTGGAGCGGGTCAATTTATTGAAGATTCCCTGCAAAAGAGCGGGCTCGCTGGCTCACGCGAAGCGAACCAGGCTACCAGAATCTTAAAATCTCTTTTCCCAGAAGGGGAAATTCTTACTAGCAGTGAACTAGCTTCGAGATACAAGGCTTTAGAAGGAGCGATTCAGAAAGCAACCCCAGAAGTAAGGGAGGTGTTGAATGAATTCAAGACGTTCATGGGCGATAGATTGCCGACTATCCTGGCGGATAACATGGCCTATTCTCGTGTTGTTCCAGCTCTAAAGAAGCAAGTCGAAAGAGAAGTGTTTAGTGTGCTCGATTCAATGGGAATTGCCGAGAGTGGAGTTGCTTCTCGCTCCTACCTGAAAAACCGAGCATCTACAAATATCAATCAGCTTTTCCGAGAGATGACCCCTGAAGATTTCATTCAGAAAATGCAAACGGGAGAAGTCAGAAATCTAATTCTAAAAGGCGTTATCAATCCTAATGATTTTTCATCAGGCGGGTTGGCATCCTTAAAGAGCGGAAGAAAGCCCCTGGCTATGTCCAGCAGTGAACTTGAACGCTTAGGCATTAACATTCCTAATCCGTCTCAAGTTAAGTATGACGAATTCAGCAACCTTTTTATGACTAAACTCGACAAGGCATTAGCTAAAGCCGAGCTGAAAATGATTGCGACTGACGTGGACGCTTCGACGAAACTAGGGGCGAAAGTAAGGAAAACTTATGGAACGGCCGAGCCAGTTGCTCCACCTAATGCACCTATTGCCCCTGAGCCTATGGCTGCACCTCTTCCACCTGGCGAACTCCCACCTATTCCACCCACTCAGCTTCCTCCTCCTGTGGCTCCTCCACTCGCTCCGCCTATGCCTGGCAAACCAAACTTAATGGCTGAGCCAGGGGCTCCGATGCCTATTCCTGAGCCTATGTTACCAGGTGCTCAAGGTATGGCAGAAAGAGCGGGCGATATGCTAGAAAAACCTTTGCTACAAGGTGGCGGGGGTCAAATGAATAATTTGATGAAGTTGGGTGGATTGAAGTACTTGTTAGGAAAGGCAGCATTGCCAGCAGAGGCAGCATATTTGGGAATGAAGGGATTGACATCACCAACCGCAGCGGGCGAAGTTGCACGCATGTCATTCAAACAAGGAGGGATTCAAGCTATCGAGATGTGGGCTCAGAAGTACCCCTCGTATCACAATGGCATCCTTGAGAATCCTCAGGAAAGGCGATCGCTTACTAAAGAGGTTGAAGATGATTTTGAGATACCTATTGAACAAAAGGCAGTCATCCAGTCTAAAATTAATAGAGGGAAGCCCCTGCAAGAGAGGCTTTAGAATCTTTGAAAAAGCAATGTCAAAATAATTGCCATTGTCATTCCAAGCATAATAAAGAGGGTGATAATAATACTTATCAACCCTCTAACAAAATCATCATAGTCATACATACTATTCCTCTAGGTAATTATTCCTAATCCACCATAAAGCCATGCTAGCAGCATCTAGAATGTGTTCCATATACTTTTCAGACTTAACCCTATTCTCATAATGCCATTTGTCAGCATTGCCAAGGAAGGCCACCGTTTGATTGTGGGTGACTTCTTTCTTGCGCGTTTTGTTCCATTCATTCGGTCTAAATAAATGTGCCTTCTCAATACCGAATAGAGCCACCGCACCCCCTGATATGTGTGCTATAGAGGCTATTGCTCCACCGCTCCAACTCTTATTAAACATGACTGGCGGGGATTCAATAATCACATAGTCGGCGTCTAGGTAACAATCTTTCAAAGCTTCCTCGTTCAGCATGTCAAGCATGTTTAGAATGGCCTCAGTGCCTGTATATTTGGCGGGATTAACCAACACTTGGCAATTAGAAACGGCGAAGGCTGCGGGGTTGCTAGCAGGCATTTCGGCGTTGTAGGTAATCAAAGACAATCCCGTATTTCTTAAAGAAGGGTCTACCCCTAGAATTCTAACTTTTTCCATTATGAATTCTCCTTAGGGTAATAGTAGATACATGAAGGCTTGAAGCTTATGCCGTGTTCGGTCTTCATGGTATTTTTCTTCGTGTATCGGAGAATGTCATAAACGACGACAATTCTTTCACCCCTGGCCAATTCATCTTCTAAATCCATAATTGGCGGGGTATGTGGGGGCTCAACTGTATTAACTGCTAAATAAACGGGAATTATATCTTTACTTTGAAACTTTAATAAAACATTCCCTGTATTTGTATGGCTGTCATTGTCCTTAACCGTCTCATTCTTAATTACAGTTTCAACCTTTTCATCTCTTTCTATTGTCTGTATTCCCTTCAAGAATTCCTTATGCAATTCAGGATTAATGACGCAAGTCACTGAATATCTGGGAACAGTGGGCGAATTTGGATAACGGAAAGGATTAACTAAGTTACAGAATTTAACTTCTAAGAGCGGGGTTTTACATCCCGAGCTAATAGTTGTTATTAAGGGCTGACCTGGTTGGGGGTTTTTATAGACTTTACGCACTTGAGTCATAATTTTCTCCTGGTTTTGAAGCAAATAAAATTGCCAAAAAGCAGTAGAAAACTAATTCGGCGATACGGCTTATTTCGTTTTGCTACGGCATTTTTTGGCGGTGCGTGTAAAAAAAACTTGCAAAACTAAAGAAACTTGACATATCTTGAATTTACAAGTGTTTCGCACGAACACTCTTTTTCGTGGGGGGGACGGCCTGTGGTAGGAATGTCCCTCCTTTATTTTCTTATTTGTTCATATACCAAGAGAGGGTTAGTTATCAACTTTTTTCTCTACAGTTGGTTGCGCTTCTGCCACTTCTGGAATTTTACCCACTTTGAAACTGCATACATTGACGTTATCTTCTTCCCTCAAGCCTAGTCCCATCATGACCGCATGAGCGAAAGATTGAATCAAGTGCATATGTAATTGTGGGTTCTTTTCTATGGCGTCTTGAAACTTCTTTTCAACGGAGTCCTCACCGTTTATAATCATTGTGAAGTGCATTTTCATTTTTTACCCCCTTTAATTTTCTTGTCTAAATCCTTTTTGTTAACAACAAAATCGGGCTTTCCTTCTGGCTTAGGATTAACTAAAATGTCTTTCCAATCAGGGCCCTTTTTAAGATCTTCTTTGAGCTGCATATTTTCTCTATGAAGTCCTAGAAAATACTTGGTGAAATCGACGCCCTGATTAATACAGTGCTCTTCAATTTCAATTTGAAGATCTCTCGGACATGTAATTAAAATATCGACATTCGACATTTTGGTTTCTCCTTTATTGGTTCGCTTATCTTCTCTAATAGAGCAGTTATGGCAAAGTTTTGGGGCTTCTGGGTCATTTGTGGGCCTCATAAAATTATGGCCACAATGGGCACAAGGAATAGGAGGCATTATTTACCCCCTATAATCTTGTTTATTTCTTCATTCATCAAATTGTCAAAAGCTTCCTCTACTTCTTTGTGAAAGGGTTTATGAAAAACCCTATCTTGAATAACTTCTTGGACACTCTTCTTTTCCATTATCGCCTCAAACCTAAGCTTTTCATAGGTTGCGTCGCTAATGTTCAGCACGATTTTTTTCATGGGGCTCCCTAGTGTTTATGTCGTGGTAGTGACATTATAGGCCGTGGTATTGCCTATATTTTTGCGCACGAATTCTCTTTTTCAATTACTTCAAAAATCATTTCTTCAAGGCTCCCTTAAGCAAATTCCAAAAGGCGTAACCCGTAGAGGCTCCCGTATATGTGACGGGTCTTATTTCGCTTGTTTCATTCAAGAAAACTTGAATCCTAAACATGCGATTATGCTTTTTGCTAAATCGGATTGTTAAAGTGTTCTCCCCGTTTTTAAACTCAATCGAGTCGATAAGTTCTAAGTCTTTTGACTTCTCTACCTGTTCGGGAATATCTACATAACCGCCCGTTTGTTCTTCTTGTGGTAAACTCATATGTTCCTTTAATGTTGCTTCTAGAGTCTCCATTACTTTTTTAGGTAGTTGCAACTCAATACCGTCGCTTTCCTCGTTGTTGTCCTTAACGTTCGCCGAATGTGAGGGGTTGGCTATAACTCGCCCCTCATCACCGCTTTCATGTCCTGAAGTGTCCAATAACTCGCTCTTAATCTTTCCTCGCTTGTTTCCCTTAGCGAACGGACGGCCCCTAGGCTTAGGCTTTTCTCTTTTGCTAGGTTCTCGATATACCATATTTGTTCCTCTATAAATTCGTTTAGGTTGTTTAGTTGTTCTTGTGCTTGCACGAACGCCCCCTTTGTGGTAGTTGGTGGGGATGCACACTTATACATAAACGTTGTATTTGTGTGCAATCCATATGTTTAAGTAAAGGGGGAATAACCCCCCATTGTTAACAGTTGTGTTTTATCATGCACTCGGCTAAGTGCTTTAAGTAGTCCACTATTGAAGCATTGTTAAAATCCAACCGAAAAAGCGTGCCAGCGATTTTGTTCCTTTCAACCCCTTGAGAGGCCAGAATTGCTTCAATAACTGTTTCGCTATCGATGAAATGAGTTTGCCCATTGTGTTCTATCTCCCATGTTGTAAATGGTATCTCTTTCTCTTCAAAGAATTTTTGTAAATCCATCATCATGCTACGACCACCCTTCCTTGTATCAAATCTTTCATTTGATCATGGCTTAAGAGTTGAAAAGAAGCTATTGGAGCGCATTGCGTTAATTGCTTGCTGGTTGATGAACTGTATTTTTCTATGTTTTTAAACCAACGTTGTTCCGCATAGCTATAAGCTAGCAACGGATACCAACCATAGGAATACACAATATAGAAATGGTTATCGCTTATGGCGTGAAGATTGTTGGCTTGGAAGGGTTTTAAATCTTGTACGAATGATCTTGCTTTTGCGTTAGTTGTTCTCATATAATTACCTTGTAATTAGTGTTAATTTAAGGGCTAGGGAAGCTCGAATTTCCCTAGTCCATCTTTACTTATCTTTTAATGTCGCCGTGCTCATCAAGTATGCCTGATTCAGTCAGCTTGACTTGCTTTTCGCTCCATTCGTCGCCAATAAAGGACTCTACAAGCCCCCTAATGTCGTAGTAATATAGGAAATTGTCCCATAGTTCATAAGCAATCAAGGCGAATGGGTTGCCATGAGGGGAAGATTTAACAATGTTCATTTCCCCCGTGACTTCATTCATATACTCATCAAATTTCACCTTAACGGCTTCATCAGCCATTTTTTCAAGTCGTCGGTATGTTGCCCCTATTGTCGTATCGTTCGGGCTTCCTTGGTCACATACTTCTTTAAAAACTCTATCAAAATTCTTATCGCATATTTCTTGAGTGATACACCCAACCATTTTGGTCAGGTGTTTGTTAATTAATTCTTCAGATAATTTCATCATTTCAATCTCTCCTTTATGCTATTTGTTCTTTGTATTGGTTTAGGGCTTCCTCTGCTGATTCGGCATGTATGCCCCAAAGAGAATCCTTTTCGCTCCACATGCAGCAACACTTGCACACTTCCATTTTAACAACACCAAAAGCGTACAATTCTTCTTTGATAAACTTATTCATATAAGCTTGCTTTTCTTCCTCTGATTCAAAGTCTATTGCGGACTTGCCTTCGAAGGAATGAAAGAAATCGTCTTGATCAAAAAACACTTCGAACCTTGTTTCACCTTCATAAGCCTTTAACACTGGTTCCATTTTACACCTCTTTGTTGTTGTTGCTAACGTTGTTGTTTATGTCTACATTCTAACACATGCACACAATATTATGCAATACAACAATGCAACATTTATTTCCTCCCTCTAAATTATTTCTCTTGACATTAACGCACAAGATATTATGCAAAACAACATTGACAAATAAAAGTGCTTGACAAATAAGCGCACATTACGTTATGCAATCATGCAAACTTTCCCTTCAATAACTAGGTGTGAGCGGGCTTCGTGGGGTATGTGTGAGAGTGTTGACAAAGATGCAAGGCATATCAGATTGTGCTTGACAACAAATACACCCGTGCATACAATAATGACATAAGGTTTTTTTTACTTGACACCATATATATTAAACATATA